>Ga0335078_10014109_pt1 | contig 11850 bp, 6 predicted proteins | sample Lox_Sample_32_FD_206711 | JGI IMG/M metagenome (GOLD analysis project Ga0335078, IMG submission 206711) | Soil microbial communities from Loxahatchee National Wildlife Refuge, Florida, United States - Lox_Sample_3.2 | ecosystem: Environmental > Terrestrial > Soil > Wetlands | place: USA: Florida... | reverse complement strand
CCCGTGCTGCGGCGTTGGCGGGAGCGCTACCAGGAGCACGTCTATGATGGGCTGTACGACCGGCGCAAAGGACGGCCGAGCCCGAAACGGATCCCGCTGAAAACGGCTGAGGAGATGCTGCCGCTCTACAGGGAGAAGTACTTCGATTTCAAGGTGCGGCACTTCCACGAGAAACTGGCGCAAAAGCACGGCATCGAGCTCAGCTACACGTGGGTAAAGATGGCGCTACAAGGCGCCGGGCTGGTAAGCAAACAGCGCCGGCGAGGAAAGCATCGGCGGTGGCGCCCGCGGCGGCCACTGCCCGGGATGCTGCGGCACATCGACGCCAGCAAGCATGCCTGGTTTGGGGACGGGCGGTACTACGACCTGATCACCCTGCTGGACGACGCCACCAGCGAAAACTACTATGCGCAGTTGGTGGCGGAGGAGGGCACGCGCACACTGATGCCGGCGGTGCAGCAAGTGATCGAGCAGCAGGGCATTTTCTGCGCGCTGTACAGCCATCGGGCCAGCCATTTCTTCGGGGCGCCCAAGGCGGGTGGCAAGGTGGACGAGAATCAGGTGACCCAGTTAGGGTGGGCCTTGCAAGAGCTGGGGATCAAGATGATTCCAGCCTACTCGCCGCAAGCGCGCGGGAGAATGGAGGGGAGCTACCGCACCTGGCAGGGCCGCTTGCCACAAGAGTTGCGGCTGCGCAAGATCACGACCGTGGAAGAGGCCAACCGGTTTCTGCGCCAGGAGTACATCACGGAATTCAACCGGCACTTTGCGGTGGCCGCCGTTGGGAAAGGCAGCGCGTTCGTGCGCACCCGCCGCAAGGATTTGGCGTGGGTGTTCTCCATCCAGCACGAGCGGCGCGTGAACCCGGACAACACCATCGCACTGGACAACCGCATTCTGCAGATCGAAAAGAGCCGCTGGCGGAACACCCTGGCGGGCTGCACGGTGCGGGTGTACGAGTTGCTGGATGGCGCGGTGGTGGTGCGGTTCGGAACACACGAGGTGGCTCGATGGACGCCGGACAGCTTGCCGGCGCCGCAACCCAAGGTGCGAAGCGGAGCTCGCCCGCTCGGTCAGCAGCGGAGGGCGGGGCCTGCGGCAGCCAGGTATTTGGATCGCCCCCTTTCCCGTTTCCCCCTCCGGGGGCAAGCCGGGGGCACCGCCGGTACGCTGCGCTACGGCTCGGGCAAAGCACCGGCCCAAAGTAAAACGCTAACCAGCGTTCTGGGCCGGAAAGGAAGGACTTGGCGGTTGAAAAACCTGCTGAGAATCCGGGTCGCGCTCCGCTGGGGGAACACTTCGCAGGCCAACGCCGCTACACGGGCCCGTTGAGGGCGCGCCAAGCGTCCACGCCGCCAAAGAGCGGGTGCACGCGGGTGATGCCGCGCTTTTGCAGGAGCAGCGCCGCACGGGCGCTGGAGGCTTCGTTCGGTCAACTGCAGAACAGAACGATATCGCGATCGCGTGGAATGTCGAAATGGCGCGCCTCCAGATCCTCCAGGGGAATGCGCAAAGCGCCGGGAATGGAATCCACATCGCTTTCGACGGTGGTGCGAACGTCCACCACCACGATCTTTTCGCCGGCTTCCAGTTTTTGCTTCAGTTCGGTGGCGGTGATGCGGGCCACTGCGAGTTTTTTCAAGAAGCGCCGCCGCTGCGTGAACTTCCAGGCGATCCAGGCGGCCAACAGCGCCACGGCCAACACCACCACCCGGGAGCCCATCCGTTCCGCGTAGTCTCCCACGATATCGAGTTGGTCGCTGAAGATATATCCCAAGCCGGCATAGGAGACAATCCAGATCAAGGCGCCGAGGGAATCGAACAAGAGGAACCGGCCCAGGCTAACGCCGGACATGGCGGCCAATGGCGCCGACACGGAATTCAGCCCGGGTACGAACTTCGAAACCAGCAGCGACCGGATGCCATAGCGCAAGAAGGCCGTCTCGGTCCGGCGCACGCAGGAGTCCGGCTCCAAGGAGACGCGGCAGATGAATCGCAAAACCTTGGCGCCGCGGCGGCGTCCCAGTTGAAACCAGACGTTGTCCGAAATGAGGCAAGCCGCCAGGCCGTAGAAGACGATCAGATGGGGGCTCAAGCGCCCGTCCTGGGCGAGAGCGCCGCAGGCGAGCAGGAGGGGGATGGAGGGCAGCGGGAGCGCGGCCTGCTCGGCAAGGACCCAGAAGAACAGCACCGCGTATCCGTGCCGTACGACGAAGTCCAACATGTGAGTCACGGGAACCTCGCCGGGATGGCATGCATACGCATAAATTATAGATGCCGCATAAACGCAATCGGCTTCCGGCAGGCAGAGGCTAACGCTCGCCGCAAGAACCGCCGAATACTTCTGCGGAGGTCGTTTGTGCACCGTTCCAGTGCGTTCCTAGTCTTCCTGGCATTTCTTTTCTTGCCGGCCGCATGCGCCGCCGAGAGGCCGTCGCGCTGGCGCGCCGTCTGGCACGTGAGCGAGGCGCTGCTAGCCGGCGCCAATAGCGCGGATATCGCGAGTTCCTGGGGGAAAAGCGAAGCGAACCCGCTGGTGCGCACGGGCCAGAGCTTCGGTTACGGATCGCTGGCGATCAAATTGGGGGTGGTCGCCGGGACCTTGGCCGCGCAGCATTACATGGTTCGCAGGTCGCCGAATCTGACGCCATACTTTGCCTCCGCGGATCTTGCCGCCGCCGCCGTGCTCAGCGTCACGGCGGCTCACAACATGGGCGTGGCGCGTTAACGGCGTTCCCGATGAAATGCTAACAACACCCGGCGTAACAGCCGATAGTCAATTCAGACGCCTTCGCCCCGATCCGGCGCGGGGGTTGAACCGAGAACTTGCGTGCCGACAGTGCTACACCATATCGTGGCTTTAGTGAACCCCGGCTCGGGAGACGGGGGCAACGGCGCGGCGGAACCGGAATGGCCTGCAGCGCAAGCCGTGCGCTCCTCCCGCGCCGGCACTCTGGTCCGGGTTTTCTGCCTGACGGTGGTGGTGGCGGGGGCTTGCGAGGTGGTGGAGCGGATCGCCCTGCAGCGAGTAAGCCTGTGGATGGCTCAGGCAGCCGGCGTCGCCGCATTGGGCCTGGCTTCGACCGGCGCTGTTTATGTTTCACTCCGGAAACAGTTCGATACGCTGCATCGGGCTCGCCTGCACGCCGCGGAGCGACGGCGGGCGCAAGCGGAGAACATCGGCCTCACGCGTGCGCTCGATCAGGCCGCCGAGAGCGTGGTGATCACCGATACCGATGGCAGAATCCAGTACGTGAACGCCGCCTTCAGCGAAATGACGGGCTACACCGCCGAGGAAGCCATCGGCCAAAATCCCCGTTTCCTCAAGTCCAGCCAGCAGGCCCCGGCGTTTTACAAAGATCTTTGGACCACCATCCGTACCGGAAAAACCTGGCGGGGCCAGCTCATTAACCGGCGTAAGGACGGCAGTCTCTACACAGAGGAGATGACCGTCACCCCGGTGCGAGACTCCGGTGGCGCGATTGCCAACTACATAGCCATCAAACAGGATGTGACGAATCGCAAGGCAGAGCTGGAAGCCCGGGAATTCCTGGCCTCCATTGTGGAATCCACCGACGATGCCATTATCGGCCGCACACCGGACGGCGCCATTTTGAGCTGGAACCATGGCGCCGAGGTGCTTTACGGATACAGCGCCGCCGAAGTCTTGGGGAGGCCGGTGTCCATGCTGGTGCCACCCGAGCAGCGCGGCTTGGTCCAAAAGGTCACCGAGAGGCTCAAGCGCGGCGAGACGACCTGCCAATTCGAAAATGTGGGGTGGACGAAGGAAGGCAAAAAGTTCGATGTTCTCCTGACGGTAAGTCCGATCAAGAATGCGGAAGGGCAAGTCACGGCTGGGTCGGCCATCCTCCGCGACATTACGGCCCGCAAGCACGCGGAACAAGCCAAAGCGTTGCTGGCGTCGATCGTCGAATCCACCGACGATGCCATCTTCAGCAACGCCTTGGATGGGACCATCGTGAGCTGGAACAAGGGCGCCGAGGCGCTCTTCGGCTACCGCGCCGATGAAATCATAGGCCAGCCTATTGCCGTTCTGGCCGCGCCCGACCGCCTCAGCGAAACGAAGCAAGTCCTAGACCAGATTCGCCGGGGACAAAGAGTTTCCCAGTTGGAGACCGTAACACGGACGCGCGACGGCAAACCGATTGACGTTTCCCTGACTGTCTCGCCGATCACCGACGGGGCGGGAGCGCTGGTGGGCGCCGCTACCATCGCCCGCGACATCAGCTTTCGGAAACGAGTGGAGGAGGAGCGGGCCTTGCTGGCCTCCATCGTGGAATCCACCGACGATGCCATCATCACCAGGGCGCTGGACGGAACCATCACCAGTTGGAACAAAGGCGCGGAACTAATATACGGCTATCGCGCCGAGGAAGTTGTCGGAATGCGCCTTTCCCTTCTCGTGCCGTCCGGCCGGGTCTTTGAACTGGATGACATTCTGCGAAGGATCAAAAGCGGCGAGAGAATCTCCCGTTTGGAGACTATGCGTGTCAGAAAGGATGGCACTCGCGTTCCCGTGTCACTGGCCGTATGCCCAATCAGGAATGGCGCCGGGGAAATAGTGGCGGCGGCCGCCATCGCCCGCGACATGAGCGAGCGCAAACGCGCCGACGAGGCCATCCGGCAGAGCGAGGAAAAGTACCGGTCGCTGGTCGCCAACATCCCGGATGTGATTTGGACCGCCGACGAAGAGGGCCGGTCGGTCTTCGTCAGCCGCAATTGCGAAAACGTGTATGGATACACGTCCGAAGAGATTTGCCAATCGAGTTTGTGGTTCGAAAGCATTCATCCCGACGACCTGCCCGCGGTGAAAGAAGCCTATGAGGCGCTCTTCGCGCGAGGCCAGGCATACTGCGCGGAATACCGTATGCGGAGAAAGGATGGGCGCTGGATCTGGCTGCGCGACCGGGCGGTGAACAGCTATGCAAGGGAAGGAAAACGCTACACGGACGGCATTGTCTCGGACATCAGCGAGCAGAAGCGGGCTGTCCAGCTTATCGAACGTCTGCAGCGCCGGACCGAGCTGATTCTGCACTCCGCGGGAGAAGGCATCCTGGGGCTGGATCCAGACGGCAAATTCACCTTGGTCAACGCCGCCGCGGCGCGCCTGCTCGGCTTCGCCCCCTCCGAGCTGATCGGCAAAGAGATGCACGCGGTGGTGCGCCACTCGTGCACCGATGGAATGGCTCGCGAGTGCGCCATCTACGCTTCGATCCGGGAAGGGACGGAGCGGCGGGTAACGGACGATGTCTTCTCGAGCAGCACGGGCCGCAGCTTCCCGGTCGAATATATCAGCACACCGAAGCTGGAGGAGGGCGGTATCGGCGGGGCCGTGGTCGTTTTTCGCGACATCGGCGAGGCCAAGGCGGCGCAAGAACGCATACAAGCTTCCCTCAAAGAAAAGGAAGCTCTGCTCCGTGAGATCCACCATCGTGTGAAGAATAACCTGCAGATCGTGTGCAGCCTGCTGAAGCTGCAGTCTCGCGGCCTGGAAGATCCCGAAGCGAAGCGCGTTTTCGAGGGTGCCCGCCACCGGGTGAAGGCGATGGCCCTGGTACACGAGACGCTGTACCAATCGGGAGACCTGGCGGGCATCGACTTCTCCACGTATGCTTCGCGGCTGGTGGCGCAGTTGCTGCACTCGTACGGTCTATCGCCCCGGAATGTGCAAGCCCAGCTTGCCGTGGAATCGGTGGTATTGCCCATCGATGTGGCCATTCCCTGCGCCCTGATTCTAACGGAGCTGGTATCCAATGCGCTGAAGCATGCCTTCGCCGGCACGCGCACAGGCGAGTTGCGGATCGCGTTTCAGCGCTTGCCGGAAGCGTCCTGGCTACTGGAAGTGCAGGACTCCGGCGGAGTTGAAGCCCCGGAGGGCCCGCCCCGGCCGGGGTCGTCCTTCGGGCTGGAGCTGGTCAGGCTATTGACAGAACAGTTGAACGGGAACGTGCGCATCGAGCGCGCGCCGGGTTTTCGCGTCACCGTGGTATTCCCCGCGACGGAGCCCATCAAGGAGAGATGAAATGAGCACCAGCATTTTTATCGTGGAAGACGAGCGTATCGTGGCGGAGGATATCCGCTTCGCGCTCGAATCCTTCGGATACACGGTGGCTGGCATAGCCGCCAGCCGCGACCGGGCCCTGGAGGAGATCGGCCGGACGTCGCCCGACCTGGTCCTGATGGACATCGTTCTCCGCGGCCCTGGGGACGGCGTGGAAACGGGCCGGCTGGTGCGCGAGCGCTTCGACATTCCGGTGGTGTACCTGACCGCGCACGCCGATCACGCCACGCTTCACCGGGCGAAAGTGACCGAGCCTTTCGGATATATCCTCAAGCCTTTTCAGGAGCACGAGCTGTATTCCGGGATCGAGATCGCGCTGTATCGCCACCAGGTCGAGAAGCGCATCGACGAGCACGAGCGCTGGCTCACCACGATTCTCACCAGCATCGCCGACGGAGTGATCGCGGCGGACGCCATGGGCCTGATCAAGTTCGTCAACGCCGCGGCCGAGCGCATCTGCGGTTGGAAACAAGCGGAGGTGGTGGGCACCGACCTGGCGGAAGTCTATCGCGTGCGCGAAGCGGCTACCGGCGCGCCCGTGGAAGTGCCGTCTCTCCTGGCCCTATTGGAGGAACACGGCCCGTCCGGCCTGCGCGAGGTCAGGCTGCTGGAGCGGAAGGACGGCAGCACCGTCGTGGTGGAGCAAAGCATTTCGCCGATCAGCGACGGATCCCGGGAGGTGAGCGGGAGCGTGGTGGTGTTCCGGCAACTCCCCGGCAAGGAAGATCTAGAGAAGACAGGGGAACAGGGCAATGATCTCCATTAAGAACTATTTGGACCGGGTGAATGGCCGGGATTCCGAACGGGCGGATCTCGCCGAGGAGCTATCGGCTGCCTTACGGCAGGCCTTCCGGATCCTGCTGGAGGGCTGGCCGCTCGAATCCAAAGAAGGGCGGGAAGCCGGCGGGCAGGGCATCCTGGCCGGGTTGCTTAGTCGTTTCGATGAGGCGCTCACGCCCTCGGACGTGCTTGCGGCTGCCGGTGAGGCCGTGACGGCCGTCAAACAAGATAACCAGAGCAGGCGGGATTACTATCGCGCGCAAAGCGAGGAGCTGCAGGCCATGATCTCCATGCTGGCGCAGACGGTGGCCAGCATCTCGGTTCAGAAAGACAGCTCCGTGGCGCAACTCCAACAGATCGAGAAGAGGATCGAACAGGCCTCGATGCTGGAAGACATGCGCGTCTTGAAAACGAATCTGGCTGAGTGTCTGGAGGTGGTGCGGGAGGCTTCGCTACAGCAGCAGAAGCAATCGACCGATACCATCCAGCATCTCGAGCGCCAGATCCGCAGTTCCAAAGCGCATCTAGCCGGCCGGCGCCAGGCGCCTCGGCTGGATACGGAACTGATCGTCAACGACGAGACCGAACTGCAGGAAACCGCCTACGCCGCCGTCTTTCTGCTGGACCGCGCCGATCTAATCTCCAAGCGCTACGGTGAGAATGTGCTGCGTGAAGTGCTGGACTTCGTCCGTCAGCACTTCAAAAAGATGTTGATGCCGACGGACCGGTTTATCCGCTGGAACGGGGCCGCTTTCATCGTGCTGGTCGAGCGCCGGGGCATGATCGAGGATATCATGGCCGAATTGCGCAGCGTGGCCTCGCTTGGCAGGAGTCAGTATTTTGAGGTGGGTGACCGGTCTGTATTGCTGGACACTTCGCTGACCTGGACGGTGTTTCACCAGAGGGACTTCGCCGTGCCCGATTTATTCTATAAAGCGGTGGACGACTTCATCAGCCAGGCGATCGCCGAGCGGCAACCGGTCCCCAGGAAAGAAACCGGCGCATTGCCGCGGGCCTACAGGGGCGCTCCGGTCGCGTTACGCTGAGGCCTTCTCGACCACGTTGCCGGCCCCATCGGTCCGGGGGAAATGCCGTTCCTGAAACTTGAAGGCCAGCCGTTTGTGCACGGGCACCGGTTCGTAGCCATGTTGCGACATTAGCCCAGGTTTTCGCCGATGGTGGCCGCATCCCGCCGCTGGCCAGCCACAAGGTGAAGCGCTGCGCGGGATGGCGTGGCATGCACGACGCGACCGAATGCGCCGCCCTGGACCACCGCTATCGTCCAGCGCGCCGTGCTGCTTCCGAATCAGCATGAACGTGGCGAACCAGTCCCGCCGCCTTACGCCACGCGCGCGTCCAACACCTCGCGCACCTTGGCTAGCAGCGTGTCCGGCGTGAACGGCTTATTCAAGAAAGCCCTGGCGGGCTTGCCCGGCGGGCTGTTGACCGGACTATCCCGGTATCCCGACATGTACAGTAGCGGCAGATCCGGATTCTTCTCGGCCAGCCGCTCGCCCAACTCCATTCCGTTCATCTGGGGCATCACCACGTCGGTGAGCACGAGGTCGATTTTGTGCGAGTTCTTCTCGTATGCGGCGAGCGCCGCGCTGCCGTTGGCGGCTTCGATTACGGTGTAGCCGCCATCATTCAGCACCGCCTGCATCAGTTTGCGCACACCCTCTTCGTCGTCCACCAGGAGGATGGTCTCCGAGCCCTTGCGGGTGGCCGGCATCCGCTCGACGGGAACCGGAACCTCTTCCTTGCTGCAGGGCAGGTAAATCTCGAAAATGGTGCCGCAGTTCACCTGGCTATAAACCGTGATGTTTCCCTCTGCCTGCTTAACCGTGCCGTAGACCAGGGAGAGTCCCAGCCCGCTGTTTTTGCCCGGCTCCTTGGTGGTGAAGAACGGCTCGAACAGCCGCGAGCGCGTGCCTGCATCCATCCCACAGCCCGTGTCGCTTACGGCCAGCATGACGTACGCGCCCGGTTTTACGCCGGCCTTCTGGGCGGAGGACTCATCCAGTGCCACATTGGCGGTTTCGATCACCAGCTTGCCGCCGTTGGGCATGGCTTCGCGCGCGTTGGTGGCCAGGTTCATGATGGCCTGCTGCACCAGGGAGCCATCGATATTTACGCGGGCCAGCGAGGGCCCCGGCAGCACAATCAGGTCCACCGATTCACCCAGCCATCGCCGCAGCATCGGTTCCATGCCGGCGATCACGGCATTCAGGTCCGTCGCTTTGGGCTGGACCGCTTGCCCGCTGCTGAACGTCAGAAGCTGCCGCGTCAGGCCGGCCGCGCGTTCGCTGGCGTAAAGGATCTCGTCGGCGAAACGCCGCAACGGGCTGGAGGCCGGGATCTGGGCGCGCAGCAAGTCGCTATAGCCGGCGATCACGGTCAACACATTGTTGAAGTCGCCTGCCACGCCTCCCGCCAAGCGCCCTACGGCATCCATCTTGCGCGCGTGGCTGAGTTGTTCTTCGAGTTGGCGCCGGCCGGTGACGTCGCGAAATACCAGGATGGCGCCCTGCAGCCCTCCGCGCTCGTCGTGCAGGGGCGCGGCGCTCAGCTCGATGGCGATTTCGGTCCGGTCTTTGGCGATTAGCAGGGTTTGCCCGGCATTATGCGCCGTGGCGCCTGTGCGCATGGCTTCCCGTACCGGGCTGGCCGCTGGTTGGCGGCTGGCTTCTCCGATCGCTTCAAGCACCTTGCCCAGCGGCTTGCCCAGAGCATCGGCGCGCCTCCATCCAGTCAACGCTTCAGCCACGGGATTGAGAAAGGTGATGCGCTCCTCGCGATCCGTGGCCAGTACGCCATCGCCAATGCTCGAGAGCGTAGCGGTCAGCATGCTGCGGCTGGTGTGCCATCCGGAAATCAGCCCGGTGGCCGCCACCGAGATGGCTAGAAACGCCATTACGTTCGCGCCGCCGGCGTATAGCGGCGCGCGAATCTCGACCAGGAACGCGGCCAGCGCCGCCGTACAGAGCACCGTCGCCGTGAATCCGCCCACGTGCCCGTAATACCAGGCGCAGCAGAACACGGCCATCAGGAAAGGCAGGAAGAAGTTCGGCTCCAGCAGCGGCCGCAAGAGCAGGGAGACCAGCACAGCCAGGGCCGTGAGGGCCAATGCAAACACGCTGCTGTGCAAGGGAGAACCCTTGAGCTGGAACACGAGAAGGCTCCGCTTCAGAATACTACAGGTGGACGGAAGCCTGGCGATTCGGCGCCGTAGACGAGAAAGACGCATGCCCGGGTGTGCGGCCATCGGCGCTAATGGTGCGCCGTGCTTGCGGCGCGGAACCATTACGGGTACCCTGGCCCGCAAAGGCCGCTAAATTTTGCCGGTGAGGTGACATAGGTGGCCTTCCTGCACCCATGCAAGGTACAGTACTGCCTGTGCTTGACATTCCTTGACATCCGGATTTACAAGGCCAAGAATGGACCATGATCCGCCACCTCGTTATCGCTATCTTCATCGCGAAGACTGCCTTTTGGGGTGTGCTCGCCTCGGGACAGACCGTCCTGTTCAACGCTCCCAGAGAGTTTGCCATCGGCAGGTCGGACAGCCCCACCTCCGTAGCGTCCGGCGACTTCAATAATGACGGTAAGCCGGATCTCGCGATCGCCAACAGCGATGGAGCCGTCTCTGTCTTCCTCGGAAATGGAAACGGCACCTTCCAACCACCGGTTAGCCACAAAGCCTTATGCCAACCTTGCACATCGATAGCCGTGCAAGATTTGAACCACGACGGGAATCTGGACATCGTTGTTTCCTCGCCGGATAGCTCGGAAAGCGGGGGATTTGTGGCGGTGCTCCTGGGCTACGGGGACGGCACATTCCACAGCGTGTTCGGTTACGAAGTGGGTGCGAACCCTGCATTTGTCGGCTTTGGCGATTTTAACCGGGACGGCAACGTAGATCTGATCGTGGTGAATCGAGGGTCCAACGATGTCGCCCTCCTGCTAGGTAATGGAGATGGAACCTTTCAGCGGCCTACGTTCTTTGCCGTGGATCTGTCTCCCACCTTCGCCGCCGTTCAAGACTTCAACCTGGATGGGAACCCAGACTTGGTTGTCAGCGATAGCGGTTCGGGCACGTTTTCGCTGCTCCTGGGGAATGGCGATGGAACGTTTCAACCGGCCATCAACTATATTCTGGCTGCGGGTCCGTCTGCGATTGCGGCGGGGGATTTCAACGGGGATGGTAAGCCCGATGTCGCCGCGCTCACCGGTTCCACCATCTCGGTCCTGTTCGGCAATGGCAATGGAACATTTCAGCCGGCGGTGAATGTCGCTTCCGGCCAGAGTTCCAGCGCCAATTTCATCGGCGCCCAAGACTTGAACGGCGACGGGTATCTGGATCTCTACGTCACCAGCGGGGAGGGAGGCACGAGCGACAGCCCTTATCAACAGATATCGGTGTTATTCGGGAAAGGGGACGGCACGTTTCAACCGGCTGCTAAGTACCTATCTGGTGGCGCTTCGGTCTCGATTGCGGCGGGCGATTTCAATCGAGACGGAAGGCTCGATCTGGCGGTTGTCAATCCCTACTGCGACAACGTCGCGATCCTGCTGGGGACGGCTTCGAGCGGGTTCCAACAGCCCATCGGCCGCGGCCGGAGTTCGACTTACAGCACTACTTTGGCGGCCGCCGACTTTAACCTGGATGGAAAACTGGATCTCGTTGTGGGCACCGCCGACTCCACCCAGGGTCTGGTGATTCTGCTGGGTAACGGTGACGGGACGTTTTCGAAAGACATGTCGGTCCGCGCACCGGCGACCGCCTCTGTCGCCGTTGGCGACTTCAACGGCGATGGCATACCCGATCTGGCAACGGCTGAGCTTAATGGGTCCGAGGTTTCTGTTTTGCTGGGAAATGGGGATGGCACCTTTCGCCAGCCAGTGACGTATAGCTTCGCGCACCAAGTGACCTTTGTTGCCGTAGCCGACATGAACCTCGATTCGAAGCCTGACCTTGTTGTGATAAG
>Ga0335078_10014108_pt1 | contig 11851 bp, 5 predicted proteins | sample Lox_Sample_32_FD_206711 | JGI IMG/M metagenome (GOLD analysis project Ga0335078, IMG submission 206711) | Soil microbial communities from Loxahatchee National Wildlife Refuge, Florida, United States - Lox_Sample_3.2 | ecosystem: Environmental > Terrestrial > Soil > Wetlands | place: USA: Florida... | reverse complement strand
AGGCCCGCGACGCCGGTTCGATTCGCGCCCGTTTACTCCGGGGCGCGCAGCCGGATGTTCTGAGGCATGAAGCGCAGGTACTCCTGAATCACTTGGCGGCTGTGCGCTTCCTCGCCCGTGCTCCGATAGATGCGCGCTAACTCCAGGTAAGGGTCCGGCTGCGATGGATCGAGTTCGATGCTGCGCCGCAACTGTTTGACCGCCTCGGTGGCATTGCCGGAGCGTCCCAACGCGGCCCCGAGACAGTACGCGTAGCGCGCATTGGAGGGTTCCTGCGCCGCGGCGCGCGCAAACATCCGGATCGCCTGCGCAAGCCGGTTCTCCTCGAGCAACAGCGAGGCCATGTCCGCTTCGACGGCGGCATCGCGCATCTGGTCCGGCGGCAATAGCGAAAGAATCTGGTCGGCCTTTCGCAGAGCTGAATTGGAGTGCTTGTTGGCCGCCAGGTCGAAATACGCCAGGCCAAGGTCGCGGCTCGCCAGGGTGGAGTCCGGCTCCCGCCACGCCCGCAGGTCGGTATCGGCCGATGCCTTCTCCGATCGCGGAATGCGCGGGATGCGCGGAATGCTGTGATCTGTGATGGCGGAGTGAGCCACGTTGGTGGGCCGCAGCCGCGGCATGTGACAGCTCACACATTCGCCTGCGGCCTGATGGCGTTTCGCGGGAAAAAGGTTGCTGTGGCAGGAGAGGCAGACCGCTCGTACGGCTTGCGCGCGGTTCGGCTCGCTTGAGTGCGGGTTGTGACACGTGCCGCACCACAGCCGGCCGCCGCTCTGTTGGGCGCACTGGCTGCGTGCCAGCAGTTCGCTCTGGCTCACCGCCGGCAGCGCGCCGTCGGCGGCGGTCGGCAAATACGTTACGAACACGCTCTCCGCAGCCATGCCGGCCTGGAAGTCCCACCAATCGCGGCCGGGATTCAATATCCGGACCGCTCCTTCCAGGTGGCATTGTTCGCATACGCCGTCGCGCCGGTTTGGGGCTAGCCGAGCCGGGTTCACGATGGAGCCGGCCACCGGGTCCTTGAGATGCGCCGCAGGCGGGCCGTGGCACCGGTCGCAGGAGATCGCCGTGAAGGGCGGCTCCGCGAACCGGTTCGCCGTTCCGGCGACGAGATTCGCCGATCCGGCGTGGCAGAACAGGCAGCCGCTCGAAATCTGGTGGGTGAAATCGAGCCTGGTTTCCGCTTCGTAACCCGGCGTCAAGTCCCAGCTCTGCGTCTGCGTATAGTAAGAGGCCGGCGATTGATAAAGGTATTGCCCCAACCTGACTATGTAACTGTAACCTACAATCCCGGCGCCCACCGAATAAGCTACTGGGTAACGGGCCGTCACGCCGCGCCGCTCCACGGCGTGTTCCATCCGCGAGCCGCGCATTTCGATAGTAACCACGCTTCCCGAGAGCTTGTGAACGATGCGCCCGCCGGCAGACACGGACGGAGGTCCGACCGATCTGCCCATCGGCGATTGTGCGAACGCGGCCGACTCGGACGGGTGGCAGCCGGCACAAGTTTCGCCGGCGCGCCCCACGGCAAGGCAGAGAAGCAATAACGCTGCGACCTTCCGACCTTCGAGCGCCCGCGGCCCGAGATGCATGGAAGAGTGGCTATAGGCAGCTTTGGGGAAGGGGCCAGAGACAAGAGGCCCCCGCCGCGCCGCCTAGAATTTTACCGTCCCGGAGAACTGCAGCGTCCTCATGCCGGTACCGTTCGAGCCGTTGAACGCAATGCTGCCGATCTCACCCACCGTCGGACTCTGAACGTTGTTGTTCGGAGTGCCGAGGTTCGTGTGGTTGAAGAAGTTCCTCGAATCCATGCGCAGCCCGAACGAGATGCGCTCCGTGATGCGGAACTGCTTGGACAGCGAGAAGTCTTCGTCGATGAAATGCGGGCCGATCAGCGTATCGATCGGATAGTTGCCGAAGGTACCGCTTGATGGATACAGATAGGCGCCGCTGGTGCACTGCAAATTGGGACAACCTTCGATCCACTGGTTACGGTTCTGGGTCGACGGATAGACGGCCCCCTGTCCCGCCATGGGACGATTATTGGGTCCGGCGCTGGGCTGCAGGTTAGCGCCGTAATTGGACAGGGTCGGAGAAAACGGCAAGCCGCTGTAAAACGTCGTGATGCTGCCAATAGTCCAGCCGCCCAAGGCAGCGTCCACGGCCCGGCTGGCCGAGTTGCCGAACTGCCTGCCGTGTCCGAAAGGAATGTCGAAGTTCTGTGCGATCGTCAACTGGTGGTGCGGCAAAAGACTGGTTTCCCCGTAGCCGTTGGCGCCATTCTGCGGACCATAGATAAAGTAGTAATTCGTATCGTACGGTCCGTCCCAGGTCATGTTCTTCTGGTACGTGTAATTCCCTTGCAAGGTCCAACCCTTGTAGCCATGAACGGTGACTGTGGCCTGCAACGAACTGTACTGGGCATTGGTGCAGTTACAGTAATAGTTCAGGCCCTGGGTCCAACCGTAAAGCGCGGCGTATGGCTGCACGGCTATCCCCGCGCTTGGGATCCACTCGGCCTCATTGAGATTGATGTTGTTGCTGGTCCCCAGCCAGCCGTGGCGCGTCGAGTTACCCACATAACCAGCGCTGAGCGAGATTTTATCAGTCACTTCCCGCTGAACGGTAACGTTGTACTGATAAACCACCGGCATGGTCATGGTAGCCGGCCGGAACTTCGGTGTAATCCCGTTCGGGAGCGGGAAGGTCCCGTTGGAGCCAACCGTGATGCTGGCGGGAGACGGCGGGCCTTGTGCGAGATTGAACACAGCTGCAAAAGGCTGGGATGCCGGATTGACCACCTGCTGATAGTCCAGCACCGGCGGGTTTTGTGTCACGTTGTGCCCGAACGTCGAACCGAAGGTCCCCAGATTGTACGACCAGCCATAGCCCGCTCGCACGACCGTCTTCTTGTCGAGTTGGTAGGCTAAGCCAAGCCTTGGCGCAAACTCGTGCCAGTTCATGGTCTGAATGCCGTGCATTGAAACACCGCCAACGCCGAAAACGTACATCAGGCCGTTGGCGATGTCGAGCGTGGAGCCGTTGCCCGCCGCATTTACGCTCTCCGGAAACACCATTTCCCAGCGCACACCTATGGTCGCGGTCAGTTTTGGGGTGACTCTCCATTCATCCTGTCCGTACCAGAAATAGCGGGGTTGGTGTTCCTGCGCGTTCGTGCTGGAACTGACGTACCGCTGCATGTTGTTCACGCCGCCAAGCAGGAACGAAGCCATCGCCAGACCGTCCACTGGGCTGGCTCCCGCTGAAGACACATAGCCCGTGTAAGCGTCCGTGAAGTACACCTGGCCCGCGCGGTGGCTATCGCTGGGGACCCGCAGGTTCATGGCATATCGCAAGTCCGCGCCGAATTTGAAAGTGTGATTGCCATGCATTTTTTGCAGGTTATCGACGAACTGGATTTGGCGCTCGTTTTCGGTTAACGGGCAGTTGCACTGGTTCACGTCCAAAGCGTAGCCCAATTGAGCGTACGTTGAAGCTGCCCCGGCGCCTGAATTGCCGACCGAGCCGCCCGGATTCTGGATTTCGAACGCCGGCATCCCGGACGTGTAAGTCTGATCGAGGTTCAGTCCCGGGATACCCGCCTGCGTGGCTGGATCTGTTCCGTAGCCGTTCGGCACATCGTGAACGCGATATCGCATGTAACCCAGCCGGAATTCGTTCACCATCGTCGGATTGATCGTGTAAGTCCAGCCAACTGCCAGGCTCTGGTTTAGAGCGCTGGAACTGCCCGCGTAATTCGCGATGTCCGGCCCGCCCGCTTCCAGGCCAAATGCGCCGGGAGCCTGTTCGGTATAAGCGGCGTAGCTGTACCGGCCGAAAATGGTGTTCTTTCCGTTCAGATAATAGTCCCAGCGCGTATTCCACAGGTTGCCCGTAATCGCTACCGCGCCGCCCGCATCGAAGTTATTCTCGTAAGATGTGCCGAACGCGGAGGTGTTGGGCATCGGAAAGTAGTTGAGAAGCGCTGTCGCTTGTGGGCTTATCCGGCTCGTGGGGATCATATTATTCGCGAACGGCACGCGGCCGACCCCCGTCGCCGGATCGCCGGACATGGGGTCGTAGATCTGATAAAGGGGACTCGCGGCCAGCCAATCGCCCAAGTTCCCGGTCCGGTCTTGCGCGCTAGGCACCGTAGTTACCAAAGAGCCGCCCTGCGTTTGCCGGTTCAACTGCGTATCGGCGAAGAAGAACAGCTTGTCCTTGATCACCCTGCCGCCAATCGACCCGCCGAACTGGTTCTGCCGATATGTGGGATTCAGGTTAGTGAATGGGTTTCTGCCAAAATCCTGGAATCCGGGCGTGTTGACCTGCAAGAACTCGAAGGCGTCGCCATGAAACTGGTTGGTGCCGGACTTTGTGGAGTAACTGGCCACTCCGCCGCCGGTGTACTCGAATTCCGCATCGAAGTTCTGAACCGATTGCTTGACCTCCGCAATCGAGTCGAAAGTGGGATTGATTACAATAATCCCGAGGATTGGATCCTGGTTCGTTGTCCCATCCAGCTCGTATCCCATGGTGTCGAAAACCTGCCCATTGACCTCCATCTGGATACTGCCCTGCGGATTCTCATCCGAAGCATGCGCCCAGCCGAGCGGCGCCGTCCCGGGATTCAACAGTTCAAAGGCCTGAAGGTTGCGCCCGACGCTGGGTAGTTCCTCGATCTGGTGGGCGTCGAATGTCTGCGCCACATCCGCGCGGTCCGCCTGCAGCAGCGGGGCGGCGGCGGTTACTTCCACCTCCTGCGTGACGTTGCCCACCTGCATGGACGCGTCGAACCGGGCCGCCTGGTCGACCTGAACCGTGATCGGGTTCGAGGCGACCTTTTGAAAGCCCTGTGCTGTAATGGACACCTGGTATTGGCCGGGTATGAGTTGGCCCTTAAGGTAATTCCCCGACTCATTCGTGTTCGTCTCGAACTTGGTGCCCTTGGCTAGATCCGTGATCGTGATTTTGGCTCCGCTGACGGCCGCCCCCGAAGGGTCCGTAACGGTTCCAAGGATGCTGCCGAATACCTGTTGCGCCTGGAGCCTTCCGTTCAAGCTGAACAGCGTGAAAACGGACACAACGGCACACAAGGCCGATTTGCGCAGACTGAGCATACTCCCCTTCCTGGATGAATATCCAAGTCGAACAACAACCCCACTAAGCGTGCCGCCGCCCCCTCCCTAATTAATTTCCATTATGGGACGGCGTCAAAACTGGTGGTATCATACAACAGCAATAAAACTCTGTCAATAGACAAGCACACAGTTGTAACTGTATCCGACAGTACATATGAGTTACTGTTGTGACTCGTCATAAAAGGACCTCCAACTCAACTTACTGTTATCGATCCTCAGGACTAACACGTGAATCGGATCTGGAAGGCCCGGTGTGAGGGCCGCACGAATGGGTAAGTACCGGCCGGTCGCCGCGAGCTGCGTGCCGCTCAGGAGCTTCCCAGCCGGCCCTCATCGCAATCCGAAGGTCACTTCACACTGAACGTAAGTGCCCGGCGCTCCGCCTGGCATCTCTACCACCACGGCGTCGGCTCCTTCGCGCTTCGCTCCGGTGACTGACGCCAGTTCGTCTCCGGTCACCCGCAGCCGGTAACTCGTCCCAGCCAGGCCGGAAAGCGTCAGCCGCAGCGCTCGCGGCGCGCCGGTCCAGTGCTCCGCGATTACCTTTATATTGCTGCTGGGCTCCGCGAGGGTTACCGGCGTCCGCGGAAGCGAGTAACCGAATAAGCCCGCATGCCGCAGCACGATTCGGGTTACCCCCGGCCGGGCTTCCACGCGGATGCGGGGATGCCAGTCCACCGCATTCTGCTCGGTCTCCCACGTTACGGCCACGCCGTCGACCGTAGCCGCCATCAGCCGCGCGCAGGGCGGGTACGCCGGCGCGAATTCGACGGAGACGCTCCGCGATCCCGTATTGCGAATGTCGAGGGTGAGCGAATCGCGATCGCGCGCGAGATCGAGGCTCAGCACTCCTCCTGGAACGCGCACGCCGTCAATCCCCATCGAGGGCCAATCCGCCGGAAGGTGGGGCACGAATCGCACCCGGCCCAGCGTCGCATCCACCTCCAGCCCCGCCAACCCCCGCAGCAGCGGCGAGACCACCATCGCCGCCGACCAGGTTTGATGCGGCGAGGCCGTGGACAACGGCGTTGCCGTGCTTCCCGAGAGCACTTCCGTCGTGTTGCCGCCCGCCATCAGAGCCAGCTCCGCGTTGGCCTGCAGATTGGCGAACGCCGGCTCCGCGCGATGATAGCGATACTCGCCGACGGAAGCCCAGCCGGTGAATAGCGGCCACACCGAGCCGAAGTGGTAGCCCGAGGGATCGTACCGTTTGCTGCGGGAGGAGATAATCCGCATTCCCCAATCAGCGGCGTGATCCTCGCGGGCCAACTCTGAAATCATGCTCCCTGCGTGCTCCTCGTCGAGCAGCCCGAACCACATCGGCACCGTCGAAAGCACGCTCGGCTCCTCGATCTGGTTGCCGGTGGGGTCGATTCCAAACGCGTAAGTGTGGGTGGACTCGTTCCAGAAAACCCGCTCCAGCGCCTGCCGCTTCGCTGCGAACTCGCTATCCAACTCCTGCGCCCGCGCTCCCTCGTTCAGCACTTTCGCCAGCCACGCCAGCGAGCGCAGCGATTCCACGTAACAGGCCGCCTGGTACAATTCCAGGCGCACGGGCAGCAGCGGCCCGCCTTCCACCCAGCCCGGCCCCACACCCAGGTTCTGGGGAAACCCCGCGCTGTCCAGCGTGGAGCGCATGAAGTCCAGCGCCTTCCATAACCGCGCCGCCTGCTCGCGCGCGAAAGCCACGTCTCCGCTGGACTCGACGTAGTCGCGGACCGCCGCGATGAACAGCGGCGTCGCGTCCGCGGCATTGTACCCATAAGGAAAATCGCGGAACCAGGGTGTCAGCGAGGCGCTCTGCGCAATCTCGTGCGGTATCTTCCCGTCCTCGCGCTGAAAACGCGCGATGAATTGGATGGCGCGCCGCGCGCCTTCAAAGTCTCCCGCCGAAGTCAGCGCGAACGACGTCCAGAACGAATCGCGCCCGAAGAACCACGCAAAACCGGGCCGGTAGGCGCCCTTCGAAGGGCCGTAGCCCGCCACCAGTCCCTCGCCCAGCAGCGGATTCTCGACGAAGCCCTTCACCACGCTAATGCGCGACCAGTCGTAAGCCTGTTGCAGTGCCGCATCCGGCAGCCGCAGAGTGACCGTATTTACCAGGTAGTCGCGGTAGAAGCGCTCCGTCTCATCGATCAGCTCCCCGGCGCGGGCCGTCAAATCGCGATACGCTGCCAGCGCTTCCTCCGCACTCTTTAGCGAAGCGGCCACGGCGATCGCGCGCTCCGCCGTCCCGTGTATCGTCCCCAGCGTGAGCACGGTCTCATCGCTGGAGGAGTAGTTTGTGGCATAGTCCAGAGCGATCGGCTTGGCGCCGGGCGCGCCCACCACGGCAGAGAAAGGCCGGCCGTCCGCGCCCATGCGGTACACGCCGTTGGCCGCATCCCACGTCCCATAGCCCGCCCCGAACGCGGCCGGCCACATAAGCTGAAAATCGCGCGTAAAGCGGAGATCGATGCGCACCGGGTTCCACGCCTCGATTCGCAGCTGGATCAGCGCACCGCTCACGCTCCGCGGCACGCATAGCTGTTCGGAGACGCGAAAATCGTCCGCGCTGTAAATGATGGTGTAAGACCCCGGCGTGGAAACGATGCGGCGGGCGATGCTGGCGGCGGGGATCTCGTGGTCACCCGCATGAAACACCAGGCGGAGATCGCGCAGGATCTTGAGCGGATAGACGAACGCTTCCAGCGTGCCTTGCTCGTCGCCGAACAGCCCGGCCTTGGGGCCCGTGGCGTCGACAAATTCCCAGCTTCGCGCCGGCCGCGCGATTTCCGGTTGCCCCCAAACTGTGCTCATGGCACCCAACAGCAAAAGCAATAATGGCCAAGCGCCCGCCCGCCGCGGCCTACGGTTTCCGATCAGCTTCTCCGGCATATCAAACGATGATAGGCCAGAGGGCGGCTACCTGGCGCGCGGACGAGCAGGCACCGCTACCGTACTTCGCCGATGTACGCGCCGAAGGCGGGCAGCACCAACCGATCCAGGCTGGCCGGCGTCCCGCCCGAGTCGAACGACTGAGCCAGCCCCGACAGGCGCCGGCCGCTAACTCCGATCTGCGCCGCCGTGTAACTCACGGTTCGCGGCGATGCACTGCAGTTTATCGCCACCAGCACCGTACTTCCGGGGGCAGCGCGCACGAAAGAGAGCACGTCCTTGTTGTCTCCGTCCACGATTCGTAAGTCGCCTTCGCGCAGCGCCGCGTTCTCCTTGCGCAGGCGGATCAACTTACGGTAATAGTTCAACAGCGATCCGGGTTCCTGGCTTTCCGTGGCCGCGTTGACGGTGACATAATTCGGCGCCACCGGCAGCCACGTGGACCGCGCCGTGCTGAATCCGGCGTTCGGGCCGGCGTTCCACTGCATCGGCGTCCGCTCGCCGTCGCGGCCGATCTCCTTGGGCCATCCTATCTTTCCTATCGGGTCCTTCACCTGGTCCACCGACTTCGGATCGTTGTTCGACATGCCCAGTTCTTCGCCGTAATACATCAGCGCCGTGTCGCGCGGCGCCAGCAGCAGCGTGGCGATCACGCGCGCGATTGCCGCGTCGTGCTTGCCGTCCCCGAAGCGGTTCCAGCTGCGCCGGTTGTCATGGTTGTCGAAGACCAGCAGCGGCATATTCCCGTTCAGTCCGGTCTCCGCGTCGCGCAGTTTGGCGCGAAATAGTTCCGCCGAAAGCGTCCTGTGCATTCCGTACTGCGTATCCATCGGCAGTTGCAGCTCGTCGTTCTTCGCGCCGTAAGCCTGGGCCAACTCCGCGATGTTCGGCAAGTAAGTCTCGCCGATCAGTACCGTGCCTGGAATTGCATCCACTACCTGGCGGAGTTCGCGGTACACTTCGTGAACCTCCGGCAGGTTGTCGGTGTGAGTCCGCGTCGTGCGGCGATCGCCATAAGCCGTGTATCCCGGCAGATACTCCTCGTTCTGGAGCTTGGGATCCTCGAATAACTGCGGGACGGCGTCCAGCCGGAAGCCCGCAACGCCCCGCTTCATCCAGCCGCGGATCATGTCGTACATCGCGGTCCGCACCTCGCGGTTGCGCCAGTTCAGGTCCGGCTGCTGTATGTAAAACGCGTGATAGTAATACTGCTGCCGCACGCTGTTCCATTCCCATGCGGAGTGACCGAAAATCGAGAGCCAGTTATTGGGCGGCGTGCCCGGCTTGCCGTCGACCCATATATACCAATTGGCTTTCGGGTTAGTGCGCGACGACCGTGACTCCACAAACCACGGATGCTGGTCCGAGGTGTGGTTCAGCACCATGTCCGCGATCACCTTGATGTTGCGTTTTCCCGCTTCCGCCACGAGGCGCTCGAAATCCGCCATCGTCCCGTATTGCGGATCGATGGCGTTGTAATCGGTAATGTCGTAACCGAAATCCACCTGTGGCGACGGATAGAATGGAGTAATCCATATCCCGTCGACTCCCAGTTGCTGCAAGTAGTCCAGATGAGCCGTAATGCCGTTCAGATCGCCGATGCCGTCGCCGTTTGTGTCGGCGAAACTGCGCGGGTACACCTCATAGATGACTGCGCCTTTCCACCAGTTGGGGTCCCAGCGCGGCGCCGCGGCCGCCGCCTTCGGCTCGCCGTAGCCGGCCGAAATTAAAGCAATCAGCAGCGCGGCACTTACACCGAGCGTGCTCGATCGGCGGACTTTCGTCATATGCTCAACCCTCCCGCCGGGCGGGCGCCGCAGCGCACTCGCCCGAGCCATCTGGTTTGCAACCATCCGTATCATAGTATGCCGGCCTTGCCCTGACAAGAAGTGCGCCGCCACGGAAGTTTGCCGCGGCACAGCGGCTCGCCGCCCGTCCGCCCACTCGACCGGTGTGGCCGAACCACGCGCGCGGCGCGGTCCCGCTGTGAGTTAAATTAGGATCTCCATGAAAATCACGCCTGTGCTCGTTTGCTTCGCTGCCGGTGCAATCCTGGCCGCGACGCCCGATACTCCCGCCGTCGCGCTGCGGTGCGGGCGGCTCCTCGATGTGCAATCGGGGAACCTTATCGAAAACGCAGTCATTCTGTCGGCCGGCGGCAGGATCACCGCTGTCGGCGCCGGCCTGGCGATTCCGGCGGGCGCGCAGCTCATCGAGTTGCCCGATGCGACCTGCCTGCCCGGATTGATCGACGTGCACACGCACCTTACGATGGATCCCTCCCACCTCGGCTATGAAGGGTTGGGCATCTCGGTGCCGCGCGCGACCGTCACCGGAGTAAAGAACGCCCGCCTGACACTGCTGGCCGGATTCACCACCGTGCGCAACGTCGGCGCGCCGGGATACTCGGACGTCGCGTTGCGGGACGGAATCGAAGCCGGTGAAATCGACGGCCCGCGCATGTTCGTGTCCGGTCCGGCACTGGGCATCACCGGCGGTCACTGCGATAACAATCTGCTCGCGCCCGAGTTCCACTACACCGCGCCCAGCGTGGCCGACGGACCCTGGGCAGCCCGCGCCAAGGTGCGCGAAACGGTCAAATACGGCGCCGACCTCATCAAGATCTGCGCTTCCGGCGGCGTCCTGTCGAAGGGCGACCAGCCCGGCACGCCGCAGTACACGCTCGAAGAGATGCAGGCCATCGCCGACGAGGCGCACAAACTCGGACGCAAGGTCGCCGCGCACGCGCACGGAACCCAATCGATCAAGGATGCCATCCGCGCCGGCATCGATTCGGTCGAACACTCGAGCCTCATCGACGACGAGGGCCTCGCCCTGGCCAAACAGCACGGCACGTTCCTGGTATTCGACATTTACAACGACACCTACATTCTTCAGGAAGGCGAAAAGCGCGGCATGCTGCCCGAATCGATCGAAAAGGAGCGCCACCTCGGCAAGCTCCAGCGTGAAAGCTTCCGCCGCGCCGTGCTCGCCGGCGAGCGCCTGGCGTTCGGCACCGATGCGGGCGTCTACCCGCACGGCGACAACGCCCGCCAGTTCGCCGTCATGACCGAATACGGAATGAAACCCCTCGATGCCATCCGCACCGCCACGACGAATGCGGCCGAACTGGTGGGGCGGCCGAAGGACATCGGAGTGATTCGACAGGGCGCTTTCGCCGACGTGATCGCCGTCGCGGGCGACCCGCGGGCGGACGTGACGCTGCTCGAGCACGTCCGATTCGTGATGAAAAACGGCCGCGTCTATAAGAACGACTGGGAGAAATGAACGACTCTGCCGGCAGGATTCCAGCTTCCGATTCACCGCCTTTGAAATCTTAGAGTTACGGTTTTCGATGTCTGCTCTTGTCGTCCGTCATAATTACTGGCGGAGGCCGGCAGTAGGCTAGCGGCATTGTTCCGGGTTCCTTAAACGCGCCAAGGTCGGCGCACGCTCGAAGCTCCTCTCCATTCTCTCTGTCCAGCCCTTCTCAAAGGGAAAACGGCGCACCCCGCCCGTGACGCCGCCATCCAGCTGGAACCATGCCGCGAGATCGGTCCGTCGTGCGCGAACTCTCCGCGACCGAAGTTAGTTCTCTTCGCGCTCAGAAAGGGGCGAGAGAGGCTGTTCTTTTGCGTAAATTGCCTGAATAGTCAGGCATAAGTGCTTTGGAATCTGAGGGCGCGTGGGAACACTGCGCCAAGCCCTGCCGCTGAATTGGAAGAATGGTGGCGCTGAGAGTGGGTTTCGAGTGATGCGCTCTATTGTGATTAGCCGCCATCAGCCGATAGGTATTGTGGGTGACGACGAACGACGAGATTCTGACAATTGAC
>Ga0335078_10014106_pt1 | contig 11851 bp, 9 predicted proteins | sample Lox_Sample_32_FD_206711 | JGI IMG/M metagenome (GOLD analysis project Ga0335078, IMG submission 206711) | Soil microbial communities from Loxahatchee National Wildlife Refuge, Florida, United States - Lox_Sample_3.2 | ecosystem: Environmental > Terrestrial > Soil > Wetlands | place: USA: Florida... | reverse complement strand
CCGGGCCGCCTGGTTACCCAGATCCTGGACGCCGGGCCGCCTGGTTACCCAGATCCTGGACGCCGGGCCGCCTGGTTACCCAGATCCTGGACGCCGGGCCGCCTGGTTACCCAGATCCTGGACGCCGGGCCGCCTGGTTACCCAGATCCTGGACGCCGCGCCACCCCCGGGTACCCGGATCCTGGATAGCGTGCCACCCCGGGCGCCCGGATCCTGGACGCCGCGCCGGCGGGTGAAGGCGCGCTGGCTGGTGAGGTTGAAGCGGCTGGCGCGGCAACCGCGACGCGGCCGGGAGTGGCTAAATTTAGCTGACTGTCCTTGACCCCGAATTTCCATGATCTAGGTAGCTAAGGTGCGCTATTTACGCCTTAGCTACCTAGATCATGAAAGGCCGAGCTGGGCGGACGGACGCTCGGCGGCTGATGGGGCTGGTGAGGTTAAGGCGACTGGCGGGGGAGAGATGGCTGGCGGAACGGCGCGGTGCAGGCGAGGCGCCGCGACTGGCGGAGCGGCACGGCGCGGGGCCTAGGCCGGGACCGGGACGGTGCGAGGCCGGGACCGGGACGGTGCGAGGCCGGGACCGGGACGGTGCGAGGCCGGGACCGGGACGGTGCGAGGCCGGGACCGGGACGGTGCGAGGCCGGGACCGGGACGGTGCGGGGGCGTCAGAGGTCGCCGGGGAGCTCAGAGGTCCAGACGACGACCTTGGTGCGGTCGCCGCGGAACAGGTCGCGGGCGAACTCGAGCGGCTCGCCAGAACGGGCGTAGGCGGTGCGCTCGACCAGCATCAGCGGGGCCCCCTCGGGTACCTCGAGCGCCTCGGCCTCGCGCACGCCGGCGGTGACCGGCTCCAGGCTCTCCCGGGCCCGGTACGGGCGCAGCCCGTACTTGACCTCGAGCAGCTCGTAGAGCGAGCCGTCCAGCCGGCAGTCCAGCATGCCCGGGAACCGGGCAGCGGGGAACAGCGAGCGCTCCAGCACGATCGGGCGCCCCTCAGCCAGGCGGATCCGCCGCACCTCGTATACCGGGTCGTCCCGCTCGATCCGCAGCGCGGTCCCGGCGGCCGGCCCGGCCGGACGCTGGCTCGCGGTCAGCACCCGGGCCCCGGCCACCAGCCCGTGCCGCCGCAGCTGTTCGGAGAACCCGGCCAGCGTGGTCAGGTCCTGCTCCAGTTTGGGCGCGGCGACGAAGGTGCCGCCGTGCCGCCCGACCGTCCGGGTCACCAGGCCGCGCCGGGCCAGTTCGGCGAGCGCGTGGCGCAGCGTCATGCGGCTGACGCCGAACCACGCGGCCAGGTCGTGCTCGGTCGGCAGCCGGTCGCCGGGCACCAGCGCGCCGACCGCGATCTCGCCCGCCAGCCAGTCCTCGATCTGCCCGTGCACCGTCCCCCCCGGCCCGCGCACGATGACCGGCGGCTGCCTGGCGCTGGTCCGCAGCGCGGGACGGCGGGCTACGCGGCGTCCCGCCTGCGGCGGTGGCGTCATCTAGGTCCTTTCCCCGACCCCCGGTCGGCAATGTCCGGCGGCCCGGCCCAGCCGGCCGGCGCCGGGCCCGGGCGAGTCAGGCGGCCGGCGCCGGGCCCGGACGAGTCAGGCGGCCCGCCCGGGCCCGGCACCGCGGCCCTCCCCGGGGCGATCAGCCGTCGGCCTGCGGCGCGGGGCCCTGGCCGCCCACGGCCGGCAGGTCGTCGTCGGGCGATGGGGCCGTCACCGCGGCGAAGGCCTTGGTCCGCCCGGCGATGAGGTAGTAGATGGCGCCGATCAGCGCGATGCCGATCGCCACCGTCCACAAGATCGGGATCTTGTTGAGGAAGTCGAGGCCGAAGCTGAGCAGGCCGCCGGTCTGGCTGGGCTCGGGGTTGCTGGCGATGCGCGGCCAGGCGAAGTTGATCAGCATGGCCCCGCCGTATACCAGTCCGAGGATGTTCACCAGCATGCCCCAGCGGCCCAGCCGGAACGGCGCGCTGGTCTTGGGCCAGCCGCGGGCCCGGGCCCGCAGGATCACCAGGTTGCCCAGGAAGTAGCTCAGGTAGATCATGCCGGTGGCCGCGATCGCGATGATCGCGACGCCCGCGTACTTGAGGAACGGTATGGCGGAGATCACCGCGACCACGATGCAGGTCCAGATCGGCGTGTGCAGGCTGGGCGATACCCGAGCCAGCGGCTTGGAGAACGGCAGCTGGTTGTCGCGCGCCATGCCGAAGGCGAGCCGGATCGTGGCGGCCAGGATCGACAGGCAGCAGACGAAGATCGCCGCTGAGACCACGAACAGGTACAGGGTCGCGAACCCGGTGGAGAAGTTGGCCTCGATGACCTGCGCCGGGTTCCAGCCGAGACCCGACGTCGCGGTGTGCAGGTTCGGTATCGCGACCAGCGTGCCGAGCAGGAACACGCCGCCGATGATGAACGCGCCGATCACCGAGAACAGCACCGCCTTGGGCGCGTTGCGGCGCGGGTCGCGGGTCTCCTCGGCCAGCGTGGATGCGGTGTCGAAGCCGTAGATCACGAACAGGCTCATGAACATCGCGGCCAGGAACGAGCTCGCCCCGACGTGGAAGCCGGCGCTGTTGGTGACGACCTTGAAACCCTGGTGGTTGTGGAACGCCAGCAGCACGATCGCGAACACGAACATGCCGAGGATCTCGAACAGCACGCCGGTGTTGTTGATCAGCGCGACCAGCCGCACCCCGTAGATGTTCAGTACCGTGATCACCACCAGCGTGATCAGCGCCACGATCTCCTGGGTGTGCAGCACGGTCGCCGAGCTGCCGACGCCCAGGCTGTGCCAGCCGAGCCCGTTCAGCGCCGGGATCAGCGCGATCGGCAGGGTGGCGACCACCGCGGCGACCGTGATGATGCCGGCGAACAGGTAGATCCAGCCGGTGAACCAGGAGTAGCTCCGGCCGGCGAGGTACTTCGTCCACTGGAAGACCGAGCCCGCGACCGGATAGTGGCTGGAGACCTCGGCGAAGTTCAGCGCGATGATGAACTGGCCGAGGGCCACCACCGGCCAGGTCCAGATGAACACCCCGCCCAGGGTGGTCAGGCCGAGCGCGAACAGCGTGAAGATGCCGGTCGACGGCGAGATGTAGCTGAATGCGACCGCGAACGAGCTGAACAGCCCCAGCCCGCGCTTGAGTTCCTGCTTGTAGCCGAAGCGAGCCAGGTCGGCCGAGTCCCGTTCGTGCCCGCTGGGAAGCTGGGTGCCAGTGCTCATGTCGCCGGTGCTCATATCGGGCCTCCCCGGTGCGCAGGACCAGCGCGGTTGACGCGTAGCGTAAGGGCGCGCACGGCAAACTGTCCAGACCCTTTCACCCGGTCCTGGCAGGTGCCGGGGAGGCCGGATTGCTCCCTTGAGTCCTGGGTGTCATATGCGGGAAGATCCGGAAATACCATCGGCTCCCGTGGTGCAATATCGTGAGCGATAGGGTCTAGACCTTAGTGAGTGAAGGGCACGCGCATGGCCGGTGATGGGGCGGCGGGGCTCGACGACCTCCTCGACCGGACCGCGAGCCTGGCCGCCCGGCCGCGCACCGTGACCGAACTGCCCGGCGGGCTGACCAACCGTAACTACAAGGTGAGCACGCCCGACGGGGCGTTCGTGGCCCGCGTCTGCGCCGCGGGCAGCGACCTGCTGGCGATCGACCGCGACGCCGAGTACCGCAACTCGGTGGCCGCGGCGCAGGCGGGCGCCGGGGCCCCGGTGATCGAGTACCGCCCCGAGGACGGCCTGCTGGTCGTCGGCTATATCGAGGGCCGCACGCTCGGCAACGCGGACGTGGCCGTCCCCGGCACCCTGGTGCGGATCGCGCAGGCGTGCCGGCGGCTGCACGCGGGCCCGCGGTTCGGCAACGACTTCGACATGTTCGACATCCAGCGCCGCTACCTGTCGGTCGCGCGGTCCCGCGGTTTCGCGATCCCGGCCGGGTACGACGAGCTCACGCCGCGGTTCGAGGCGGCCGGGGCCGCCCTGGCCGCCCGCGCGGCCGGCACCGTGCCGTGCAACAACGACCTGCTGGCCGCGAACTTCATCGACGACGGCGACCGCATCTGGCTGATCGACTACGAGTACTCGGGCAACAACGACCCGTGCTTCGAGCTCGGCAACATCTGGGGCGAGTGCCGGCTGTCCGTTGACGCCCTGACCGAGCTGGTCACCGCCTACTACGGGCGGCCGCGGCGGGCCAAGGTGGCGCGGGCCCGGCTGCTCGGCCTGGCGGGCAAGTACGGCTGGACCCTGTGGGGCGCGATCCAGCACGCGGCGAGCCCGCTCGATTTCGACTTCTGGTCCTGGGCGATGGAGCGCTTCGAGGGAGCCGCGCAGGGGTTCACCGCCGATGACTTCACCGCCCTGCTCGAGGATGTCCAGCGGGATGACTGAGTCGTCCGCCGCGCCCGCTCGCCCCGCGCCCGCGCCCGCTCGCCCCGCGCCCGCCCTGCCGGACCGCGCCCGGGTGGTGATCATCGGCGGCGGCGTCATCGGCACCAGCGTCGCCTATCACCTCGCCGAGCTGGGCTGGACCGACGTGCTGCTGCTCGAGCAGGGACAGCTGTCCTGCGGCACCACCTGGCACGCGGCCGGGCTGATCGGTCAGCTGCGCGCATCGGAGAACGGCACCCGGCTGGTGCAGTACTCCACCGAGCTGTACGAGCGGCTCGAGCAGGAGACCGGCCTGGCCACCGGCTTCCGGCGGTGCGGCGGCGTGACCGTGGCCCGGACCCCCGAGCGCCTGGTGCAGCTGCAGCGGACGGCCGCGGCCGCCGAGGCCTACCAGCTGGAATGCGAGCTGATCAGCCCGCGGCGGGCCCGGGAGCTCTATCCGATCATGGACGTCGGTGACCTCGCCGGGGCGATCTGGCTGCCCGGTGACGGCCGGGCCGACCCCGCCGACCTGACCCAGGCGCTGGCCCGCGGCGCCCGCCAGCGCGGGGTCACGGTGCGCGAGCGGACCAGGGTGACCGGCATCCGCGCCGCCGCCGGCGTCGTGACCGGGGTTCGCACCGACCAGGGGGACGTCGAGGCCGAGGTGGTCGTCAACTGCGCCGGCCAGTGGGCGAAGCAGGTCGGCGCGATGGCCGGGGTGACCGTGCCGCTGCACTCGGCCGAGCACTTCTACGTGGTGACCGAGCGCATCGAGGGCGTGCACCCCTGGCTGCCGGTGCTGCGCGACCCCGACGGCTACACCTACCTCAAGGAAGAGGTGGGCGGGCTGGTCGTCGGCGGGTTCGAGCCGGAAGCCAAGCCGTGGGTCGCGCCCGACGCGCTGCCCTACCCGTTCGAGTTCAGGCTGCTGGAGGAGGACTGGGACCACTTCTCGGTCCTGATGGACAACGCGGTCGCGCGGATCCCGGTGCTGGCCGAGACCGGGATCAAGAAGTTCTACAACGGCCCGGAGAGCTTCACCCCGGACAACCAGTTCATCCTGGGCGAGGCCCCGGAGCTGCGGAACTTCTTCGTCGGCGCGGGGTTCAACTCGGTCGGCATCGCGCTGGCCGGCGGGGCGGGCCGGGCCCTGGCCCAGTGGATCACCGACGGCGAGCCGGGCCTCGACATGTCCGCGGCCGACATCCGGCGGTTCGCCCGGTTCAACGGCAACAACCAGTGGCTGCACGACCGGGTCGGCGAGGTCCTCGGCCTGCACTACGCGGTGCCCTGGCCGAACCGCGAGCTGGTCACCGCCCGGCCATTCCGCCGGTCGCCCGCCTACCACCTGCTGGAGCGGGCCAACGCGTGCTTCGGCAGCCGGATGGGCTGGGAGCGGGCGAACTTCTTCGCCCCGCCCGGCCAGAGCCCGGTGATCGAGTACGGCTGGGGCAAGCAGAACTGGCAGCCCTGGTCCTCGGCCGAGCAGCGCGCCGCCCGCGGCGGCGTCGCCCTGTTCGACCAGACCTCGTTCTCCAAGTACCTGCTGGCCGGGCCGGACGCCGAGCCGGTGCTGCAGTGGCTGTGCACCAACGACGTCGGGGTCGAGCCGGGCCGGACCGTCTACACCGGGATGCTGAACGCGCGCGGCACCTACGAGGCCGACATCACCGTCACCCGGCTCTCGCAGACGGAGTTCCTGCTGGTCAGCAGCGCGGCGACCACCGAGCGGGACAAGGACCACATCACCCGCCGGATCCCGGACCAGGCCCGCGCCGCGCTGGTCGACGTCACCAGCGCGTACGCGGTGTACGGCGTCATGGGGCCGCGGTCGCGCGAGCTGCTGGGGCGGCTGTCGCCCAGTGATTTCAGCGACGCGGCGTTCCCGTTCGGCACCAGCCGCGAGATCGACCTCGGCTACGCCACGGTCCGCGCGACCAGGATCACCTACGTCGGCGAGCTCGGCTGGGAGCTGTACGTGCCGGCCGAGTTCGCGGTCGGGGTGTTCGGCGACCTGACCGCCGCCGGCGCGGGCCTCGGCCTGGTCAACGGCGGCTACTACGCGATCGAGTCGATGCGGCTGGAGAAGGCCTACCGCGCCTACGGCCGCGAGCTGACCACGGACTACAACCCGGTCGAGGCCGGGCTGCTGTTCGCGTGCAAGCTCAAGACCGGCATCTCGTTCCTGGGCCGGGAGGCGGTGGAGAAGGCCCGGGCCGACGGCCCGCGCCGCCGGCTGGTGTCGCTCGTGCTGGCCGACCCCGAGGCGATGATCTGGGGCGGTGAGCTGGTGCTGCGCGACGGCGCCGCCGTCGGCCAGGTGACCTCGGGCGCCTGGGGGGAGACGGTCGGCGGCGCGGTGGGCCTGGCCTACATCCGCCACCCGGCCGGGGAGGTGGTCACGCCCGACTTCGCCCGGTCCGGCGCCTACGCGGTGAACGTGGGCGGGCGGCTGCATGAGGCCGCGGTGCACCTGCGGCCGCCGTTCGATCCCGCCGGGGACCGGGTGCGGGGCCGGTACGAGGACGGGCCGCCGCCCGCTTAGCGGCGGGCCCGGCTCGCGGGCCGGGCCCGCGCGGGGGGAGACGGGGCGTGCTGGCCCCGATTACCTCGGCGCGGCGACGGCCGCGGACGCCTGGGCGAACTCGATCAGCCCGTGCAGGTCGGTGGCGGCCTCCACCGCGGCCAGCCCGGAGACCGCGACCAGCGTGACGGCCGCCCCGAGCAGCAGCAGCCGGGGCCGGGGCGCCGGGCGCAGCAGCGCGGCCACCCGGCGGGGGACCGGTCCCGCGCCCCGGGTGCGCAGCGGGCCGGGCACCGCGGCCAGCGCTGCCGCGGGCGCGGGCCGGCGCGGCGGGGCCGCGCTGGCGGCCAGCGCCGCCTTGGCGATCGTGCGGGCGGCCAGCGCCCGGTTCCCGGCGGCGGCCGCGGCCCGCTCGTCGGCCCACCGCTCCACGCTGTAGCCGACCGCGGCGGCGACCGGCCGCAGCAGCGGGTTGGCCGCGGCGGCGAGCCGGGCCGCCGCCGTGAACAGGTAGTGGCAGCCCGCGGCGTGCGCCCGCTCGTGGGCCAGCAGCACCTGGCGCTCGTCGTGGCTGAGCGCGCCCAGCATCCCGGAGGTCACCACGATCCGGCCGGGCCACCCGGGCGCCGCGTACGCGTCGGCCGCGTCGTCGGCGAGCACCACCAGCTGGCCGCCGCCGGGCAGCCGCCGGGCCTGGCGGTGCGCGGCCAGCAGCGCGCCCGCGCGCAGCCAGGCCGCCCGCCCGGCGGCCACGGTCCCGGCGGCCAGCAGCGCGGCCGCGGCCGCCCCCACCGGCAGCGACGCGGGATCCTCGCGGAGGATCACCGGCAGCGACAGGCCGCCGGTCGCGTCGACCGGCGGCAGCCGGACCGCCGCGGCCAGCGCGAGCAGCCCGAGCACCGCGCCGCTGGCCCCGGCCAGCACCACCGCGCTGCCGGCCAGCAGCCAGGCCGCGGTCCGCGGCGGCAGGCGCTCGGCCAGCGGCCGGGCCGCGAACGCGGCCAGGACCGGCACCAGCAGCGGGAGGTAGACGGCCACGTGCATGACGGCCGCCGGTCAGCCCTCGGTGCCGGGGCGCTCGGCCAGCATCCGGCGCAGCAGCTGCTCGTCGGCGGGTGACATGCCGGACACGAACCGGGCCAGCACCGCCTCCCGGTCCGGCTCGGCCTCCAGCACCCCGCGCATCCGGCGCGCGGCCAGCCCCGGCTCGTCGGCGACCGGGGCGTAGGAGTACGCCCGCCCGGACCGGGAGCGGGTCAGCACGCCCTTGGCGTACAGGCGGGACAGGATCGTCACCACCGTCGTGTACGCGAGGCGGCCGCCGAGCCGCTCCCGCACCTGCCCCGGGGTCAGGGGCGCGCCGGCGGCCTGCAGCACGGCGAGCACCGCCGCCTCCAGCTCCCCGGCGGCGCGCCGTGACCCGGCCGGGTCGTCGCCGCGTCCCACTCGATATCGCTCCTGACGTCGATCGGGCGCGCCCGCGCGCCGCTACCAGCACGGTAGCCGAGACCGGGCCCAGCCCGCGTACGGCGCAGCGGCCCGCGCGGTCAGCTCTTCGGCGCGCGGTGGCTGACCGGCCCGCGCTCCTCGGCCCGGGCCTCCCGCCGCAGCTCGCGCAGCCGGTAGAGGACGAACGCCACGATCGCCACCACCACCACGACCGCGATCGCGTAGCCGGCCAGGGACAGGTCCCGGGCCATCCGGTTCCAGGCCGGGCCCAGGCTGTACCCGATGCTGGCCACCACGGTGGCGTAGACCACGGTGCCGATCAGGCTAAGCACGCCGAACCGCACGGCCGGCACCCCGGCCAGCCCGGCGCCGATGGAGGTGAACGCGCGCACCACCGGCAGGGCCCGGCCCAGCGGGATGGCCCAGGCGCCGCGGCCGACCAGGAACCGCTCGGCCCGGTCGATGTCCGCCTTGGTGATCAGCAGGTACCGGCCGAACCGCTCGATCACCGGGCGCTCGGCCACGCGGCCCACGGCGTAGGAGACGTACGAGCCGGCCAGCTCGGCCAGCGTGCCGATGACGATGACGAGCACCAGGCTGAGGTGACCCTGGTAGGCGAGCACGCCCGCGAAGCCGAAGGTGATCTCCGAGGAGATCGGCACGCAGCAGGCCTCGAGGAACCCGAACACGACGAGCGCGCCGTAGCCCGCGTGGACCAGAAAGCTCTCCACCAGTACTGCCCTTCCCGCGAGACGAGGGGCTGACGCCAGCCGCGGATCTTCTACATAGTTGTAGATACTGTACTCGCCGCCGGCTCCGGCCGTGCCTGGTAGCGGGCGACGGCGGGAAATGCCAGCCGGATCAGGGCCGCCCCGGCCACGGCAGCCAGCCCGCCGCTGACCGCGCTGACCGCGGGCGAGGTCAGCGCGGCGACCGCGCCGGCCTCGAAGTTGCCGAGGGTGGGCACGCCGACCCCGATCACGTAGTCGACGGCGGTGACCCGGCCGCGCAGCTCGTCGGGCGCGGCCAGCTGGACGACGCTGCCGCGGAAGATGACGCCGGTGGTGTCCGCGGCGCCGGCCAGGACCAGCAGCAGCAACGCGAGCCAGAGGACCCGGGCCACGCCGAAGCCGGCGATCGCGGTGCCCCAGATCGTCACCGTGAACAGCATGGCGCGGGCCTGGCGGCGGACCCGGCCGGCCGGGCCGGACAGCGCCGACCCGAGCAGCCCGCCCGCCGCCAGGGCCCCGTTGAGCAGCCCGAGGGTCTGCGGCGAGCCGCCGAAACGGGCGGCGTTCAGCGCCGGGAACAGCGCCACCGGCATGCCGAGCACGGTCGCGTCGATGTCGAACAGGAACACCGCGGCCAGGACCCGGTGCCGCCAGATGTAGCGCAGGCCGCCGGCCACGGCCCGCACCCCGGGCCGGGCCCGGCCGTCCGGCGGCATCGCGGGCAGCCGGGCCACGCTGTACAGGGACGCACCGAAGCTCAGCGCGTCGGCCAGGTAGCACACCCGCAGCCCGGCCGCCGCCGTCACCGCGCCGGCCAGCACCGGCCCGGCCAGGAAGCTGACGTAGAACGAGAGCTGGTTCAGCGCGACGCCTGCGGGGATCAGGTCGGCCCGCACCAGCCGGGGCAGGAACGTCCGCCGGGCCGGCCCGTCGACGGACTGCAGCGTGGCGGCCGCCGCGGCCAGCAGGTAGAGCAGCCAGAGCTGGTCCAGGCGCAGGAAGGCCTGCACCGCGAAGACGGCCGACACCATGGTCAGGCCGCTGGTGGTGGCCAGCACCAGGCGGCGTCGGTCGACCGCGTCGGCGAACGACCCGCCGAACAGCCCGAGGACCAGGGCCGGGATGGCCTGGACCAGCCCGATCGCACCGACCGCGAACGAGGAGCGGGTGAGCTCGTAGGTCTGCAGGACCACCGCGAACCCGGTCATCGCGCCGCCGAGCGACGACACCGAGGAACCGATCCACAGCCGCCGCAGCGGCGGCGACTCCCGCAGCGGCCGCAGGTCGGCGAGCAGCCGCCGTCGCGGCCGGGGCTGGCCGGTCATGAGCTGTCTTCCTCCGGGGGCGGGGGCCGGGCGCGGCGGCGGGCGGTTTACCGGCGGTTCCGCGCGCCGGCCGCGAGCAGCGGGGCCAGCGCCGGGTCACCCTGGGCCAGGGCCGCGGCGCCGATGCGCTCGCGCATCGGCCGGCGTGCCACCGCGCGCAGGATGGCCGCCAGCATCTCGCCCAGCGGCACCGGCAGCTCGGCGTCCAGGTCCGCGACGGCGGCGCTGGTCGCCGCCCACTCGGCGTCGATCACCGGCAGCAGCTCCCGGGCCCGGCCGGTCAGCCGGACGATCCGCTGCCGGGCGTCGGTGCCGGGCTCGAGCGTGACCAGGCCGCTCCTGGCCATCTGGGTGACTGTCTGGCTGGCCGCCGAGTGCGTCACGCCGATCGCGCGGGCCAGGTCGCGGATCGAGGCCGGCCCGAGGAGCACCAGGGCCCGCACGACCGGGCTGAACCGCGGCCGGTAGCCGTCCAGGCCGATGTCGGCGTAGACCCGGGCCACGTCGCCGTCGAGCAGGTCGAGGACATGGCGCAGCCGGGTGCCCAGCCCGAGGACCAGGGGTTCATCCACGCGGAGGATTATAACAGCACTAATACATTTTCACGCTACGCCCCGGGCTCCGGCCAGCACGTCGCCGGATCCTGGCCATCCGTCCTGGGGCGGGTCGTCCCTGGTCATCGCCGACCAGGCGAGCAGGGCGAGCGGGTAGGCGAAGTAGCCGAACCGGGCCGCGGGAGCCAGGGCGAACAACAGCGCCAGCCCGGCGGCCAGCCGCCGGGCGGCGGCCGGGACGTCGGCCGGCGGCCGGACCACGAGCGAGACCGCCACCGCCAGGCCGGCCGCGGCGAGCAGCCCGACCGCGGCCAGGTGCCCGGCATGGCCGAAGCTGGCCAGCACGTGACCGGGCAGGGGACTGGCCGCCGGCGTCTTGTGCCGGGCGAGCCCGAGCGGGAACAGCACCGTGTTCTGCAGCAGCGCGCCGGGCCGGGTCAGCAGGGCCGGGGCGGTCGCGGCGACCAGGGCCACGGTGGTGGCGACCGCCGCCGCGGCGAACCGGGCCGCGGTCCGCGGGCCGTCGCGCGCCGCGAGCAGCGCGGCGATCACCGCGAGCGCCGGCCAGGCGGTCGCCTTCATCGCGCACGCCACGCCGATGCTCAGCCCGGCCGCCACCGGCATCCGCCGCGACCGGGCCACGCAGGCCAGGGCCAGGCAGGTCAGCGCGGTGACCGGGGGGTCAGTGATGCCGACCGACAGCGGCAGCGCCAGCAGCGGCGAGGCCACCGCGAACACGGCGAGCCACCACGCCCCGGCGCGGCAGGCCCGGCACCCCAAGGCGCGGTGCGGGGCCGCGATCCAGAACGCCAGCGCGGCCAGCAGCAGGGTCGCGGCCGCGAGCCACGGCCGGGGATCGCCGAGCAGGCCCGGCAGCCCCGCGGCCGAGGGCAGGCCGAAGACCGC
>Ga0335078_10014105_pt1 | contig 11852 bp, 8 predicted proteins | sample Lox_Sample_32_FD_206711 | JGI IMG/M metagenome (GOLD analysis project Ga0335078, IMG submission 206711) | Soil microbial communities from Loxahatchee National Wildlife Refuge, Florida, United States - Lox_Sample_3.2 | ecosystem: Environmental > Terrestrial > Soil > Wetlands | place: USA: Florida... | reverse complement strand
GCCGAACAGCTCATGCTCGAAGGGCGAGTCACCGTCAACGGGGCGATTGTCACCGAGTTGGGCACGAAAGCCGATCCGGATCGAGATCACATCAAAGTGGATGGCCGGCTGGTGCGCTTCTCCACAAGGCCGGTCTATTTAGTGCTGAACAAACCCACTGGCTACGTCACGACGGTGAGCGATCCCGAAGGCCGGCCGACGGTGATGGACCTGCTGAAGGGCGTGCGCGAGCGCGTGTATCCGGTGGGCCGGCTCGATTATCACAGCGAAGGCCTGCTGCTGTTCACCAACGACGGCGAGTTCGCCAACCGCATCGCATCGGCCAAAAATCACGTGGTGAAGACTTACGTGGTGAAGGTGAACGGCGCGCTGAGCGAGGAGCAGGAAGCGGCCTTTCGAGATGGCATCGTGATTGAGGGCCGCCGCACCGCGTCCGCCGGGTTGAAGCTGATTCGCCGCGCGGCGAATCCGTGGTATGAAGTGAAGCTCACCGAAGGGCGGCAGAATCAAATCCGGCTAATGTTCAAACATTTCGGCAAGCTGGTGGAGAAGTTGCGCCGCGTGAAGATTGGATTCCTCGAGCTTGGCCCCATTAAAACCGGCGAATATCGCGCGCTGACCGCGGGTGAAGTGGCGCGTTTTCGCAAGGTCCTGCATCTGCAGGATTCCGCATCCGAATGATCGGCGCGATCAGGAAGCTGCTCGCACATCCAGCCACGCGCGACCTTGATATTGACGATCCGCGCACCACGCAGCTCCGCCGCGGCATCATCCAGGGGAACCGTTTTCTGTGGCGGATCTACGACGAATGGTACCGGTTGATTGCCGCGTGCATTCCCGCGGGCGGGGGCGGCGTGGTGGAGCTGGGCCACGGCTCCGGGTTCCTGCAGGAGTACATTCCCGGGTTGATTGCCTCGGAAGTGTTCCCATCGCCCGGCGTCCAGCTTGTGCTCGATGGGCGAAGCCTGCCGTTTCCAGCCGAAAGTCTGAAGGCCATCGCGATGGTGAATGTGTTTCACCATATTCCCGGAGTTCGCGAATTTCTTGGTGAAGCGCGACGATGTCTGCGGCCGGGCGGGAGCATCGTGATGATTGAGCCGTGGGTTTCGACATGGTCGCGGTTTATCTATCCGCGGCTGCATCACGAGTGGTTTCATCCGGAGGCCGAGGACTGGACCTTCCCGATGACCGGCCCGCTTTCCGGCGCAAACGGCGCGTTGCCATGGATTGTCTTCCAGGCGCAACGCGGCCGCTTCGAAGCCGAGTTTCCCGAGATGGCGGTTCAGGCGGTCGATCCGCTGATGCCGTTCCGTTATCTCGTTTCCGGCGGCGTGTCGCTGCGCCAGCTCATGCCGGAAGCAACGTTTGGCCTGTGGCGCGGAATGGAGGCGGCGCTCAGCCGCTGGCCAGCCCGTTGGCCCATGTTCGCTCTGATCCACGTGCGGCGGCGGAATTGAAGAAACTTGCCGCGCTTCACTCGCTGGTCAGCCAGTCCTGGGAGTGCCGCTCAAGGGCGATGCGTACAAGCTGGCTCCGGGTTCGCACGCCGGTCTTGTCGAACAACTGCTGCATCACCTGCTTCACCGAGCTTTCCGACATCTGCAGGCGGGCGCCAATCTCCTTGTTGGTGAGGCCCTCGAAAACACCCTTCAACACCGCTCGCTCACGGGCGTTCAGTGGCTGGCCGGTGCGGTTTTCCGCGGTCCTTCCAGTGGCCCCGGCCACCAGTGCGCGCACGGCGCGGGAATCGAGCCAGGCATCGCCTCCGCGCACTCGGTAGATGGCCTCCACCAGTTGCGCGGGTGGGCTGTGCTTGAGAAAGATGCCCGCGGCGCCGTTTTCGAGGGCGTGGAGAGTGCCGGCATCGCTCATGCCCGCGGTGACCATGAGGATCTGTCCGGCAAAACCGCGCCGCCTGGCTTCGTCGAGGAAGGCAGGCCCCTGCTCGTCGCCGAGATCGTAATCGAGCAAAACGACGTCCACGGGCTCGCGCTCGATGACGGCGAGGGCTTCGGTGACGTTGGCGCAGCTTCCGGCGATGCGCAGCTCGGGTTCAGCTTCGAGCAGCCGGCTGAGGCTCTCCCGGAACAGGCTGTGGTCGTCCACCAGCAGAATTCGAATCTCCCGCTCCATTGCCAACATTCTCCGCCGCCGGGGGCGCCGGCGACAACTCCACGACAAAACCCGACCCCTGCGGCTCGGGCTCATAGCGCAGATCGCCGCGGAACGAGCGCATGAAGGCGCGCGAAAGATACAGGCCGAGGCCGGTGGCTTTGGCCTGCTGCTGGAAGGGGCGAAACAGCATGTCAGGATGGGCCACGCCGCCTCCGCTGTCGCTGACGCGCACCAGCACGTGCTGGTTCTCAAGCCGCGCGCCAATAGTGAGCTGGCGCCGCGGGCGGCCGGCCATGGCGCGCTCGCTGTTCCGGGTAAGATTGAGGAAGACCTGCATCAGGCTCTGGCGGTCGGCCCAGACGGCGGGCAGGCCCGGTTCGACGTTCCAGGCCGCCGCGATCTCCAGATCGCGCAGCGACGGTTCAAGAATGATCCGCAGCTCGTCGAGAAGGGCGGCCAGATCGATGGAGGTGGCGCGGTTGGCGGTCTGCCGGAGCTCCATGGAGGCGATCTTCTCCAGGCCGCCGATGAGCGTGCCGAGCGCTTCGAAATCCTGGTTCCCCGCGAGCGCGCCATTTCTGGCAAGATTTGCGTGAACAACGGAAATTGTGCCACAAATATTCCGAATTTCGTGAGAAACCGCGCCAACCAGAATCCGCGAGCTGCTCAGCAACTGATGCAGACCGACTTCCTCGCGCGTCCGCAATTCCTCCGACGTATCCAGCACCATGGCGGCGAGCCGCGGACCCGCGGAGGTGCGGTAGGTGGAGAACCAAACATCGGCGATGAACACTTCTCCGTCGTGACGCCGGCCGCGGCACTGCATGACCGTGCGAAACGAGCCACGTTTGCCATCCGGTGAGGGAACATTGACGAGGGCGGGGAGATAATCGCCAAGGGAGCGGCCCGGCAAGGACCCGGGTTCGAGCGCGAGAAGGCGGTGCGCGGCGTCGTTAGCGAGGAGGACGCAGCCGTCGGCCCCGGTGGTGAGGATGGCCGCGGGGCTGCTCTCCACCAGCACCTTCAGCTGCTCTTCGGCTTCGCGCCGGGCTTCGCTTTCAGCCTCGATCTGGTGCAGGTGGTTTTCCTGGATGCGGCGGTTGAGCGCGATGCCGCGCGAGAAGAGTCCCGCGCCCTGGAACGCCGCGAACACCAGAATATTGCGGGGAACACCGGTTCCCGCGGACCATGCGACGCTATCGAACATTTCCGTGAAGACGGTGCACAAAGCGGCGACGGCGGCGATCTGCCACTGGTTCAGAGCGCTCCCCACCAGCAGCATGGGGAAGAGATAGAGAAATCCGAAACGCAGAGGTCCTTCGACGCGCCAGTCGATGAGGGCGACGATGGCGATAATCATCCCGGCCCGGATGAGGACCGCCGTCCGGCTGCCGCGGAGAAGATTGGACAGCATGAAGAATCCGTGAAGGCGCCGCGCGCCTGCCTACATTCTATGCTGGTAAACGCGCCAAACAATCCCCGTTGTAACGCGATTGCGACGTTCCTGCCCAAAGATGGCCGGCCGCGCCGGAAGATATGGCCGAAAGATATGACGCAGCGGGGCCCGCGCAACTAAGGTGAGAAGTTGGGCAAAGTGCGTTCAATGAGAGTGCTGGTCGTCTGCCTGATGCCGGCTGCTTTCGCGCAGCAGGCGTTCACATGGGAACAGATCAGGGAAAAGTTCGAGAAGAACAATCCGACATTGATGGCCGGGAAGCTGAACATCGACGAATCGAAGGCCGACGAGATCACGGCGAACCTGCGCCCGAATCCCGACGCGACCTTCGGTCTGGATCAGATGGATCCGTTCTCCACGGTTCCACCGACCTCGGGCGGGGCGAACGCGTACCGTCCGTTTGAATACGCGTTCCCGTCGGCTTCATTCAGTTATCTTCACGAGCGCGACCACAAGCGGGAGTTGCGTTTGGAAAGCGCCCGCAAAGCGACACTGATCGCGGTATCGCAGCAGGACGACCTGGAGCGGAACCTGCTCTTCAACCTGCGCGACGCGTTCGTGAACACCCTGCAGGCGAAGGCGGTTCTCGCGCTGGCGCAGGAGAATCTCGGTTACTACGACAAGCTGCTGGGCGTCAGCCGCGAGCGGTTCAAGGCGGGGGACATCGCCCAGGTGGATCTGGACCGGCTGGAGCTGCAACGCGTGCAGTACGAGTCCGACGTGCAGACCGCGGAAGTGAATCTGCGAACGGCGAAGATCTCACTGCTGATGCTGCTGAACGACCGCACGCCCATCGACCAGTTCGACGTAACCGGTCCCTTCGACTTTCCGGACAGGATCGACGCGCTGGAGGAGTATCGCACCTCGGCGCTGGCGGCGCGTCCCGATCTGCGGGCGGCCATGGAAGCGGTGGACAAGGCGCAGACCGACCATAAGCTGTCGATCGCGAACGGATCCACGGATCCGACGTTTGGAGTGGATTTCGCGCGAAATCCTCCCATTCCCGTGTTTTTTGGCGTAAACGTCAATATTCCGCTGCGCATCTTCGACCGCAACCAGGGGGACAAGCTGCACACGCAGATCGAGATCGCCCGCACGGAACGGCTGCGGGAAGCGGCGCGGGCGCAGGTGTTCAACGACGTGGATTCCGCCTTTGCCACGCTCAACAGCAACCTGATTTTGCTGCGGCCTTACAAAGAGAAATATCTGCAGCAGGCTGTGCGGGTGCGCGATACGGTTTCGTTCGCATATCAGCACGGCGGGGCTTCGCTCCTCGATTTCCTGCAGGCGCAACAGGACTACCGGAGCATTGAGCTGAGCTATCTGAATCTGATCGGGTCGTATCTGACAGCGGCCAGCCAGATGAACCTGGCGGTGGGAAAAGAGGTTGTGCAATGAAGCTGAGAGCGCGCGCGGGCAACGGGCCGCGATGGGAAGGCGTGTTCGGCAGCGCCCTTCTGGCAGCGCTGATGTTGGTGCTGACCGGCTGCGGGGCGGACACGCAGGCCAATCCGAAGGACGAGGCGCCGCCACCGGCGAAGGTTGAGACTGAGTCGAACGCGAGCCTGGTGAAGGTTGACCATCCGGAACAGTTTCCGCTGGTTGCCGCGTCTGAGTACAACGCCGCGCCGCAGCTTGACGTAACGGGCACGGTGAGCCCGGACATTTCACGTCAGATACCGGTGATTTCGCTGGCTTCGGGTCGCGTGGTGGAGATCGATGCACGGCTTGGGGACACGGTGAAGAAAGGCCAGCGGCTGATGCGCGTGCAGAGCAACGATATTGCGCAGGCCTTCTCGGATTATCAGCAGGCGGTGGCCGACGAGGTTCTGGCGAAAGCGCAGCTGGACCGCTCGAAGCTTCTCTATGACAAAGGCGCAATCGCCCAGAAGGACCTGGAGGTGGCGCAGGACACCGACGATAAGGCGAAGGTGACGGTGAAAACCGCGGTGGAGCATCTGCGTGTTCTGGGGGCGGACATTAACCACCCCAGCGCGCTGGTGGACATTTTCGCGCCGGCATCGGGGGTCATCACCGAGCAAAACGTGACCGCCGCCGCGGGCGTGAAAACGCTGGACAATTCTCCGAATCTGTTTACCATTTCCGATTTATCGCATGTATGGATTCTGTGCGACGTGTATGAAAACGATCTGCCTTATGTCAGGCTGGATGAATTTGCGACTATTCACCTGAACGCCTACCCGGATGTCACGCTGAAGGGGCGAATCGCCAATATCGGCCCGATTCTGGACCCGAACATCCGCACGGCGAAAGTGCGCCTCGAGGTGGCGAATCCGGGAATGCTGCGGATGGGCATGTTCGCCACGGCGACGTTCTCCGGCCTGACGAGGCAGGTTCACGCCAGCGTGCCGGCCAGCGCGGTGCTGCACCTGCACGACCGCGATTGGGTGTACGTTCCCGCCGGGAGCGGCCGCTTTCAGCGAATGGAGGTGGACGGTGGCAGAATGCTGGCGGGAAATCTGCAGGAAATCCGTTCGGGCCTTTCTCCGGGCCAGCAGGTGGTTTCGAACGCACTCGTTCTGCAGAGCACCGTGGAAGAGTGAAGCGTAATGATTCGCGCCCTCGTTGATTTTGCGCTTGGGAATCGTCTGCTCGTTGTCGCCGCGGCCATTCTTCTGTTGATCTGGGGCGGCATCTCCTTTCACAGCCTGCCGGTGGAAGCTTATCCGGACGTGGCCAACAACTACGTGCAGGTGATTACGCAGTGGCCGGGCCGAGCCGCCGAGGAGGTGGAACAACAGGTCACGATTCCGCTGGAAATCGTGATGAACGGCATTCCGCATCTCGAGCACCTGCGCTCCACGTCGTTGTTCGGGTTGTCCAGCCTGATGCTGATTTTCGACGACGAATCGGCGAACGACTGGAACCGGCAGAAAGTGCTGGAGAGGCTGTCGCAGGTGACGCTTCCGAACAATCTGCAGCCGCAGATCGGATCCGATTACAGCCCGGTGGGACAGATCTACTGGTACACGCTGCACAGCACCAATCCCTCCTACGACCTGATGGAGCTGAAATCCATCGAGGACTGGACGCTGGAGAAGCAGTTCAAATCCGTTCCCAACGTCGTGGACGTGTCCAGCTTCGGCGGGATCACGCGCGAATATCAGGTGCTGGTGAATCCGGACAAACTGATCGACTACAACCTGAGCATCGGCCAGGTGGAGCAACAGCTCGCCAGCAACAACGTAAACGCGGGCGGCAGTTTCGTGGAGGCGGGAGCGCAGGAGATCAACGTCCGGGCAGTCGGGCTGGTAAAGAACGTGCACGATCTGGAAGACACGGTGATCCGGGCGCAGAACGGCACGCCGGTGCGCGTCGGGGACATTGCCAAGGTAAGGCAGGGGCCGAGAATCCGGCTGGGGCGCATTGGCAAGGCGATCCATCGATCCGACGGCACGATTGTGGACAACGACGACGTGGTGGAAGGGATTGTGCTGCTGCGCAAGGGGGCGAACTCGGATACGACGCTCGATGCGATTCACGCCAAGGTGAAGGAACTCAACGATCACATTCTTCCCCGCGGGGTGAAGATTGTGCCCTTTCTGGACCGCAGCGATCTGGTGCACTATACCACGCACACGGTGCTGCACAACCTGACCGAAGGCATCCTGCTAGTCACTCTGATTCTGCTGTTGTTTCTGGGGAATGTGCGGGGCGCGCTGATTGTGGCGCTGACAATTCCCTTTTCGCTGCTATTTGCCTCGATTTGTCTCGATTTGAACAAGATTCCGGCAAATCTGCTTTCACTGGGCGCGCTGGACTTCGGAATGGTGGTGGAAGGCACGGTGGTGATGGTGGAGAACATTGTGCGGCACCTTGGCCGGCGGGCGGAAGGCACGACCGCGATAGGCGCGATTCGCGAGGCCGCGCACGAGGTGCAGCGCCCGGTGTTCTATTCCATCGCCATTATCATCACCGCATACCTGCCCATCTTCACGCTGCAGCGCGTGGAAGGCCGCCTGTTCAAGCCGATGGCATGGACGGTATCGTTCGCGCTGCTGGGCGCGCTGCTGTTCTCCATGCTGATTGCGCCGGTGCTCTCCAGCGTGTTGCTGGGGGGCAAGGTACGGGAGTGGCGCAACCCGTTCTCCATCGTCACGATGAAACTGTATCGCAGGAGCCTCGGATGGGCCATGCGTTTCCGGTGGGTGACGCTGGCGGTGTGCGGCGCGGCGCTGGGCGTTTCCATCTGGATGAATCTGAGCGGGATGATCGGATCGGAGTTTCTGCCGCACCTGGACGAGGGGGCAATCTGGGCCCGGGCGACGCTGGCGCCGAGCACGGGACCCACCGAGGGCACGCGCATCATGAACCAGGCGCGCCTGATTCTGGCTTCGTTTCCGGAAGTGACGAAAGTGGTGTCGCAGGTTGGCCGGCCGGACGACGGGACCGACACCACCGGGTTCTTCAACACCGAGTATTTCGTGGATCTGAAACCGAAGGACCGGTGGCGTCCGGTGTTTCGGCAGAACAAGGAACAACTGATTGGGGCCATGGACCGGGAGCTGGAGAAGATGCCGGGGACCCTGTGGAACTTCTCGCAGCCGATCGCCGACAACATGGAGGAAGCGGTGAGCGGCGTCAAGGGCGAGCTGGCGATCAAGATTTACGGCGACGACCTGCGTACGCTGGAGGCCAAGGGCTCGGAGATTGTAGACGCGCTGCGCACGGTAAACGGAGTCAGCGATCTGGGCTTGTTTCGCGTCATCGGCCAGCCGAACATGAATTTCACCGTTGACCGGAAGAGGGCCGCGCGGTACGGAATCAACGTGGCGGATGTGCAGGACGCCATCGAGACGGCGGTGGGCGGGAAAGCGGTGAGCCAGGTTCTGCAGAACGAACAGCGCTACGATCTGGTGGCGCGATACGACGCGCCCTGGAGGGACACCAGGGAAGCCATCGAGAATATTCGACTGGTGACGCCATCTGGCGAGCGTGTCGCATTGTCGCAGATGTGCAACGTGGAGGTTCGCGACGGCGCGTCGGAGATTTATCGCGAGGAGAATTCGCGCTACGTCGCGCTCAAGTACAGCGTGGTGGGGCGGGATCTGGGCAGCACGGTGGAGGAAGCGATTCGCAGAGTTGACCGGCAGGTGAAGCTGCCACTGGGCTATCACATCGACTGGGCGGGCGAGTATGAGAGCGAGAAGCGGTCCTCGCGGCGGCTGATGATTGTGGTGCCGGTGACGCTGCTGGTCATCTGCATGATCCTTTACACCATGTTCAAGTCGTTCAAGTGGGTGGGCCTGATTCTGGCGAACGTGGCCATGGCGCCCATCGGCGGGCTGGTGGCGCTGCTGTTCACGAAAACGCACTTCAGCGTGTCGTCGGGAGTTGGATTCCTGGCGCTGTTCGGCGTGTCGGTGCAGACCGGGGTGATCATGCTGGAGTACATCAACCAGCTTCGCGTGCGCGGGCACACGGTGCAGGACGCGGCGATTGAAGGATCGGTGCAACGGCTGCGGCCCATCATGATGACCATGCTGGTGGCGAGCTTCGGATTATTGCCGGCGGCGATATCGCGGGGCATCGGGTCAGATTCGCAGCGGCCGTTCGCGATTGTGATTGTGGGCGGGCTGATGGCGGCGCTGGTGCTGGGGGTGTATCTTCTGCCGACGCTTTACGTGTGGGTGGCGCGGGACGGCGATGTTCTGCCGGAGGCGGAGCCGCAGATGGAAGAGGACGTCTGAGCGAGTCAGGCGGCGGAATCGCCGGCGCGCAGGCGGGTGCGAACGCTTTGCCAGGCGTAGCGGATGGCATCGCGGGCCTGATCCCAGGTGCTGGGATTGCGCTGCTCCCAGTCGCGGCGGACCACGTCTTCAATCTGGTCCCAATCCTCGCTCGGGTGACGATTGTTCAGGGCCAGCATGCCGCCGTGGCGATACGCGGGGGCGAGCTGTTCATAGCGATACCGGACGGCCATAGACGTCTCGCTGAAGACGCGGCGCCACTCATCCTCGAAGGCGTCGAAAGGCGCGAGGGCGTCGGGAAAACCGGAGCCGCGGACAGTTTGCCCCGAGGCGCGGATGGGTGTCGGAGGAGCCGATCGCGAACCGGTTCGCAGATGGACCGCCTGCAGGATGGAAGGATCGGATGACATATGAACTCCGCCGGGTTCCGGCTCCCTGGGCGCGGACTCGAATTCTTCTGGACGCTCCGGGGGATGGTTTGTGTCATCGTGGGCGGACACCATTCGGGACAGGAGTGGCCGCCCCCGCGGGAAAATCTCAGAAAAATCCCAGAATCGGCGGAAATCGGCCGGAATTACGGGGCGAAGCTAACGGTTACTTTTCGGCAATAACGGGGTTGCGGAGTTCTCCGAGGCCCGCGATGTTGATGACCACCTCGTCGCCGGGGCGAAGCCAGCGGGGAGGCCGGCGAGCGAAGCCGACCCCGGCGGGGGTTCCGGTGGAGACGACGTCTCCCGGTTCGAGCGTGAACACGCTGGAGAGATAAGCGACCAGGGCGGGGATGTTGAAGATGAGCTCGCGGGTGTTCGAGTTCTGCAGCAGCTCGCCGTTGATGCGGAGCTGGATATCGAGCGCGTGTGGATCGGCAATCTCGTCGGCGGTGGTAATCCACGGGCCCATGGGCGCGAAAGTGTCGAACGTCTTGCCCATGAGCCACTGGCTGGTGGCCTTCTGGAAATCGCGAGCGCTGACGTCGTTCACGATGGTGTAGCCGGCCACGTGCTGCTGCCAGCGATCGGCCTCGATGTGGCGGCCGCCGCGCCCGATGACGAAGGCGAACTCGGCCTCGTAGTCCGGTTTGGTGGAGTTCTTGGGCAGGACGATGGACTCGCCGGGCGCAATGACGGATTGCGGAAACTTGCTGAAGATGGTGGGGACGCCGGGGATCTCGGAGTGCGATTCGGCGGCGTGATCGCGGTAGTTGAGGCCCACGCAGACCAAGCGGGGAGGGCGGGGGATGGGCGCCAGCAGAGCGATGCGATCGAGCGGCACGACGGCATACGCGGGGGGCGCATCCAGAAACTCGTTGATGCTCTGGCGGCCCGCATCGCCAGCGGCGAGAACGGCTACCATGTCCGCAAAACCGAGCGGGGCGAAGCTGACGGCGCGATCTTCGAGCCGCACACCGGGTTCGGGATCGGCGCCGGCCTCCCGGCGAAAGGTGATGAGCTTCATGAGAATAAGCTAACAGCTTACAGCGGCCGGTCCGGGCTTCCTCTTCCCAGGCGGCGGCGCGGTCAAAGATTTCCGCGGAGGGCCTGTTCGCGCTCGATGGCTTCGAACAAGGCCTTGAAGTTGCCCTTGCCGAAGCTGCGGCTGCCCTTACGCTGGATGATCTCGTAGAACAGGGTAGGCCGGTCTTCGACGGGGCGGGTGAAGATCTGCAGCATGTAGCCTTCGTCGTCGCGATCGACGAGGATGCCGAGATCGGCGAGGCGGTCGAGCGGCTCGTCGATTTTACCGACGCGCGATTCGAGCTGCTCGTAATAAGTGGTGGGAACGCGGAGGAACTCGACGCCCTGAGCGCGCAGCGTCGAAACGGTGGCGATGATGTCGCCGGTGGCCATGGCGATGTGCTGCACGCCGGGGCCTTTGTAGAAATCGAGATACTCTTCGATCTGCGATTTGCGGCGGCCTTCGGCGGGCTCGTTGATGGGGAACTTCACGCGCCCGTTGCCGTTGGACATGACTTTCGACATGAGCGCGGAATACTCGGTGCTGATGTCGGCGTCGTCGAAGTGCTTCCACATCTGAAAGCCCATGACGTCGCGATAGAACTCCACCCAGCGATTCATCTCGCCCCAGCCGACATTGCCCACCATGTGATCGATGTACCGGAGGCCGGCGGGGCGGGCGACAGGGTCATCGGCGGAGGTGGCCACGAAGCCGGGCAGGAACGCGCCGCGATAGCCGTTGCGCTCGACGAAAGTGTGGATGGTGTCGCCATAGAGGGCGATGGCGGAACTGCGAACTTCGCCGTGGTCATCGCGCGAAGCAGTTGGCTCCTGAACGCTGACCGCGCCGCGGTTGGTGGTTTCGCGCCAGGCGGACGCGGCGTCATCCACCCACAAGGCGATGTCGCGAACGCCATCGCCGTGCCGCTGGATGTGGGCGGCGATGGGCGAATCGGGCTGCAGCGGCGTGGTGAAGACGAAGCGGATCTTGTCCTGCTGGACGACGTAAGAGGTGCGGTCGCGCGTGCCCGTTTCCGGGCCGCGGTAAGCCACCAGTTTCATGCCGAATGCGGCGCGGTAGTAGTAAGCGGCCTGTTTCGCGTTACCGACGTAGAA
>Ga0335078_10014104_pt1 | contig 11852 bp, 8 predicted proteins | sample Lox_Sample_32_FD_206711 | JGI IMG/M metagenome (GOLD analysis project Ga0335078, IMG submission 206711) | Soil microbial communities from Loxahatchee National Wildlife Refuge, Florida, United States - Lox_Sample_3.2 | ecosystem: Environmental > Terrestrial > Soil > Wetlands | place: USA: Florida... | reverse complement strand
GCGCCGCTCGAGCCATCGGCGAGCTCCGCGAGCCGGGAGTCCGGGCTGTACTGGAAGGTCCGGTGGCGGGAGACGGCGGCGCAGCCGGAGAGGTCGAGGCCCGCGTCCAGGGCCTGGGTCGGGTCCAGATTCAGGAGCACGACGGTCAGGTGGCTCCCGCCCTCGTTGCGGGAGGCGAACGCCGACAGGGGGGCGGGGGCCCGGGTCTTGAGCGACCAGTCCTCGAAGTGGCCTCCCTCCCCGTCGAAGTTGCGGAAGGCGCGGAAGGCCCAGAAGGCTGGCGAGTCCTTCGCCGGGTACGTCCAGTAGAAGGCTGCGGTGATGTCCTGCTCGCCGAAGCGCCCCAGGGCCTCGGCGGTGGCGAGGCCTCCGCTCGGGTGCTTCTCGGCGCCGAAGCTCCACTCCCCGATGGAGAGGCCCAGCCCCGGGTACTCCTTGGCGATCCAATCCTTCACGCGGGGGATGAGGCGCACCGCGGTCTTGATCCAGGACTCGTCGACGTAGGTCGAGTCCCAGAGCGCCCGGGTGGCGCGGATGCGGCGCGCCGCGGTGTCGGCATCGGTCTCGCCGCGCAGGCCCGTCTCGATGCCCTGGCCCATGGCGTAGAAGTGGACGTCGACCACGTCGATGAGGCGCTGCCCGGTCTTCTTCTCGTGCTGGGCGAGCTTGTGCAGGTACCAGGGGAGCAAGGGGACGTCGCCGTGGGCGCGCCGGTCCGGGCGCAGCGTGAAGCCGTACTTCGCGTCCACCGCCGACCCCTGGTAGGCCGGCCAGCCCCACAGGGCCGGCCCGGCGATCACGGCCTCCGGGTCGGCGCGCCGCACCGCGGCGGCGAAGAGCAGGGTCTTGTCGAGGAGCTCGTCGTAGCTCGTGGGCTCCGGGTGGACGTCGCGATGGGTGGAGCTCCAGAGCATGGGCTCGTTGTCGAGGATGTACATCCAGACGCTGCGGCCCCCCCGCTTCTGGTCCGCTTGGCGAACGGTGCGGACCCACTGCTCCACGTCAGCGGGCGTGACCGCCGTGCTGGTCGCCGAGGTGTTGGCCGTGAGCTGGTGGCCGTCCGCGCCCACCCCGTTGCCCGCGTCGGGCTTGAACGGATCCACCGACTGTTGCGGCCCGTAGGAGGAGACCGGGAACGAGTAGCTCGAGGTGTCCTTCGCCACCCAGCCCATGATCGGGACGGTGAGGGCGGTGCGCAGGTCGCGGGATCGGTTCGCCTCGAGGAACTTCGTCCAGCTGTAGTTGGGGTCGTCCGTGTAGTTCAGGTTCTCGAAGTACCAGTCGACGGCGCTGTTCCAGGCGTGCCCGAGCTTCCAATTGAAGCGGGTGGCGGAGTTCCCGCCCCAGCGGCGCGCCGTGGCGCCGAGGTCGAACTGGTGGGCATCGCTCCCCTCGTGGCGCTCGTCGAGGGCGATGCCGTAGATGTAGGGGCTGATCTTGTGGGTGGGGCCCGCGCAGTCGATGGCGACGCGGGCCGGCACGAGCGGCCCGTAGCTTCGCGCCGGGGCCGGGGCCACGGCGGCGACCAGGGGGGGCGAGGCCGGCTGCGCCGCCGCCTGCGCCTTGGCGGCCGCCTTCCTCTCGGGGGCCGGCTTGGCCGGCTTCGCGGCGGGCGCCGCGGCGGCGGCAACGGCGGCGACGGCGGGCGCGGCGGCCGCAGGAGGCGCCGGCGGGGGCGGAGCGTTCTGGGTGAGGACCACTTCGTCGACGAGCACCGGCTCCGACTCGACGCCCTTCGCGGCGTGTATGAGGAGGCTGTCGAAGGCCGCGCCCTGCGGGTTGAGGCGGGACATCGCGATCCACACCTCGCTCCACCCGTCGGCGAGGTCGAGCCGGTCCTCCGGCCTCACCTCCACCTTGGGGAAGTCGGCGCCGTCGGCGTCGAGCCGCACCTCCAGGAATTCGCCGAAGCGAGGAGGCGCCTTGAAGCGGAAGGAGACGCCTCCGAAGTGGCCGGTGAGCCCCGGCCGGGAGAGCATCCAGCCTCCGTTCCCGGAGAAATCGAGGCGCGCCGGCCCCTCACCGGTGATGCGCGGCACCCACCCGTCGTCCCGCCAGCCCGGGTCGAGCTTCCCTCGGTAGACGGCGTCGGCCACGGCCAGGTCGCCGGGCGGGAGGGTGCCCGGGGCGCGGTCGGCGGCGAGGGCAGGCCCCGCCCGCAGGAGGGCGAGGGAGAGGGCCGCAGCCCAGGCTCTCCCGGGGAGAGGGACGAGCCGCGCTGGCCTCGCGCCTTTCACCTAGGCTCCCGCCTCGGCCCGGGGTTCGGCCACCACCCCGACGCGCCCTTCACGGGGGCGCACCCCCACGCCCGCCGGCTCCACCAGAGACCGCGGCGGGACGGAGCGGGAGAGGACGGCGCCGGCCATGAGCTTCGACCCCTCTCCCACGGTGATGGGGCCCACGAGAGTGCAGCCCGGGCCGACGTGGACGTTCGCCTCGAGGGTCGGGGCCCCCGTCTCCCGAGTCACCGGGTCGACGTTCATGCCCAGGGTGACGTTCTGGAAGATCATGCACCCGGGCCCAATGCGGGCGGCGTGGCTCACCGCGAGCCCCATCCCGTGGACGAGCATGACGCCCGGTGCGATGTCCGCGTCCCAGTGGACGTCCGACCCGTAGAGGTGGCGGATGAGGCGCGACGCCATCATGGCGGGGACGCGCAGGCCCGCGTCGCGCAGCAGGTGCATCCAGCGCACGGAGACCATGATCTGGAAGCCGATCCGCTTCACGGCGTCGGCGGCGAGGCTGGACGGGGACCCGTCCACGTGGCCGTACTTCGCCTCGTAGCTGCGCATCGTCGCGTGGTCGGCCCGGACGGAGGCGAGGAAGCGGCGCACGAGGTGCTGGCGGCGGTCGGCCGGGAGGTCGGCCGGGTCGAGCCACCAGTCGGCCAGGTCCCCGGCCACCGCAGCCGTGGAGCCGAGCTCGTCGCGTACGCCCTGGTAGTAGTCGAGGCCGTAGGTCACGGTGGCGGCGGTCAGGGCGGGCCCTTCGAGGCCGGCGCGGTCCAGGGCCGCGGCGACGGCCCAGGCGACGGGCGCGAGGGCCTTCCCGAGCGGAGGGAAGACGGCGGAGACCGCCAGCGGCGGCTTGAGGCGCCAGGGGCGCTGGTGGATGAGGTCCGGGTGCTTGCGGGAGATGGCGAGGTCGTGGCGACCGTAGTTCCGGGCCCTCTCCCGCCAGCGAGCGACGCTCGTGTGGTCCGAGCCGTTCACCGTCCAGGCGTCCTCGGAGAGGACGAACTCCACCCCGTGCCGCTCCAGCCGCAGGCCGATCTCCACGTCCTCGGCCTGCCGCAGCGAGGTGTCGAAGCCCCCCACGGCGAGGTAGTCGCTGCGCCGAAGCGAGACGTTGCCCGTGTACATGGAGTTGCCGTGGACCACGGCGCCGTCTCGGGCCCGCTCGTGGATCCGGTCGAGGTTGCGCTGGTGCCAGCGCTCCGGCAGGGCCATCCCCTCCGGCGGCGGTCGGATGCGGCCCAGCACCACCCGGTGGGAGCCGGTGGGGTGGAGGTCGAGGTGGTGCAGCAGGAAGTCCGGTCCCAGCTGCATGTCGTCGTCGACGATCACGAGGATTTCCCCGCGGGACGCGAGGACGCCGCGGTGGCGGGCGGTGGCCTGGCCGCTGTTCGACTGCTCCTCCACCCGCAGCGCGAAGGGCCAGGCCCGCTTCGCGAGCCGGGGCCCCACCGGCTCGCGGGAGCCGTCGTCGATGACCACCACCTCGAAGTCGTCCGGGGAGAGGGTCTGTGCGGCGAGCTGCGCGAGCAAACGCTCGATCAGCGCGGGGCGGTTGTAGGTGGCGACGACGACGCTCAGCCGGGGGCGTTCGTTGGTCACGGCTCACTCCACCGCTACGCAGCCGAGGATGCGCTCCTGGCCCACGATCTCGATCGTGCTCCGGGCGCTCCCCAGGTCGACCTCGCCCAGGGGCACGACCAGCACCGCCACGTCCGCGGCCAGCACGACCGGGATCCCGGCCAGGCTGTTCACCACCGGGTCCACGGTGGCGAGAGCGGTGCCCCCGCCGGCGGCGTACTCCTTCATTTCCTCGGCGAGGCGGGGCCCGTCCGGAAGGCCGGCTCCCTCGCCGTTGAAGACCTTGGGGCGAGGCCGGAAGAGGCTCCCGATCTCCAGCATGCCCGCGGCGATGGGCTGGGCGGAGTAGTTGGCGCTCACCGGGACGAGGACCAGCGAGGACCACTCGCGGCGCGCCACGCTCGACCACAGCCGCTGCATGGCGCGCTCCCCCATGGACAGGGTCGGGGTCTTCCGCTGGGGAAAGATCTTCAGTTTCGCTTTGGACATGGGGTTCTCACGGTTCCCTCTCCCGGGGCGTCCGCACCCAGGTGTCGGGTCGGCGCGGGGGGACGACGAAGAGGCCGATCTTCCAGAGGACGTAGGCCGGGGCGATGGCGAGGTCGCGCAGGCCCCGGGGCCCGGAGAGGTAGGAGCCGCGGAGCACGTAGAAGGCGAGGGCCAGGTCGGCGAAGAGGAAGGGCCACAAGGCGAGCGGCGCCCGTCCGCTGGACCAGGCGAGGACCGTCCCCGCCGCCGTGCCCAGGAAGGCGAAGAGGACGAGCTGGGTGAGGGGCGGCACGGCGAGGTCCATGAAGAGGTCGAGGAGCACCCCGTCCCGATCCCGGAGGCCCTGCCACAGGAGCTTGCAGCCGTGCGCTCGCAGGATGAGGCGTCGCCCGCCTTCCCAGCGCCGGCGCTGCACCCGAGAGCTCTTGGCGGAGGAGGGCATCTCTCCCCACACCTCCGCTTCCGGTGCGTAGACCACGCGGTGGCCGGCCTCGCCGAGGCGCACCCCGTACTCGAGGTCCTCCACCACCGAGAAGGCGTCGTGAGGGACCTCGCGCAGCACCCGCGGGGTGAAGCACATCCCGTTGCCGCGCAGCCCGCAGGAGACCCCCAGCCGCTCCCGGCCCTGCGATCGCACCCCGTGGAAGATGAAGAAGGCGAGCCCCATGAGCCGGGTGCGCCAGGAGGTGTCGGGGTCCCGCACCCCGTAGTGGGCCTGCACCGCGTTGGCCCCGGCGTCGAGCCGGCCCGCGAAGGCCCGCAGGAGGTTCGAGGAGACGACGGTGTCCGCGTCCACCACCACCATCGCCTCCGCCCAGCCCTCCGCCTCCAGCGTGGCGAAGGCGTGGGCGAGCGCGTAGCCCTTGCCGCGGAGCACCTCGTCCCGGCGCACGAGCACGGTGGCGCCCGCCTCCCGGGCGCGCTCGGCGGTCCGGTCCCGGCAGTTGTCGGCGACCACCACCACGCGGCGGAGGTCGGAAGGGTAGTCGGTGGCGAGCAGGCTCGCGACCGTCCGGGCGATCCCGGCCTCCTCGTCGTGCGCCGGCACCACGACGGCGAAGCGCCGGTGCACGCGCCCCGGGAGCGGGTTGGCGCCGGGGGCGGCGAGGAGCGCGAGGAGCGCGAGGTAGGACGCGGCCAAGAGGACCGGGAGCGCGAGGAGGAGGAGGAGGGCGGCGAGCCAGCTCACGGGTGGGCCTCCCTGGCGGCAGCCGGGAAGGGAGCCGACGCGAGCTCGACCGAGCGGGGCTCGACCGGCGCGGCCGGGGCGAGGCGCCCCGAGGGCCAGGCGCCCACGGCCGGTGCGAGCTGGCCCACCGCCGCGAGGGAGGCGGCGGCGATGAAGGTGGTCCCCCAGCCCTGGATGCCCATGTCGCCCCAGGCCTGGATGGCGTAGGCGATGAGGGCGGTCACCACGGAGAGCGCGGTCGTCCGGGCGAGCGGGGTGGGGGCGAGGCGGTAGGTGCGGATGGCGAGGTACATCCCGGCGGTCAAGGGGAGCCACATGAGCGTGAAGAAGAGCACCCCGCCGAAGGCGAGCAGCCCGAGCACGCTGTTGTGGGGGATGAAGCGGTACTGCTGGAAGATGTTGGAGATGTCGTCCGCCTTGTAGATCTCCTCGTACTCGTGGCCGAAGCCGGAGCCGAGGAGAGGGTTCGCCTTGAGCGTGACGACGAGGTTGTAGTTCTCCACGTCGCGGTCGAGGGAGGAGCGGTCCACGTTGGAGTCGACCACGCTGCGGACCATCTGGGCCGGACGGAAGACCGAGCTCGTCGAGTTCCAGCCCGCGGCCAGGTAGATGCTCAGGGCCGGGGCCGCGAAGATGAGCGTCCGCGCCAGCGTGCGCTTCACGAAGGTCCAGGGGGTGAGCGCGTAGAAGGCGAGGAAGGCGAAGGTGAACTCCACCCAGGCGAGTCGGCGGTTGTTGATGTAGAGCCCGAGGAGCACGAAGGGCACCGGGACCGCGAGCCACCAGCGCGTCTTCGCCGAGACCTTCTCGTGCCAGGCGATGATGGTGATCATGAGCGCCAGGACGAAGAGCACGGAGTCGCCGTGGCTCGTCACGTAGGACGGCCGCATGTTGTAGCGGCGGGCGATGAACTCGTAGAAGTAGATGCAGACGATCGACTTCAGGACGGCGGCGACGAGCACGGCGGCGCCGACGAGGCGGACGTCCCGCATGTCCCGGAAGGAGGCGAGGAAGAGGAAGGTGAGGATGGGGAGGTAGAGGGGCTGGCGGAGCTGCCAGTAGGCCTGCTGGAAGATGCCGTGGCGGAGCATGCCCCAGGTGAGGCCGCCGATCATCCCCAGCAGGGCGAGGACGAGGACGAGCCGGAGCCAGCTCACGCTGCGCACGCCGTGCCCGTCCCGGGGGTGGCGCACGGCGCGCCGGTACACGACCAGCCCGAGGAGGAGGAGGGCGAGGAGGTCGAGGGCCGAGAGCTTGAGCGCGGCGATGGGGATGACCTTGTGGAGGTTCTCGAAGAAGAGCACGCGCAGCGGCTCGAGGGGGTAGCTCCAGACCTCGCGCACCCCGCGCATGTCGGCGTCGAGGAAGAGCGCCACGAACAAGGTGGCGACGGCGGTGATGCGCAGGGGCGCCGTCCATACCATCCACGCGAAGCCGGCTAGCAGCAGGGGCGCGAGGGAGAGGACGAGGTTCCCCTGGGAGAGGAAGACCGCGGCGAGGGTGGCCGCGAGAAGGCCGACCGCGGCCCGCGTGATCGGGGGTACCCGGGGCTTGGCGATGTGGTCGATGACAGCCCCCCTGGCCTCTCGTCCCTTCGTCCCCCGAGTAGGCTATTTCCGGATAGCACGAAGCACTGTCAGATACTGCCCCCGACTCAAGGGACCGCGGCGGGCGCGAACTCCCTCCGTACTTCGCGGACCCCGAGACAACGACCCTCGATCCGCGAGGATGGGGATCCCCTCGACCGGTCGGGGGCTCGCGGACGCCATGCCGCGCCGCGTCCAGAGCGGCGGTCGCCCGCCGTGAACGCCCGAGGCTCGGCGAGCAGCCCCCTCCCCCCCAAGTGGGCCGCTCCCGGGCGGCTCCCTGCCCCTCCGTCAGGGGACCGCGGGCCGGCTCGGCTTCCCCGCTTCCACGCTGCGGGTGGAGACGATCACGGGCAGGCCGAGCTGCCTCTCGATCTGCCAGGCCTCGGAGATGGTCCGCCGGCCCAGGTCGAGGAGCGCCGGGAAGAGGAAGGCGAGGACCAGGCCCGCGAGCAGCCCGCCGGCGATGGTGAGCGGCACGTTGGGCTTCTGGGGCTTCTTCGGCACCTGGGCGGGGCGCACGATGCTGTAGCGGTACTTGAAGGCGGCGCGGGCCGTGTCGAGCTCGATGCGCGCCGCCTCGATGCGGTCGACGAGGTCGTAGTACTTCTTGATGCCCATCTTGAGCTGCTCGCGCGGGTAGGACATGGTGTCGTCCTCCTCGCGGGAGTTGTTGATGACGAGGGCGCGCTCCGGGAGCGGCGCCGGCGCCATGCTGGGCAGGTCGTCGGCGTTCTTGCCGCCGTGGCGGACGTACTCGGCGACGAGGTCCTGCTCCTCCTTCTTCAGGGAGGCGATCTGCGGCGATTCGCGCAGCAGCGCGTCGATGCTCTGCTTCACGCTCACCACCGCCGGGTGGGCCGCGGCGTAGGTGGCGCGCAGCTCCGCCATCTGCGTCTGCAACTCGGACAGGCGCTTCTGCCGGAACTGCTCGAGGTCGGCGAGGGCGCGGCGCTTCGCCAGGATCATCACCTTGATCTGGGCGAGGTCCTGGCTCTCGCCGGTGGGCCGCGGCGGCGCGGCCGGGCGCGCCAGCGCCTCGCGGATGTTCTTGCCCTCCTTCGCCTTCTTCACCGAGTCGTAGGCGACGAGGACCGCGTCGTGGGCCGACTCTGCGTGCCCTTCCAGGATGGAGATGGCCTCGGCGATGGTGGAGACCTCCACGGCGTGGCGGGTCTCGAGGAAGTTCTGCAGCGCTGCCTCCACGAGGTGGTAGGCCATCTCGGCGTCCGGCCAGTCGATGGCGATCATCACCGTGCCGTCGCCGGTGGCCACCCAGAGCTTCTTCTCGAGCAGGCCGACGAGCGACTCGAGCTTGTCCTCGTCCGTGGGCTTGCCGGTGAAGAGCTGCTGCGCCCAGTCCTTCAGGCGCACGGCCGGGGCCCGGGTCTTCTGCCAGTTCTCGATGAGGTCCGTCTGCTCGATGAGGGCGACGAGGTTCTCCCGGCGGAGCACGGTGTCGGAGGCCGCGCGGGTGGGGGCGTCCGCCTCCCCGGGGATGGAGCGGTTCGGGTTGGCGAGCCCCGGCATCACCTGGTTCTTCTGGGTGAGGATCTTGGACTCCACGTGATAGGTCTTGGGGAGCGCCCAGAGGGAGAGGAGGGCGGCGAGGACCGCGGCCCCGAAGGTCAGGGCGGCCACGGCGGGGTGGCGGCGCGGGGCGCGAATGAGGAAGACCGCGTAGTCCCGGAGCTTGGGCCAGTCGAACAGGTCCTCGGGCGCGGGCTGGTGGGCGGCCGGGGGGGGCGGGGGTTGGGGCGCGGCCGGCTGCGGCCCCGAGGAGGGCTCCGGCGGCTGCGTCAAGCTGAGTGCCTTCTCCATGTTTTCGTCTCCCGACTCAGATTCCCCGTAGGTACAGCTCCAGCAGCGCTGCCGTGTAGAGGATGTTGAACACCACCGTGTAGTAGACCACCCGCTTCATCCCCCGCACCGGGTTCCGGTCGCGCGCCGCCACCGCGGGCGCGACGATGGTGGCGACGAGCAGGGATATGAGGATGTACTTGCCCATGCGCTAGAAGTGCTCGAAGTCGGTGAAGTTCACCGAAAAGTATGCCCCCCATTGGTTGAAGCTGGGCGCGATGTTCTGCGCCTCGTTCGCGAACTGGTACTGCCAGTAGGCCCCGGCCGTGAAGGTGAGCGCCTTGGTGGGAGCGAAGGAGAGGAGCGGGCCGACGGTGCCGTACTTGTCCGCCGTCGCCGTCACCGTCGTCTGGACGTTGTAGGGCACCCAGGCGGCGGTACCGGCGAGGCCCAGCGTCCACTGCGTCGACGGGTGCCAGGAGAGGCTCGCGTTCAGGGTCAGCCGCTGGTACTCGACGGCCAGGTAGGGATCGACGTAGGGGGCGAGGAGGAACTGGACGAAGGCGGTGAGCGCCTGGCGGGAACGCGTGCCGCTCTCGATGCCCAGGCCGGCGACCGGCGCGAGGTCCCCGTAGGCGGTGTAGGTGAGCGAGCTCGTGTTCGCGAGGGAGGCCCCGAGGATGATCCAGGCGCTCGTGAAGCGGGAGAGGCGGGCGCGCCAGGTCTCCGTGAGGGTGGCCAGGAAGATCTCCGGCCCGGTCTGGGCGACCGGCGTCGAGGAGGTGGAGGTCGCCGTGTAGAGGACGGGGAAGATGCTCCCCTGGCCGGTGAGGCTGGTGATGAGGTGGCTCGTAGCGGACGCGGCCCAGTCCAAGGTGAGCTCCACGAGCGGGCCGTACTGGTAGGGCATGACCTCCTGCGCCGCGGTGGAGAGGCCGCCCGAGGTCAGATAGCTCACCGCCGCCGTGAAGCGCAGCCGCCGGGAGAGGCGCGCCGCGATCCCCGCCGAGACCTCGTTGTTGAGGTAGAGGAGCGAGGTGACGGCGACCGGGTTCAGGGTCGGGGGCTGCTGGCCCGCGGCGCCCTGGACGGGGGTGGTGATGGGCGTGCTCAGGTTCTCGGTGCCGTAGGAGAGCCGCTCGGCGAAGTAGAGGTGCCAGGTGGGCGCGGGCCGGTACTCGGCGAACACCCAGGCGCGGTGGAGGGTATCGAGGGGACCGTCGGAGAAGGTGACGAGGTAGAGCTGCGGGCTGTAGCCGACCGCGAAGCCGAAGCTCGGGATGGTGAGTCCTACCGCGACGGTGGGCGCCACCTGCATCCCCGTCTCTACCTGACTGCCCCCGCCCGTGACCTGCAGGGTCTGGGTGAGCACCTCGGCGAGCACGCCCAGGTCGATGCCGGCGGTGGTCTCGGCCTGGGTCTTGCGCGTCCCCGGAATCCTCAGGGCCATGGAGGGCGGGGGCGCGAGTTCGTCCCCGGCCGGGGCGTTCTGCGGGGCCCCGGCGGGCGCCGTCCCGCCCGTCTTCTGCCCTTCGGCGGGCGCGCCTCCGCCGGCGGTGCCGCCCATGGGGGCGGCCTGGGCCGCGCTGAGCGCGAGGAAGGCGGCGGCGAGGGAGAGCGCCACGTTACTCCACGACGACCACGTCGCCGCTCTGCAGGCGGAAGGCGGCGGCCCGCCCGCGGACCTGCACGAGCGCCTCGTAGGTGAAGCGGATGCGCAGGGGCGCGCCCGCGTCGGGCGTGGTCTGCCGGATGACGAAGATGGAGTCGCGGGAGGCGAAGTCGTTGAGGCCGCCGGCGGTGGCGAGCGCCTGGATGACCCCGGCGCCCGGCTCGAGCTGGAGGATGCCGGGGTGGGCCACCTCGCCGAGCACCGAGACCTGGATGGGCTTCGGCTCCTCGAGCGATATGGTCACCACCGGGTTAACGATGAAGTCCTTGAGGCGCGCCTGGAGGCGGCGTGCGAGCACGTTCGGCGTGATGCCCGCCGCCTCCACGTCGTTGAGGAAGGGCAAGGAGATCTTGCCGTCCTGGCGGACGCGCGGCTTGGCGGACATGCCGTCCTGGTTCCAGACGCGGACGCTCAGGGTGTCGCCCGGCTGGATCACGTACTCCTTCTCGGCGGGCTGGGAGGTCTGCGGTAGATCGTCCACCCAGACGAAGTCCCCGGTGTGCTTGCACGCCGGGGCGAGGCTCAGCAGGGCGCACAGGGGCGCCCACTTCTCAGGTCTCACGTTCACGGGGTCGTTTCCAGGCGCTTCGGGCGAAGTCGAGCATCTCCCGCCAGCGCACTGCCCGGAGCGCGATGGCGAGAGCCACGTAGGCCAGGGCGTCCGCGACCAACCGGACGTGACCCAGTGGGGCGAGGGAGACGTGCAGCGCGATTACGAGGGCACACACCACCGCGGTGCGGGCGAGGAGGACGAGGCCGGTGCGGTCGAAGGTCTTGAAGCGGATGAGCGTGGTCATGACGATGGTGACGCACGTCTCGGTGGCGAGGTTGGCGAGGGCGGCCCCGGCTCCGGCGCCTCCCAGGTGCGCCGGGCCCCCCAGGTGGGCTGCGCCCAAGGGAATGAACACGAGCGCCAGGGACGGCGCCAGCACCACCCCCATGAGCGAGACCTTGGTCACCGCCCAGCCCCGTCCGAGGAGGATGAGGCCGATGGCGTTCACGGTGGCGACGTAGGTGAGGAGGAAGAGGGGCGACATGATGCGGAGGGGCAGGGCTGCCGGGGAGAAGGCCTCGCCGAACATGATGCGGATCCAGAGCTCGGCGCCGAGGACGAGGAGGAGTGAGCCGGGGATGGCGACGGCCAGGATGAGCTCCACCGACCGCGCCAGCGCCCGCTCCATCTCCTCCGCGGAGCGGTTCAGGGCGCGGGCGTAGAAGGGCATGAGCACCCACCCGATGACCGGCACCACGAGGAGGGTCAGGGTGGCGAGGTTGCTCGCGGCCCCGTACCAGCCGAGTTC
>Ga0335078_10014103_pt1 | contig 11852 bp, 11 predicted proteins | sample Lox_Sample_32_FD_206711 | JGI IMG/M metagenome (GOLD analysis project Ga0335078, IMG submission 206711) | Soil microbial communities from Loxahatchee National Wildlife Refuge, Florida, United States - Lox_Sample_3.2 | ecosystem: Environmental > Terrestrial > Soil > Wetlands | place: USA... | reverse complement strand
ACCAGCAGCAGCTCGCGCAGGGAGTCCGGCAGCGCCGCCCCGAGGCCGCCGTCGCATTCGCAGACCAGCAACTCCTCCACGAACAGCGGGTTGCCGTCGGCTCGCCGGTACACCTCGTCGGCGAGCGGCGGCGCGGGCTCGTGGCCGAGGATGCGGGCCACCAGCTCGTCGGCGCGCAGCCGGTCGAGCCTGGGCAGTTCCATGCGCTCCACCCAGCCGAGCCGGCCGAGCTCGGCGAGCAGCGGGCGGAGCGGGTGGGTGCGGTGCAGCTCGTCAGACCGGTAGGTGACGACGATCAGGACGCCGTCCATGATCTGCTGGCGGCCGACGAGAAATGCCAGCAGGTCCCTGGTCGAGCGGTCGGCCCAGTGCGCGTCCTCGATGAGCAGCACCACGGGTCCGCGGTCGGCCAGCCGCTCGAGCAGCGTGAGCATCTGCTCGAACAGCCGCGCCCTGGCCACGATCTCGCCGGCGTCTGCGTCGGCGGCACCGAACTCCGGCAGCAGCCTGGCGAAGTCGCGGGTGACTCCGCTGGGCAGCAACCCGGCCAGGCCGTCCGGGCCCAGCTCACGGACCAGCTCCCGGAGGACTGCGGTGAACGGCGCGAACGGCAGGCCGTCGGTGCCGAGTTCCACGCAGCCGCCGGTGAGCACGCGCGCCCCGGCCGCCCGGGAGCGTGCCGCGAACTCGCGCGCCAGCCGGGACTTCCCCACGCCCACCTCGCCGCCGATGAGCACCACGGACGGCACATCCGCGCGGAGCGGGGCGAGCGCGGCGCCGAGCACGGCAAGCTGATCTTCGCGCCCGACGAGGACTGGGCTGCTGGCACGCGCGGCCATATCCTCAGCATGCCAGGTTGCGGAGCTAGCTCCTACCGAAGGCCCGGAGCGCTGGCCAGCCGCCGGCGCGGCGGCGTCAGCCAGCGCAGCCGCCCGAGCCAGCGCAGCCGGCCTGCTTGTCACGTCATACGGCCTGGTTGCACGCTGGCTGGCGGTCATCCGCGGCACCCGCCCGCTCGTCCGTCACCGCAGCGGCCAGCGCGCCGCGCCGGCGGGCGTCCCGCCGCGCCGGCGCCTCGGCCACCGCCTCAGCGGCCGCCTGCGCTGCCGCCCGGCGCCTTGGCCGCAGCGCTTGCCGGGCGAGCCTTTCCTTGGCCGCGGCCTTCCGCCATTCGCTGACCCGCTCGGCCGCCAGGGCCTGCGTGATGCTCGGGTGCATGTCGTCCTCCTCGATGCGCGGGCCGTCCTTGCCCGCCAGCATCGAGATTCGCGGTAAGGCCCAGGCGGCCGCATCGGGCAACTGCCCTATCTTGCGCCGCAGCCGCCTTACTCCCGGCTCCCTGGACGCCGCCCCGCCGGTCCATGTCGCGCCGCGGCGCAAGCGCGCGGCGCCGCCGCAGCCGCAAGCCCGCAGCCAGGCCGTGAAGGGGGGCGGCTACGTGGTGTCGCCGCAGGACGGCCTGAACGCCGGGGTGCTCGCGGATGCGGTGGGCCGTCACGGGGGGTGGGGGCGTTCGTCAACTTCGGCGCCGACGTGACCGAACCCGGCGTAGTGCAGCGGAGCAGCGCCGCGGCGGGGCCCAGTCGGCCACGGTGGCGCTCACCGTTCGTGACGGTCCGAAACCGGCAGCATCCGTAATGGCCTGGGCCCGCCAGGCCGGCCTTGTGTAACGCACGCGCTCCCCGAGGGACTGAATGGCGCATTGCCCATACGTCCAGATAGAGGAGAGCGCATGAAATCCCTGACTCACGCCGGCTTCGCCAAGCCGAAGGGAACAGCCCGTCTCGCAGGAACGGTGCTGGCCGGCACGGTGATCGCCGGCACGGTGATCGCCGCGGGAGCCGCAGCCCTCGCCGGGCCCGCCAGCGCCGCGGCGACGCCGGGCGGCCTCGCCGCCGGCCCTGCCCGGGCCGTCTTCGTGCAGACCGACGACACCGCAGGCAACCAGATCGTCGCCTACCACCGGTCCGGCGACGGCCGGCTTACGCTGGCTGGCACCTATGACACCGGCGGGCTGGGCGGGCAGCTCACCGGCTCGGTGGTGGACCACCTGGCCTCTCAGGGATCGCTGGGTTACGACCCGCGCCGCGCCCTGCTCTACGCGGTGAACGCCGGCAGCAACACGGTGTCGGTGTTCGCGGTCAGAAGTGACCGGCTGAGCCTGCGGCAGGTTGTCGGGTCGGGCGGAACGTTCCCGGTAAGCGTCGCCACCCGGGGTGATCTGGTCTATGTCCTGAACGCGGAGAACGGCGGCTCGGTCCAGGGGTACCGGGTGCTGGGGAGCCGCCTGTTCCCCATCCCGGGATCAACGCGGCGGCTCGGCCTGAACCCGGGGGCCACCCCCCAGTTCACCAATACCCCCGGCCAAGTCGCTTTCTCGCCGGACGGCTCGCAACTGATCGTGACCACCAAGGCTAATGGCGATGACATCGACGTGTTCGGCGTCAGCTTCGACGGAAGGCTGTCGCAGCGCCCGGTGGTGAACGCCGAGCCGGGCACCGTCCCGTTCGCCATTGCCTTCGACCCGGCTGGCCACCTGGTCATCGCCGATGCCGGCACCAATGCGCTGTCGACGTTCGCGGTCAGCCCGGACGGGACGGTGACCCTGCTCGACGCCGTCGGCACCGGGCAGGCAGCCACCTGCTGGGTCGCGCCGGACGGCGGGCTGCTCTTCGCCTCCAACGCGGGGAGCGCCACGGTCAGCGGTTACTCTTCCGACCCGCAGGGCACGCTTACGCTCCTGGGCCAGACCGCGACCGACCCGGGCACCGTGGACGCCGCCGCTGCTCCCGGCGGCCGCTACCTCTACGTCCAGACCGGGGGCACCGGCGTAGTCGACGAGTTCGCGGTCGGTCCCGGCGGCTCGCTCGCCGAGGTCGGCACCGTGACCGTGGCGGGCGCCGTGGGCGGCGAGGGGATCGTGGCCGCCTGACAGTGGCTGCCTGGCAGGGCACGGAGCGCGGCGGGGCGCGGGCGAGCCTGCTCGCGCCCCGCCGCCCCCGACGCCGGTCAGTACGCGCATCGCAGAACGCGAAGTCTCGTTCCGCACAGGGAAGGACCCCCTAGGCTGGCTGCGGTGGATCAAGACCCGGACGCGGAGTTGCTCGGCCGCCTGCGCGCAGGTGACGAGCAGGCATTCGTCGTCCTCGTCCGGCGCCACCACGACGCCATGCTCCGCCTGGCCTGCGGGTACGTACCCAGCGCGGCCGTGGCGGAGGAGGTCGTGCAGGACACGTGGCTGGGCGTGCTGCGCGGCATCGGCGGCTTCGAGGGCCGCTCGTCGGTTCGCACATGGCTGCTGCGGATCCTGGTGAACCGTGCCCGGACAGCCGGAGCCCGGGAACGCCGCACCGTCCCGATCGGCGATCCGGAGCCGGCCGTGGACCGGTCACGATTCGACGGCACCGGCCACTGGGCGACCCCGCCCGAGCAGTGGATCGAGGAAGCCGACGACCGGCTGGACGCGGCCAAGCTGGCCGGCCGGCTCCGCGCGGCCATTGGCGAGCTACCGGACCGCCAGCGCGAAGTCCTGACACTGCGCGACGTCGAGGGCCTGACCAGCGAGGAGGTGTGCAGCGTGCTGGAGATCAGCGAGGGTAACCAGCGGGTGCTGCTGCACCGGGGCCGCAGCCGCCTGCGGCAGACCCTCGAGACCGAGCTCGGGAAGGCCTGACCATGCTCGCGAGACTTCGCCTGTCCCGCCGCGAACTCGTGTGCCAGCAGGCGGTCGAGCTGGTCACCGACTACCTGGAGGGCGCATTGTCGCGCGCCGGCCGGCGCAGGTTCGAGGCGCACCTGGCGGGCTGCCCGCACTGCACCGAGTACCTCGCCCAGATGCGGGCCACGATCGAGCTCACCGGGACCGTCACGGCCGGCGACCTGACCCCCCGGATGCAGGATGAGTTCATCGCCCTGTACCGCCGGTGGCGCGCCGACCCGAGCGGCGGACGACCGGACCGGTGATCCGCCAAGCGGCCGGGCGTGCTTCGGGCAGCAGATGAGTTCCGTTGGCGGTGATCGTCAGAACCAGGTGCCGCCTCACGAGATGACGCCCTACGTCGTGCTCTTGCTCGGCGGTGCCGAGATGGCACGCTTGCCGCTGCAGGAAGGCCGGTGCCCCGACCTTTCGGTGGTCGACCGCCTGGCGCGGCTGCAGCTCAGCGCACTGCGGCTGGGTTGCTCGATCCGACTGCACAATGCGCCCAGCGGGCTGCTGGCGCTGATCGAACTCGCTGGCCTGGCGGACATGCTGACGGACCGCACTGCCCCGGCTGCCGATGCCCCATCGCCGTACCCGGCCCGGGGAACAAGGAGTGACAAAACGGCGAACTGACAGGACCGGGGAGCACGGGCACCCGAGATGGTGTTGGATGGCCCTGGTTGCATTCAGAGTTTTCGTGCGACCTGCGCCTGCCGGCTCTGAGAGCGGGACTCTCGGAGTCCGGTGGCCCGACCGGGAAGCAGACGCACGGCCGCGGCAACCCGGGATCCTCAGAAGTGGTTCCCGGAGATCGTCTCGTAGGAGAAGGTACATGCCTCAGGGCACCGTAAAGTGGTTCAACGCCGACAAGGGCTACGGTTTCATCGCACCCGACGATGGCACTGCCGACGTCTTCGTACATCACACCGCGATTCAGGTTGACGGCTTCCGCAGCCTTCAGGAGAACCAGCGAGTCGAGTTCACCGCCGGCCAGGGCGCCAAGGGCCCGCAGGCTGAGCAGGTCCGTCCGCTCTGATCAGGCGGCCTGGCCACGCACCGACGATACTGGGGCGGCTCACCCGTGAGCCGCCCCAGTACTGTTGTCACGCCAGCAACGCCACCAGGTTCACATTCATCGCCCGCCCGGACAGTTCGCCGTTAATGCGACGGAGAAGCTCGTAAGCACGGGAATATAGCCGACGGTTGGAAAGCAGCTCAAATCAAGCAGAATAAGCATCACCTACTATCGGCTCCCTCTTAACCTTTGCTTCGGATTCGGCATGCGGCTTGCAGATTGCAACCGTAGAAAGGCCGTTGGACTGGCCTGGAGCATGTTATAAATCCCTCGTATCGCCGCTGCCTGCTATGCCACGAGGGAGCAATGTGTTGGCGAAAGAGATTCATGTGCGAATTGCCGGCCCCAGGTCGCGGGCTGGGGCCGACTTGAAAGGCTGCCGTACTGCGTCGCATGGCGCTGCCTCGCCCGTGCGGCACGGCAGCGTCCGGCCGGGCGGTGCGCAATTCACGGACCCGCTGAGTTACCAGGCCGGGCATGGCCGCCGTCATCAGAGGACACCGGGCCAGAAGAGGAGCAAACACCATGATCACCAGGAATTTATGCCGCAACCGGCTGCTGGCAGTTCTTGCCCTGTCCGCCAGCCTGCTGGGATATGGCAGCCCCACGACCCTTGCGGCGGTTTCCGGCGCTGGCCGCACCGCGGCCGGCCAAGCTCCAGCCAGGGCCTCCGGCAGCGACGGCTACCCTCGGCCCGCGGGCCCGTCTCCCGGCATTCCCGCTGCCGGCATGCAGTTACCCGCGCTCGGCCACGCGAGATCCAAGGCCGCGTCCCGGCGGGGGGAACTTAGCCTCCGGCACATGGATGTCAGCGCCCTGGGGGATATGACGGGCCGAAAGAAACTGCCGGACGGCAAAGCCTCCACGGGGCTCAGCCGCAGCGTGCCCAGGACCGCCCGGTCCGCGCTGGGGTTCCTGGCACTGGTTGCCGCGGGGCTGCTGTTGCTGACCGTGGCCGGCATTGCCAGGCTCCGTCAGGTCCGCTGGGCTCGCCGCGCCGCCGCGCACGTTCGCTGACCCGCCCGGCAGCGGGCGGTTCTGCCTAGCGTTATGCTTCGCGGAAATGATAGTGGTGGTAGGCGGCGTCGCGGGCAGCGGCAAGACGACGGTCGGTGCGCTGCTCGCCGGGAGGCTGCACTGGCGCTTCGCGGACGCCGACACGTTTCACCCCCAGGCGAACATCGACAAGATGCGGTCGGGCGTCCCGCTGACCGACTCCGACCGCGGGCCGTGGCTGGACGCGATCAACGCGTGGATGGCCGAACGGATCGAGGCTGGCGAATCGGCGGTCGCCGGGTGCTCGGCCTTGAAGCAGAGCTACCGAGATCGGCTGCTGACCGGGCGGCCGACGGCCCGGATGGTTTTCCTCGAGATCAGCAGAGAACTCGCGCACGCCCGGCTGGTCGCCAGGCACGGTCACTTCTTCACCGTGAGGCTCCTGGACAGTCAGTTCACCGAACTGGAGCCGCCGCGAGAATCCAGGCAGTTGCTCATCCTCGATGCTGCCACCGGAACCCCGGACCGGCTCGCGGACGAGATCATCGATCGGCTCGGGCTGGTCGCCAGCCCTCCGGCCATGTCACAGCCAGATGGAGGACGGCCAGATGGGTCCGCGGACCGGGAGACGATGGAGGGCCCAGTGAGCAACGCCCAGAAGGCACGCGGCACCGCGGCATCGTTGCCCGAGGCCGAGGTGTACCGGGCGGCGCGGCAGGAGAAGCCGTGGGGCCACGAGCTGATCTTCGCCGCGGTCGACGGCAAGTACGTCGGCAAGGTCATCCACGTCAACGCCGGGCACTCGCTCAGCCTGCAGTACCACCGAGAGAAAGAAGAGACGATCAGCGTCCTGTCCGGGGAGGCCATGATCCAGCACGGCCCCTCGGCCGACCGGCTAACCGGTCAGCGCTTCGGCGCGGGCGATACGATCCACCTTCCCGCGGGCGTGCTGCACCGCATCACCGCCATCTCGGACCTCGACTTCGCGGAGGCATCCACCGCCCAGCCCGGCTGGCGCGAGGATGTGGTCCGGCTCGACGACCGGTACGGGCGAGCGGGCACCAGCGCCCCGTGATCCAAGGCTGCGTGACGCCTGCCCAGGGATCCTGACGCCGGCAGATCAGGCTCGCCGATCCTGAGCCTCGACGTCAGCCCGCACCACGTGCTCGTCCCGGTCATCTCGAATATGAGATACCGTTGGATATATGACCGACCGGGATCACACCGCAGGGCGGGGCAAGCCCGCAGGTCCCGATCGGCCTGGCGAAGCCGGCCCTGGCTCGGGGGGCGAGCAACTGCCGCTCTTGCCGGGCTTTCGCGAGATAGCGCTGCGCCGCATGGCGCGCGAACGCCGCCGGCTGGTCACGGACCTGACGGCGGAGCGCCTTGCTGCCCGGCTATCCCAGACCGAGGTCGCGGCGCGCATGGGGACCTCCCAGTCGGCGGTGGCCCGGCTGGAATCGGGGGAGGCGGACACGCGAGCCTCGACCCTGGAGCGTTATGCCGCCGCGATCGGCTGCCAGATCGCCTGGCGGCTGCAGGGCACGGCGGCGGTACGGCGAGAGGATGTATCAGGCGATGGTTCTCCCAGCAGATGACTCGTTCCCGCCTCGCCCGGGCGTACCGCCTGAGCCCGGTAGCCCGCCCGGGCCGGGCAGCCCGCGGACTCCCGGCGCTCCATCCGGCCCGGGAGTCGCTCCTCCTGCCATCACCCCCGTCCGGGTGTGGCCCGATCTCTCCCAGTGGCCGGGCCGCGTTTACGAGCGCCTGTTTGAGCGGCGGATCGTGCTGGCGCATGGCGAGCTTGACGACGAGGCCGCCACCAGCTTGTCCGCCCAGCTGCTGACTCTCGATGCCGAGCGGAACGAGCCGATCCGGCTCGAAATGCAGGGCCTGACCGCCGAACTGGCCGCGGCGCTAACGGTCATGGGCGTCCTCGACGTCCTGCGCGTCCCGGTTCTGGCCTATGCGGGAGGCCAGATTGGCGGCCCGGCGCTGGGGGTGCTCGCCGCCGCCACCGAGCGGCGCGCGTATCCGAACGCCGTCTTCATGCTGTCCGAGCCGCGGCTCGGCTTCGAGGGCAGCGCGACAACCCTCAGCTCCCGCGAGGAGCAGGTCAGGGTCATGATGGATGCGCTCTACCTGCGGCTGGCCGAGGCCACCGGCCGTGATGTGGACGAGATCCGGGCCGACGCCAGGCGGGGCCGCTACCTCACGGTGGAGGAGGCCGTCCGCTACGGCCTCATCCACCGGCCAGCCGGCGCCGCGGCAGCCGAGTCCTAGCCCCGCACCCGGGCCCCTCGCCGGGGCCGCGCCTGCGGGGGACCGGCCGGTCCCCCGCCCGCACCGTCACCTACTTGATCGTGTAGGAGTACGCCATCCCGGTCAGCTCGTCAACGGCGAACTGCTCGTACGGCGGGATCTCGGTGAGCAGGTCATCAACGTACAGGGTCCCGGTCACCCGCGTGCCCGGCACGCCGGACGGGGTAATCGTCACATCGATGACCGCGGTCTTGCCCGGGTTGATGGTCAGCGGGGTCACCGTGGCCGCCGGGTTGATCGCAGCGAACTCGATGTCGCCGGTGGACGACGTTACCGACGTGTCGAACTGCCTGGCCTGAACCGTCATGGCGGAGCTTACGGTGCCGGTCGGCGCCGGGCCGGAGTACGGCCCGCACTCGGTCGGCGCGGCGCCCCAGAATCCGTTCTGGATCATGCCGCCGGGCGGGCTGTAGCTGGCCGACTCCGTGGTGGCGCAGAGCGGGCCGGGACCCGGGTTGTGGCTGGAGAGGTCCGGGTCGCCCTGGAACGGTCCCCAGTCGAACATGATCGGCAACGACGCGGTCGATGCGGTACTGGCGCCAGACGCCTCCGTCGGCACGAACCAGGCCGGCTCGGCCCCGATCAGCGGCAATGGCACGCCCGTGATCTGGTCCTGGCCCGCGAGCGTGATGGCGGCCCGCTGCCGCAGCCGCGCGTCGACGAAGAAGTCCTCCGGCGCCCTGCCGTTGTTCTTGATCCGGACCGGGATGGTCACCGGCTTGCCTGCCGCCAGCTTGGTGCGGGCGGCGTCCGGCAGGCCGGCGGCGCTCACGCTGACGTCGTTGAACCGGACGTTGCCGGTGTACCGCTGGGAGATCTCGTTCCCGACCGTGGGCTCGGTGAACGCCACGATGAGCGTCCAGGTTCCGGGCACCGGGTTGTTGGTGTAAGCGGTCAGCGACAGGGTCTGGCTGCCGTTGGTGTTGTTCTGGCCGAATCCGAGCGTGTCGCCATCCGGGCTGACCAGGTAGGTCGCCACCGGCTCGGCGGCGTCGTTGGTGAGCGAGACGTTGGCGGTGATGTTGTGCACCCCGGAGCCGACTCCGAACTGGTAGAACTCGTCCTGGCCCTCTCCCGGGGCCCGGCCGTTGCCGCCGGTCAGCGTGCCGCTGAACGCGCCGCCGCGAGCCACGTCCACCTCGGAGCGCAGCGTCACCGGGATCGTGGAGGCCCCGCCGGTGCCGAGATTCGAGCTGAACACGATCGAGCCGTCCGCGTCACCGGGCGCCGGCGGGGTGGTAGCGGACACGGTGACGGTCCGGCTCTGGCCGGGGGCTAGCAGCACGGCCGACGGCGAGACCGAACCGAACGAGGCGAACTTCTCCGTCGAGACCCGCCACCCGACCGTCCCGTTGGTTCCCCCGTCGGCGGCCACATCGCCGAACAGCACTCCAGTCCAGGTGCCGGGGGTGGGATATCTGACGTCGGCGGTGTCGAAGTTGCCCACGCCCTGCGGGAACGAGTGCGAGGCGAACCGGCCCTTCGGGTCGACCAGGATCATCCGCACCCGCGCGTTAAGGCCGCTCGCCGCATTGCCTGGATAGTAGTCGGACGCTACCAGCCGGTCCTCGCCCGGCGGGACCGTGAAGTGGAACACCGCATAGTTGTTCTGCAGGCCCTGGAAGTTGGCGAACTGCGGGCTGGTGGCGTCGTTCAGCGTGGCGGTCCCGCCCTGGACGTTCGTGTCCGGCCCGAAGCCGCGGCCGCGGATGGTAACCAGCTGCGTTACCGCTCCAGTGTTGGTGACCGTGACCGGCCAGCTCCGCGAGTGGCCGGGCAGGCCGGTCGCGCTCAGCGAGTCGACGGACTTGAGCAGGGTGGCGCCGTGCCGGCCGCCCCCGTTGACCGACTGGGCGAGCTGGACCGCCTTGTAGGCGTTGACCAGGCCAGCGCCCTGCTCATCGGCGGGCACGCCGAGATCGGTCGCGGTGCTGACCAGGATCTGCTTGACCAGGGCCGGGGCGGGGCTCGCCCCGCCGTGGGCGAGCCGGTAGGCCTGGATCACCAGTGCGGCGGCGCCCGCGGTCAGCGGGGAGGACTCGCTGGTACCGCCGCTCTCCTCGACCGGCGACGGCTGGCCGACGAAGTTGGTGCACTCGGTGTAGATCGCGACATCAGTGCTGCAGGAGGCGAAGCTCAGCTCCGCGGGCGCGACGAGGCTGACCGTGCCGCCGGTCTCGTTGAAGCCCCCGGAGCTCAGCGCGCTGATGTTGTCGCTCAGCCAGCCGCTGGTGGCGAAGTAGCGTGCCGCCGCGTAATTGGTCTGCGCGTAGAAGCGGTCGTCCGTCGATCCGCCGACCGAGATGAGGTTAGGGTCGGTGGACGGCGAGCCGATGGTGTCGGTCGAGCCCGCGTCGCCGCTGGAGACCGTGACGGTGACGCCTGCCGCCACCGCGGCATCGTCGAACTGCTTGGTCGCGTCCAGGGCGGTGACGTCGGGGAACGGGTTGGAGCCGAACGACTCGTTGATGACGTTCACGTGGTCGGTCTCGACCGCGTAGTTGATGGCCTCGAGGAAATTGGATTCGGTGGTGTCCTCGAAGGAGCCGAACACGTTCAGTCCGACGAGACTCGCGCCGGGGGCCACGCCCTCGATCCGGACGTTGCACGCGGACGGGTCGGGCTGGGCGCTGAAGTTCTGCACGTTGTAGACGTGGATACCCTGGCCCGCGATCGAGTTGGCGTCAAGGAACGCCTCGTCACCACCGGTGACCTGGCCGGGCCCGTCGCCGGTGAAGTCCTGGTAGTCACCGCCGGTGGCGGGGTCGAACACCGACGTTCCGTCCGACCGGATGAAGTTGACGTTGTTCGGGTCGAGCCCGTCGGCAATCCAGGCGACCTTGACGCCTGCCCCGGTGATGCCAAGCGAGCGTGCCGTCGGCTGGTGCGGGTTGTCTGAGGCGACGCCCATCAGGGACAGCCCTTCGGGGTCGAGCTGCACCGTGCCGTTCTTGCCGCAGGCGCCGGGGATCACGTTGGGCGTCAGCGACTTCGGCGCGTTCGACGCCCGGGTCACCGTCTTCGACGCCGTGGTAATGGCCGGCGTCGAGGCGGCCGTTTCGGGCTGACCCTCGTGGATGGTCACATCCGGGATGATCTCGGCCACCGACGAGTCGGCCTTCAGCCGCGCCTCCTCGCCCGCAGAGACCGTGGCCGCGAAGGAGTTCACCAGCCGATACGCCTTGACGTGCGTGGCATGCACCTGGCTTAACTCGCTCATCAGCGGCTTCTGGTCAGTGGCGATCGTGTTGGCACGCGTCGTCGCCGCGCGGCTGCCCACGGGGGCGGCGGGAAGCTGGCTCTTCATGATCACGATAACGTGCTGGTTAGCGTTCTTCGACAACTGCGCGGCCAGCGCCTGGGTCATCGGCTGCTGCAGCACGCTCGGCGCTGCCGGCGCGGCAGTCGCGGCCCCGGCCGCGGCAGACTGCCCGACTACCAGGGCCGGCGCCGACGCTGCCGCGACGAGCAGTGGGATGGTCCTGCTCCTGGCGCGCGCCCGCAGGGATCCGTCCGTTATGCGTCTTGGCATGCTCGCCTCATCTCGAGGGCGGCCGAGGGCAGCCGCAGGTGAGCCGGGTCCCGGCGCATCTAGGCCGAACGGGAGAGACCCGATAACGACAAGACCGGACGCTAGCAGGAATGGCAGATCATGAATATTTCATTCTAAGTAACTTTTTAATTACAACTGCGAAGCGAGCCTTTGGCTGATCCGGCTGCCCTCCGCCGGCTGCCCTCCGCCGGCTGCCCTCCGCCGGC
>Ga0335078_10014102_pt1 | contig 11853 bp, 8 predicted proteins | sample Lox_Sample_32_FD_206711 | JGI IMG/M metagenome (GOLD analysis project Ga0335078, IMG submission 206711) | Soil microbial communities from Loxahatchee National Wildlife Refuge, Florida, United States - Lox_Sample_3.2 | ecosystem: Environmental > Terrestrial > Soil > Wetlands | place: USA: Florida... | reverse complement strand
CCCTCGTCAATTACTTGAACAATACTGAGAATGCTGCAGAATCTTCCACCGTGCGCAGGTCGAGCTGAAACGCATCGTCCTTGATTCGCCCGATGACCGGCGGACGCGCCTGGCGGAAGTGCCGCGCGATCGCATCGGCGGAGAGCCGCGGATGCGTCAGGCGCAGCGCGCGCGTCACCAGCTCCTCGGTCGGCAGTGCTCCCGAACCGAACTGCGAAGTCGACTCGACGATCTCGATCTGAAATTCGCCGCCGAGCCGTTCGAGCAGAATCGCGCGCGCGCGCCCGGCGATAGCTTCGAGCTCGCCCACCGTACGACGCATCAGGCGCAGCGTCGGAATCGACTCGCCGATATCCACCGATCGCAGGTAGAGCCGGAGCGTTGCCGATAGCGCCGCCAGCGTCAGCTTGCCGCATCGCAGCGCCCGCTTCAGAGGATTCTTTTTGAGCTTGTCGATCAGCTCCCGCCTGCCCACGATCAATCCCGCCTGCGGTCCGCCCAGCAGCTTATCGCCAGAGAACGTCACGATTCCCGCTCCCGCGGCGATTCGATCGGCGACCACCGGCTCGCGCGGCAAACCGTAGGTGGCGAGATCAACCAGCGCACCTGAACCTAGATCTTCCATCACGTCGATTTGATGCGCGCGGCCAATCTCCACCAACTCATGCAGCTCGACCGCAGTGCTGAAACCGACCACGCGGTAGTTCGACGGATGAACTTTCATCAGCAAGGCGGTGTCGGGGCCGATCGCGCGCGCGTAATCGTCGGGATGGGTCCGATTGGTGGTGCCGACTTCTCGCAGTCGCGCGGCGCTCTTGAGCATCACGTCCGGCAGACGGAACGATCCGCCGATTTCGATCAGCTCGCCGCGCGATACAATGACTTCGCGCCCTTCTGCCAGTGAATTCAGCGCCAGCAGCACCGCGGCGGCATTGTTGTTGACCACGGTCGCCGCCTCGGCACCGGTGAGCGCGCAAAGCTCTTCTTCCACCAGCGAATCGCGATCGCCGCGGCTGCCCGATTCGAGATCGTACTCGAGGTTCATCGACGAGCGCGCAGCCTCTTCGACCGCATCGATCGCCGCCTCGGGCAGCAGCGCACGCCCGAGGTTGGTATGGATAATCACGCCGGTTGCGTTGATTACGCCTCTCAGCTGAGGCTGGTCCGCCGCGATCGCCGTGCGCGATCGCCGCATCACGTCGTCGACGATAGCCTCGCGCGCGCCGCCGAGGCTGGTATCACCACGCGCGATGGCCTGCCGAACTTCATCCAGCGCGCGGCGCACGACGAGCGTAATATAGCCGCGCCTGAGATCTTTCCATTCAGACTCTTGTTCGGCAGCACGAAGACATTCCTCGACCGACGGCAGCGCGCGCAGTCGTGCGCTGCGCGCTTCAGACGTCGTTGGCGAGGTTTTCTGTTTGCTCGTGCGCACGCCCACAGCCAGGGATTATCCGAAAGCCCGGGCTCGCGGTGCAAGTCGAAAGATCGATGGAACTTCGGAAGACGCGATCAGACTTCGCGCTCGATCTCGAAGCCCATGCTCTCGATCAATCGCGTCGTCTCGATCGGCCCCAGGCCGGAGGTGGTGAGATAACCATCGACGAAAATTGAGTTCACCGCATAGAGCGCGTAGCCCTGCAGTTCGCCGAGATTGAGCTCGCGCCCGCCGGCGGCGCGAACTTCGCTGGCGGGATTCATCAGGCGGAACAGGCACAGCGCCTTGAGGCATTTCTGCGGCGTGAGATTGTGTTGCCCTTCGAGCTTCGTACCCTTAATCGGATGCAGAAAATTCACCGGCACCGAATCGATTTTCAGCCTGCGCGTGGCGTAAGCGAGATCGAGGATGTCGTCGTCGCTCTCGCCCATGCCGACGATACCGCCCGAGCACGTCGACAGTCCCGCGTCGCGCACGTTCTCGATCGTGTTCACGCGATCGTCCCAGGTATGCGTGCTGCAGATGCTCGGGTAGAAACGCCGGCTGGTGTTGAGGTTGTGATTGATCCACCCGGCGCCCGCGCCTTTGAGCGTGTCGGCCTGGTCGCGCGCCGTCAAACCCATCGAAAGGCACAACTCGAGCTTGGGAAATTCGCTGCGAATCCGCTCGCAGGCTTCGCCCAGATGCTCGACGTCGCTGGCGTCGGGACCGCGCCCGCTGGTGACCATGCAATAGCGCATCGCGCCAACGTCGACCGCCCGCCGCGCTCCTTCAAGCAGCATCGTCGGCGTTTGCAGCTTGTAAACCGGGATGTCGGCGCGGGAGTTCTTCGCCTGCGAACAGTAGCCGCAGTCTTCGGGGCAGATGCCGCTGCGCGCGTTGCGCAGCATGCAAACCTTCACCCGGCGGCCATGATGTGCCTCGCGAACCTTGAGCGTCGCGGCGAGCAGATCATTCAGCCGATTGTCGGGGCAGTTGAGGATTGCCTTCGCGATCGGGCGCTCGATTTCGCGGCCATCCAGCACGTCGGCGACCAGTTGGTCCAGATCGATATCCCCAAATTCCAGCATCGGCACTCCTCAAGCGGTTTTCCGGTTAATCAGGACGAATCGGCTCGCCACGCGACGTGGATAACCCGCGCTGAACAATTAAGTGGTTACCGCGGCGCGATCAAGTGTCGGATGGGCCAGCAGATCGAGTGCGCGCAGCAAATAAAAGCCGCACAGCAGCGCGATCGCTCCACACAACATCACCGCCATCTGCGGGCTGGCGTGCTCGCCCACCGATCCGACCGCGAGGCTGCCCAACGGCGCAAAGCCAATGAACGATAGCACATAGATGCTCATCACTCGCCCACGCAGCTCGTCCGAAACCGAAAGCTGCAGCAGAGTGTTTGTGGTGGCCATGTAGCTCATCAAGCCCGCGCCGACGACCACCTGAGAAGCGAGCGAGAGCCACAGGATAGGCGACGCGCCGAAGGCCATGATCGCAAGGGCAAGTCCGAAAAGTCCGGCGACGAGATTCTGAATATGCACTTTCGTCGTCGAGCGGCGCGAGCTGATGATTATTGCGCCGACCACCGCGCCCAAGCCCTGCGACGCCAGCAGGAAGCCATAGGTCTGCGCTCCACCGTTAAGGACGTTGCGGGCGAACACGGGAATCAAGACGGTGTACTGAAAACCGAAACCACTCACGATCGCTATCAGCATCAGCAGGTTGAAGGTTGGGCGATGGCGCCAGACGTATGTCAGCCCCTCCCGCAATCGATGCCACATCATGGAGCCGAGCTTCGGCGCTTCGCGCGGTGCGATATCCATCGCGAGCAGGCTCCATATCACCGCGATAAAGCTGAGCCCGTTCACAAAGAAGCATCCGGCCTCGCCGATCGCCGCGAGCAAAAGGCCCGCGATCGCGGGACCGAGCGCACGCGCGCCGTTGAAGATCGCCGAATTGAGCGTGATCGCGTTGGGCAGATCGTCACGTCCGACCATCTCAACCAGGAAGGCCTGCCGTCCGGGCATATCAAACGAGCTAACCAGTCCGTTGAGCGCCGCCAGGATGATCACGTGCTCGACTTTGACCACATGCAGCCATGTGATCGTGGCGAGGATGAACGCACTCAGCATCATCATCGATTGCGCGCACACGATCAGCCGGCGGCGATCGACGTGGTCGACGATAACTCCGGCGAAAAGTGATACCGCCAGGATCGGGACGTAATTTGCAAACGCCACGATTCCTAGCATGAATGACGAATCAGTGAGCCGCAGCACCAGCCACCCCTGGGCCACCGTCTGCATCCAGGTGCCGATCAGCGAAATCAACTGGCCGGTGAAGAACAGCCGGAAGTTGCGATGACGCAGGGCTCGGAAAGCAGCGAGTCGCCCGGTGCCGGTAACCACGGAAGGCTCAGCGCCAACGATTGGTGCGGCTTCGGGTGCGCTTTCGACTGAACTTAAAGGTTCTGCCATCGGGTTACAGGCACGAGCTTGCTGAAGCAGATCGCGCCGCGAGAGCGGCTGCGCTCGTGCACGAACCCAGACCGTAACTCACGCTCGTAATTCGTCTTTCCAGCTATTGTATCTCTCTTTTCAGGCGAAGCGGAGTCCCTGGTAAATTGTCCAACGCGAAATCGCCTCCGCCTAGGAATTCGACTGCCTAATCGATCGGGTCCGAGGCTCTTCGCGACCAGCACGCTATCGGTATAGAATAATTATTCGAATCATAACTTGATGAGACAAGACCAATGTTTGGTGGACTAGTACCGCGCGCCAAAGCCAAAGCCCCGTTCGTTTCCGTCGAAGTAGCGCTGGAAGAAACCCGCCGCGGGCGCATCATTATCCTGATGGATGACGAGGATCGCGAAAACGAGGGCGACCTGTGCATGGCGGCGGAAAAGGTCACGCCCGAGGCCATCAATTTCATGGCCAAGTACGGGCGCGGCCTGATCTGCCTGCCGATGTCGGCGGACAGAATCGCGCGGCTGGGCCTGTCGATGATGGTCGGCGACAACCAGGCGCCGCTCGGCACCGCGTTCACCAATTCGATCACTGCGCGGCGCGTTTCCGGCTCCGGCGTGTCGGCTCACGATCGCGCCACGACGATTTTGCACGCGGTTCGCGAAGATGCCGCCGGCTCGGAGTTCGTAATGCCCGGCCACGTGTACCCGCTGCGAGCGCGAGAGGGCGGATCGCTGGTGCGCACCGGACAGACCGAGGGCGCGGTCGATCTCGCGCGACTGGCCGGACTCAAGCCCGCCGGCGTCATCTGCGAGATCCTCAAGGACGACGGCACTATGGCGCGTCGCGATGATCTGGTCGAGTTCGCACGCCATCATGGGCTGAAGATCGTTACCGTCGCCGACATCATTGAGTATCGCCTGCGTAACGAGACGTTGGTTCAGCGGGTGGCGGAAGCGCGTCTGCCCACGATTTATGGCGAGTTCCGCGCGCTGGTTTATCGCAACATGGTCGACCTGACCGAGCATCTGGTGCTGACGATGGGAAACATCGATCCGACGGTGCCGGTTTTGGTCAGGGCGCATCGCGAATACCTCGCTGGCGACGTCTTCGGTTATCTCGAGCGCAACACGCGAAACCTGCTGCGCGCCTCGATGTCGCACATCGGGATGGCGGGCGCCGGCGTGATTCTTTACTTGAAGCGCGAATCGAACGCGATCGCCGCGGAGTTCGACAGCGCCCGGCGAAAACGCCGCGCCAGCACTCATCCGAATTCGCCGGAAGCGGACTTCCGGGACTATGGGATCGGCGCGCAAATTTTGCGCGACGTTGGCGTACGCAAGATGATGCTCCTGTCCGACGCCGTTCCACGCCTGGCCAACCTGCCCGGCTACGGACTCGAGATCGTCGATACCGTCCCGCTTTCGATTACTGAGCAGCCGCCAACGTCTATTCGTAATAATACTGCCCGTCAGTAGCATCGGGCGGCCCGGCGTATGTTGAGAGCGAGAGCGTGGTTGGCTGCCTTGGCGGCAGCCGCTTTGACGATTGTTCCGCACGCGGCTCTGGCCGCGATGCCGAAGCCCGAGCAAGTCGTCACGATTACCGGCGTCGAGCTCGAACGGCCGCTCAGCGCTTCCCAACCTGACACGGCCATCATCTCCGCACAGATTCTTCCCGGATGGCACATCAACTCGGATCGGCCGCTCGACCCGGATTACATCGCGACCCGCCTGGCGCTCAAAATGCCCAACGGCCTCGCTGCCGGGCCGATCCAGTTTCCACCAGCCGAGGAATTGAAGCTGGATTTCTCTCACGAAAAGCTCGCGGTGTTCACCGGTGCGATTCGTATCAAGGCGGGATTGACGCCGGCTGCCGATTTCAAAAACCCGAGTCAGCTTCCGATAACCGTTTCGCTCGAATATCAGGCGTGCAACAACGCTCAATGTCTGCGGCCGGTGACGATCACCAAAGCCGCGGATCTGAATTCCGCGGCGAGCGCGCTACGCGTGATCGATCACAGCGAAGAAGCGGCCGCCGCGGAGGACAACGGCGGATTACAATCGGAGCTCGCAGGTATCTTTTCCAGCCACGGCTATCTGCTCGGCTTCCTTTTTGTATTCCTCGGCGGATTGGCGCTTAACCTGACGCCCTGCGTTTACCCGCTGATCGGCGTGACGATCGCATACTTCGGCAGAGAGGACGGCGGCAGCCGCCGCGTGGTGGCGCTGGCGCTCCTGTACGTCCTCGGTATCGCGATCACATTTTCCGTGCTCGGAGTAGGAGCGGCGCTGTCGGGCGGGCTCTTCGGTGCGGCACTCGAGCAACCGATTGTGCTGGCGGCAATCTCGGCAATGCTGCTAGTTCTCGCGGCGTCGAGCTTCGGATTTTTTCAACTCCAAATGCCGCAGTGGCTGGTGCGCGCCACGGGAACCGCGCGGCCCGGATATCTCGGCGCCGCGGTGATGGGACTCGGGATGGGCGCGGTCGCCGCACCGTGCATCGGACCGCTGGTGTTCGGCCTGCTGCTACTGGTCGAACGCAGCCAGAGCCCGCTGTTCGGATTCAGCCTGTTCTTCACGCTCGCGCTCGGGATGGGGCTGCCTTACGTCGCGCTCGCGATCGCCGCGCGCAGCATCAGGAAGCTGCCTCGCTCGGGCGAATGGCTTCAATGGATCGAGCAGATGTTCGGATTGATCCTGGTAGGGCTGGCGCTCTATTTCCTCGATCCTCTGATTCCGAATCGTTTAATCGGGCGGCTGTTGCCCTACTATGTCGTCGCGGCTGGACTTTTTCTCGGTTTCGTTTCGACCGCGGGCAAACCGTGGAAGCCGTTTCGATTTTTCAAGTATGCCGTCGGAACGATTTCGCTGCTGGCTTTTATCTACATGATGCTGCCGAAGCCGCCCTCGGTTGAACTCGCCTTTCGGCCGTTCGACAACGCGCTGCTGGCGAATGCCGAAGCCAATCGCTCGCCGGTGGTGATCGATTTCAGCGCCGACTGGTGTATCCCGTGTCGCGAGATGGAGCGCACAACTTTCGCCGACCCCGCAGTGGTGAGCGCGGCCTCGCGTTTTATCGCTCTTCGCGCCGACCTCACGCATCAGGACGAGAACAGCGAAGCGCTCAGAAGCAAATATAAAATCGATGGAGTTCCGACCGCGCTGTTTATCGATTCGCACGGAAAAGTCGCAAAGCGTCTGGTCGGCTACGCGAGCGCGGGCCAATTTCTCGAGACGCTTCGGCAGATCGATTAATCAATTTTGCGAAACCGCACGTGGGCGATTCTGCTAACGACACTATCCTGATTGCGGGCTACGGCTCGCTGCTGAGCGGGCACGGGATGCTGACCGTGCGCCGCCGCGGCAAAAGTCGGCTGGTTGCGCGTGACGCTTTCCCGCTCGCGCTGCGCAACGCGCGCCGCGGATTGGCCAAGCCTTCGAGCCACGGTCAATATCTCGCGATGGATCTCGAACCGATCGCTTCCGAAAAACCTATCCAGGGACGGCTTGGCCGCGACGCAGGCGAAGGTGAAATCGGCGCGCTGGGATTGGTCTTCGATCGCCACTGGGCGGAGATGATCGCGCGTCGCGAGGAATACGACCCGGGCAAATTTCTCGAATTACTGGCGATCGCTGATCGCGCCGATCAGCCGATTGGATCCTTCCTGCTCGAGATCGCGCACTCGGTGGATTTCAACCTGCTCGCCTACCGCAGCTCGCTATTCGAGCTTTTGGGCTATACCTCGCCGGGCTACATTTTCCATCCGCTTCCGCTCGACGACGGGCGCGTCGCGCTGGTTGCGATCGGTTCGGGCTTCGAAGGCAGCGGCCATCATACGGTGCTCTCGTGGCGCAGCAAATACGAGATGCATCGCCTTCTGAATTTGGCCGAAGCGTTATCGCTGAGCCATCTTCAGATCGAGCGCCAGGGCCAGCTCGGATATGTCGTGGAATGTCTGCTCGGCGGACTCCACGGTCTCGGAACCACCGACCTGCTGAACGGAATCGATTCGAGCGTGCCGTGGGTTGGTGAGCTCGCGCGACTGTTCGCTGAAGCTGCGGCCAACGAGTCAGCGCATTTTCTCACCGCGACCTCGCTTAGCGCGGATCGTTATCTCGAATCGTTCGGCGATGCTTCGTCGCGCGCACCCCATCCGCTGCTGAGCTTCCTGAAAGTCTAAGCGCGGCCCGGATGGCTTCCACCACCGGCTACGCTCGAATGCTTTCGAGCTCGTTGACCTGCTCCGCGTGCTTGAGGCCGAGGCCGCGCGCCTGCTCGAGAAACAGCTTGGCATAGAGGCCGTTTCGGCGGACGAGCTCCGCATGAGTACCGGTCTCGATAAGTTTGCCGCGGTCGAGCACGACGATCAGGTCGGCCGTGATAGCGCTGCGCAGTCGATGCGCGATCAGGAAGACCGTGCGCCCTTCCATCAGGCGTTCCATCGCCTCGTGGATCACGTTTTCCGATTCCGAATCGACCGCCGAGGTTGCCTCGTCGAGGATCACGATTCGCGAATCCTTGAGGAACGCGCGCGCCAGAGCCAGCCGTTGACGCTGTCCGCCCGAGACCTTAACGCCGCGCTCGCCGATTATCGTGTTCAACCCCTGCGGCAGGTCGTTCACGAAGCCGCGGAGGTTCGCTAGTTCGAGTGCCTGCCACAGCATCTCTTCGGAACAATCGGGACGTGCGTAGAGCAGGTTATCGCGAACGCTGGCGTTGAACAGCAGCGCATCCTGCGGTACCAGGCTCACCGCGTCGCGCAGTGACTTCACCGTGTAGTGCTTGACGTCCTTGCCGTCGATTAGAAGGCGGCCGCCGGTCGCTTCGTAAAATCTCGGAACCAGGCTCGCAAGCGTGGTCTTGCCCGCGCCGGAACGGCCGACCAGCGCCACCTTGTAACCGCCCGGCACGTCCAAATCGATGCCGCTCAGAATCTCGCGAGCAGCCTCGCCTTCGCGCGGAGCGTAACCGAAACTCACGCGCTCGAACTGCACCGAGCCACGACGCACCGGGAACGCACGGCTCAGCGGATGGTCAACGATTTCGGGCTTGAGGTCGAGAAAGTCGAACACCCTTTCGATCGCCGCCATCGAGGCCGAGACAATTACCGAAAGTTGCGCGAATCGCTCGAGCGGCAGATAGAGGAATCCCAGGTATGAGAAGAAGGCCACCAGTGTTCCAAGCGTCGTGCGACCGCGGATAATCATCAAGGCGCCGACCCAGATTACGATCATCGGTGCACTGCGGGTCAGCAATTGGATCAGCATCTCCTGCGCCGCCGCGAGCCTGACCTTGTCGATCGTGCGGTCATAGAGAAGCTCGATCCTATTCTTGAACTGACTCACTTCATGTTCTTCACGCCCGAACGATTTCACCGTGGTGGCGCCGACCACGCGCTCGTGCACGTCGGCCGAAACTTCCTCGACCACCTGCTGCATCCGATGGCTGACGGCTTTAATCCGCGGTGAAAAATGCCGCATGAACATCACCCAGATCGGCGCTATGCACAGCGCGACGCAGGCGAGCCTCCAATCCAGCACGAACAGCACGACCACGACCAGCGCGAGCGATATCGCGTCCATCCAAACGTCGATCAGCGCCGAGCTTACCAACTCCTGCGCCTGCGATACGTCGTGCAGTACGCGCGAGACGATCGCGCCTGAAGGGTTGCGATCGAAGAATGCGTTCGGCAGCTGCTGCAGATGTGAAAAAAGTTTGTATTGCAGATCGAAGATCAAACGATTGCCGGCGATACCGGCCCAGTAGTTTCGATAGTAGCTCGCGACCGATTGAAGCGCGTACAGTAAGAGCAACGCGATACTTAATGTCGCGAGTTTATTCTCGCGCGTCGCGACCAGTCCCATCAGGTGGGCGCCGTTGGCACACCAGTGATCGAAAAACCGATCGATCCCGTCGAGCTTATGGTGTGAAACGATCAGATCGTCGACCACGTACTTAAAGGCGAGCGGAAAAACCAAAGGCAGGGTAAATTTTCCCACGCCCATCAGAGCCGCGCCGAGCACGAATCGAAGTTGCGGCTTTACACATGAAAGGAATCTGAACAGCGGCGAATGCGACACGGTGGTTGCGGTAGATTTCATTGTCTCTGTCCAGTAATCGACGAAAGGAATTGGTCAGACACAGAGGCAATCAGCATGCCGTTAGTCATCGCGTGCTAAAGCCGCCATTTTTGTCTAAAGTCGGAACCCCAGCGACCCCCTGATGCCGCATCGCGTGTATCCCTTACCCGATATCGAAGGAGCCGACTTAGCGCCTGATTCTTGCTTATACTTATCGGAGCGTGCGCCGCGGGACGAAAATTGTGGTGCGAGCATGAAATTTTGTGCGATGACGTGTCATTTTTGCCTAGATTGAGAAATTCACAAGCCAGCGCGTCGCGACAAATGCTCTCCGACGCCGAAAATCAGACGATTTGCGCGAATCGGGAACCGGCATGCGGACAGGAGCCGGATCCGGCAGGCGAAAGCGGTGCGATCATCGCCGCTATCGTCATTCTGCTCGTATTTCAGGGCTATAGTTTGTCGATCGTGGGCGTCGCCTCGCCCTGGATTGCGAAAAGTTTTTCACTCGACCAGGTGCAGCTCGCGAAACTGTTCGCATGGATGTCGGTATCGGCATTCGGCTCATTGTTCCTGGCGCGCTTGGCCGATCGCGTGGGCCGGCGCCTGATAATTTTGTCTAGCCTGGTGCTCGCACCGCTTTTCGCGATCGGTGCGGCGTTGTCGCAGGGTCCGATGCTGTTTACGATTTTCGAGATCCTGATCTCGGCGCTGCTGGGCGGATCGGTTTCGTCAGCGATCGTCCTGCTGGCGGAGGAACTTCCGATCGATCAGCGTGCGAAGGGTCAGAGCTTCGCCGCTCTAGCGAGCGCGATCGGTGGAGTGCTTGGCTATATCGTGATCCCATTCCTGCTCAACGGCGGCTATTCGTGGCGATGGCTGCTGGCGCCTTGCGCCGCAGGCGTGCTGCTCGCGCCTGCGGTCGCGCGGATGTTGCCGGTGCAGTCGCGGTGGTCGCGAGTGGCTTCAACCGATTCAATCACCAAAAGCCATTTCTACGATGTGCTGCATCCGCTTTATCGACGTCGCGCGCTGACACTGCTTGCGTGCGCCGCGCTCGACACGATCGCTGGAACCGCGGTCAATGGATGGCTGTATTTCGAAACCGTATCGATTCTTGGCCTGACGCCGGAAAAAGCCAGCAGCCTGGTGGTGGTCGGAATGGTATTCGGGATGGTGGGATTTCCGATCGGCGCGTGGAGTTCGGAGCGCTTCGGGCGCGTACCCACCGTGATGTACGTGGGCGGCGCGGCGTGGCTCGGCGCGCTGGCGTTTTACTGGGGGAAGCCGGCGTTCATCACGTGGCCGATGCTCTGGCTGCTGGTCTCCTACTGCTGGTTCAAGATGGCGTCGGGCGTGATGACGGTCGGCGCAAATTCGGCGGCAACCGAACTTTTTCCCGCCGCGCTGCGCACCACGATGATCGGATGGAACGTGATATCAGCGGCGATTTTCTCGATGCTGGCGCAGATGATCATTGCCAGCTTGATCGGACCGCTGGGTGGCCTGACGCGAGTGATTCGCTACCTGGCGCTGCTCGGTTTCCCGAGCGCGGTGCTGTTCGGCGCTTTCATCGACGAGACGCGCGGATTGCCGATCGAAACGGCTGCCAAGGAAGATGAATGGGCAGTGGTTCAAAGCTCGCGCCGCCATGCACGAGAAGAAGTTGCGGCTCACGCTGCGACGTCGCGATAGTTCTCTTCGATTTAAACGGAAGCTCTGGCGCCGTGTTCAGAGAATTCGAACCGCACGCCCGGCGCGTGCGATCATCAGTTCACTTCCGTACTTCGACGCTGACCGACCCTCGCTTCTCCAATACTTCGGTCATCGCGGCGCCAGTGGGGGCGCGGCGCACCGCCAACGAGACCGCGGC
>Ga0335078_10014101_pt1 | contig 11853 bp, 10 predicted proteins | sample Lox_Sample_32_FD_206711 | JGI IMG/M metagenome (GOLD analysis project Ga0335078, IMG submission 206711) | Soil microbial communities from Loxahatchee National Wildlife Refuge, Florida, United States - Lox_Sample_3.2 | ecosystem: Environmental > Terrestrial > Soil > Wetlands | place: USA... | reverse complement strand
ATGACGCAGCGAATGACAACCAAAGGTATAACTGGCAAGAAGAACGACGTTTACCACGAGCACCAGCGTTCCGACGCCGACGCCGAAATGTTCCACGCCATTCGCACCCGTAAACCACATTGCTTTCCAGGCGTCATACGCGAGGATGAAAATGAAAACCACCGCCAAATACATGAAATAACGGTGGATATTTTGCAGGATGAGGGGGAAATACCGTTCGCCGAGAAACGTCTGGCGCGGCTCACCGACCGCGCAGTTCGGCGGATCGGCCCAGAACGCCTTGTAGTAGGCGCCGCGATAATAGTAACAGGTGAAGCGGAAGCCCGCCGGCGCCCATAAAACCAAAAACGCCGGTGAGAAAATCAGCCATGCCGGCCACCAGGCCGGTGGCAGTCCGAAAATTGCATGGGGCGAACAGCCGAAAATTTCCGGCGAGAAAAACGGCGACAAATAATCGGCGCCATTGCCATTAAACCAGTAAGCGTAATTCCCCTGGTACAACGGATGAAATGCCGCCCAGGTGGAATAGACAATAAAAGCGGTGAAACCGAAAAATACCGCGAGTGGCTGTACCCACCAGGCATCCGGACGCGCCGTCTCTCCAAACCGGCGTGGCGGCATTGAGGCATCTGCGTAAGCCATAAAGAAGCAACTCTAACTAAGTTGTCTTCGATAGGTCAATAGAAGGTCAGTAAATATAAGGGCCGCTTCGTATTAACGTTGTGCAAACTTATCTGGCGAGCGGAACCGAAGGCGTGCCAGCCCATTCGTTGAGGCCGCGTTCCTCGCTGCCGGCCGGCGAAAGGCCCAGCCGTTCCAATGCCTCGCCCACCAAATAAAGCGAACCGGTGATGATCACCAGGCCGTCGCCCGCTGATTGGTCCAGCGCCTTGCCCAACGAATGGGAGGCGATCACCTTGCCCGAGGGATTGGCTTTGCGGCAGGCCTCCGCCAGTTCCTCCGCGTTGGCCGAACGCTCACTGGAAACCGGAACCGCAAAGATGCGTGCAGCCAGCGGCGCGAGCGTTTCGCAGATGTGTCGCCAGTCTTTGTCCCGCAAGACTCCTAGAATCAATGTGATCGGAGCGCCGGCCTCTGGCCCGGCCCGCTTCAAATTATTGTCCCGACTGGCCGGACCGGCGGCCGGCGCTGCTTCCAGCGCCGCGCGCAATGCCTTGGCCCCCGCCGGATTATGCGCGCCATCGAGCAGAATTTTCTGGCCGGATTTAAGCGTAACCAACTGCAACCGCCCCGGCCATTCGACAACGGCCAGCCCTGTCCGGATCTGTGCTCCTGAAACCGCAATCTTTTCCTGCAATGTTTGAATCGTGGCCAGTGCCAGTGCGGCATTGAGTTTTTGATGTTCGCCAGCCAAGGGTGGCTGGGCGGCGTCCCGGAAGAGCGCCGCAAAATTGTGCACCGCCGAATGCCCTTCCGCCGCTATGGTCGTTAGCAGCGCATTTTTCGCACGTGCCACTTTTTCAATCACATCCAACGCCTCCGGCTCCTCCGCCGTCGTGAGGACCGGCACCCCCGATTTGATGATCCCGGCCTTTTCGGCGGCAATTTGGGCGAGTGTGTCACCGAGCCATTGCTGGTGATCGAGCTGGATATTCGTGATGACACTGGCCAGCGGGGTGATGATGTTGGTCGCGTCGAGCCGCCCGCCCAGGCCGGTTTCCCAAATCACCAGGTCACACTTTTGTTCGGCGAAAAACATCAGCGCCATCACGGTGACGACTTCAAAAAACGTCGGATGATGACCGTCGGGAAAATGCTTGAGCAACGGTTGTAATTCCCCGACCAAGCGGATGACTTCCGTTTCGGGAATCAATTGCCGATTGACTTGAATCCGTTCGCGGAACGAAACCAGGTGCGGCGAGGTGAACAGGCCGACCCGCAGGCCGGTCGCGCGATAGATGCTTTCGAGCATGGCACAGGTCGAGCCTTTGCCGTTGGTGCCGGCAACGTGGATAAAGCGGAGCCGGTCCTGTGGATTGCCTGCGAGCGCGGCGAGCTGGAGCGTATTTTCCAGCCCGAACTTGGCGCCAAACAAACGCAAGCCGTAAAGAAATTGGATGGCTTCCGGATAAAACATTTGCCTCCCCGGGAAATTACAGCGGTCTCTGATGGATGTGCGCGTGGGCGGCGGCGATGAAGCCTTTGAACAGCGGATGCGGCTGGTGCGGTTTGCTCAGAAATTCCGGGTGAAACTGGCTGGCCATAAAGAAGGGATGATTCGCCAGCTCGATGATTTCCACGAGCTTGCCGTCCGGCGACAGGCCGCTGAAGACAAACCCCGCCTTTTCAAATTTGTCGCGGTAGGCATTGTTGAATTCGTACCGGTGCCGGTGGCGTTCGTTGACGACGAATGAACCGTAGAGTTGCGCGGCCCTGGTGCCCAGCGCCAATTGACAGGGCTGCGCGCCCAGCCGCATCGTACCGCCCTTTTTCGTCACGCGCTTCTGTTCATCCAGCATGGCGATGACCGGATGCGGCGTGTTCGGCTCAAATTCGGTCGAGTGTGCCTTGGCCAGTTTTAAAACGTTCCGGGCGAATTCGATCGTGGCGATTTGCATGCCCAGGCACAGGCCGAGATAGGGAATTTTGTTTTCCCGCGCATATTGTGCGGCGAGGATTTTGCCTTCGATGCCGCGTTCGCCAAATCCACCCGGCACCAGAATGCCACCCAGCCCTTTCAACGTTTTTTCCGCGCCGTTCTTTTCAATCTCCTCGGAGTCCACCTGGACGATTTCCACGCCGCAATCATTGCCGACGCCGCCATGGATGATGGCCTCATAGACCGATTTGTAGGCGTCCTGCAGGCCGATGTATTTGCCGACCACACCGACACGCACGCGATGTTGCGGCGCGATGAGTTTGCGGATGATCTCCTGCCAATGCGTCATGTTGGCGGGCGGCGCATCGAGATGCAACTGGCTGCACACCAGGTCGTCGGCGCGCTCGCGCTGGAGCATCAGCGGCACCTCGTAAATCGAATGGTCCACGTCCTTCTCCTCGATGACTGCTTCGACGGGGACATTGCAGAACATGGAAATTTTCTGGCGCAACTCCTTGTCCAGCGGTTTTTCACAGCGGCAGACCAGCAGGTGCGGCGTGATGCCGATTTCACGCAGCTTGGCGACGGATTGCTGCGTGGGCTTGGTCTTCAATTCGCCGGCGGCCTTGATGAAGGGCACATAGGTGACGTGCATGAAAGCGGCGTTGTGGAAGCCGACTTCCAGCGCGAATTCACGAATGGCCTCCAGAAACGGCAACCCCTCGATGTCGCCGGTCGTGCCGCCGATTTCCGTGATGATGACGTCCGCCTTGCTTTGCTCGGCCAGCAGGTGGATGCGATTTTTGATTTCGTCGGTGACGTGCGGAATCACCTGCACCGTTTTGCCGAGGTAACGCCCTTCGCGTTCGTTGTTCAGGACGGTCTGATACACCTGGCCGCTGGTCAGGTTGTTCATCCGGGTGAGCTTGCAATTGGTGAACCGCTCGTAATGGCCGAGGTCGAGGTCGGTCTCCGCGCCGTCGTCCAGCACATAGACCTCGCCGTGCTGGTACGGGTTCATCGTGCCCGGATCCACGTTAAGATAAGGGTCAAATTTTTGGAGCACGACCTTGAGGCCGCGGTTTTCGAGCAACGTGCCGAGCGCGGCGGCCGTCAGGCCCTTGCCCAACGAACTCACCACACCGCCGGTGACAAAAATAAATTTCATTTCAAATTTTTTCTAGCCACAGATAAACACAGATTTAAAACCTATATTGTTGATTTGGAATAAAAATAACGTTCCACCGCATTCCAACGTATTGAACAAGTCGAATCGTCATCAGTCATTACCGAAATGAACTCGTCGCCGTTGTGAACAAATGTCGCCTTTACTTTCGCCTTTTTTGCGAAGGCTCGCCAAGACCCCGGTAACGGGTCTTCAATGTTATGAATTTTGCCGACCGGTAGAAAAGTGCCTTCTTTGCGGAGTTGCCTTTCTGCTTGAATGGCCTCTTTAAGCAAGCTCGATCCCGTTGAAGTCGATCCAGCCGATAAAACAGCCTCTACTGCTCCAATGACAGCGGAAGCCGCAAGTACCCATTCAATTGATCCCCAAGGTCCAATACCGCTCGAAACTCCTTTGAGCATTTTCATGGCCTCTGCCTTCTTCGAATTTACGCGTGCCAACGCAATTTCGTCATACAACTGAATTGTTTTTATTTTTAATTCGGCACCGGAATTCAGCCAAATCATCAGACGAGAACCATCGTCAATTTGACTGGTAGCCATTTCGCCGATGGATAAGGGCTGAACAAAAGATTCTGGCAGCGAGTCTTGAAACAAGAGCTCTTTAACCGGAGTCCAATCAAAGTCACCGCCTTCAGGGTAAACAAGTGTGTCTCTTGTAATCTGCTTTTCAGAAAGCATTTTCCAAGGTTCTTCTTCCTCAAAGGGACCTTGTTGCTGATCATTGATCCAAGTAAAGAATTTCATGCTTTCTTTGAGTTAGCTGGGTTTTAAAAACTGTGCCCAATCTGTGTTTCATCTGTGGCTTAAAATCTTTTCCACTTTCGCCACATCCTCCGGTACATCCACGCCCACGCTGTCGTAATTCACCTGCACGACGGCGATCGGGATGCCATTTTCCAGCGCCCGCAATTGTTCCAGCTTCTCCGCGTTTTCAAGCGGTGAAACCGGAAATTTCACCAGCCGCAACAGCGTCTCGCGCCGGTAGCCGTAAATGCCGAGGTGCTTCAAAAAAGGAAACGCCGCCAACTGTCCTCGAACGTCTTCGGGGCTGGCGGCCTCGCGCAAATACGGAATCGTGCGCCGTGAAAAATATAATGCCTGACCGGCGGCGTTGACAACGACTTTTACGGTATTGGGGTTGTCGTATTCTGCGGGATTCTTGATGGGGGTGGCCGCGGTCGACATTTCGTTTTGGACCAGCACACCAGCCACGGCATCGATTACCGTCGGGTCAAGCAACGGCTCGTCGCCCTGGATGTTAACGACGGCGTTGCATGGGCAACGCGCCGCCACCTCGGCGATGCGGTCCGTGCCGCTGGGATGATCCGGGCGCGTCATTTCCACGCGGCAGAACTTCTGGGCGACTCCAGCGATGCGGGAATCGTCGGTCGCGACGATGACTTCGTTCAAGGATTTTGCCTGCCGGCAGCGTTCGATGACGTGCTGGATCAACGGCCTGCCCGCGATGAGGGCGAGGGGTTTGCCGGGGAACCGTGTCGAGGCGTACCGGGCCGGGACAATGCCAACGATATTCACGGGCTTTAATTAAGCCATAACTCGACATACCAACGCAAGCAGCGAAGCTGGCGGAAATTCTAAAACATTGCGAATATCAACGGTTGAGCCGTATTCGGTTGGCCGGCTGGGATGGTAAAGCCCGATGCTAATTTGGAGTTGTTAATGGGAAAACCGGTGAATCAATCAGGCTCTTCGTTGGCGTTTGCAGGGCTCTCTTGAAATAAACCCCCGCCCGGGTTGGTGTGAAGTCCCAATCCTTGATCAGGCAGGGGCTCCAATGCGGGTCAAAACACCAGACCGTGTAGGAAATTCCGTGCTCGCCACAATAGGTCGTAATCGCGTCGCCGTAGATTTCATCGCCGATGATGGGATTGTAGCCGCCCGGTTCGTCTGGCGGAAGGAAGCCGATTTCGGTGAGAATCATCGGATATTTGTCGGACACAAAGCCCCAATCGTGTGTCCAGTTGGCAGCCCACGGTTGCCTGGCTTTCATCGGATACGGATGGGCGACATAACCGATGCCTTCGGCGTCAATCGGGTCCCGGGCGACCGGTGTCAGGTCGTAGCCAAAATTGAAACCGGCGACGAGCGGGACGGCGGTGCCACCATTCGCGCGGATGGTTTTGATGATTTGTTCCAGCAAACCCTTCCATTCCGGCCAGGTGCAGGTTCCCAGATTGGGGTTGGTGGTCGGCTCATTGAATAATTCAAAAAAAGCGACAGTGTTGTTGCCGCGAAAATGTCTGGCCATGATGGTCCAGAAGTCGAGCGTCTCCTCCCCGGTGGTATTGTAAGCCGTGGGCGGATAAAGTTCGGACGTAGCGGGGAAGAATTTACCTCCGTACAGGTTGCCGATGCTGTGCCAGTCAATGATGACGTACAGTCCTTCGGCCCTGGCCCATGCAACCCCCTGGTCGAGCAGCTGGAGGTAATCTTTTTCTCCGTGAATGCGCCAGGCCGCCGGGTGTACGGGAATCCTCACGATGTTCGCACCCCAGGATTTGATCATTTCAAAATAATGTTGGTTCCATTCCCCGTTGCGCTGCAATTTGTCGGGATCGCTCGCGTCCAGCCCCCGGAAGACGATCGCCTTGCCGTCGGCGGTCACAAAATGATTGCCCTGCACACTGATGTGACTCGGTTGGGCCAAGGCTCCGAAGGAAAACAAAACCGTGGCCAGGTAAAAGCAAAGGGCCTTTTTCATAGGGATGATTTCAGGATTGAAACGGAATCGGGGCAATTCACAACCCGGAGCGTAGCCCAACGCGTACCTGTGTCAATCTCACCGCACCACCCTGTGCGTCACGCGGGACGCGACGGACTGAAGGCCTTTGAAAAGATTAGCGACTTTCCTCGCGGAAAGTCAGGAAGGCAAAAACCAGCGCCACCACGAAGGGCAACGCAAACAGTAAAATACCCATGGGGTGAGTATAGCATATAATTTGCCAAATGTGACATTTGTGTTACGACAAAGTCACGTGGGCATGTCCCGGGTGGCCGGTAAAATTTTGAATTATCGTTGGCGGGCAATTATAAACAGACACGTCGAAATGGAATACAGGTCTTTACCGCACATTTCACGGGGTATTCCGGCTAATTCCTGTTGCCATTTGCCCGCTGGCGGACGAGCTCAAAGTTGCACAAGCGCACTTCGGGTTTGCCGGAGGAATCGCGCAACAGTTTGTTCTGGGAGTCGAAAGAAATCAATAAATGGTCCGGTTTGAGATTCAAGTCTTCCAGGCCGCATTGGGCCAGCTTGTTCGCCTTCGCCTGCATCAATTCCTCCATCACTTTTTCGGAAATCAGGTTGTTGGCGCACGCGTACTTCGCGTTCATCGCCGTGTAATGATGAGTATCCTGCGCCGCCAGCAATTCGTCGGGTCCATTCCAAAATCCCCAAATGGTGATGTAATTGCGGCCTTTCTGGAGGATGGGTTCGCCTTCCGGGGTGAGGAGGCCGGCCAGTGCCGTAAACCGCCGTTCGTCCGCCGCCGGTTGGTCGGATTCGCGGTTGCTGCCGGTCATATAAATGGCGCGGGGATAAATCGTCTTTACGCCCCGGCGGCTCAAGGCGAGCGCAAATGCAAATTCCTCGAACGGGCTGTTGAAACCGTGTTCCTGGACGGCGTTTTGATTGCCCTCGGGACCGGCCAGCCACGGGGATTCGCCCATGCGCGAAACCCGCCAGACCAGGTTGATGTTGTCCTTGGTGGAAGTCCGGAAAACCTGGTTGTGCGAGGACAATTTCTTCTTCGGCGTGCGCCGCCAGCGTTCGGGCAGGAAATAATTGAACAAATCCGGATCCTTGCCCACGACCCACAACAGACCGCCGGTGCTTTCGGCGCGACCGAAAATATAATCCACGCCCAGGATATTGGCGGCCTGGAGGTGGGCGGGCAACGGGCTGGCCGTGTCCGCCTCGAATCGGCGGGCCATGTGCTTGAGATACATCTGGCGATTGGCGCTGCGCACCGATTGTTCATGCTCCGGTGTGCGTTCCAGCAACTCGTAATCTACCAGCGCGTAAACCAACTGGCCATTCCGGTCGCGCAACAACGCCTGGTTCCGGTCCGGCCGCAAAATGATGTGGGCCGGTTTCATGTCCACGACCCGGTAACCCTTCTGCCAGAGTTCATGCGTGGCCAGGCAGGTGACCCGGGCGAGAAATTCCGCACGTTCCCGTTGCTGCAATTTGTAATGGTCGGCCGCCTCGACCGCGTCCCAGCCCTTCACCCAGCCGTAAAGCACGACGTATTGCCGGAGGATGTCAATCTCCACGCCCGGATGACGGACGATTTTGGCCCGGATTTTGTCCTCGGACCGGCCCGTCTGCCAGAGTTGCAGCCGTTCGGATGGCATGTAGATTGCCAGCGGCTTTTGCGTCCGGATATGGATGCCCTCCGGGCCGGCCTCGCCCTTGCGCAATTCCATGAGCAGCGAGAATTCTTCGAACGGGCTGTTGAACTCGGCGTGGATGAATTTGTTGAAGGTGAATGTGTCCAACGGTACACCCTCACCGACGCGCGACCATTTGACCACCAGATGCAGCGTCACGCCGTTCACCCGCCGCGTCGGCACCTTGTAAACCGTGCTGGTGCCTTCCAGCCGTTCGCGCTTGGTTTCAAACCATTCCGCTGCGTACCAGTTTTCCGGCAGCAAATTCTCCCAGAACGGCAAACCCATCTGTGTCATGTAAAGGTCGCCCCCATCCAGGGTTTTCATGTGGACATAATCCACGCCCAGCAACGAAATGGCGCTGCCCGGAATTTCCGGGTGAGACGGGGATACGACCGGCGCCGGGGTGGCTGGACGGGAAGATGCAGCATCACCGAGCATGGCCCCAATCTAACTTCCCTGTCAGTCACCGCTAACCATGGCTTATCAGAAACGCACCAAAATTTGGCCTCGGAGGACCCAGCCCGTGTCCACCTTGGACATTCAACCGCAAAAAAGGCCAGCCCGCCGAGGAACACGGAAAATGAATTGTTCCCTGGCAGGGCTGGTTTGTTGGTCGTTCAGGCCTTCCCGGCTTTCAGGCCGGGAAGGGTGAAGTGGAACGGAGCGGTCGCCCGCCGGTACAGCACTTCGCGGAAGTTCTTCCACGAGCCCAGGTGGATCCGGCGGCCCCGCCAGATCACGCGTTTGAGATGGGCGACCGGCCTTACGACGGCCCGCGCCCTTTTGTTTATAATCCGGACCGGTTTGGCGGCCAGATTCCGCAACGGTTTGAACGTAATTTTCATTTTCATGCCGACAGCATGCGGCCTTTTCTGTACTTCGACTATTACGAATTTTATAATTGACTGATAGATTTAAACTAATAGTCTGCCGGCGTGGAATTCCTGAATTATCATCATCTGCGCTATTTCTGGGCGGTGGCCCGGGAAGGCGGCTTGCGGAAGGCGGCGGAAAAGCTGCGTGTTTCCCAACCCACCATCAGCGCCCAGATCGCGGCATTGGAGAACGTGCTGGGCGAAAAACTTTTCTGGCGCACGGGCCGCCGCCTGGCCTTGACGGATATCGGGCAGGAGGTGTTCAGCTACGCGGAGGAGATTTTTCTGCTCGGACAGGACCTGTTAAGTTCAATCAAACAGCGGCCCACCTTGCATCCGGTGCGCGTACACCTGGGCGTGGCCGACGCGCTGCCCAAGCTGGTGGCCTACCGCATCCTCGAACCCGTCTTCCGGCTTCCGCAGCCGGTGCAGATTTCGTGTTGGGAGACCAAGGTGTCGGACATGCTGACCGAACTGGCGGCGCACCGGCTGGATCTGGTGCTGGCGGATCAACCGGCTTCCAGCGGCGTGCCGGCCAATGTCTTCAATCACTTCCTCGGCGAATGCGGTATTGTGTTTTGCGCTGAACCGCATCTGGCGGCGAAACTGCAACGCGGTTTTCCCGGGTCATTGAACGGAGCGCCGGCCCTGTTGCCCATGTCGGACAGCGGGTTGCGTCGCTCCCTCGAAAAATGGTTTCATGCCACCGGCGTGCGCCCCCGATTGGTCGGGGAAATGGAGGATCCGGCCTTTGTCAACATCCTGGCGCTGCACAAACTGGGTTTCATGGTGGTGCCGACGCTGGTCGCGAAGGAAACCATGACCCAGTTTGGCTTCCGCGCTATCGGCCGCACCGAGGAGTGTCGGCAGCAGTTCTACGCCATCACGGCGGAGCGCAAACGCACACATCCGGCGATCCACGCCATCATCTCCCAGGCGAAACCCGCGCCGGCAGGCTGAACGCCAATTCAACACGTACGTTCGTGGCAGGTCAGGCGACCGATTTACGGCCCTGGAAATCAACACGGGCAGTCGCTTCCCAAGCCGGGCGTTCGGTCCAGGCGGATTTGCATCACACGCAATTCCATTCGCAGCTTCCAGCCGGCCCGCGCCCAGAATTTCATGCCGGCCGCATTGTTGGCGAAGATGAAAATGTTGCATCTTGAAATGCCGGCCTTTTGAAGTCTACTCAGACAGGCATTTACCAGTCGCCGGCCAATTCCCCGCCGACGGTACCGCCTGGCCACCGCCAGATGGTGCAGGTAACCGCGCCGGCCATCGTGGCCGCACAGCACGGCGCCGATGAGGCTGCCATCCTTCTCCGCCACAAAACTGAAATGCGGATTCCGCCGGAGATACAATGCGATGGCGCGACGCGTGTCGGATTCGTTCAGCCCCACGCCTTCGGTCCGCCGCCACAGCCTGATGACCGCGTCATAATCCTGGATACGGAAATGGCGGGCGATAATCCCGTGGTTGTCAGGGCAACAGGGTCTTTTCATGGATGGTTTAACCGCATATCTGTTCTTTGCGGTAGATTCATGTTTCCGTTCCCTGTTCTTCATGGTTTGGGCTAGACCACCGCCGTCACGTGATATTGATTTTGAACGCCGGCGAGGTTCAATTTCAGGAGGTCGCCCTGTTTCCGGCCCAGGAGTTGTTCCCCCAACGGGGATTGCGGCGTAATTACCAGCACTTCCCGTTTGTCGTGTAATACTTCCGTGCCGCCCGCGCGGGGGCCGATAAAGTAAGCCGATTTTTCCGCGTTAAATTCCAGTTCTACGAAGGCCCCGACATCAATAGGCTCGCCCGCTCCAAACTTGCGCGCGTCCAGATTTTCGAAGGCGGCAATGGCGGCCTGAATTTCCGCCGCCTGCCGGGACTGGCCCCGGGCCAGATAGGAGGCTTCGAGTCCGCGGGTGTCGTATTTGTTTTCGGCCTTGCTCTGTTCGTGGGTGGCTTCCGCGCGCGAGGCCTGGGCTGCCCGGAAATAAACCTCCAGTTCGTCCGCCAGCCGGGCCACGATCTTTTTGATGAGCGCGCGTTTGTTCATGCGAATGCCATGCGAAAGAGCGAACATATTCCATGGTCACATCCTTGGCCAGAATTCATGGCTCGTCCATGTCACAGCCACAATAGCGTACTCGCTTCACGCACCAGTTTTTTTGCCAAATCAGGTCCCATCTTCCCGTGTTTATCTGAAAAATCCGTGTTCATCCGTGTCCATCTGTGGTTAAAATCTTTGCAGATGCTGACGACGTTGCGCATTAAAAACCTAGCTCTGGTGACCGACCTCACGCTGGAACTCCAGTCCGGTTGCAACGTCATCACTGGCGAAACCGGCGCCGGCAAATCCATCATCATTGGCGCTCTCGACCTCGTCCTCGGCGAACGCGCCGACCGTACCCTCATCCGTTCCGGCGAGGAAAGCTGCTCCGTGGAAGCAGTATTTGATGTCGCCAAACTCCGCGCGCCATTTGAAAAATTTCTCGAAGAAAACGGGCTGGAATCGTGCGATGACGGCCAACTGGTTCTCAAGCGGACTTTTTCTACTAATGGGGCGAACCGCCAGTTCGTCAACGGTTCACCGACCACCTTGAACTCGCTGGCGGCCATCGGCGAGTGGCTCGTGGACCTCCACGGTCCGCACGATCATCAATCGTTGCTGCATCCCGCCAAACAACTTTTGATTCTGGACGCCTTTGGCCGCCTGGAAAAGGAGCGCGCAGCTTTCGGTGAACTGGTCCGCCGCCACGCTGCGCTGGCCGCCGAAAAATCCGCGCTCATTGTGGACGAAAAGACTTATGCGCGGCA
>Ga0335078_10014100_pt1 | contig 11854 bp, 11 predicted proteins | sample Lox_Sample_32_FD_206711 | JGI IMG/M metagenome (GOLD analysis project Ga0335078, IMG submission 206711) | Soil microbial communities from Loxahatchee National Wildlife Refuge, Florida, United States - Lox_Sample_3.2 | ecosystem: Environmental > Terrestrial > Soil > Wetlands | place: USA... | reverse complement strand
CTAGTCCAGAGTGCGCAGGCTCAACCTTGTTTCCCGGCGGGTCGGAAAAGTACATGGAGGAAACGATCTTTTCGTGCGGAACGATCTCGTGGTATTCACCGGCATTCCAGAACTCTTGGCCATCCGGAGCTCGCATGCAGTAGAGAAATTTTCCTCCCACGCGAAAATCCATCTTGCAAAAAGGGATGGTAAAACCCTTCGGGCCCCACCACTGCATTAGATACTTCGGGTCCGTCCACGCCTTCCAAACCAATTCGCGTGGGGCATCGAAAACTCTCGTGATCACCATCCGCTCTGTCTCGCTAACCGTGTTTTTTGCCATCTTTGAGCTCCATTTCTTTCATTTGATTCACAACCACGTCCAGCTTGTCGAAACTCTCTTCCCAGAATCGGCGATAATAAGCCGCCCAGTCGCTGACTTTCTTGATCGCCTCTGGCCTAAGCGTGCACACACTCTCTCGTCCACGCTTTCTCTTGATCACAATCTGCGCCCGCACCAGGTAGGCAACATGTTTTGAAATCATCTGCTGCGAAATTGCAAACGATTCCGTCAATCCATGCACAGAGGCAGGACCGTGTGAGAGCCGTTCGATCATCCCCCGCCGGGTGGGATCAGACAAAGCGGCAAATGTTGTACTCAATCGATCCACAACCATATGGTAGTGGATTGTCGGATAATGTCAAGTGCAAATTTGCGATTCTTGATTTCTGACACCCGAGCTAGTCGTACTTTTCCATGAGCGCCTTACGCAGGAGCGCGAGCCGGGCAAGGTTGAGGCGCTGGCATCAACGAGCCGGGGCATTACCTCTGGAACGTGTTTGGCTGGATGACGCGCCACACGAGAACAAACGGTGAGCGACCACACTCACCGTCGTCCAACCACCGGCGATCCGGACGGAGATGGATGCGCATGCTTCCGAGAAGGCCTATCTGAGATGACAAGGCGTTTCTTTGGCATGAATTCCTGAGCGCCAGCAAGGGAATTTACCGACGGCGGCAGCGGGGCGCTCCCATGCGAAGGTCTGAAGAATAGAGCTGTCAAACCCGCGAGGCTGATAATCGCCGTGCTAGCCTTGCCCTTATGCTCAGGCTGGCACTCCACCTTTTATTCACTCTATGGATCGCGCTCGCGTCGATCGCCCTCGCACCTTCGGCCATGTTTGGCCAACAGCCCGTCAGACCGACCGCGATCACCCATGTGAACGTAATCGATGTAGTCGCGGGCGCCGTCCGGGCCGATCAGACAGTTGTGCTTGCGAACGGAAAGATCGCCGCCATCGGGCCATCCCCTGCGGTTGAAGTGCCGCGCGAGGCCATGGTGATCGCAGCCGCGGGTGAGTACCTCATCCCCGGCCTTTGGGACATGCACGTCCACCTTCGCTCTGATTCCGCTCGACTGGGAATCCAACTCGCCGCCGAAAACGAGGCGATGCTCGATCTTTTCCTTCCCAACGGTGTCGTGGGCATTCGCGAAATGGGTGGCGACCTTGCGGATTCAGTGATCCGCTGGCGCGACGAAATCCACGCCGGCAAACGCGAAGGACCCCGTATCCTCACCGCCGGCCGCAAGATCGATAACGACCCTCCCGCTTGGCCGGGTTCCATCGGCGTGAAAACCGCGGAAGAAGCGCGTCAGGCCGTCGATCTCAATCAGGGTCTCGGCGCCGACTTCATCAAGATCTACTTCCGCAACACGTCCCCTGAGGTTTTGCGAGCGGTGGTGGACGAAGCTCACCGCCTTCACCTAAAAGTCACCGGCCACAAACCCAACAACCTCTCGCTACAGGAGTTTCTCGACAGCGGCATTGACGGCTTCCAACACGCGGAGTACCTCCCGGCCACGCCCCGTGAAGCGTTCGACAGCCTGATCCGCGAACGCACGCGCCGCGCTGGCACGCCGTGGGCCCTGGATACAAACGAATTCAACGCTCGGTTGTCCTGGCTGGAAGATCCCGCTGAAGATACTCGCGTCTATGAACGCATGGCCCGCGAAAAAATCTGGGTCACGCCGACGCTCAGCATCGAAGACCACGTCCTTGAACATGGCAGCCGTGATTACGAATCCGACGAGCACAAACTCTACATTCCTCCTGCGATCTGGCGCTCCTGGGACCCGAAACTCGGGCGACGGAAACCGCTGGACTCGCGCGCGTTCGCTTTGCGTAAAGCCACCGTTGAGCGCTGGAAAAAGGACGCCGTTGCTGCCTTCAAGGCCGGTGTGCCGATGACGCTCGGCACCGACTGCGGCGCCGTGAACGATCACGAAATGCCCGGGTGGTCCGTCCATGAGGAACTGGAGGCGCTGGTCGCGGCCGGGCTCACACCTGCCGAAGCGCTGCGCCTCGCGACGATCAATGCCGCAAGCTGGCGTGGCGATACAAACGAAGGGGAGATCGCGAAAGGCAAGGTCGCTGACCTCGTCCTGCTGCGCTCTAATCCCCTGACCGACATTCGCCACGCAGCCGAGATAGAGGGCGTGTTCCAATCGGGCAGGCACTATTCCCGGGCCGATCTCGATGTAATGCTCGGCCGCGCCGCTGAACGCGTCCGGATCTTGCACTAAAGTTCGCTCCCGCCGGGCATCCAAGTGTGCGCGAGGGAAGGTGGCCGGCTAGAAGTCCCGTTCTGGATGTTCGGCGCGAATGACTCGCTGCTCGTACGAAGCAAGTGTTTATCCCATCCTGCGGCGCGCCCCAAACGGCGTTCAAGTAGATGTCTCGTCTCTGAGACGAGGATGCGTTCCGTGTCCGCGAACCCGAGTTGGGGAAAGCGCGCCAAGAACCGAAGATGCTCGGCGTAACTTCAAGGCGCAGTACAAGAGGATATGTTCGCGGCGGCCTGGAGCGAGGGGCAAGTCGTCGTCACGCACGATGCCGACTTCCTCGACAACAGGAGATTCCCTCCGCATCGAAATCCCGGCGTGATCCTAATCCGCCCCGGCGCGGATGGTCGCGACGATCAAGGACGCATTCGTTGCCTCGCAAAGGCTCTGCGGATAGCGGGCGACAACGATTCGTGGTCTCAGGGCAAGAAGTACGTCACCCCAAAACTGGTTTTTGAGGATTGGCTCCCCGGCATGGATTCGAACCACGATTCACGGCTCCAAAGGCCGCTGTCCTACCATTAGACGACCGGGGAATCAGAAGGGACGATTCCCCACCAGTTTACCATCCTCGCCCGCTCTTCCACTCGTGCCAACATAGTTCTTACTCATGAAGGTCCGAATCAAAAAACTCCACCCCGACGCGATCCTTCCGACTTACGCGCACGGGCCAGAAGAAGACGCCGCCATGGATCTGTGCGCGCTCGAACGCGCGGTACTGACTCCCGGCGTCGCCCACGCGGTACCCACCGGCATCGCCATCGAACTCCCGTCGGGCCACGAAGCACAGGTCCGCCCACGCAGCGGTCTCGCCCTCAAGCACTCCATCACCGTCAACTTCGGCACCATCGATCCCGGCTATCGCGGCGAGATTCGCGTCATCATGTTCAACCTCGGCCGCGCCGACTACGTCGTCGAGAAAGGCGACCGGATTGCCCAACTGATCGTCGCGCCCTACGATGCCGTGCAGTGGGAAGAAGCCGACCTCGGTGAATCCGCGCGCGGGGCAGGAGGGTTCGGTTCATCCGGACGCTAGCACTTGTTCGGTGGTCCTTAACGGTTAAGCTCACGAAACCTGTGTGACAAATTCCCGTCTCCCATTTGACGGAGAGACGGAAGACAGTATGCCGACCAATGGCAGCGCGATGCCTATGCGGGACTTTGGAAAGTCCGGCGTAAAGATTTCGGCCGTCGCTTGCGGCGGCCACCATCTCGGCGACCCGGAGGATCAGAAGATCAGCCGGCAGGTGGTGGACGCTGCGATCGATGGCGGCATCACCTTCTTCGACAATTGCTGGGAATACCATCGTGGCAAATCGGAAGAATGGCTCGGCAGCGCGCTCAGGGGCCGGCGCGACCGGGTTTTCCTGATGACGAAGGTGTGCACCCATGGACGCGACAAGGCGCTCGCCATGCGGATGCTGGAGGAATCGCTGCACCGGCTTCAGACCGATCATCTGGATCTCTGGCAAATCCACGGCGTCGTCTTCGAAAACGATCCCGACCTCTTTATCCGGCCCAACGGCGCGGCCGAGGCGCTGCGTGAAGCCAAACAACAAGGCAAGGTGCGATTCGTCGGCTTCACGGGCCACAAAGATCCTAATGTGCACCTGAAAATGCTCGCCACCGCATTTCCATTCGATTCCGTGCAGATGCCGTTGAATCCCTTCGATGCCAACTTCGCGCTCAGCTTCGAAAAGCTGGTGCTTCCCGAACTGAACCGCCGCAATATCGCCGCGCTCGGAATGAAGCCGATGGGGGGAACGGCCGCGGCGGTAAAGCAAGGTATCGTTACGGCGGAAGAAATGCTCCGCTACGCGATGAGCCTCCCGGTGGCAACCACCATCACGGGCATGGACAAGCTCGAAGTCGCTCAGCAAGCTCTGCGAGTCGCGGGGAATTTTCAACCGATGTCCCCACCCGAAATGCAAGCATTGCGCGACCGCGTTCGCCCCTATTCCGGCGACGGGCGCTTCGAACCCTACAAAGTCTCGCTGAAGTTCGACAATCCCGAAGCGCGTCTCGCGCACGACTTTCCGCTGGACATGCAGCAAAAAGAAGTAAAGGAAATGCTCGGCGCGTCCCAGAATACGGGCAAGCCGTATCCGAAATATCAAGGCGCGGAGCCACAGCCGGAGCCATAGCCGGTCAGTATGACGACACGCATTTCACGGCGAACATTTCTGGAAGGCGCCGCCGTGGGCGCCGGGAGTCTGGCGATGGCACAGGCACAATCGCAAGCGCAAGTACCCAAGCGGCCCATGGGGCGAACTGGCCTCGAAGTTTCCTACCTGGGACTCGGCGGCTATCATCTGGGAACCATCCAGGAACAGAGCACCATCGATCGGATCGTGAGCCAGGCGATCGACGCCGGCGTAAATTTCTTCGACAACGCTTGGGAGTATCACGACGGCCGTAGCGAAGAAGTGGTCGGCCGGGCACTCAAAGGAAAGCGCGGCCAAGTGATCGTCATGACCAAAGTCTGCACCCACGGGCGCGACCAGAACGTCGCCATGCGCCAACTCGAGGAATCGCTGCATCGCCTCCAGACCGATCATCTGGATGTCTGGCAGATCCATGAAGTTGTCTATTGGAACGATCCAGAAATGATCTTCGCGCCCAATGGCGCCGTCCAAGCCCTGACCAAAGCCAAGCAGCAAGGCAAAGTCCGCTTCGTCGGATTCACCGGCCACAAGGATCCCCGCATCCACAAAAAGATGCTGGATCACAACTTCGCATTCGACACCGTACAGATGCCGCTCAACTGTTTCGACGCCACCTTTCGCAGCTTCGAGCAGGACATTCTGCCGGAGCTGAACCGGCGCGGCATCGCACCGCTTGGCATGAAGAGCTTCGGGGGCAGCGGCGAAATGTTGCGCCACGGAGACGTGACGCCGCGCGAAGCCTTGAGCTACGCCATGAGCCTCCCCGTCGCCGTCACCATCAGCGGCGTGGACACTCCCGAAGTTCTTCAACAGAACCTCAGCATCGCGCGTGGTTTCAAACCACTCTCGGCTTCCGAGATGCAGCATCTTCGCGATCGCTGCCGCCCTCGCGCCGCCGATGGGCACAACGAGCTGTTTAAAATGACGGTGAAGTACGACGGCAAGATCGGCCGCGAGCAGCACCATTTTCCGAGTGAACAGGAGCTGCCGCTGTAACCATCCGCCATTGAAATGACCCGATTCGCAGCTCTCGCATCAGACTACGATGGAACTCTGGCGCACGACGGAAAAGTGGACGACGCCACGGTTGCCGCGCTTCAGACATTTCGGCAATCCGGACGCAAACTGATCCTGGTCACCGGACGCGAGCTCAAGGACTTGGAAACCGTTTTCGCACGGCTCGATTTGTGCGACTGCGTGGTAGCTGAAAACGGCGCCGTCATGTACACGCCCGCCACGCGCGAGAAGAAACTTCTTGCACCCCATCCCAAGCAGCAATTCCTGGACGAATTGGAAAAGCGCGGCGTTAAAAACGTAAGCTCGGGCGACGTCATCGTCGCAACCTGGCATCCCAACGAAACCGAAGTCCTGAAAACGATCCGCGATCTCGGCCTGGAACTCCAGGTGATATTCAACAAAGGCGCAGTGATGGTTTTGCCGTCGGGCGTCAACAAGAAGTCCGGCCTGCAAGCCGCGCTCGATTCCTTGTGCCTCTCGGAGCACAATGTCGCCGGCGTGGGCGATGCTGAGAACGATCATGCATTTCTGGATTTTTGCGAATTCTCCGCCGCGGTCGCCAACGCCCTGGAGGCTGTTAAGGAAACCGCCGACTACACCACGGGGTTCGATCACGGCGCTGGCGTTGCCGAGCTCATCCAGATGATCCTGAAAAAGGAATTGCCTTCGTCGCCCCGGCGCGCGCTGCCCCTCGGAACGGAGGCTAATCGCCCAATTTCCATTCCTCCTTTCGGCAGCAGCCTGCTGGTCGGGGGAGTTTCAGGAAGCGGCAAATCAACCTTCGTCGCGGGCTGGCTCGAAACGCTGACCGAGCGAAACTATCAATTCTGCCTGATCGATCCGGAAGGCGACTACGAGGCGTTTCCAAATACCATCGCCGTGGGCGACGAAAAACATCCGCCATCGCTCGATCATCTGATGCTCGCCTTGCAGAAGCCCAACGGCAACGTCGTCGTAAATCTGTTGGGAATCAACCTGAACGACCGGCCGCATTTTCTCGATCAGCTCCTGCCGCGACTTCAGGAAATGCGCGCGCGCTTAGGCCGCCCGCACTGGATCGTCGTTGACGAAGCGCATCACATGCTGACGCCCGAGTGGACCTTGCCCTCGGCAGAAATGGCGGGCGGTCTGCAGAACATCGTGCTGATCACCGTTCATCCCGACCACATCGCGCCTGCCGCGCTGCGCGCCGTGGACACAGTACTTGCGATCGGCGCCGAACCGGGGAAAATATTCGAGGCTTTCGCCAAGGCCCTCGGAACCGCAAGTCCCCAATCGGATTCACAGCAACTCGATGCGGGCGAAATGCTGGCCTGGCTGCTGCGAACCGGCGAAACGCACCGCCTGCGATTCCGCTTATCCCAAGCCGAGCGCGTCCGGCATAAGCGCAATTATTCGGCGGGCGAACTGGGCGCCGACAAGTCCTTTTACTTTCGCGGGCCCGCGGACAAACTCAACCTCCGCGCCCAGAACTTGACGACGTTTCTGCAACTGGCCGAGGGGGTCGACGACGAAACCTGGAATCATCATTTGCATCGAGGCGATTACTCGCGCTGGTTCCGCGAAAGCATCAAGGACGACGAGCTTGCTAATGAGGCGGCGCAATACGAACGGCCCGATTCGCTCAACGCTCGCGAGAGCCGCGAACGAATCAAGTCAGCGGTCGAACGACGCTACACCGCTCCGGCTTAACCATCCCTACAGAGAGCCGGCTAAGCACCTTCTAACCGACTTCCCCGTCGCGGCGGTACCATAGAAATACGAGCCATGGTTATTCGAAAATCGTCCGATCTTCGCTATTCCCAAGTGACGCCGAAAAAGGACTACGTCAACCGCCGCAGGTTTCTGGCGAGTTCCATCGCCGCCGGTGCGCTCGCAGTCGCGCCGCAAGCTCGCGCCGTCACCAAGCTCAACGGCGTTACGAAGGGTCCGTACAGTACCGACGAAAAACCCACGCCTTTCGACGCCATCACGCACTACAACAACTTCTACGAATTCGGCACCGATAAAGAAGATCCCTCGCGCAACGCCACCAAGTTCGTCACTTCGCCTTGGACGGTCCGCATCGACGGCGAAGTCGGCAAACCGCTGACGCTCGATCTGGACGCTCTATATAAGGTTGCTCCACTCGAAGAGCGCATCTATCGGCATCGCTGCGTCGAACGCTGGTCCATGGTGATTCCCTGGATCGGCTACCCGCTGAACGTGCTTCTGAAAAAAGTAGAACCCACGGCCAAAGCCAAATACGTCGCCTTCGAAAGCTATTACGATCGCAAGCAAATGCCGCAGGGCGTCTGGTCCGGCATCGCGTTTCCCTACGTGGAAGGTCTGCGTCTCGACGAAGCCATGAACCCTCTCGCGCTGCTGGCCGTCGGACTCTACGGCGACACGCTGCCCAACCAGGATGGCGCGCCGTTTCGCCTGGTTGTCCCGTGGAAGTACGGATACAAGAGCATCAAGTCGATCGTCAAGATCCGTCTCGTCGAAAAACAGCCGCCCACAACCTGGAATCTCGCCGCGGCGAACGAGTACGGATTTTACTCCAATGTGAATCCCGAAGTCGACCATCCTCGCTGGAGCCAGGCCAAAGAGCGCCGCATCGGCGAATTCAGCATGCGCAACACCGTAAAATTCAATGGCTACGGCGATCAGGTTGCCAGCCTCTACAACGGAATGGACCTGCGCAAGTACTATTGAGCACGGACAGCATCAAGCGAATGAGCGCACAGCGCGGGATGCGCACCATCTGTGATAGCCGTCGCGGCCTGCTGCGTTGTGCGCGGTGCAACCGATGAACCGCGTCCTCTCGAGCCGCTGGACCAAGGTCGCGGTATTCGTTTTGTCCCTCGCTCCCCTGCTGCTGCTCGGATGGCGGCTGTTCCTCTTTTGGCGCGGAGGACTTGGTTACGATCCCGACCTCACCGCCGACCCGGTCGCATACATTACGCACTATACGGGCGACTGGACCATCCGCTTCCTGCTCATCACGCTATGCGTCACGCCGCTGCGCAAGCTGTTCAACCTTCCGAAGATCGCGCGTTTTCGCCGCATGCTCGGCCTGTTCGCTTTCTTTTACGGTTGCCTGCACTTGACCACTTGGGTCTGGCTCGACCAATCTTTCGATCCGAGCGGAATGATCAAGGACGTGATCAAGCGCCGTTACATCACCGCCGGCATGACCGCGTTCGCGATGATGATCCCGCTGGCCGTGACTTCAACCGCCGGTTGGGTGCGGCGCCTGGGTTTCCCGCGCTGGCAGCGCATCCATCGGCTGATCTATTTCAGCGCGCTCGCCGGCGTGATCCATTATTATTGGCTGGTGAAATCCGATGTGCGGCTTCCGCTGCTATACGGCGGAATCCTCGCGGTGCTAATGATCTATCGCGCCAACATGTGGCTGCGCAGCGCGCCCAAGCGCCGGCCCGTCACCACTCCGCGTACGGCGTACCTTCGAGACTAGTCTTGTCCGATCCGCTGCGCACGTCGTAAATGCCCGGCTGCTGCTGATTCACCGTGTTGGTCGCGTCTTCCTGAATGATCTTCCACGTATCGTTGCTGCCGGTTATGGGATCCATGGGCACTTCGCGCAGATACCCATCGCTCACCAGATCCTGCAAGGTCTGCGGCGCCTTCTGCTTGTCGTAGGTGTATTCGTCAATCACCGTACGCATCGTGAATAAATTATTCTTCAGCACGCTCTCTTTGGCACGCGTGATAGTCCGCTGATAAATCGGAATGGCGATCGAAATCAGAATCGCGATGATCGCCATCACGATCATCAGCTCGACAAACGTGAACCCACGCCGCGTGATCCGAGTGCGTTTGAAGGCCGTCACCATTGCGAATAAGGCGTCCCATCCGCCGCTTTATCCGTAGTCTTGGTATAAACATTAAACACGCACTGCCCGCCCCAAGCCTGCGCATCGATATCGTCGCGATCGCTCCGCAAACCCCAATCGTACGAATTCGTAAAGGGATCTTTCGGAATCCGCCGCAAGTACCGTACCTTCTTATCGACGGAGCCGGTTGCCTTTACTCCGTCCACCAACTGCTTCAGCGTCTCCGGATAGTTGTCGCTATCCAACTTGGCCGGCCCGATCTTTCCGGTATCCATGTCGTCTTTGAATTTGTCGATAGCGCCGCGAATCTCCTCGAGCGCGCGCACCAAATCGCGCTCCTTCTCGCGCTGCACTCGATATCGCATCAGCGGAACGGACATGGCAGTCAGCAGCAACATGATGGTAAACGCCACCACCAGTTCCACCAACGTCATCCCGCGCTGCCGCTTGCGTCGCATTGCCAAACTCCTACTGCACTGTCACTGGAAGCGAAGGCGCCGTCACCGTGATGGGCTTCTTCTGCGAATCCCGCAAGCCCAGTTCGGCAACGCTCAGATTGCTGGTTCCCTTCCCCACCGCGGTAAACGTGAACTGCATCAGCAGCCCAGTCCCGTTCACACCCGCCGTGCGGCTGATCTCGACGCTCGCTTCGCCTGCATCGTTACGGATATCCAGGCTCGGCGGATTTCCTCCAGGCTGAGCCATCAGTCCGGCCGGCGTCACCTGATTCAAGCGCAGGATCTTGGGATCCCATCGAACCTTAACCGGCACCGCCGCCAGATCCGTCGCATTGTCCACCTGCAAACCGACCACTACCTGCGACGACAACTGCGCTTGCACGGCCGGCGGCACGAACGATAACCGGATCGGTCCCCCTGGAACCGCGGGGGCGGTCGCAACCGGAGCCTGAGGTGCGGCCGGCACCGTCGAGGCTGCCGGAGCAGCGGCCGCGGTTTCGTCTGGCCGCGGACCATAGCTCAACTTCACCGTCTGATCCGTTCCCGCAGCGATGCCTCGCAGATCCACCGCCTGCACGTCCGGACCGCGCACGATATGTGGGATCAGCGCGATCACCAGTTCGCTGCGCGATTTGTCCTTGGACGTGGTGCCGAAAAGATATTTGCCCAGCACCGGCATATTCACCAGCCCCGGAATCCCATTGATGTTCTGCGTCTCCTGCGATTGCATCAATCCGCCCAGCAAACTCACAGCGCCATCCTGCAAGCGAATTTCCGCTTCATTCTTGCGCTGCGAAATGACCGGCTGATTCAACCCGCCCAGGTTCACCGTCGAACTCACTTGCGAAATATCCACGCTGACGTGCAGCGTCACTTCGCTAGTCCCATGCACGTGCGGCGTGATCTCCACGTTCACGCCCGTATCCACAAACTGAAACTGCGTGCTCACCAGCGGACTCACACCCACGGTACCGACTCCAGGCTGGAAGCTACCCGTCGCGTACGGCACGCGGTCGCCGATCTTCAACGACACCTTCTGCCCATCCGAAGCGCGCACCTCGGGCGACTGCATCACCCGCGTCGCGCTGTCGGACATGAACGCCTGTAGCGTCGCGCCCGGCAGCGTGGTGGAAAAATCCGCGCTGGACAAGTGTCCCAATTGCGATAAAGCCACTGCCGAGCCCGTCGAAGCGGTTGTTCCCGTGGTGGAGGTGGTTGTCGTGGTGGTTGTGGTGCCAGTGGTTGACGTACCGGAGGTCCCCGTCGTCACTGGGTTGCGCGGCGTAAAGGCAAACGGAACCGACAATCCCGTTTGCCCGCCGGCCGACACCAGCCCCGCGCCAATCGTCCGCGCCCGGTCGCTATCCACTTCCATCACCATCAGGTCGATCACTACTTCCGGCTTCGGCTTGTCCATGTCATGCAACAGCTTTTCCACCAGAGCGACCTTGTCCACCGTATCGCGAACCACCACCGCGTTTTGCGCATTGAACGTGAACATGCGCCGCACATCGGAAACCGATCGGATCGTGGTAACGATCTCCTGGAACTCCTGCACGGAGGTCGGATTCTTCAAATAGAAAACCTTCACCACTTCGTCTTCGTAATCGCGCCGCTTGGTCACATTGTCTTCAGTGACGAAAATCGCATTCGCGCTCACCGGCTTCCAGAATGTCTTGGTCAGCAGCCCTATGTAGTCCAGCGCCTGCTCCAGCGTGACGTTGCTCAGATCCAGATTCGAATTACGCCCCGGCTGCATCTGTGGATCGAAG
>Ga0335078_10014098_pt1 | contig 11855 bp, 7 predicted proteins | sample Lox_Sample_32_FD_206711 | JGI IMG/M metagenome (GOLD analysis project Ga0335078, IMG submission 206711) | Soil microbial communities from Loxahatchee National Wildlife Refuge, Florida, United States - Lox_Sample_3.2 | ecosystem: Environmental > Terrestrial > Soil > Wetlands | place: USA: Florida... | reverse complement strand
TAGCGGCCCCGCGGTCATGCTCCTGCACGGCTGGATGGCCACCGCAGATCTCAACTGGTGCGGGGCCTACGACGACCTCGCCCGCGCCGGGTATCGGGTGCTCGCGATCGACCACCGTGGCCACGGACGCGGCATGCGTCAGGTGGCGCCTTTTCGCCTGGCCGACTGCGCCGGCGACGCGGCCGCGGCGCTGAGAGAGCTTGGTGTCGCGCCGGCGCTCGTCGTCGGCTATTCGATGGGCGGCGCGATCGCCCAGCTGATGGCCCGCGACTTCCCCTTCGCAGTCGCCGGACTGGTCCTCAGCGGCACCGCGCAGCACTGGCAGGATCCGCAGACCCAACGCGCATTCAGGGCTCTGGGGGCGCTCGGCCTGATGCTCACGGTGGCGCCGCGCTGGACCTGGACGTCCGGGTTCCGCCGCGTCGGCCTGCCCGACACGCCCGACACGGCGTGGGCCCTGTCCGAGGTCATGCGCCACTCGGCCCGGGACATCGCCGAGGCCGGCCGCGAGATCGCGCGGTTCGACTCGCGCCCCTGGCTGAAGCCACTTCCGGTCCCCTCGGCGGTCGTGCTGACGACGCGCGACCGCGCGGTGGCGCCCCCCAAGCAGCGCGCGCTCGCCGCGGCCCTCGAGGCCCCGGTGTTCGAAGCGGCGATCAGCCACATGCAGATCACCACCAGCGGCGACTCCTACAACCCGGTCCTGTTGCAGGCCCTGGCGGCCGTCGGCGGCCGAGACCGAGTCGCGGCGGCGTAGTAGTACGCTTTCGGGCGATGACGCGCCGCGCCCGGATCATCACCGCGCTTCTGACCGTGGCGGTCGTGGCGCTGGCCCTGGCGGCGCCGGCACTCGCCACCAACCACTCGGGCGAGGGTTGGTTCGGCGAGACCAATGACGTCAACGTCACGAACGCGATGTTCCTGACGATCCTGTTCTTCCCGACCGTCATCATCATCTTCTCGCTGCTTCAGTGGTGGCTCGAGAAGCGCAAGCATGCCCGCATGCGCGCCGCCAAGCGCCGCGCCGCCAACGCGGACTGGCGCGGCGGCTGGTAGCGGTTCTCCGTCCGGCGCGCCGGCGCCCACTAGAACAGGTGTTTAACCAACATGGATTGCGTCGAATTGCCCGCGATCCGGCGATAATCTGTTCGGTCGATCACCGGCGTCCAGGCGCGCCGCCAGGAAGGGGGCAGCTCGCTGGGGCTAACTGAGAACGGAGGCGCAAGCATGGCGAAGACTGCGGTGGTAGGGCAGAAAGGGCAAGCAGGGACGGGGTCCACGCGTAAATCCACGAACGGATCGGCGCGGAAGTCGACCAACGGCGCCACCGCGCCGGTCGCCAACGGCCGTGGGCGCGTGGACGATCCCGGCCTGGCGCGGCTCGAACACGCCATGCAGGCCGCAGCCGCCGGGGACTTCACCGTTCGCCTGCCGGCACGCCGGAAGGACGACATCGGTCGACTGGAGGCCGCCTACAACCAGATGGCCGCGCGCAACGCCGCGCTCGAGGCCGAGCTCGTCCGCGTGGCCGAGATCATCGGTCGCGAGGGACGCATGACCGAGCGCGCCCGGCTCCAGGGCGCCAGCGGCGGGTGGAGCACCGCGGTCGACTCCGTCAACGGCCTGATCGACGACCTGGTCCGCCCCACCACCGAGGTCGCGCGCGTGATCGTCGCGGTCGCCGAAGGCGACCTGAACCAGAAGATGGCGCTCGAGATCGAGGGCCGGCCGGTCAAGGGCGAGTTCGCCCGCATCGGGACCACGGTGAACGCGATGGTCGACCAGCTCTCGAGCTTCGCCGCGGAGGTGACACGAGTCGCCCGCGAGGTGGGAACCGACGGGAAGCTCGGCGGCCAGGCCCAGGTCCCCGGCGTCGCCGGCACCTGGAAGGACCTCACCGACTCGGTCAACTTCATGGCCTCCAACCTGACCGACCAGGTCCGCAACATCGCCCAGGTCACCACCGCGGTGGCCAACGGCGACCTCAGCCAGAAGATCACCGTCGACGTCAAGGGCGAGGTGCTCGAGCTGAAGAACACCGTCAACACGATGGTCGACCAGCTCTCCGCGTTCGCCGACGAGGTGACCCGCGTGGCCCGCGAGGTCGGCACCGAGGGAATCCTCGGCGGACAGGCCCAGGTGCCGGGCGTGGCGGGCACCTGGAAGGGCCTGACCGACAACGTCAACTTCATGGCCCGCAACCTGACCGACCAGGTGAGAAACATCGCCCAGGTGACCACCGCGGTGGCCAACGGCGACCTCAGCCAGAAGATCACCGTCGACGTTCAGGGCGAGGTTCTCGAGCTGAAGCGGACGGTCAACACGATGGTCGACCAGCTGTCCGCGTTCGCCGACGAGGTGACCCGCGTGGCACGCGAGGTCGGCACCGACGGCAAGCTCGGGGGCCAAGCCAAGGTGGAGGGTGTGTCGGGCACCTGGAAGGGCCTGACCGAGAACGTGAACTTCATGGCGTCGAACCTGACCGACCAGGTGCGAAACATCGCCCAGGTGACCACCGCGGTGGCCCAGGGTGACCTGAGTAAGAAGATCACCGTGGACGCGCGCGGCGAGATCCTCGAGCTCTCCGACACGATCAACACGATGGTCGACCAGCTGCGGTCGTTCGCGGCTGAGGTGACCCGTGTCGCCCGCGAGGTCGGCACCGAGGGCATCCTCGGCGGCCAGGCCGAGGTCGAGGGCGTGTCGGGAACCTGGAAGGGCCTGACCGAGAACGTGAACCTGATGGCCTCCAACCTGACCACTCAGGTGCGGAGCATCGCCCAGGTCACCACCGCGGTGGCCAACGGCGACCTCAGCCGCAAGATCACCGTCGACGCCAAGGGCGAGGTCGCGGCGCTGGCCGAGACGATCAACCGGATGGTCGATCAGCTGCGGTCGTTCGCGGCCGAGGTGACCCGCGTCGCCCGCGAGGTCGGCACCGAGGGCATCCTCGGCGGCCAGGCGCAGGTCCCCGGCGTGGCCGGCACCTGGAAGGACCTGACCGACAACGTCAACTTCATGGCCCGCAACCTGACCGACCAGGTCCGCAACATCGCCCAGGTGGCGACCGCGGTGGCCAACGGTGACATGACCCAGACCATCACCGTGGACGCCCGCGGTGAGATCCTCCAGCTCAAGCAGACGCTGAACCGAATGGTGGCGCAGCTGTCGAGCTTCGCGGCCGAGGTGACCCGCGTCGCTCGCGAGGTCGGCACCGAGGGCAAGCTGGGCGGTCAGGCCGAGGTCGAGGGCGTGTCCGGAACCTGGCGGCGACTGACCGAGAACGTCAACCAGCTGGCGGTCACCCTGACCACGCAGCTGCGGGCGATCGCCGAGGTGTCAACCGCGGTCACCCAGGGTGACCTGACCCGGTCGATCTCGGTCGAGGCTCAGGGCGAGGTCTCAGAGCTCAAGGACAACATCAACCAGATGATCGCCAACCTGCGCGAGACCACCCAGCGCAATGAGGAGCAGGACTGGCTGAAGACCAACCTGGCCAGCATCTCCGGGATGCTCCAGGGCCAGCGCGACCTGGCCGCGGTGACCCAGCTGATCATGAGCGAGGTCACCCCGATGGTGAACGCCCAGCACGGTGGGTTCTTCCTGGCCGAGGCGACCGGCGAGGGCGACTCCGAGCTCGGGCTCGTTGCTTCCTACGGGTACACGCCGAACCGCAGCGAGCTGCCCGATCAGTTCGCCATCGGCGAGGGCCTGGTCGGTCAGGCCGCGTTCGAGGGCAAGACGATCGCGATCAGCGAGGTCCCGGCCGGCTACATCAAGGTGGGCTCCGGGCTGGGCGATTCCAGCCCCGCCGACCTGCTGGTCATGCCGGTGCTGTTCGAGGATCAGGTGCTGGGCGTGATCGAGCTCGCCTCGTTGCGCCCCTTCTCCGAGGTCCACCGCGACTTCCTGGCGCGCATCTCGGAGACGATCGGCGTGGTGCTCAACACCATCCGCGCGAACATGCGGACCGAGGAGCTGCTGTCGCAGTCGCAGGGCCTCACCCAGGAGCTCCAGAAGCAGTCCGAGGAGCTGCGCGAGACGAACGATGAGCTCCAGGAGAAGGCGCGCCTGCTCTCCGAGCAGAACCGCGACATCGAGATCAAGAACGAGGAGATCGAGCTGGCGCGGCGCGGCCTGGAGGAGAAGGCGGCTCAGCTCGCCCTGGCCTCCAAGTACAAGTCGGAGTTCCTGGCCAACATGTCGCACGAGCTGCGCACGCCGCTCAACTCGATGCTGATCCTCAGCCGCCTGCTGGCCGAGAACGAGGACGGCTCACTGTCCGAGCGCGAGGTCGAGTTCGCACGCACGATCCACTCCGCGGGCAACGACCTGCTGTCGCTGATCAACGACATCCTCGACCTGACCAAGATCGAGGCTGGGCGCATGGAGCTCGATCTCGCCCAGGTCCCGCTGTCCGAGGTCCTCCAGGACGCCGAGCGGGCCTTCCGCCACGTCGCCGAGCAGAAGGGGCTGTCGTTCGAGGTCGAGATCGACTCGTCGCTGCCCGCCTCGATCGTCTCCGACGAGCAGCGGCTCGGGCAGGTGCTCAAGAACCTCCTCTCCAACGCGTTCAAGTTCACCCACGACGGCGGGGTCAAGCTGTCGATCGGATACCCGGCCGACCGCACCGGACTGCGCAACGACGCGCTGCGCAGCGCCGAGCAGGTGATCGCGTTCGCGGTCACCGATACCGGCGTCGGCATCCCCGACGACAAGCTGAACCTGATCTTCGAGGCGTTCCAGCAGGCGGACGGAACCACCTCGCGCAAGTACGGCGGAACCGGCCTCGGTCTGTCGATCTCGCGCGAGATCGCCCGCATGCTCGGCGGCGAGATCCGGGTCGATTCGACGGTCGGCGAGGGCAGTCGTTTCTCGCTGTTCCTGCCGCTGACTCCAGGCGCCGTTGAGGCTGTCTTCCAGCCCCTCAGCGACGGCGGGTTCGTGCCGGCCGGACTGCTGGGCGACGGCACCTCGGAGCTCTCGATCGAGGATCAGCTCGCGGACGAGATCGACGCGCTCGAGCACGGCGACCGCGTGATTCTGGTCATCGACTCCAACTTCGACCGCGCGAAGGCGATGGTCGAAGCCGTCCGTGCCCGCGGCGGCAAGGCGATTCTGGCCCGCCGCGCGAGTGCGGCGCTCGGGTTGGCGCGCGAGCACCGGCCGAGCGCCGTCCTGCTGGCCGGCGAGGAACCGCGGTTCGAGTCCGTGCTGGGGCAGCTCAAGAAGCACCCGGACACTCGCCACCTGCCCGTCGCGGTGGTCGGCGACGCCGCTGTTCGCGTCGACGGGCTCCGGGCCGGCGCTGCGGCGTTCATCGACGACCCGGTCGAGCCCACCAGCCTCGAGGCGGCGCTGACCCGGCTCGAGCGGCTCGCCCAGGGACCGGAGCGACGGATCGCGCTGGTCGCTGACAAGGACGAGTTGGCCGACCCGATCGCCGCCCTGCTGAACGGAGACCAGAACATCGCGGTCGAGCGGCTCGCCCCCTCGGAGGCGCTCGAGGCGCTCCGGCGCGGGCAGTTCGAGCTCGGCGTCGTCGCGGTCGGGCGGCCGCGCTCGGAGACGTTCGCGCTGGTCCGGGACGCGGCGACCGACGAGGTGCTGCGCGAGCTCCCGATGATCGCGTTCGTGGCGGGATCGCTGTCCAAGGCGGACCGGGCCCGGCTCGACGCGCTGGCCAAGTCCGCGGTGATCACGATCGCCGACTCGCCCGAGCGCCTGGTCGACCGGGCCGCGCTGTTCCTGCACCGGCCCGAGGCGACGCTGCCCTCGCAGACCCGTGAGATGCTCGACCACCTGCGCACTGGCGACGCGCCGCTGCACGGCCGCAAGGTGCTGGTGATCGACGACGACATCCGCAACGTGTTCGCCCTCACTTCGACGCTCGAACAGCGCGGGATGAAGGTCGTGTTCGCCGAGAACGGCCGCGAGGGAATCGAGCGGCTCCACCAGCACCCCAACACCGACGTGGTGCTGCTCGACATCATGATGCCCGAGATGGACGGCTACCAGACCGCGCGGGCGATCCGCGCGATGCCGCGCTTCGAGCACCTCCCGATCATCTCGCTGACGGCCAAGGCGATGAAGGGCGACCGCGAGAAGGCGATCGCCGCCGGCGCGTCCGACTACATCACCAAGCCCGTCGACGTCGATCAGCTCCTCTCGATGATGCGCGTGTGGCTCGACGCCTAGACACACCACATAGCGCGCTCGACGACGCCGAGGCCGTCACCGACCTCACGGCGGTTGACGCGCTGCCGATCCTGCTGGTCGACGACCAACCCGAGAATCTGCGGACGCTCGAGGCCGTGCTCGACCCGCTCGGTTATCCACTCGTCACGTCGAGCTCCGGGCACGGCGCGCTGCGGCTGCTGCTCGAGCAGGACTTCGCGATGATCCTGCTCGATGTTCGTATGCCCGGTCTCGACGGTCTCGAGACGGCGCAGCTGATCAAGCAGCGCGCGCGGACCAAGGACATCCCGATCGTGTTCCTGACCGCCGCGCGCGACGAGGTGTCCGACATCGCCCGCGGCTACGGCGTGGGCGCGGTCGACTACGTGCTCAAGCCGTTCGATCCCGAGCTGCTGCGCTCCAAGGTCGCGGTGTTCGCCGAGCTCGAGGCGAGCCGCCGCGCGCTCAAGCGTTCGGAGGCGCTGCTGAGCAGCGCGTTCGAGGCGGCGCCGATCGGCAAGACCGTGCTCGACGCCGAGGGTCGGATCGTGCGCTCCAACCCGGCCTTCGCGAACCTGGTCGGTCGGGATCTCGACGAATTGACGGGGATGGCCGTCGTCGACCTGTGCGAGTACGACGACCGGCCGGCGCTGACCGCGACCCTCGACGAGGTCATCCGTCGCCCGCGCACCGGCGCCGCCTCCGAGCGCCCCGGTGGCGACCTGCGCCTGGTCTCGAGCACCGGCGCGGAGGTGTGGGTCGCGATGTTCGCCCGCGCGATCGAGGCCACCGAGGTGGCCGAGCCGCTGGTGCTCGGCCAGTGGGTCGACCTGACGGTTCGCCGCCGGGCCGAGCAGGACCGCGCCGAGCTGTTGCTCGAGCAGGCCGCGCGCGTGCAGGCCGAGAGCGTCGCCGAGCGGCTGTCCAAGCTGCAATCGCTCACCTCCGCGTTCGAGGCGCTCGCGCTCGACGACCTGCTGCCTCAGCTGGCCGCTCGCCTCGCCCAGCTGTTCGAGGTCGACGTGGCCGAGGTGCACATCTCGGGGGAGCTCGAGCAGCCGGTGGTCGTGCGCGCGGTGGGCGCCCAGCTAAGAGCGGGTGCCGACGAGGGACCGGTCGTGGAGGACGATCGGTGGCGCCAGGTGCCGCTGGTGATCGAGGGAGCGAGCGTCGGCAGCCTGCGCCTCGCGCTGCCGCCCGGGCGGTCGTTCAGCACTACCGAGCGCTCGCTGCTCCAGGACGCCGCCGACCGGGCCGCCCTGGCCATCCGGCGTGCTCAGCTACACGAGGAGGAGCACCGGATCGCGGTCGAGCTTCAGCGTGGGCTGATCCCCAAGAGCCTGCCCGAGGTGGGCGGCGTCGAGCTCTCCGCCTCCTACGAGGTGGCGGGGATCGGAGTCCAGGTCGGCGGCGACTGGTACGACGCGTTCGAGATACCGGACGGGCGCCTCGGCATCGTGGTGGGCGACGTGACCGGGCGCGGTATCCGGGCGGCGTCCGCGATGGGTCAGCTGCGGACGCTCACCCGCGCCTTCGCGCTGGCCGAGGAAGGCCACCGCGCCCCCGGAGAGGCGCTGACCCTGCTCAACCGCCACCAGCTAGCCCTCGGCGACGAGCACCTGTTCACGATCGTCTACGCGGTGATTGATCCCGAAGACGGCACGATCGCCTGGGCCAACGGCGGGCACCCGCCCCCGCTGCTGCGCACCTCCGACGGGACCTGCACCTATCTCGACGGCGGGAACGGGCTGATGGGCGTGGAGGAGAGGCCGTACGAGACGTTCGAGCAGCGCCTGGCTCGCGACAGCACCGTCGTGCTCTACACCGACGGGCTGATCGAGCGCCGTGGCGAGTCGCTCGACGCCGGGCTCGACCGTCTCGTCAACGCCGCCGCATCCGGGCCCGAGGAGCCGCGGCCACTGCGCGACCACATCCTCGCCTGGCTGCTCGAGCCGGGGACCCAGCGCTACGACGACGTGACCGCCGTGGTGGCGCGGCTGTTCGTCGCATGAGCGAGTCCAACGTCGAACTCGCCCGGCGTGGCTTCGACGCCATCTCGCGCGGGGATCTCGACGCGATCGGCGAGCTGCTCGATCCGGACGTCAAGTGGCACGGCGGCGATCCCGCCGCCGGGTGCCAGAACCGGGTTGAGGCCCTCGGGTTCATTCGCCAGGCCGCCCGGCGCGAGCCGGCGGTCGAGATGGTCGACGCGATCGGCGCCGGCGACAAGGTCGTCGTGATCCTGCGCCGGCCGGCCGACGACGGCGACTCCACCGAGCTCGTCGCCAACCTGACCACCTTCCGCGACGGCAAGGTGGTCGAGATGGTCCACTACCCGAACCCCGACGACGCCCGCGCCGCGGCTGGCGTCTGAGTCCCACCGTCGGCCCGGGGCCGCAGCGCGCGCTGTAAAACGCAGCAAACCCCACCTCGCCGGCGCGGTTCGGCCACATAAGCATGCCCACGATGCTCATGTGGTCTCCGTCGCCCGGGGGCGGGGTGATTTGGCACGTTTTGCAGGGTCGAGGCGGCGGGTCCGCGCCGGCAACCCGCCGATCCGCTCCGGCAACCCCAGCCCACCCCGTCAACGCTGGCCCGGCCCGCCCCCTGGCGGTGCATAACGCGCAAAACCCCCCGGCCCGCCGCCGCCTCTGCCACATGAGCGCCTCACAGGCGCTTATGCGGCAGAAGTCTCGGGACTACGGGCGGTTTTGCGCGTTGTGCACCCCCCGGCAGGGCGGCCCCAGTCGCACCCGGCGCAGCCGCCACAGCCGAGAACGCCCGAACCCGCCAACGCCCAAATCCGAAAACGCCCCGGCCGAAACCCGCCGACGCCGGCAGCCCGTGACCCAGCGCCGGCAGCCCCGCCACCCCAACGCCGGCAGCCCCGTGACCCAGCGCCGGCAGCCCGCCACCCCAGCGCCGGCACCCCCGCCGGCCCAACGCCGGCAGCCCGCCGGCCCAGCGCCGGCTACCTCGAGTACCCGTGCCGGCGCAGGAACTTCTGCAGATTCGCGACGAACTTGGCGCCGCCGGCGCCATCCCCCGCGTTCAGGTGCCCGGCCGCCGCTTGCGCGCGCAGATACCGGCTGACCTGCTTACTGTGGCCCAGCAGGTCCTCGTCCGCCGCCCACGCGGCGATCACGCCCACGCTGTCGGGGTAACCCTGGCGCGCCTGGCTCTTGAATGCCTTCAGCCAGAACGCGGCGTCCTTGGCCACGAGCCCCGGATAGTTGCGGGTGACGTCGGTGAAGTGCCCGCCGGCGAAGGTGACGATCTCGATCGGCAGCCCCGACGCGGCGAAGTCGGTGAACCGGTACGCGAACGAGTCGTCGGCGGTGAGGAACTCGAAGCGCCCGTCGTGACTCAGGTCGACGATCCGCGCATCGGGGTCGCCGAATACTCGCTCGGTCTGCGAATAACTGGACGCGGCCGCGTTGAACGAGAAGATCTGAATGACGGTGCAGCAGTGAGCGCCGCCGCTGAACAGGTTGAGCACCACGTCGGGATCGCCGGTGTGTTCGAGGTCGACCACCTGCACCGCCGGGCGCTTGGCCGCCACGGCCGGCCCCGGCCAGCACAGCTTGGCGCAGAACTTCGAGACCACCGGTTGGTCGTACACGACCGTCCCGCCGCGAGCGATGGTCAGTCGCAGGCCGTGGAAGTTCGGGACCTTGCCCTGGAAGGTGAAGGTGGCGGTGACGTTGCCGGCGGTCGCGGTCTGAGTCGTGGCGAGCGCCGCCGGCGCCGCGACCAGACAAGCGCCCAGAACGACCAGACCCAGAAACGCACGTCGCATGACGCGGGATCGTACCGACCCGCTCAGATCCGGAAGACCTCGATCAACCGCTCCTCGTGCTCGGCGTCGATCCGCGCGACCACCTCGAAATGCTGCTCGAGCCCCGAGCCGCGGAGCTTCTCCGCCAGCAGTTCGTCGACCTGGTAGATCCCGGCACTGTTCGACATCGCGATCTCGACCCGCACCGCCCGCTCCTCCCCGGGCGAGATCTTCACCTCGTCGATCGCGTACGCCGACAACGAATGGATGTTGTGGCGGCCCGCCTCGAATGGGACGCGCGAGCGCCCGCGCGCCATGTCGAGCGCGTCGGCGACGCGCACGATCCCGGCCTCCACCGTCAACGGATGACCATCGCGACGATGCCCGATGATCGCGTGCATCACCTCGGAGGCGATGATCGTCCGCTCCGGCTCCTCGTACGCGGCCGCGAGCAGCCCATTGATCGAGTCGGCAGTGAGAAACAGGCTGTAGCGCTCGTGGTCGTCACGGTGAATCGACATGCCGACGCAGTGCAGCAGGCAGCCCGCGGCGACGACCACCTCGGCGTCGTGGTCACTCATGGCGTAATCGGCCTTGACACTCGGGACCACGCCGCGCCGGAACAGGATCCGCGCCAGCCGCAGCCCGATGTTCACAACGATCTGCACGTGGACCCAGCTGTGGTCGCTCATCCCGAGCCGCCGCGACGCGTTGACGGCCGACACGTGCCACAGGGCCTTCACGTGGTCGCTCGCGTTGACCGCGTCGAGCAGCAGCTCGAGGCGGCGGTTGCCGCGCGTGGGTGCGCGCACCCGCACGTCGGCGAGCGCTTCGCGCGGCGGAATCGGGGGATCGACGCTACCCACGGCTCGCCTCGAGCAGGACACCTTCCCGGAGTCCCCCGTGGGCGATCTCCAGCGGGGCCCCGAACCGCTCCGACGCCGCCTGAAGGATCAGCAGCCCGGCGGGAAGGAGCCTGACCCGGTCGGGATCGAGCTCGAACCGCTGCGCGACCTCGACCGCGCGCGAGGCGGCTAACACGCTCAGCACCCGCTCGAACGCCGCCGCATCGAGCACCGGTCCCGCGATCCGCCGCAGCGAGGTCGCGCTCCCTCCCACCGCGACCACGGTCGCCGCGCGCGGCGGCCGCACGGCGTGGAGCGCGTCGCTCACCCGCGCCCGGGCGAGGTCGAGCTCCGCCGGGGTCGGCGGATCGGAGCGCAGGCAGTCGTCGGCGAGCTCGCCGGAGCCGAGCTCGGATGAGGCGAACCACGTCACCTCGTCGGGCACGGTGCCGACGACCAGCTCGCACGATCCGCCCCCGACGTCCACCACCCCGAGCGGCCCGGAGGGTACGTGGCCGAGCGTCCGCGCGGCGCCCGTGAAGGCCAGCCGCGCCTCGTCCTCCGGGGCCAGGATCGCCACTTCGATCCCACACGCCTCGCGCAGCGCCGACAGGAGCGCATCGCGGTTCCGGGCTCGCCTGACCGCGGCCGTCGCGACGCCGAGTACGTCGACAGCGCCCAGATCGCGGGCCTTCTGGATCTGCGCCGCGACCACGGCGACGACCTCGTCGATCTTCTCGGCGCCGATCTCCGCGCCGGGTGTCAGGGCTCGCCGCACGTGGGTGAAGGATCGTTCCTGGTGGATCTCGACCAGCCGCTCGGCGTCACAGTCCGCCACGAGCAACCGCGTCGTGTTCGAGCCGATGTCGATGCAGGCACGGCGCACGGTGATCGAGCGGGCCTCGCCTGGATGCAGACGTCGGCGGGCACCCGCGGGCGGACTCTACTGATGTCGCACTGCCGGCGCGGGGGCACCGTCGCGCCGGGTCCCGCCCGGAGAGGGATCGGAGTGGGCGTCGGCCGACCGCGTCTCCGCGGCCGCATTCGCCGCCGTC
>Ga0335078_10014097_pt1 | contig 11855 bp, 6 predicted proteins | sample Lox_Sample_32_FD_206711 | JGI IMG/M metagenome (GOLD analysis project Ga0335078, IMG submission 206711) | Soil microbial communities from Loxahatchee National Wildlife Refuge, Florida, United States - Lox_Sample_3.2 | ecosystem: Environmental > Terrestrial > Soil > Wetlands | place: USA: Florida... | reverse complement strand
GAACGCGGCGGTGAAGTTCGAGCCACGGTCGCGGATCATGAACTTCATCTGGTTTGCCTGTCCACCGAGGTCCATGATCAGGTTGCGGGCCTGCTGGGTGGTCCACTCCCCGGTTGGGTACAGCGTGACGCCGAAAATGCGGATGCGCCGGGTCGCGTGCTCGATCACGGTCAGGACGTGGGCCTGGGTGCCGTCGAGCAGATCGACGCTGAAGAAGTCGCAGGCCAGGATCGCCTCGGCCTGGGAGCGCAGGAATTGTGCCCAGGTTGGCTCAGTCCGTCGTGGCGCGGGGCCGATTCCGTTGGTCCTGAGGATCTCCCATATGGTCGACGCCGCGACGGTGACTCCCAAGCCGGCCAGCTCGCCGTGGATCCTGCGGTATCCCCATTCGGGGTTCTCCCTGGCTAGCCGGAGGACCAGAGCCTTGATCTGCCTGCCGGTGGCCGGGCGGCCGGTCCTGACGCGCTTGGATCTGGCGGCCCAGCGGCGGCGGACGATGTCGCGGTGCCAGCGCAGGATCGTGTCCGGGGCGACCAGCAGCCGCAGCCCCTGCCGGCGCGCTTTCGGTATCACGCTGAGCAAGGCCGCGAGCAGTGCCCGGTCCGCCCAGTTCAGGTGCGGGCGGCGCGGCTGCCGTCGTTGCAGGACGGTGAACTGGTGGCGCAGGATCAAGATCTCTGCGCTCTGCCATGCCTCCTCACGCCGGGATAGCCGCAGCCACATGGTCACCCGCGTGATGAGGAGGAAGGCGAACCGCAGGCACATGACCGGTGATCATCACGGGCTGGCTTCGGGCGAGCAACTCTGCTGGTCAGAGCCGCGGATGCGATTCTCGGCACGCACAGGTTACGAGGGGCACCCGGTGCGGTGGAGTGCACGCCAACTTCACTTGATGAGCGGGCGTCAGGAACATGCTGGCCGCCGGGATGAGACTGGAAACGCAGGGGAGAGCTTTCCTGATCCGGACATCGATGGCTGCATGACTTGAGGCAGGAACAGCCGCATGCCTTTCAGATCCGCACACCCGGAAAATGTCGGTCGGCTCCTCTAGCCTTGCTGCCGTGGATCCTTCGGACCCGGTCTCGCCCGCGGCTGACTCCTCGCGGCATGGCCTGTTCCGCTATCTGACCGCGGATGAGTCCGCGGACTACCTGGCGATCATGGACCTTTTCTCGGCTACCTTGCTCGTCGACCTGTCCGCCGCCGAGGTCGCCGCGCAGCTCTCCGAGCGCGGCCACCTCACCGAGCGCGATACCGTAGAGGCGCGGTGCCGGCAGCTCGTCGCCTGGGGCAATCTCGTCCCGGCTGTGCGCGACGCGCGGGTGAGCACCGTGGCCGAGTACATCCGTTCCCGCTCCCGCTACCAGGTATCCAAGCTCGGCGGGCGCCTGCACCGCGAGGCGGTTGCCATCTTGCACGCCAGCGACGGCGCGCGTGAGGTGGCACGGGAGCTTCTCGGCCAGATCGTTCAGTCTCTCGAGCGCATCCTGCAGATGCTCGACCGGCCCGAGGTCGATGCCGAGGCCCTGGCCGGCGAGGTGACCACGGTATTCGGCAACCAGCGCTTGTTCACCGACAGCGTCCGGGATTTCTACGCCTACCTGGCCGGCATCCTCAGCCGCTACGATCTCGGCGGCGAGGAGTACGCCCAGTTCAAGGAACTGCTGCTGGTGTATATCGACCTGATCACGGCCGACGTCAACCGGCACGCTCCCGCCGTCGCCCACCGCGTGAACCTGGTGCTGAAGCAGATCGATCCGTTGCTGGACGTCCTGGCCCGGCTGCCGGGGCTCACCCTGCCGGACGGTACGCCGGTCGAGCGGGCGCAAGGACGCACCAACCAGGACTGGGAGGAGCTCGCCCTCTGGTATGACGCACTCCGCGGCTCGGGGCCGGAGCAGCTTCGGTCGGCTGCGGGGCAGGCGCTCGGCCAGCTGATCACCAATGCCAAGCGGCTGCTCGACTCCTCCGGGACGGGCTTCTCGCGGCGTGCTGACTTCCTCCGGCTCGCCCGCTGGTTCTCCGTGGCGGACGACGACGGCGCCCACCGGCTCTACGCAGCGGCATTCGGCGCTTATCCGGCCCGGCACCTGCTCTTCGGCCCGGAGGAACCCGACCCGCGCATCGGCCCCATGACGTCGTGGTGGAACTCGGACCCGGTTTCCGTCCCCGTGTCACTTCGTGAACGCGGCGACCGGGCCATGCGGGGGCGCAGCTCCCGTGTTCCCGACCCAACCGCCGACAGGCTCCGCTTGATCGCCGAGGCGCAGCACGAGGCGGAGCAGCGCCAGACCGCTGCGGCTGAGCTTGCCGTCACCGGGTCGCTGCATCGCGCCACGATCTCCCCGGCCGCCCGCAACCTGCTCCTCGATCTGATCGCCGACCTGCTGGCCCGGCATCGCGAGGAGATCACGGACCACGACGTCGGCCTGCGGCTGCGCGCCGTCCCCGGCCCCGACACCGTCGTCACTAGCTCCGACGGCACCACGACTTTCGTCGGCCTGAGCCTCCACATCGAGGGCATCATGCACGGCCACGAGGCGGCGGTGTGACCGCGGGGCGGGTGTCGACGGCCGGCCTAGATGCAGGGGAGAGGCGGCTAGCCGCGCGATCTCTCCTGGCGTCGCCCATCCTGACCGCCGCTCGCCAACCCGCCGAGCTTGACCTGGTGCGACGGCATGCCACCGCGCTGAAGTCCATGTTCGTCGGCCAGCTGGGGTACGCATTGATCGTCGAATCCGGCTTCGCCCGTCTCGTGAAGGCCCCGCTGCCGACGTCCGCGCCGGTGCGCCCGGCCCGCCGGATGACCGACAACAGCCCTTTCGCCCCGGCCACCTACGTGCACCTGGCGTTCGCCTGCGGCGCACTGCTCGCGCCCGGCGTGGGCGAGCAGATCCTCATCTCCGCGCTGGTCGACCAGATCCGGGCCGACGCCGCCGAGCAGTCGATCACCGTCACTGACAGCATCAGCGACCGGCGGCACCTGGTCAGGGCGCTCCGGCTACTGGAGTCCTGGGGGGTGGTGACCGAGACCGACGGGTCGCTGAGCGCTTGGGGCGAACGAGCCGAGGACGAGGCACTGCTCAGCATCAACCGCTCGCTGCTCATCCACCTGCTTCCGAGCCCGCTGTACCACTTCGAGACAGCCGAGGACACCTGGTCGCGGCGCCAGCCCGAGCCGCCCCGGCGTCGTCTGCGCCAGCGGCTGGTGGAGAACCCGGCCCTGTTCCGGGCCGAACTGCCCGAGGACGAACTCGACGTGCTCTCCCGTGAACGCCATGAGCTGGCGCGCCAGCTCGACGAGAACTTCGGCCTGGTGCTTGAGGTCCGGGCCGAAGGCGTGCTGGCCTACGACCCGTCCGGTGCGCTCACCGACCTCGCCTTCCCCGGCGTCGGCCGGGCCAAGCAAGCCGCGCTGCTACTGCTCGACGAGCTGGCCACTGCCCTGGCGCCGTCGGTCGAATCGCTCGTCATGGTCGACGGCAGACCGCTGCCGGGTGTCCTCGCACCATGGCCGCAGGTCGCCGCGGTACTGGGCGAACTGGCTGTCCGGTATCCCCGCGTCTGGCAGGACGACGCGGACGCGCTGCGCACGGAGGTCGTTGACCTGCTGGCGGCGTTGCGCCTGGCCCGCTCCCTGGACGAGGGCCTGGCCGTCTTCCCGTTCGCGGCCCGGTACCAACCCCAGGTGAAACAGGAGATGCCCGGATGAGCCAGCAGCATGCTCCGCGCCGCTTCGATGAGCGCTGGCGGCTTTCCCGCGCCGGGATCGTCAACATCTGGCACTACCTGGACAACGAGTTCGATCTCAGCGGTGGCCGGATGATCCTGCGCGGCACCAACGGCTCAGGGAAGTCCCGCGCGCTCGAGATGCTGCTGCCGTTCCTGCTCGACGCCGACCGCCGCCGCATGGACGCCACCGGCGCGGCACGGGTCAGCCTCGATGAGCTGATGCGGTCCGGCGCACAGGGCCAGTCCAACCGCACCGGCTATCTCTGGCTGGAGCTCCGTCGGCCGGGCGATTACCGCACCATCGGCGCCCTGGTCCGGCACAGCCAGTCGGCCAGCAGCACCAAGGTCTGGTATTTCACCACGCCGCTGCGTGTCGGCGACGGCCTGGAGTTGATGTCGAGTTCCCGCGAGCCGCTGTCCCGCGAGGCGCTGACCGAGCTGGTCGGGGCCGAACGCATCACAGAATCCCCCGCCGTGCACCGGGAGCACGTCCGCACCGAGGTGTTCGGACTGGACGGCGACGCGGGCCGGGATCGCTACGACGGCCTGCTCCAGCTCCTGCACACGCTGCGCGCGCCCGACGTCGGCAACCGCATCGACGAGGGTCGGCTGCCGCAGATCCTCGTGGAATCACTGCCGCCACTGCACGAGGAGGCCCTTCTCCGCGCAGGTGAGCAGCTCGACGGCCTCACCGAGACCCGGGCCGCACAGGACCGCCTGGAAAACTCGGCCGAGCGTGTGACCGCGTTCCTCGCCGTCTACCAGCGCTACGCCGCCGAGACCCTGCTGTCGATCGCCCGGGACACGCTGGCCACCGCGGACACGGTAACCGAGGCCGAGGAGACCGCCGTCCGCCGGGTAGCAGAGCTCGCCGAGCTCGACGAGGAATCAGGCCGCCTGACGGCTCAGGCCGGCCAGCTCGCCGACGAACTCACCGAGATCGGGCACGCACTGACCGCGATCCAGGCCCGTGAGATCTTCAAGACCGCCGACGACCTGGTCCAGCGAGACAACGCCGAGGCGGCCCTGGCCGTGGCGGCCGACCAGGCCCTCGCCGGGGCCGAACGCGAGCGGGCCGCGCACCGGCGCGCGGTCGAGGACGCCGACCGGGCCCTGGGCGAAGTCCGCGAGGCGGCCGGCGACGCCGCCACCGCACTGGCCGCGGCCAGGGAATCGCTCGATCACGCCCAGCTGCCCGCCGGGGCCTTGCCCGGCGAGGTCCGTGTCCTCGAACGGGACGTCGCGTCGGCGCCGGTGCTGGTGCGCACAAGCCGCCACCACGACCCGGACCCGATGGTCCTCCCGGCCGCCACCATCGCCGAGATCATACCCGCCGACCCCGGCGCGGCCCGGCAGACCGCCATGGCCGTCGCGGCCAGCGCCGCCGAGCGGACGTCCGCGGCCGAACGACGGCTGGCCGAAGCGCGGCGCCTGACCGACGCGCAGCAGGTGGTGCTCAGGGCCGAGGCCGAGACCGAGCAGCTGCGGGCCGTGGCAGACCAGGAGACCAGAGCCGCCGGGGAACGATCCGCCGAACGGGACACCGCCGCCATAGCCCTGACCAACCAGTGGCGCAGGTGGACCGCTGACGCGCGGACCAGGGAACTGCTCGGCGAGATCGACTGGGCCGCCCACCGGGCGGTCGGACCGCTGCTCCTCGACGCCGAGGCGCTGACCGGCCCGGCCGAAGGCTCGTTGCAAGGGCTGGATGACGCCGCGGTGGAAGCTGCCCGGTCGGCGCAGGCCACGATTGAGGCCGAACGGGCTGGGCTCGACCTAGCCGACACAGACAGCCGTGAACACCAGGCGGCGCTGCGCGCCGAGCGCGCGGACCTGGCGGCCGAGCGGGATGCCAAGCCCGGGGATGCGCCCTGGCTGGCCGCGGAGCGGCCCGGCGAGCCGCTCTGGCGCTGCGTGGAGTTCACCGGCGACCTGCCGAGCGGCGGCCAGGCGGGCGTCGAGGGGGCGCTGCTGGCCGCAGGAGTGCTGAGCGCGGTCATCCAGCCGGACGCCACGATGCTCGCTGCCGACGGCGAGGTGCTGCTCAGCCCGGGTACCATCCGGCCCCGCCGTCCCCTGTCAGCCGTGCTCCGGCCAGACCCGGCCGCGGGGCTGCCCGCGGACGTCATTGCCGCCGTCCTGGCCGGTATCGGCTTCGATGACCCGGGCGCGACGATCGGCGTGTCCGCGGACGGAAGCTGGCGGAACGGCCCGCTGCGCGGCCGGCACGTCACCGACCGGGCCCGGTACATCGGCGCGGCCGCGCGCGCCGCGCACCGTCGCGAACGGATCGCCCAGATCGACGCCGAGCTGGCGGACCTCACCCGGGACGACGGCGAGCGAGCACAGCGGCGCGCGGCCCTGGACGCCCGTACCCGCGAGATCGGCGAGTTGCTCCGAACCTCGCCGCGCACGCAGGACCTGCACGCGGCCCGCAGGCTCGCTGCCGACGCCGAGCTTCGAGCGGCCCGCAGCGCCAGCCGGGCCGACGAAGAAGCCACCCGTGCCCGTCAGCTCCGCGCCGCGTGGGTCGCGGAGCTGAGCACTCACCAGAGCACCTGCGCGCACCTCGGACTGCCCGCCGAGGCTCGGGCGCTGGAGAGTGCCGTGGCCGCCGCGCGCCGCGCGCAGGATCACAGTGCCCAGCTAGGCCGCGAATTCATCCGCCTGGCCGAGCGCGCGCGGCGGCACGCCGAACAGCTGCGCCGCGCCGGGGAGGCCGCGACCGCGCGGGACGCGGCCGCGATGACCGCCGAGGAGCGCTGGTCCGCCTGGCACGCCGCGGCCAGCGAGCTCGCCGCCCAGCACGCCGCCATCGACCTGCCGCTGGAGCAGGCCCGCGCCGAGCTGGCGCAGACCAAGGCGGCCCGGGAGCGTGCCGAGCGTGATCACCGGGCCGCGGAGAGGGCGGCGGCCGAGCTGGGTCCCCGCCTGGGCACAGCCCGGACGCTCAGCGCGGGCGCCGCCGAGGACGTCCGTCAGCAGACCGCGCGGCTGGTCGCCACCGCGCAGCGGCTCAACCGGGGCCTGGCGCTGCCTGGCCTGGCCGCTGCGGCGAGCGTCGAGCCGCTGGCCGGTGTCGCCCACCCGGATCAGCCGGACGACGTGCGGTCCGCCGCCCAGGCGCTGCTGGCCGCGGTCCCGGCACCGCGCCAGCCCGCCTCGCTGACCACGGTCTCCAACGCGTTCCGCGAGTTCGACCGCGAGGTCTCCGGCCAGCTCGACGTCAGGCACACCATCGACGACAATGTGCTCCTGGTCGAGGTGGCGGGCGCTGGCGATGAGCACACCCTGGCCGGGGCGGCCCGCACCCTCGCCGCCCGGGTCGAAGCGGGCCGGGCCGCCCTAAGCGAGCGGGAACGCGCCGTCTTCACCCGGTTCGTCCTCGGCGGCGTGGCCGAAGAGCTGAGGCGCCGGGTCAACCAGGCTGACCAGCTCATCGGGGCTATGAACGTCAGCCTCAGGGAGATCCGCACCAGCAACGGCATCGGCGTGCGCCTCGGGTGGCGCCTTCGCGACGACCACGCCATCCTCGGGCGGATCCTCGAGCTAGTGGCCACCTCCGACGTGGTCCGATCCGAAGCCCAGAACGCTGAACTCACCGATCTGCTGCGCCAGCGGGTCGAGCAGTACTATAGCGCCGATCCGAGTAGCGGATACGCCATCCACCTCGCCGCCGCCCTGGACTACCGCCAGTGGCACGAGGTCACCGTCACCATCCTCGGACCGGAAGAAAACCAGCAGCGCCGCCTGTCCCGGCGCGCCAAGCTCTCCCAGGGAGAGACCCGCTTCGTCTCCTACGTGACCTTGTTCGCCGCCGCTGATGGCTATCTCACCAGCCTCGGCGGCGACGACGGCCGCGCGCTACGCGTTATCCTTCTCGATGACGCGTTCGCCAAGGTCGACGACGGCACTGTGGCCGAACTCATGGGCCTGCTCGTCTCGCTCGATCTCGACTTCGTGATGACCGGCCACGCCCTGTGGGGCTGCTTCCCCCAGGTGCCGCGGCTCGACGTCTACGAGGTCCGGCGCAGCGACGGCAGTTCCGCCGTAACCACTCACGTGCACTGGGACGGCCGTAACCGCCATCTCCGCAGCACGGCATGAACGGCATTCCGCCGTCCCTACGCGATTACTTGCTGACGCCGTCGCTGCAGCCACTCTGGTGTGGGCTGCGCGAACGCCTCGAACGCACCGGGCACGCGCTACGCGGCACCATCTCCGTGCCGCTCGATGACGACGGCGCGGACCGGCTCAGCGGCCTGCTCGGCCGCGCTATATCAGTCGGCGAGGCCCGGATCCGGCTGGTTGATCTCGACACCTCCCTCCGGTCGAGCGTGGCTGGGCGCGGCCTGGTCGCGGTGGTAGCCGAACTGACGGGCGGACCGCTCCGGAATCGGCCCGCCGAGCGCGATGCCGCGAGCGCAGGCCGGCAGCAGATCTGGGCGCATTCCGACCTCCTGCTCACCGAGCACAACCTGGCCGGCCAGGAGTGGGTGCCGCAGTGGACGGATTGGTGCCGTCGCGGCGGCTTGCTGACCCGGCTTCCTGCTACTGACGCCATCACCACCCTTTCGATCGCCGTCCAGGTCCTGGCGCGGGTACTGGACGACTCGCACCCGCCGATCGGCCTCGCCGAACTCGCCAGCGAGGTCACCGGCGATGCCCACGGCCTCGACGGCGGCGTCCCTGCCGCCCTGGTGCTGCGAGCGCTCGCGTTCGCCCTCGATGCCGCGCCTGCTACCTCGGCCGCCGAACGCCGGATCCTTTGGCAGGGCGTCGGAGTCAGCACCGATGAGATATCCGGCACGGTCATCACCTGGGCGCTGCGGCCCCCCGGCCGGGACCGCTGGTCCGCCATGATGCGCGAACGCGCCGACCTGGGCCTGGTCACCCATCTGACCGTGCATGAACTTCAGCGCGCGGCGAACCTGACCCGGCCGGGAGAGATCATCCATGCTTGCGAGAACCCGCAGGTGTTGCAGCGGCTGGCGGCGGCGGGCGTGGAACATCCGGTGGCCTGCATGTCCGGCAACCCGGCGGCTGCCGGCATGACCTTGCTCGCGCGTACGGCCGTGCTGTACCACGGTGACTTCGACTGGCCCGGCATCGCCATCGCCCGGCGTGTCTTCGACCGCGGCGCCCGTCCGTGGCGCTTCGGTCGCACGGACTACGTTGACGCGGTTGACCGTCTTCCGCCTGACAACCGGCTCACCCTAAGCGGGCGTCCCCGGCCCACGCCGTGGGATGAAGGGCTAAGCGCTGCGATGACAGCAGCCGACGTCGCCGTCCACGAGGAACTAACCATCGACGTGCTAGCCTCCGACCTACGATAGGGCCGCTACGACTTGGTGATTCCACGGCTTTGGCTCATTGCCGATGAATGATCTCAGTGACGTGCCAGTTCGAAAAGCGATCGCGAAGCCAGTGACGAACCAAGTGACAACCCCTCCAGGCAGCTCGTAGCGCCCGGCGTAACGCTGAACCCGGACGACAACAGCTACGGCGCGGCCGAACTGGCGCCGCAGGCCCGTCGGCGATAGGCACCCTGGCCACAGCAAGCATCCGGAGGAATACCACACCACATGACCAGCAACAGCACACCCGCTAAGGTCGCCGTCATCACCGGTGCATCATCCGGCATCGGCGCGGCAACCGCCCGCGCCCTGGCAGCCGACGGCTACCGCGTCGCGCTGCTGGCCCGCCGGCTCGATCGCCTCACTACGCTGGCCGGCGAACTGGGCAACGAGTCCACCGCCATCGAAGCGGACGTCACTGATCGCAACAGCATCGTCAGCGCTGCCGACCGTGTCCGCCAGGAGCTGGGCACCGCCAGCGTCCTGATCAACAACGCCGGCGTCATGCTGCTCGGTCCGTTCGGCTCCGAACAACGTGCCGATTACCGGCAGATGATCGAGGTCAACCTGCTCGGGGCGATCACCGCCACCGAGGTGTTCCTCGAGCAGCTCAAGGATGGCGGCGGTGACATCATCAACATCTCGTCGGTCGCCGGGCGAACCGCCCGGTCCGGTAACGGCGTCTACGCCGCGACCAAGTGGGGCGTCAACGGCTGGTCCGAGTCACTGCGGCAGGAACTGCTGCCCGACATCCGCGTGACGCTCGTCGAGCCAGGGGTGGTGGCCACCGAGCTGCCGAACCACATCACCCACGCTGGCACCAGGGAAGGGCAGCAGTGACGCGCCGCAGCCTGCCGACGGCCCGAGCGACATGGGCAACCGCCGGGCTAGGCCGGCCACCATCACGGGAACGCCGCCCCGTTCGGGAAATTCAAGACCTTTATCCCGAACGGGGCTAGCTTCCCGCCCAGCTACCGCCTTCCCGCCCTCCGCCGGGCCTGCCCTGGCGCCGGGGCCGCCTCCTTGTAGCTGCCGCCAGATCGCCAGCCCGGCCAAAAGGGGACGAGGTCACCATGACCAGCCAGCTCAGCGGCGCCAGCCGCCTCTTCCCGATCATTGGTGACCCGATCAGGTACGTCGAGTCCCCGGTCTGGCTCACGAACACCTTCGCCGGCCGCGGCCGCAACGGCATCTGCGTCCCGATGCAGGTGCCCGGCGGTGACCTCGACGTCGTGATGGCCGGTCTGACCGCCACGACGAACGTCGACGGAATCCTCGTCACTATGCCGCACAAGCACGCCGCGTTCGCGTACTGCGCGACCAGTTCCGGCCGGGCCGCGCGGCTGGGTGCGGTCAGCGTCATCCGGCGCAATGCGGACGGCACCTGGCACGGCGACATGCTCGACGGGCTCGCGTTCGTGCAGGCGCAGCAGGACCACGGTGCCCGGATCGGCGGAGCCCGGGCGCTCCTGGCCGGGGCGGGCGGCGCGGGCAGCGCCATCGCCATCGCGCTCCTCGAGGCCGGCGTCGGCGATCTGGTCATTCATGACACCGACCGGTCGAGGGTCGAGGCCGTGCTGGACATGGCCGCCGGCCTCGGTCAGGGACGAGTGAGCGCGGGGCCGGCCGATCCGGCGGGTTGCGATCTCGTGTTCAACGCCACCCCGCTGGGCATGGCGGACGGCGACGCCCTTCCGGTGGCCGCGTCGCTGCTTGCCCCGTCGATGTTCGTCGGCGATGTGATCGCCGGCCACGGCACGACCCCGTTCATCGCCGCCGCCCGGGCGGCCGGCTGCGGCACCGCCACCGGCGACCACATGGTCGAAGCCGTCCAGGACCTCATGGCCGACTTCATGCTCGGCATCTAATCGCACCGGCCGGGCCGGTCGGACCTTGGATAGAAGCCCAGCTCAGATCGTCATCGGCCGACGAGGTTCATGTGGTGATCGCCGTAGCGGTTGCCGTGGACGCCGATGGCCGCCGCGGCGGCGTTGAGGTCGGCGATGTCGTCGGCGGACAGCGCGACGCGTGTGGCGCCGGTGTTCTCTTCGAGCCGGTCGCGGCGCCGGGTGCCGGGGATGGGGGAGATCTGCGGGTACTGGGCGAGCAGCCACGCGAGCGCGATCTGCCCGGGTGCGGCGTCCCTGGCCTGGGCGAGGGCAGTGACGTGGTTCAGGAGCGCCTGGTTGGTGGTGCGGTTGCCCGCGGTGAACCGCGGGATGGTGGCGCGGATGTCGCCCGCGGTGAACTCGGTGGCGGTATTGACGGTCCCGGTGAGGAAGCCCTTGCCGAGCGGGCTGAACGGGACGAACCCGATGCCGAGTTCCCGGCAGGCGGGCAGCACCTCGGGTTCCGGGTCGCGGGTCCAGAGGGAGTACTCGCTCTGCACCGCGGTCACCGGGCAGACCGCGTGGGCTCGGCGGATCGTGGCGGCGGCCGCCTCGGACAGGCCGAAGTGCCGCACCTTGCCCGCAGTGATGAGCTCGCCGACGGTCCCGGCGACCTCCTCGATGGGCACGTCCGGGTCGACGCGGTGCTGGTAGAACAGGTCGATCACGTCGGTGCGGAGCCGGCCTAGTGAGGCGTCGGCGACCCGCTTGACCTGGGCGGGACGGCTGTTCAGCCCGACCGGCTTGCCGTCTTCGATCTGCCAGCCGAACTTGGTGGCGATGACGACCTGGCCGCGGACGGGGGCGAGGGCCTCGCCGACGAGTTCCTCGTTGACGTAGGGGCCGTATGACTCCGCGGTGTCGAAGAAGGTGACCC
>Ga0335078_10014096_pt1 | contig 11855 bp, 11 predicted proteins | sample Lox_Sample_32_FD_206711 | JGI IMG/M metagenome (GOLD analysis project Ga0335078, IMG submission 206711) | Soil microbial communities from Loxahatchee National Wildlife Refuge, Florida, United States - Lox_Sample_3.2 | ecosystem: Environmental > Terrestrial > Soil > Wetlands | place: USA... | reverse complement strand
CGTGGTGCTGTCCGGAGATGAAATGACAATACCGGGCGTGCCCTGACTACCATTCGGCAGAGGGAGCACGCTCAGGTTCGACGACTGAGGGTCGATCACCAACAGTTGGTTGTTGGAGTCCGTCATGAGGATCAGTCCGCTTGGGGTGACGGCCAGGTCTAATGGATATTCATTCACGGGAATCTGTTTCAGCGGCGCAAGAGTGGCCGCATCGACGACCTGGATGTATTCGTTGGCGTACCCGACTTCATAATAGAGTTGGGTTCCGTCGGGGGAAACCAATAGAGGCCCGAGGCTGCCAAGGCTGGGAGGATTCGCGGTTGCCGAGACCCCATATGTTCTGGTGTCGATGGCCAGGAGCAAGGATGTGGGGCGATCCTGCGGCGCGAAGACGTAAACATGCGATCCGTCCGGGCTGATGGCAAGCTCCAAAGGCGGCTCGCCCGACACACTGATGGGCACCGGCACCGTCGCCAGGATTGCGCCGGTGGCCGTGGCAATCACCTGCAATTCGCGCTTGTAGTCGACCGTGACAAACATCTTCGCGCCGTCGGGGCTGAGCGCGATGCCGTCGCCTCCGGACCCGGTTGCAATCGTGCCCGCGCGCGTGAGCGCACTTGCGTTGAACACACCTACTGTGGAAGGCGCGTTACAACACACGCTGACATAAGCCGTGTACGGGGATGCCTGAAGGTGGGCCGCGGCGGAAACAAAAGCCACGGCCGTGACAAATTGCGCGACGATCCGAGTGCATCGGGACATGAGCCAAGTGCCTCCGTCCGACTGAAATCCGTTCCTGCCTATCTCCGGGAGACCGGCGATACGACTATACCAGAATTTGGGCGGCGTGAGGAGGAAGACCAACCGTCGCCTTCATCGACCGCGCCGGCCCCGTTCACCTCTTGCCGTACGCCGTGAAAATGTAGTCCTTAGCCGCCACTCCCGTATGGCACGCGAAACCGCAATTCACGACGCCCGTCTTATCGGGCTTGAACGTGTCCGACGTGGGCTCATAGTCAAATACGGCGTATGCCCATCCCTCCTTCCCTTCGTGTCCGGGAATCTCTTGGTGTCCTTCTCGATGAGGAAAACGTCTTGCAAGACGTCCGGCGCCCTCACTGAAAAAGGTGCTTCCTGTGCTCTTTTTCGGTTTCCACTCGATCTTTGCAATCTTGGAACCGTCGGGGGAAGCCTTGCCGTTGCCGGGAACGCCGGCCCGTAGGCGTCGATCATCGTGGGATTGGCGACCATCACCTTCAGCAGATCTTCAGTCTGACTGACGGCGACAACCTGCCAGTTCTCGTACCCCCTGAAGCCGTCGGACGCCGTGGTCTGCTGCAGCCGATTCAAAGTCCAGCAGATAGCGCTAAGTGTCCTGGACCGCCGACGGTGAGCCGGGCGCACCAGGCTTCTTGTGACCGGCAACCACAATCGCTGGCTTGCAGCGCTGCCAGCCCGGTCCAGCGCCGCAACCCAGTTCTTCCCGCTCTCGGGGGTGGTGTCGCCGACGTACATGTGGCACTGGTTGTACACCACGTCGCCAGCCAATCCGCAAGAGCCTCCGCCTCAGCCACTGTCCCCATTGCGTCCACCAGCATCGCGTCGTACTCGCCGAAAGATCAAAGTCGTCGTAATAGGGTCAAAGCCGAGCGCTTCGCCGAAGGGCTTTGGCCGCTCGCCGGCCATGGTCTTCCCCGGCGCCATAAAAACGTTGACCCCGAGCGCGTTCGACGCGGCGGGGGTGGTCATGTGCGTGGTCTCCTTGAGTTCGCAGGGCCGGCGTTAACCGTACTTGAGGGCGGTGCTCTGTCCGACCTCGATAATATAACCGTCAGGATCGCGGATGTAGCAGCGAATCTCGCCGTACTTGGGTATTGGCTCCGTGATGAACTCGGCTCCTCGACTCTTCCACAACTTGTAGCAAGCTCGAATATCCGCAACGCGGATATTCATAAAGCTGTTGATGTGATTCGGGTCGGGGGTGCTGAGCGTTACCGCCGGTTTATCCGGGGTCGGGCCGCCACCGACGTTCAGAATCATCCAAAGATTCGCTAGCTGAAGGTACCCAGGCGCGTTGCCGTCACCCAAGCTTAGAACTTGGGCGTCGAAGACCTTTTCGTAGTAGCGAGCCGATCGCTCGATGTCGGCGACGGTGAGAAACTGTGCGATGCTGATTCCGTCCCGCGGAGGCATCTCATAGCTCTTCTGTCCGATTTGTATGCCTTGTATTGACGAGTCCGATTCCGATCCATGCATGAGTTTCAAAAGCGCCTGAGCCGCCAAGGTCGACGACGCAGGATTCTGGCCCGTAATGAGACGGCCGTCGGTGACGGAAAAAGGCTGCCAGTTCGCCACCTTCTCGAATATGGCGCCGAGCCGCAGCAGTTCATCTTCGACCAGGAACGGTACAACCGTCGTGAGCTGCATCACCTCTTCCTCGCCGTTCGTGAAACCGGCGACGTGTTTTCCTTTCACCAGCGGAGCGCCCTGGTACCTAACGTGGCGAAGCACTCCGGGCGAATGGCACACCAGTGCGATTGGCTTGCCGGAATTGTAGAAGGCCTCCAGAAGAGCGATCGACGTAGGGCTCTCCGCGAGATCCCACATCGGGCCGTGCCCACCGGGATAGAAAACGGTGTCGAAGTCTCCCGCTTTCACTTCCGCGAGTTTGACCGTGTTGGCGAGAGCCTCTTGCGCCGCCGCGTCCTGCTTGAACCGCGCCATCGCCGGCGTTTGATTTTCAGGCAGATCGCTTTTCGGATCGAGCGGAGGCTGCCCCCCTTTCGGAGAGGCGAGCGTCAGCTCAATGCCGGCATCCCTGAATACGAAATATGGCGCCGCGAATTCCTCAAGCCAGAAACCAGTCGGGCGCCCCGTGTTCCCCAGTTGGTCGTGCGATGTCAGGACCATCAGTATTTTCATATTTGTTCTCCTGTATCTTTGCGACGCGCATCCCGATTGAATCGGGGCCATCATACCAGTTTGCGTCGAGCATGAGTCGGATCGTGAGCAAGAAAAGATCGGGAAAGCAGGTGTTCCCTGCCAGTGATAGGTTACGAGGGGATGGCCCACACCGCGGGGCGCCGGCGCGGGACCATACTGTTTCCGGGCGTGAGCGGCATGAAAAACTGGTGCGGGCGGAGGGACTTGAACCCTCACGGACCTTGCGGTCCAAACGGATTTTCTTGCGACTATCGCTTTCGCCGCCCCCGCTGGATTTCAGCAGGACCTGGGGTTCTGGGCTATCCCTTCGCCGTGCCCAAATAGCGCGAAACGAAGATTGACCCGACCGGACTTCTAAGTCCTTTGCGGTCGCCTTCGGGCTGGCCTATCTTGTATGTGCTTGGAACAATGGTGGGCGCGACAGGACTCGAACCTGTGACCTCCTGCGTGTGAAGCAGGCGCTCTAACCAACTGAGCTACGCGCCCCAAGCTGCGGCGTTCTTTGATTGTAGAACAGCTCGCGCCCCGACTGCCATCGCCCGCGCCTTAACGGTGCGATCCGCCCGGCCCCCGATTCACCGCCGGTGCGGCGCGGTCGCGCAGGGCCGCCTGCCCGTCCGCAAAAACCTGGGCGAAGAAATCGCGCGACGTTGGCGAGCAGCCGATGTGCAGCGTCTGTTTTCCGTCCTCGACGAAGCCCAGATAACCGTTCCACCCCAGATCGTCCAGAACGAACCGCAGGCATTCCCTTTCGCCCGCCGGAAGCCGCGCCACGGAAATATCGAATACCTGCCCGCTGGCGTGGTCCGCGGTTCGCGCGCCCGTTACTCCATCGCCAGGGCCGCCTTTCGGCACAAATAGCGCCGTCACATCGAGCGGTACGAATTCGTCGCCGGCGTTCATCGACTCGTAGAGTCTGCGCGTCTCGAAGGCAATGTAAGCCAACGTCCCGATGGTGGAGGGCAGCGCCTCGGCATACCCGCCGTGGTCCGCGCCGGAGGGCGCCGTCAGGCGGTAGCCGAAGAAGTCCGGATCCGCCGGAGCGCGAACCAGCCGGCTCCCATCGTTGTGCATCGCGCCGCTGGCTGCGTAGGCCGGGTCCTGCGGCTTCAACCAGGCCGAAAGACGGTCCGGCGCCCGGTGGGCCGTATCGGTGCGGTACTTGTAGGCTTCCACCAGATCCTGGAATTCGGTGGGATCGTCCAGGTACATGCGCAGCAATTGTTGCGCGCGCGTCACGCGGAACCAGTAGGTGGGCGAGTAGTCGCGCTCCATCTGCGCGTGGATGGCCTGGTACAACGCGCGATTCCACACCGGGCTGCAGCCGAAGAAAACCGCGGCGACGGTGGCGGGAGGGTTTCCGGGCAACTGTGCGGCTTTGGCCACGGACCGGATATCGGCGATGCAGCCTTCGCCGCAATGATAGGCCCAGATCGCCCAGTCGCGGCCGCCCAGACGCTGCTCCAAACCGGCCAGGTATTGAGCGGCGGCCGGGATCGCCTTTTCCGGCTTCAGGCGATCGTCCCGCACCAGCACCGTGTAAGTCGTCTTGTGGCGCACCATCCGATACACCAGCTTGCCGTGTTTATCGCGCACGGCCGTTTTGGTTTTGGTCACCTGGTGGCGCACGGAGTAGACCACGCGCAGCCCCATGCGCTTGCCGGTGGCTTCGGCGATCTGCATGATGCCCCGCGGGCCGGCGGGGCTCTCCGCATTCGCGACGCCCCAGCTCTCCAGGTAAGCGATGGCCTGCAACACCGGCGCCGGGAAACCGCTCTTGCGCCCGGCATCCTGGAAGAGCCGCTGCAGATCGTCACCCCAGATGCGCCGCGCGCCGGCTAACGCCTGCGGCTCGCGCATGATGCTGAAGGTCTGCGATTGGACCATGGCCTCCGTGCGCCGCGCCAGCGTGGCCTCCGTCAGTTCCTGGCGGCCGGCGCCCATGCCCGGCAAACGGTGAGCGGGCGTGAAGTATGCGGGCTCGACCGGCCACACACGTAGCGCGGTGCCCGCCGCCACAACCATCGCGGCAAAGAAACGGAGAGACATTTCGCGCCGGATCAAGTCTTATTATCCCCCGCCCCCGGCCATCCGCCGATCCTTATTTCGCCGCGAACGGATGCAATCCGCACTCCATGTGCAGCCGGAGGCTCTCGATCCAGACGGGCCCGCGATCGCGATTGAACGCCGGGTTGGCGTCGTGCTGAAGATCGATCGTGGCGAAGAATCCGGGAAACAGGCGCGCACGGTAATACGTCTCCCAGACGTACTCGGGCGCGTAATTCAGCTTGCCGTCGCCAATCAGGAAATCGAGGCCGCCGCGCGCGAGGTACTCGGCATGCACGCCGGAGATTCCGCTGGCGGTGAAGGAAGAGGCGGCCACGTCGTCCTTTCTCTTCCACCGGGTTCCTTTCAGCGAGACGCCGCCGCTGGCCAGGCGGTCGATGGCCGTAAATGCGAAATCCTGGGTCTTGCCGTCGTTCCATCCCAGGCGCACGAACATGCCCACATCCCGCGAAATCTCCTGCTCCAGATTCACGCCTGTGCCGTACTTGAGCGCGCCGTATTGTTTCACGGAGTCGATATCCGGCGCCGTTCCGGTGCGCTCGCCCAGTTTGATGGCGTCCGCATAGCTGCCCGAGTGCGTGTGATTCAAGTATTCGAGCAGCCGCACCGTGCCGGCATGCCCGCCGAGCGCATAGCGGCGCTCGCCTTCAAACACGTCTCCCCGGTCGCGGAACAGCCGCCGGTCGAATCGCAGGCCATTGGCGACCCGGGGTTCGGCGGCGCTGGCATAGCGCAGCGACCAATGGCGCGTGTGAAACTCGTGAAACCAGCCCCAGGTGTAGCCGCGCGTATCCGCCGGATAATCCCAGGCGCCGTTGTACATCACCGCCCAGGCCATGAACTGCGTGCGTGGATCGTGGGTGTATTGATTGTTGTCGAAGAAATCCGTCAGGGTGAAACGGCCGGCCGCGATGGTGTAGCGGGTCATGGGCCGGTCGCCGGCGAGCTGGTTTTCGCCGCTGGCGACGTGCTCCTTCTCCGGCCCGAATCCGAAATCGTAGGAAAGATACAGGCGGGCGATGTAGGGCTTGGGAGTCGCGCTCGCCACCCGCGGCAGCTCGCCGTTGGAAGCGTTGGCGAGTCCATCGACGGCGCTGAAACCCCGGCCGCCGGCGATCTCCGGATCGAAGACAAACTGGAGATTCCTGGCGAGCCGTACGTCGAAGAACAGGGTTGTGGTCAGCGATACTTCGTCCTCGCGGCGATCCTGCAGGCTGAGCGGCCCCGTATAGGGAGCCCGGAACATCCCGTGATTCTGGCCGATCGAGGTAGCCTGATAGTACAGATTCCAGTTCTCAAACGCCGCCGCATCGGCCGCGTTTTCGGGTGCGTCCTGTTGGGCCGCCGCCAGGCGGAAGCCAAAGGACAAGAGGAAGAGAATCGCCGCGTTCCATCGATGCATGCGGATCTTTCACTCTAGCGCACCGCGATATTACGAATTCGCACGAGCCGCAGGAAGGTCGCCGCCCGTTTTCCCAGGCCCGCGCCGTACCCGCCGGTAGAGAGCGTATCCGTCATATAGAATGGACTGATGATCAGGTTTGCTTGTCCTTTTTTCGTCCTCCTGGCTGTCACCGCCGCCTCCGCCGGCGATTCCCATTTGGCAAACATCCGCCAGCTCACGCACGGCGGGCAGAATGCCGAAGCCTATTGGTCCCCCGATGGCAAGCGCCTGATCTTTCAGTCCACGCGTCCGCCGCACGAATGCGACCAGGAGTACATCATGAACGCGGACGGCTCGGACCAGCACATGGTCTCGACCGGCAAAGGGCGCACCACCTGCGGCTATTTCCTGGCCGACAACCGGAGCATCATCTACGCCTCCACGCATGCCGCCGGCGACGCTTGCCCGGCGCCGCCCGACCGCAGCCGCGGTTATGTCTGGGGCGTCTTTCCGGGCTACGATATCTACCTGGCGACCGACGACGGCAAGATCGTCCAGCGGCTCACGGACGCGCCCGGATACGACGCGGAAGGCACCGTCAACTGGAAGACCGGCACGCTGGTGTACACTTCACTGGCCTCCGGCGACCTGGATCTCTGGACGATGCGGACGGATGGTTCCCACAAGAAACAGATCACCAGCCAGATCGGCTACGACGGCGGCGCGGTGTTTTCGCGCGACGGCAAGAAACTCGTGTGGCGGGCCAATCATCCCAAAACGCCCGAAACCCTCGAGCGATATAAGTCGCTGCTGGCCGCCAATCAGACCGCGCCCATGAAGATGGAGATTGTGGTGGCGGACGGCGATGGCAGCCACGCCCGCACCATCACCGATTTCGGCTGCGCCAGCTTCGCTCCGACCTTCACCCCGGACGGCAAGAAGATCCTGTTCGCCTCGAATAAGCACGCCTGCGATACGCGCCGCTTCGAACTGTACATGATGAACGTGGATGGCAGCGGGCTCGAGCAGGTCACCGATTTCGGCGGCTTCACCTCTTTCCCGGAGATTTCGCCGGACGGCAAGACCCTGGTTTTCTGCTCGGACCGGGATGCCAAAGAGCGCTACGAATTCAATATATTCACGGCGGACTGGAAGTAAGTCCCGATAGAACCTATTCGGTTGACTCCGGCGGGAGCGGTGTCGTACCCTGCGGGAATGAGAACTCAGCCGGCTATCTGGGGGTGTGTCAACGGGCTGCTGGGACTAATCGGGAGCTTTTCGACCCCGGCGTTTGCCAGCGTCCAAATTACGTCGCTCACGCCATCGCTGAAGTCGCCGCAGTTGATCGGCGCCGCTATCGCCTGGACGGCGACCGCAACCGACAGCAATCCGAATCCGCTGACTTTCCAGTTCAACGTGGCCGTTCCTGGAAGTCCGCTGGCCTTAGTGAAGGACTTCAACGTGGGCGCGCTCAGCGCCGGCGTCTGGACGGCCCAGTTTTTCGCGTGGACGCCGACCGGCACCGAGGGCGTCTATCAGGTCCAGGTGGTCGTCAAGGACTTTACCTCGGGAGAGACCGCCGCAAAAACCGCTTTGTTCAAAGTTACTCCGCTGGTGACCGGCAACACGCCCGTGGTGGCGGCTACCGCCAATCCGCTGGTGGCCTTGTTCAGCGCGCCTTCCTGCGCGGCGGGCAGCGCCATGCGGGTCAGCTTTCAACCACAATCCCAGAGTAAGCCGGCAGTTACCACGAGATATCTAAGTTGTCATCCCCCTACCAGCATGAACTTCGAAATCGGCGGCATGTATCCGAGTACGGCATATAGTATGTTTTCCCAGACGCTCACGGGGACGAAAGTCGTGAACGGACCTGCCGTAGCATTTACAACCGGCGCCCTTCCCGCCAATATTCCTTTCCCGCAGTTCGCTCCGGTCGTCCCGCCGGGACCCCAAACCGATACGGCCGACTCTTTGCTGCTGCTGAATCCGATCCAATTCGGATCCGGACCCATTTACTCGAACGTGGCGGTCGACTTAGCGGGCAAAGTCATGTGGTATTACTATGCGCAGCCGCCGCAGAGCAGTGTGATGACCAGACCGCTGCCCAACGGCACCATGCTCACCCTGCAGAGCGGTCCGGCCTGGGATCCGGCCAACGGACATTTGCAGTACCTGCGCCAGACCGACTTAGCCGGCAACATCGTCAAAGAGACCAACGCGAGCGTGATCGAACGCGAGCTGGTCGCCCTGGGCGCTACCGATGGGAGGCCCTGCGCGTCTGTTCCCAAGCCGGCACCGGTGGGCGCGGCGTGCCTCGACGGGTTTAATCACGATGCGATTCAAACCCTTCCCAACGGGCAGACCGCGGTGCTGGTGAATATCGAAAAGATTTTCCCGCCGGGAACGCAGGGCGATACCAGCGGCCTGCCGGTCGACGTCGTCGGCGACATGATCCTGGTCCTCGATACGAATTGGCAGGTGGTCTGGTATTTTGACGCCTTCGAGCACGCCGGCGGTCCCCCGCAACTAGACATCACGCGGCCGGCCGTTTTGGGGGAGACCTGCGTCCCCTACGCGGGTCCCGCCGGTGGTTGTCCGCCGATGCTCCTGATGGGCACTGGCATCGCTCCCTTGGGAAAGGACTGGCTCCACGGAAACAGCCTTTATTACTGGCCGCAGGATGGCGCTCTCATTTGGTCCATCCGGAACCAGGACTGGATCGTCAAGGTCGACTACCAGAACGGCGCGGGCGCCGGCAATATTCTATGGCGCCTGGGCCCTTGCGGCGACTTCAGTTTTAATAACACCTATAACGATCCCTGGCCCTGGAACTCGGCGCAGCACGACGTCGGCATAGAGAATCAGGGCGCCGGGCCCATGACCCTCTTCGACAACGGGAACACCCGGGCTTCGCCGCCGAGCGGGCCGAGTAGCTCCACGGGGTGCCTGCCGGGTCTGGGCAGCGGTCACAGCCGCGGCATGGCCCTGACGGTCGATGAAACCAATTTGCAGGTGACGCCCGTGCTGAGCGTGGACCTGGGCGTCTTCTCGACGGCCGACGGCAGCGCGCAACTGCTGCCGGACGGCAATTACTTTTATGTGCCCGCCTTGGTGCTGGTCAACCTGAACACCGAGAACAGCTACTCGATCGAAATCCTGCCCACGGCGGGGACCGATACCGGCACGCAGGTGTTGAACCTCCAGAGCATCGATGGCTACCGCGCCTGGCGGATGCCGAATCTGTATAATCCGCCGGCCACGTAAGACGGCTCGGGGCCGGCCGCCGCCGGAATCCGCCGCTCCCCCTGTTCCCGGCGCCCGCGGGAGGGTGCGCTGGCACGCAACCCTGCGCTCCTGCTATACTGCAAGAGTTCATCGGTTCGCAACGATCCAGGAATACCCATGCCCAAATTGAAGACCCACAAGGGTGCGTCCAAGCGGTTTAAGAAGACCGGGACCGGCCAGGTGATGCGCAGCCACGCATTCAGCCGGCATATTCTGACCTCCAAGACGCGCAAGCGGAAAAGAAAGCTGCATAAAACGGTATTGGCCGATCCCACCAACCAGCCATCGTTGCAGCGCATGCTCCCTTATTGAAGGGCCGGATCGCGTGTGGACGGAGCGCGCGGCACGTGCCCGATCCACCGCAAAATAGTCGTCACAAAAAGGAGTAAAACGTGCCTAGAGTCAAACGTGGAACCAAACGAAGGGCGTCGCGCAAGAAGACGTTGGAGCGCGCGTCCGGTTATTTCCTGACCAAGAGCAAGCTGCATCGGGCTGCTCAGGAAGCGGTCGAGAAGGCCCTCAAATATGCCTACACCGGCCGCCGGAACAAGAAGCGCGATTTCCGTTCTCTGTGGATCGTGCGCATCAACGCGGGTTGCCGCCAAGCCGGGATCTCCTACAGCAAGTTCATGCACGGCCTGAAAGCCGCCGGCGTGGCGCTGGACCGCAAAGTGCTGGCGGAGGTGGCGGCCAACGACGTCGCCGGATTTCTAGCGCTGGTGGAAAAGGCCAAGGCGGCCCTGGGACAGGCGGGTGCATGAGTCCGGTGGAACAGGAAACCGATTCCCTCCAGACGCTCGAACAACGCATCCAGCAGGCCGTGCAGTTAGTGGTCCGCCTGCGGCAGGAGAAGGACGCGGCTGTGCAGGAGGCCGTCCAGGCGCGCGCGGAAGCCACCCGGCTTTCCGAAGAGTTGCGCGTGCTGCACTCCGAGCGCAAGCAGGTCCGCGGCCGCATCGAGAAACTGTTGGGGCAGATCGACCAACTCAGCGTCGGCTAAAGCCGTGGCCGCCAGCACGCCAGAAAAACGTCCGGTTCGCGTTACCATCCTGAGCCAGTCGTACACGCTGCTCACCGCGGGCGATCCGCGCGAAGTCGAAGAACTGGCGCGCGGCGTGGATGACCTGATGCTCTCGATCGCCGGCAAATCTCCCAACGCCGATTCGACGCGCATCGCCGTGCTGGCCTGCCTGCATCTCGCCGACCGGCTGCACAGCCTGGAACAGGATCTGAGCCGCCTGAAAGAGCGCGTGGACCGCAAGAGCGAGGAGTTCGCCGGCCTGCTGGAGCAGGCCATCGAAGGAGGGCAGTGAACCCGAGCCGGCAAGCGGGCCGGCGGGCAAGCGTGCGCTTCCCCGTCCGGTCATGCTTCTTCGCGGTTGCCGTGATCGTTGCCGCGAGCCTTCTCGGGGCAGCCTCGGAATCCTACCGCGCGCAACTGGACGAATGGCGGCGCCAGCGCGAGGCGGCACTCCGGGCCGATGGCGGCTGGCTCACCGTCACAGGACTCTTTTGGCTGCACGAAGGCGCCAACACCTTTGGCGCCGCATCGCCGAACGAGATTGTGCTGCCCGCGGATCCGGCCCTGCGCGGCGGCGCGTTCGATCTGCACGGGGACCGGGTAACCTTGCGGCTCGACGGGCAGATCCGCGAACTGCGACCGGATTCGCCGGCCCCGGCCGATATCGTCACGCTGGGCAGCCTGACCCTGTTCGTGATCCGCCGCGGCGACCGCTACGGCATCCGCCTGAAGGACACCAACAGCCGTCTGCGGAAGGATTTCACGGGCTTGCATTACTTTCCGGTAGACGAGGCCTATCGCATCTCGGCGCGGTTCGTGCCCGATGCCCGAAAAATTCCCATCCCCAATATCCTCGGCCAAGTCGAGGATACGCCCAGCCCCGGATACGCCGAGTTTGAGATCCACGGCCAGAAGCTGCGGTTGACGCCGGTCGAGGAACCGCCCGACAAGCTGTTCTTCATCTTCCGCGACCTGACCGCCGGCAAGGAAACTTACGGCAGCGGACGCTTCCTCGATGCGGAGTTGGCGAAGGACGGCACGGTCGTGCTGGATTTCAACAAAGCGTACAACCCGCCGTGCGCGTTTACTCCCTACGCCACCTGCCCCCTGCCGCCGAAGCAGAACCGCTTGCCCGTGCGCATCGCGGCTGGTGAG
>Ga0335078_10014095_pt1 | contig 11855 bp, 10 predicted proteins | sample Lox_Sample_32_FD_206711 | JGI IMG/M metagenome (GOLD analysis project Ga0335078, IMG submission 206711) | Soil microbial communities from Loxahatchee National Wildlife Refuge, Florida, United States - Lox_Sample_3.2 | ecosystem: Environmental > Terrestrial > Soil > Wetlands | place: USA... | reverse complement strand
TGGTCAGCCAGGCGTAGCCCTCGTACATCCACCACAGCAGGCCGAAGACCAGCAGTACCTGCGCCACCGCGAGCCAGGTCAGGCTGCTGGCCAGCACGGCGGTGAGCTGGGTGAGGCTGAACGCGAAAACCAGGTCGAAGAAGATCTCCAGCGTGCTGACCCGCAGCGGCGTCTCGTCGGCGCGCTCCCGCGGCGCGCCGGTCATAGCGCGGTGGCGGTGCCTGCCGCGGGCCTTGCCGCGATATCGCCCCGGTACCAGCCACCGCGGATGCGGACCCGGGCCGCCGCCTCGTAGGCGACCTTCCGCGCCTGCGTGAGGTCGGCACCAGTGCCGACCACGTTGAGCACCCGGCCGCCGGCCGTCAGCAGCTGCCCGTCGGGTCCGGCCGACGTTCCCGCATGGAGCACGTGGGCACCGGGGATCCCGCTCGCGGCCTCGATGCCCTCGATCACGTCGCCGGCGACAGGCCTTTCCGGGTAACCGTCGGCCGCGATCACGACCGCGACGGCCGCGCCGTCGCGCCAGCGCGGCTCCGGCGCCGCGGCAAGATCGCCGTCGGCCGCTGCCTTCAGCAGACCGCCGAGCGGCGCGCCCAGCCGGTCCAGGACTACCTGCGTCTCCGGGTCGCCGAAGCGGGCGTTGAACTCCACGACGCGCAGGCCCCGGCTGGTCAGGCACAGCCCGGAGTACAGCAGGCCGCTGAACGGCGTACCGCGCCGGGCGAGCTCGGCCAGCGCCGGCGTCACGATCTCGGCGATCGCCGCCTCGGCCAGGTCGGCAGGTGCCCAGGTCAGCGGGGCGTAGGCGCCCATGCCGCCGGTGTTGGGGCCCTCGTCGCCGTCCCGGGCCCGCTTGTAGTCCTGCGCGGGCAGCAGCGGCACTGCGGTGCCCCCGTCGGCGACGGCGAATACCGATATCTCCGGGCCGTCGAGGAATTCCTCGATCACGACCGTTCCGCTGGCGGCGGCGTGCCGCCTGGCGGCGTCCAGGTCCGTGGTGACGACGACGCCCTTGCCTGCAGCCAGGCCGTCGGCCTTCACCACGTAGGGCGGCCCGAACTCGGTCAGCGCGGCGTCTACCTCGGCGGCATCCCGGCAGGTCCGGGCGGCCGCGGTCGGCACGCCGGCCGCGGTCATCACGTCCTTGGCGAAGGACTTGGATCCCTCGATCATGGCCGCGGCCCGGCCGGGCCCGAAACACGGGACATTCGCGGCCCGCACCGCGTCGGCAACGCCTGCGACCAGGGGCGCTTCGGGCCCGACGACCACCAGGTCGGCCCGCAGCCACGCGGCGAGATCGGCGACCGCGACCGGGTCGGTGGCGGTCACCTGGTGCAGCTCGGCGAGGGCCGCGATGCCGGGATTGCCCGGTGCCGCGTGCAGCTGCGCCACGTCGGGATCGGCTGCCAGCGCCCTGGCCAGCGCATGCTCGCGGCCGCCCGAGCCGATCACCAGTACGCGCACGGGGCAGAGCCTATCGGTGCCCGGCCTGCCGCTGCCGGACCCGCCGGCGGCGAGCCCGGCGCCGCGGGCGGCGGCCAGCCGCCGCAGCCCGCGCCAGCCGAGCGCGGCGCAGACGACGGCACCTGGCAGCTCGCAGGTGACCGCCATCGCCGCGGACTCCAGCAGGCCACCGCCCGGCGGGGCGGTCAGCACATCGAACCAGGCATCGGTCACCAGGAGGGCCGCGGTGGCGACCGCGGCCAGGCAGTATCGCGCGTCGCCCCGGCGCAGCAGCAGCCCGGTGCTGATCAGCCCGGCAGCCTCCAGCCCGTCCAGCCCGGCCCACGCGGCCGGCCAGTGCATCGCCCGGGGGCTGGCAGGAAGGCTGACGACCAGGTACGCGAGCCACGGCAGGAGGCTCAGGCCGATGCCGGCCAGGGTGCCGGCCAGCCACCGCGCGCCAGCGGGGAGGGCTGCCCGATCGCGGCACCGCGGCCGGAAGCGGTCCGGCTCCGGTGCCGGGCCCGCCGGCGCCGGGCCTCCGGCCGGCTGGACGGTCAGCAGCACGGCCGCCGCCTGTCCAGCCGGCGGCGGGCGGACTCCTCGCCCGTGCTGGCGGTCACGGTCGTGCAGCGTCCGTCCGCCACCGCGATCCAGCACCAGGACCCCGGCAGGAACACGGCCGCCGGCTGCGCCGCCGCGCGCCGCCCGGCGAACCTGACGTCGGGCGGCAGGCCCGAGGCCGGCACCCGGCCCCAGGCGACGGCGCGCGGGCCCGCGGCAGATCCGGTAGCTCGCGCTCCGCGCAGCAGCGTCCTGGCCACGCTCGTCGCTGTCACGACGTCGAGCAGGTCGCCCGCCTCGTATAGCTCGAGGGCTGGGCAGGCGGTGCCGGCCCCGGCCAGCCGGACCGACCAGGGATCGCCGAGCAGGCACGCGAGCAGGCCGTCCGGCCAGCCCGTGCCGGGCTCCGGCGAGACGATCAGCATGGTGTCACGCTCCTTGTGCTCGGGGTCGCTTCCAGCCTTCCGGCCGGCGCCGTCCGGGTCAGTAGCACGCGAGTCCGTCTCCGTGGTGGTGCTAGCTGCACCATGCGTGCGGGTGCGCGGTGCATACCGGCCCGCCGGCCGGGGCGCATACGGTGTGTCCATGGCGACGATGGCCGCGGGGCGGCGGGGCCGGCGGCTGGCGCTCGCGCCGGTGCGCCTGCTGGCGGCCATCGCCAGGGACTCGGCCTTCGCGGTCGCGGGCATTCCGGTCCACCTGGCCGCGCTCATCGCGCTGCTGGCGCCGTGGGCCGTGCAGTTCACGTTCCCGCACGGGAAGTGGCTGACGGTGTGTGCCGCCACCGCAGCATCGGTGGCCGCCGTCCTTGCCGTCCGGGTGCCGCTGACGGTCATCCAGCGGCACCGGTTCTGGTCCATGCTCGGCGTCGACATCCCGGCGCCTGCGCCAGCGCGGGGCGGCACGCTGACGGAGCGCACGCTCGCGAGCCTGCGGTCCGTGGCCACCTGGCGGCAGCTTGCCTACCTCATCGCCGTCGGCCCGTTCCTGGCGCTCGGCGGCCTGCTGACACTGGCTGCCTGGGCCGGCGGCGCCGCGATGGCCAGCGCGTACGCCTACCCGTACGTGCTCGGCACGCCCGGCAAGTTTCAGCCGTCCAAGGCGCTGACGGAAGGCGTGCTCGTGCTGCTCGCAGCGCCGGTCCTGGCCAGGGCGGTCAGCTGGCTGGATGCCCGGGCGGCGCGCTCGCTGCTCGGGCCGAGCCGGTCGCAGGAACTGGAGCGCCGGGTGCAGACCCTGTCGTCGAGCCGGGCCGGCGTCGTCGACGCCGCCGACGCCGAGCGCCGGCGGATCGAGCGCGACCTGCACGACGGGGCCCAGCAGCGGCTGGTGTCGCTCGCCATGAACCTCGGCATGGCCAGGGAGAACCTCACGGCGCTGCCGCCCGAGGCTCGGCGCGTGATCGCCGAGGCGCACGACGAGGCTAAGGAGGCGCTGGCGGAGCTGCGCTCGCTGATCCGCGGCCTGCACCCGGCGGTGCTGGAGGACCGCGGCCTCGACGCGGCGCTGTCGGGCATCGCGGCGCGGGCGCCGCTGCCGGTGAGGGTGACCGTCGACGTGCCCGAGCGGGCCTCGCCGACCGTGGAGGCGGTCGCGTATTTCGTGGTGTCGGAGTGCCTGACGAACGTCGCCCGCCATTCCGGCGCGTCGAAGGCCGAGGTGGACGTGCGGCGCACCGGCGGCAACCTGCGCATCCGGGTGCTCGACGACGGAGTGGGCGGCGCGGCGCCCGGCGACGGGAGCGGGCTCGCGAGCCTGGCCCAGCGGGCCCGGTCGGTGGACGGCAGCCTGGCCATCGACAGCCCGGCCGGCGGCCCGACCGTCATCTCCGCGGAGCTGCCGTGCGGGTCGTGATCGCGGAGGACTCGGTCCTGCTCCGCGCGGGACTGGCCAAGCTGCTGGCCGCGGCCGGGATCGAGGTTGCCGCCGCGGTCGGTGACGCCGAGGAGCTGCTAGCCGTCGTTCCTAAACACCAGCCCGATGTCGTCATCGCGGACGTGCGGATGCCGCCCACCCACACCGACGAGGGGATCAGGGCCGCGCTGGTGATTAGGCGCCAGTGGCCGGGCGTCGCGGTGCTGGTGCTGTCCCAGTACGTGGAGGAGCGGTACGCGGCTGACCTGCTCGCCGCCAACACCAGCAGCGTCGGCTACCTGCTGAAGGACAGGGTCGCGGATGTCGGTGACTTCGTGGCCGCGCTGCGCCGGGTGGCGGACGGCGGCACCGCGCTTGACCCGGAGGTGGTGGCGCAGCTGCTGGTGCGCAGGCGCAGCGATCCGCTCGACCGGCTGACCCCGCGCGAGCAGGAGGTACTGCGGCTGATGGCCGAGGGGCGCTCGAACGCCGCGATCGCGCAGACGCTGGTCATCACCGACAGCGCGGTAGCCAAGCACATCAACAGCATCTTCGCCAAGCTCGACCTGCATCCGGGCGAGGGCGATCACCGCCGGGTCCTGGCCGTGCTGCGGTTCCTGGAGATAAGGTGACCGCCCAGCCGTCCGTCATCGCGCCGCCGCGCCCGCGGCGGCGGTGGATCTGGATCACTGTGGCGCTGGTTACGGCTCTCGTCGTCGTGACGCCGGTTGGCTTCCGGCTGTGGCTGAAGGCGTCGCACCGGAACCTGCCGGTGCCGACCGCGACCTACCGGCAGCGGGTCTCCGGCCTGCAGGTAGTGGCGCCGGCCGGCGTCGTGATCCTCCGGCCCGGCCACACCGCCGGGGTGACGGTTGCGGGGAGCCTGTCGTGGGTGTTCGGGCGTCCGTCGCTGGCCAGCGCGGTCCGGCGCGGCGCGCTGGTGGTGTCCGCGCGCTGCCCGTCGCTCAACCAGTTCGACGACTGCTCGGTCGGCCTGACCATCAGCGTGCCCGCGCGGCTTCCCGTCACCGTCTCGGCCGGCTCCGGCAGCATCAGCGCGCTGACCGTCGCGCCCGGTATCGCGGCCGCGTCAGCCGCCGGGCTGCTCACCGCCACGATCGGCTCCGGTCATCTCGCCGTCGCGTACCCGCGGTAGCGGCTAGAGGATCTGGCGCAGCTGGACTGTCTGGTCGCGCCGCGGGCCGACGCCTACCGCCGCGACCGGCGCGCCGATCATGTCCTCTACCGTCCGCACGTAGGCCTGCGCGGTCTTGGGCAGGTCACCGAACTCCCTGGCGGCCGAGATGTCCTCCCACCAGCCGTCCAGGTACTCATATACCGGAACGGAATGGTGGAAGTCCGTCTGCGTCATCGGGATCTCGTCGTAGCGCCGGCCGTGCACGTCGTACGCCACGCACACCGGCACCTTCTCCAGCCCGGACAGCACGTCGAGCTTGGTGACGAAGTAGTCGGTCAGCCCGTTCACCCTGGTGGCGTACCGCGCGATCACGACATCCAGCCAGCCGGTGCGCCTCGGCCTGCCGGTGGTCACGCCGTACTCGCCACCCGTCTTGCGCAGCCACTCACCCTGGGCGTCGTGCAGCTCGGTGGGAAACGGGCCAGATCCGACCCTCGTGGTGTACGCCTTCAGGATGCCGAGGACCCTGGTGATCTTCGTCGGGCCGATGCCCGAGCCGGCGCAGCCGCCCCCGGCGGTGGGTGAGGACGACGTCACGAACGGGTAGGTGCCGTGGTCGACGTCGAGCAGCGTCGCCTGCGCGCCCTCGAGCAGCACCACCTTGCCCTCGTCCAGCGCGTTGTTGAGCACCAGCCCGGTATCGGCGACGTAGCGCTCCAGCCGGGCCGCGTAGCCCAGGTACTCCTTCGCCACGGCCTCGGCGTCGATACCGCGCCGGTTGTACAGCTTGGTCAGGATCTGGTTCTTTTCCCGGAGCGCCAGCTCGAGCTTCTGCCGGAGGATGCCCGGATCGAACAGGTCCTGGACCCTGATGCCGACGCGGGAGACCTTGTCGCCGTAGGCCGGGCCGATGCCGCGGCCGGTGGTACCGATCCGCGCCTTGCCCAGGTAGCGCTCGGTGACCTTATCGAGCGCGACGTGATGCGGCATGATCAGGTGCGCGTCCGCGGAGATCAGCAGCCGGTCGCGCCAGGCACCGCGGCTGATCAGGCCGTCAATCTCCTCGATCAGCACTTCCGGATTGATCACCACGCCGTTGCCGATGACGGCAGTGGCGTTGTCGGAGAGCACGCCGGACGGCAGCAGGTGCAAGGCATAGCTCTCGTCGCCGATGACCACCGTGTGTCCGGCGTTGTTGCCACCCTGGTAGCGCACGACGTAGTCGACCTTGTCGCCGAGCAGGTCGGTAGCCTTGCCCTTGCCCTCGTCGCCCCACTGCGCGCCGACGATCACGATGGCGGGCATGTCACAGGTCCCTCCCGTAACACCGAAAGCCCCGGCCGGCAGCTCTGCAGGCAGGCAACCGCGGCAAGGGGCTCTTGCATTCAGATGCTACTCCACTGACCTGCGGCGGCGCGGGCCGTCCGCCGCGGTGCGGTCGGCAGCCGGGCGGGACCGCCCCTGCGGCCTCAGGAGCCGCGCAGGGCAGCGACCGCGGCCGGGCTGCTGTCGGCGAGGAACTCCGCGCACCGCGCGGCCTCGTCCTGCTCGCCGATCGCGCTGGCGGCGGTGCCGAGCAGATGCAGCGAGCGCAGGAAGCCCTGGTTGGGCTCGTGTTCCCACGGGATGGGACCGTGGCCGCGCCAGCCTGCGCGGCGGAGCTGGTCGAGCCCGCGGTGATAGCCGGTGCGCGCGTAGGCGTAGGCGGTGACCGCATCGCCGGCGGCCATGGCACGCCCGGCGAGTGCAGCCCAGGCCGCGCAGCAGGCAGGGAACCTGGCGGCGACCGCCGCCGGGTCCGGTGCGGTCGCGAGCGCCGCGGCGGCCTGGTCGTCAGCCGGCAGGTACGTCTCGGGCGGGCCGCCGAGCAGGTTCTCATGCATCATGCAGCCATCCTGCCGCACCGTCCGCGTGGCGGTCGTGGGTTCGGTGGCCGCTCCGCGGCCGGGCGTCCGCATCGCCGCATGTCCGCAGGCTGACCGCCTAGCAGTGGCCGCGGACCGCAGATCGGGGATTAAGTAATTTTAGGTAGTGATATTACAAGATCAACGCTATACGATCCTTTTGCAGGTAATTAGCCTTTCCGGGGGAGCGGTGGCATCGCTGCGCGCTCGGGCCTGGGACCGCGGCGCCTGCCCCCGATATCAGCGGGTGGCGGCTGGTCAGCGTGCTCGGAGCTGAGCTGGCGATGCTGGCTGGCCCGCTGCGAAAGTACGTGACTGGAGGTCATCTCAAATGGCGCAACTAGGACCTAGGCATCGGCCAGGGCAGGGCGGTCGGACGAAGGACGACATCGCCAGTCCCGCTGAGCCGGGTGCCGCGAAGGCGGTCGGCAGACGCGCGCTGCTGGCCAGGGGCGGGATCGTGGCCGCCGGGGTGGCCGGCGCAGGCGTGGTCGGCGCAGCTGTCGCCGGACCCGCGAGCGCGGCCGCGGGCGACCCGATCCTGCAGGACACGATCAACTTGGCCGGCACGTCGGACACGCCCACCGAGCTCGACGCCGCCAATAACACCACGCCCGCATTCATCCTGGCCAACACCGGCATCGACACGTCGAACGGCGGCGCCGGCCCGGCGTTGCGGCTCACACCGTCGACTGCCACCGAGCCCACCGCCGCCACCGTGGGCGGTGACCTGACTGCCACCTCCGATGGAACCCTGTGGTTCACACACGGGTTCAGCGGCGGCCCGTTCGCGGCGCCGGTACTCACCGAGGCGACCGGAAATGTCTATGTGCCGCTGAGTGCGCCGGACCGGGTGGTGGACACCCGGGCGGCAGCGTCCCGAGCGAACATCGTCAACGCGTCGGGCAACCTCGACAGCTCCGGGCGGCTGCTGGCCGGAAAGACGATCTTCATCAACCTCGATGGCCTGGTGTATTTCGCGGAGGCTGTGTTCGCGAACCTGACGGTGACGGGCAGTTCGCAGAGCGGCCACCTGAATGTCTGGTCGGGCGCCACGCCGGTGCCAAGCTCGTCGACGATCAACTTCAGCGCGAAGGAGACTATCGCGAACTTCGTGAGCTGCGGCGTGGCCGAGTACTCGACCAGCATCACGAATGTGATCGCGATTCACGCCTCGGCCACGACGCACCTGATCCTCGACGTGACGGCGTTCAGCCTGCCCGGATTCGAGTACGCGAAGTTCTCGTCGGCGACGACGGGCGGATCGCGCGCTGCGCGGCTGCAGCGCGCGCAGCGGGCGATGCGCGCTGACGGGATCAGCCGCTAGGAACCCTGACCGAGCGTGGCCCGCGCCGCCGCCGGGGGCGCGGGCCACGCTCGTATTGCTCAGGCCAGCTTGTGGCCGGCGGACAGCAGATCCTCGCAGGCGTGCACGACGCGCGCGGTCATGGATTCCTCGGCGGCCTTGCCCCAGGTACGGGGGTCGTAGGCCTTCTTGCTGCCGACCTCGCCATCGATCTTCAGCACGCCGTCGTAGTTGGTGAACATGTGCCCGGCGACCGGCCTCGTGAAGGCGTACTGGGTGTCGGTGTCGACGTTCATCTTCACCACGCCGTAGCCGATCGCCTCGCGGATGTCCGCCAGGTCCGAGCCCGATCCGCCGTGGAACACCAGGTCGAACGGCTTGTCCCGGCCGTACCTCGCGCCGACCGCGTCCTGGATCTCCTTCAGGATGGCGGGCCGCAGCTTGACGTGACCCGGCTTGTACACGCCGTGCACGTTGCCGAAGGTGGCAGCCAGGATGTAGCGGCCCTTCTCGCCCACGCCGAGTGCGGCCGCGGTCGCGAGCGCGTCGTCGGGCGTGCTGTACAGCTTCTCGTTGATCTCGCCGACGACACCGTCCTCCTCGCCGCCGACCACGCCGATCTCGAGCTCCATCACGATGTGGGCCTTCGCACACTGGCCGAGCAGCTCCTGGGCAATCTGCAGGTTCTCCGGCAGCGGCACCGCAGAGCCGTCCCACATGTGCGACTGGAACAGGGGTTCCTCGCCGCGCGCCACCCGCTCCACCGAGATCTGCACGAGCGGCCGCATGTAGCCGTCGAGCTTGTCCTTCGGGCAGTGGTCGGTGTGCAGCGCCACGTTGACGGGATACCTGGCGGCGACCGTGCGGGCGAAGTGCGCCAGCGCGACGGCGCCCGTCACCATGTCCTTGACACCGGCACCTGACAGGTACTCCGCGCCCCCGGTGGACACCTGGATGATGCCGTCGCTCTCGGCCTCGGCAAACCCGCGCAGGGCGGCGTTCAGGGTCTGGCTGGAGGTCACGTTGATCGCCGGGTAAGCGAAGCCGTGCTCTTTTGCCCGGTCGAGCATCTGGGCGTAGACCTCGGGCGTCGCGATAGGCATGACGCGGAATCCTCTCCTCGTGGGTCACTGCCAAGTATCTCCAAGCCCGGAGGCGTGCCCAAGCCGGGCGGGCAAGTTGGCCGCATTAGCCGGCCGGATCGCGCCGCGGGCTCTACTCTCGGCTTATGGGTCGCCATGACGCTGATCCCGCTGACCGCCGCCGCTACGCCGCGATGGTCGCGCTGTGCGCGACCGTCGTCGCGTTGTTAGTGGTGGGAGTCTTCGCAGTGCACGCGCTGTCGCACGGCTGACGCGGGCTCAGCTCAGGCCGAGGTCAGCCAGCTCGAACGCGGGCAGGTAGGGGAGCCCGCGCTCGGCTATCCGGGCGCGCGCGCCGCGCTCCACCACGACCGCGACGCCGACCACCTCGGCGCCGGCGTCCCGTAGCGCGTCGACCGCGGTCAGGACCGAGGCGCCCGTGGTGGAGGTGTCCTCGACCGCCAGGACCCGCCGTCCGGCCACGTCCGGACCCTCGATCCGTCGCTGCAGCCCGTGCGCCTTCTCCTCCTTGCGCACCACGAAGGCGTCGAGCCTGCGGCCGCGGCTCGCCGCCGCGTGCAGCATCGCGGTGGCGACGGGGTCAGCACCGAGGGTCAGCCCGCCGACCGCGTCATAGTCAAGGCTCTGCGTCGTGCCCAGCATCACCCGGCCTGCCACCGGGGCGGCACGTCCGTCGAGCAGCACGCGGCGGAGGTCGATGTACCAGTCGGCCTCCCGTCCCGAGGACAGCGTGACGCGGCCGTGCACCACGGCCAGATCCTTGATCATCTCGAGCAGGTCGTCTCGGTCGGTCACGGCAGCCGAGCCTACCTGCCCGGCCGGCCGTCCCCCGTCTCCCGTGCCGCGGTCGCGGCTGCGCGGAGCACCGGCCGGCGGCTGGTAGTTTCTGCGGGCCGGCGTGTCTGGCGCGGATTGTTCGGCCTGGTCGGCCGTCAGGTCGGCTAAATAAGGCAAAATGCTGGAACAGGTGATACAAGCCCGGCCCGGCTGATACGTCCGCGATCCGCGCTATGTGTCACGGCTGCCGCCATGCGCTGGTAACGTCACGCGCAAGGGAAGGACGGTGTCGCGTTGGATCGCTGCGCGCTGTTCGTGGACGCGGGCTATGTGCTGGCCCAAGGGGCACAGGCCGTTCACGGCACTCGCAACCGAGACTCGGTCTCCTGGGACTACGCCGGCCTGCTCAAGCTGCTCGGAGGCCTGTCCAGGGACCGGACCGGCCTGCCGCTGCTGCGTTGCTACTGGTATGACACGGCCGCCGAAGGCGGCCGCGCGACCGAGCACGAGACGCTCGCCGACGTTCCCGGCCTAAAGCTCCGGCTCAGCAAGGCCCGGCCCAACCGCAAGGAGGGCGTCGAGGCCGAGATCCGCAAGGACCTGACCGCCCTGGCCCGCAACCGCGCGGTCAGCGACGCGGTCATCGTGAGCGCCGAGGAAGACCTTGCCCCCGTCATCGCCGAGGTCCAGGACCTCGGGCTGCGGGCGATCCTGCTGCACATCAGCGCGGACGGGAGCTGGGCGATCTCCCGGCCGCTGCGCCAGGAGTGCGATGACATCATCGACATCTCGGCGGGCCACCTGCGGCCGTACGTGGACCTCATCCAGGGCGCGGAGCCGGTCGTCGCCGACGTCCTGAGCGGCGGCGGGTACCGCGAGCTGCCCGTCGGTGCGACTTCGCCCGGCTCAATGCAGCCCGCGATCGCCGCGCCCGTGCCGCAGCTGTACTCCTCGCCGGTTGCCGCGGACTTCGAGCGGCTCGGCCAGCCCCAGCTTGCGCACGTCAGCCGTGATCAGCCGGCGCCGCCGCAGCAGGATGCGCCGAGGTTCAGCCCGCCCGCCTCCGGCAGTGACGCCGCCCAGGCGGCTCAGGGCACCCGGCGGGCTGACGAGCCGCCGGCCCCACCCGCCTCGTTCCAGGCACCCGACCCGGCCAGGCAGCCGGCGTCGCAGCTGCAGGGCCAGCCGGGTTACGGGCAGAACGGCTACGGCGGTGGCGGCGCGCACGCGAACAACGGCCAGGGCCGCGGCGCGCCCGTCGGCATAGGGCAGCAGGGCATGACCGTGCCGCCGCCGAGCGGCCCGAACGGAATGCCCGCTATGAACGGCGTACCGCAGGCTGACCCGCCGGCTGGGCTCGGGCACGCGCAGAACGGCGTCCCCCCGGCCGGCGTGCCGCAGAACGGCGTGCCGCAGAACGGCGTGCCGCAGAACGGCCTGCCGCAGAACGGCCTGCCGCAGGCGGGCTTCGGCGCAGGAGCCGGCCAGCAGGCCGGTAGCGGCATGCCGTCGGCGCTGCATGGCATGCCGCAGGGCGGGCAGGGGCTGCAGCCCGGCGACATGATGCCCTCGGTGCACGGTCTGCACAGCAGCGACCAGGGTCCGCAGCACGGCACCCAGTCCGGCCAGGTGCCCGCCGCGCCGGACCGCGGAGCCGGGCAGCGATACGGGTCCGCGCTCGGCCAGGGCGGTCAGCTCGGCCAGGGCGGTCAGCTCGGCCAGGGCGGTCAGCTCGGCCAGGGCGGTCAGCTCGGCCAGGGCGGTCA
>Ga0335078_10014093_pt1 | contig 11857 bp, 12 predicted proteins | sample Lox_Sample_32_FD_206711 | JGI IMG/M metagenome (GOLD analysis project Ga0335078, IMG submission 206711) | Soil microbial communities from Loxahatchee National Wildlife Refuge, Florida, United States - Lox_Sample_3.2 | ecosystem: Environmental > Terrestrial > Soil > Wetlands | place: USA... | reverse complement strand
ATAGCGGGGGTGCCGTTGCCGACAGCACGCGTTACAACCTAGCGGCCGTCAGCCTGCGTGGCGGCGACCCGCTGAAACTGGTCTTGGTGCTTGAGCGCGGCGCCGACCTCTACTATACACGCGGTCCCGGCACAGACGCGCTCATGGACGCCGCTTGCGGCCGCAATGCCGGTCGCGATCCGCAACTGCTCGAGCTACTGAGGGCGCTCATTGCTCGTGGCGTTGCTCTGAACGGGATCACAAGCGACAAGCTGTCCGCTCTCCGCTGGCTATCCCCATAGGCCGCTTCGACGCGGTGAAACTGCTCTTCGACGCGGGTGCCGACGAGAGTCAGCTTGCCTGGACGCCGCTCCACCGCGCAGTTGCGCTCGGTACTCTCGCTGACGTGAAGACCTTGGTCGAACACAGTGGGTGCACTGAGGCGGTCGACTTGTGGGGACGCACCCCTTGGCTCGTGGCGGTAAAGACAGGTGACCTCGAAAAGGCCCGCTACCTCGTCGACCGCGGCGCCGATACCAAGGTCACAGGCAAGGGCGATGTGTCGCCGCTCGAGCTTGCCATCGAGAGCTTTCACACCCCGATGTTGAAATGGCTCATCGAATTCGGCATAAGCGTTGAGTCCAGCGCCGATTGCTGTGTCACCCCGCTCATGACTGCCGTTGAGACCGGCAACCTCGAGGCTGTCGACGTGCTGATCGCGGCCGGTGCCGACGTCGATCGCCGAACCCCCTGCGGCACCGCGCTCGACAGAGTTCAGACGCGCGAGATCGCTTTGCGCCTGCTTGACGCGGGCGCCGATCCCGCCGAGCTTTCCTTCGAAGGCCGCCGTGCTCTTGTAGGTCTCGATCCGCACCCCGACGAATCGCTCATCGACGTGGCGCTCGATACGGCAGCCGCCTGTTGGGGTAACCGCAATCCCGAGCTGATGGACCGGCCATTCTGGCAGGCCATGATTCGCTCCGGTATCGATGCGTATGCAGCCGCGCAGCTAGTTGGTCGAACTCGCGACGCATGCCCCGTCTGGTGCGCCCAGCGTTTCGGCCAATCCCTGACACTGCTCCCCGATGGCCGCGCGATTCAGATCGGCGGCGAGCACGAGGACTCCGACGACCCCGATTTCTGTATCTACAATGACGTCTTCGTGCACCACCCCGACGGTCGTATTGATATCCTCTGTTACCCGGCAGACGTCTTCCCGCCCACGGACTTCCACACCGCCAGCCTGATCGGCGACTCGATCTACATTATCGGCCGGCTCGGTTATCAGGGGACGCGCCATTTCGGCGAAACGCCGGTCTACTGCCTCGACACCAGCACGCTCCAGATCAGCCGCATCGAGACTACCGGCGACAAGCCCGGCTGGATCTCGGGACACCGTGCCGTCCTCATCAGCCCCAACGAAATCCTCGTCCGAGGCGGCAAGATCCCCGCGCGAGCCGGCGAGAAGGAAACCTACGACGACAACCGGGACTCCTACGTCTTGAACGTCACGGGCCACCACTGGCGACGCGAACCCGGGTCAAGCCAGTAACGCCCCTAAAAAAAACTGGCCGCCCACCCCCACTCCTAGGGGCAGGCGGCCTTGGTCAGCTCGGTGCTTGGGTCAGCACGAAAGGGGCCGTGGCAGCGCCGAAAGGGGTCCCGGAACGGCTACGCCCCAGTCGCTTCGTTAAGACTTGCCGACCACAAGGTGGTTGGTCACCGAGAAAACATTGGGCACGCCGTTGGCACGGATTCCAGCCAGGTTCCGATCCATCTCGCTATCCACCACACCGTCCAGGGTCACGTGCCCGTTCTTGACGATGATGTGAATCGAGGGTATCGCCCCCATGGCATACCGGCCCAAATCGGCGTACCGGTAAATCGCTCGCACTTCCGCCCGCCGGATTTGCCAGTCCATCGGCGACACCGGCAGGACTTCAATGTCGTTGGTCACGGTCTTCACACCGGGAATGCGCCTCACCACGTTGCCCGCGTCCGACTTCAGGACGGGGTCGGTCACCTGTCCAGCCAGCGTCACGCTGTCGCCCGAAACGGTGAACTCCAGGTTGTCGAAGACGTTGTAGTACGGGAGCATCGCCAGCTCATGGTGGACCCTCTGTTCCAGCGTCGGCGGATTGCTCCGAGTGGTCGCTTGAACCAGTGCCGGCGCAGCGAGCAACAGGACCGCCAGCCCCCATCGGATCCCGTTCTTTAGTGGTTTCATTTGTGTTCCCCTCCTCTGTCCATATGTACGCACGAGCCCCCTGTTTCGGTTCGGTCGATTACAAAACTTTACGGCGCGGTAGAATGGGCGTAAGAAAGAGGGGCAACTTGTCGACTCAGTTGGATATCAATCGCAGGCAGTTTCTCGTTACCGAGCTGGCGTTGGGCTTTGCCGCCGCAGTCCGGCCGATCGCGGCCGCCACCATCACCACGGACACCGAGGGTCTGGACGCGGCGGAGGTGAAGATCCCGGTGCGCGACGGGGAGATGCCGGGCTATCGGGCCAAACCCGCCGCAGGCAAGGGGCTCGCCGTGGTGATGGTGGTCCAGGAGATCTTCGGCGTGCACGAGCACATACGCGACTTGTGCCGGCGGCTCGCCAAAAAGGGCTACCTGGCGGTGGCGCCGGAGTTGTACGCGCGGCAGGGCAACGTCGCGGCGATGACGGATATCCAGGAGATCATCTCGAAGGTTGTGTCGAAGGTGCCGGACGCTCAGGTGATGGCGGATCTGGACGACACGGCGCGCTGGGCCGCGTCCTCCCAGGGCGGGAACGCGGCCAAACTGGGCATCACGGGCTTCTGCTGGGGCGGCCGCATCTCGTGGCTGTATTCCGCGCACAACCCCGACGTGAAGGCCGCCGCGGCGTGGTACGGCCGGCTGGTGGGGCCAACCGACGAACTGCATTCGCGCAACCCGATCGACATCGCGCCTTCGCTCAAGACGCCGGTGCTGGGCCTATATGGCGGGCAGGACCAGGGCATCACGCAGGCCTCGATCGAGCAGATGCGCGCCGCGCTCAAGGCCGCGGGGAACCCGTCGGAGATCATCGTCTATCCGGACGCGGGGCACGCCTTCAACGCCGACTACCGGCCCAGCTATCGCCAGGGTCCGGCCGAAGACGGCTGGAAGAGGATGCTGGAGTGGTTCAAGCGATACGGCGTGGCGTAGCCGCTATTTGACGGTGTGGGTGCCGTGGGTGATCGCCGCGCCGGCCCGTAAGGCCGCCGCGACCGCAACGACCTCGGCCATTTCCTGCTCGGTGGCGCCCGCCTGGCGGGCCTTGTTGCTGTGGATCTCGAGGCAATACGGGCACTGCGTGGTGAGCGCGACGGCCAGCGCGATCAGCTCCTTGTATTTGACGGGAATCGCCCCGTCGGCCATCGCCGCTTTGTCGAACGCCCAGAACGCCTTGATCGCCTCCGGCGCGTTGGCCTGGATGGTTTTGAGCTTGGCAAGGTGCTTCATGTCGTACATGGGATAGCCTCCGCTGAGTAGTGATGTTTCGAGTGTATCGTGGCGCTGGGTGGGCGCGCTAGACTCGGGCGTATGAGGATTCCTTGTCGCGTTTGTCCTGGCCGCGTTGCTTGGCGCGCAGCCGCGCCCGAAGGTGCGGAGCCTGGTCACGGTCATTGATCGCGATGGGACGAACAAGCACGTCGTCTTCACCGCGGACCGCCTGTTCGAAGCGCCGAACTGGTCGCCCGACGGCACGTACCTGCTCCTGAATTCCGACGGCAAGCTGTGGAAGATCCCGGCCGGGGCGGAGAGCCGGAAGCGGTCGATCTGGGCCGTGTGAAGGGCACCAACAACGACCACGGCATCTCGTTTGACGGCTCTCAGATTGTCGTTTCGGCGGGACAGATGTACGTGCTGCCCGCGGCGGGCGGCGATCCGAAGCAGATCACTCAGAAGGCGCCGAGCTACTTTCACGGCTGGGCGCCGGACGGCAAGGCCGTGGTCTACTGCGCCCAGCGCGACGGGAATTTCGACATCTACCGGATCGCGGTGGCGGGCGGCGCCGAGGAGCGGCTGACCGTCGATCCCGCTTACGACGATGGTCCCGAATACTCGCCCGACGGCAGGTGGATCTACTGGAATTCCGACCGTTCCGGCTCGTGGGACATCTGGCGGATGCCGGCCTCGGGCGCGGGGCCGAGCGACGCGCGCGCTGAGCGGGTGACGAGCGACGATATGGAAGACTGGTTCCCGCACATCTCGCCCGACGGCAAGTGGATCGTGTTCCTGTCGTTCCCCAAGGGGACGAAATGGCACCCGCCCAACCAGAACGTCGTGCTGCGGATCATGGCCGCGCCGGGCGACGCCGTGGGCAAGCCGGAGATCCGCGAGGTGGTGCGGCTGTTCGGCGGGCAGGGCACTTTGAACGTGTACTCCTGGGCGCCGGACAGCCGCCGCTTCGCTTATGTCAGCTATGAACTGATGGAGTAGCTACTCGCCGATGCGGAACGTGCCGCGGAGGGGCAGGTCTCGCGAGGAGCCGCCCACGTGCACGGCGTACTCGCCCGGGACCAGCTCCCATCCGTCCTTCGCCTCGTTGAAGATGGACAGATAGTGCGGGTTCAGCTCGAGCGTCACCGTTTTCGATTCGCCCGGCGCCAATGAGATCTTCGTGAACGCCACCAGGCGCTTGAAGGGCTCACCGGCGGCCTGGGGTAGCGTGGCGTAGACCTGGGCGATCTCGGCTCCGGCCCGTTGGCCGGTATTCTTCACATCGAACGTCACCTGTGAAGACGACACGTTCAAGCCCGAGTAGCTGTAGGTGGTGTAGGACAGCCCGAAGCCGAATGGAAACAGCGGCAGCTTGTCTTTCACGTCGAACCACTTGTATCCCACCAGCAGACCTTCGTCGTATTCGATGTCGAACATCCGCTTGTTCACTCTCCAGGGAGCGCCGGGGAAGGCCTCGACATCGTCGCCCGGACCCGGGGCGGGCTGTGATTGGGCGGCCGGATGCGGCAGGTCCGCCTCCGTTTTCGCGAAGGTGACGGGCAACTTGGCAGACGGGTTGACGTCGCCGAATAGGATGCTCGCGATGGCCTGGCCGCCTCGCGTGCCGGGATACCAGGCCTCGAGAACCCCGCTCACCTGGTCGATCCAGGGCATGGTGATGGGGCCGCCGGATTCGATCACCACGATGGTGTGCGGGTTGGCCGCAGCCACCGCGGCAACCAGCGCGTCCTGCGTGCCTGGAAGCGAGAGGCTCCGCACGTCGTCGCCTTCGCTGGTGGGCTGATTGACGAACACTACCGCCACGTCCGAGGCCTTGGCCAGGGCCGCTGCCGAGTTCGCGTCCGTGCCGGGATCGTATTCGACCCTTGCGGCCGGCGCCTTCGCGCGGATCGCCTTGAGCGGAGAGGAGCGGTGCCAGACGACCTCGCCCGATTGCGGGACGGGGTTGCCGCCGATGGGATCGACCTGCGCGGAGCCACCGCCGGAGAGCACGCCGACGTCGGCATGCGATCCGATGACGGCGATCGAGTGGATGTTCGCCGCCGCGAGCGGCAACTGGCCGTTGGCGTTCTTCAGGAGAACGATGGTCTGCTCCGCGACGCGCTCGGCCACCTCGAGGCCGTGAAAGACATCCGGCACACGGCGATCGGGCGGGTTGTCAAACAGCCCGACCGCGAACTCGCTGCGGAAGAGGCGGTGCAGCATATTGTCGAGGCGGGCCTGCGAGACCTCGCCCTTTTCGACGGCCTTTTTGAGCAATCCGCCGCCGAAGTAGTCGGGCCCGGGCATTTCGAGGTCGAGGCCGGCGTTGACTGCCTTGGCGGTGCTGTGGGTGGCGCTCCAGTCGGAGATGACGAAGCCCTGAAAGCCCCAGTCCTTCTTCAGAACCTGGTTCAGCAGGTAGTCGTTCTCGCACGCGTAGACGCCATTGAGCAGGTTGTAGGAGCACATCACGGCGCCGACATTGGAGCCTTTGAGCGCGATCTCGAACGCGAGCAGATCGCTCTCTTGCATGGCGCGCTTGCCGACTTTGACGTTGACGAAGGAGCGTCCGCTCTCCTGATCGTTCATGGCATAGTGCTTGAGGTCGCCGACGACGCCCTGCTCCTGGAGGGCCTTCATTTCCGCGCCCACCAGCGTGCCGGCCAGGATCGGATCCTCGCCGCGGTACTCGAAGTTGCGGCCGTTGCGGGCCTCGCGGGCGAGGTCGAGGCCGCCGCCGAGCGACATGGTGTAGCCCTGGTCGCGCAGCTCGCGGCCGATCAGCGCGCCGTAGCCGCGCGCCAGATCGACATCCCAGCTCGATGCTTCCGCGATGCCCGACGGCAGCGGCGTGGAATAGCGGCCGTAGGTGGACGAGCGAGTGACGCCGACCGCGGCGTCGGCCATCTGCTGATCGGGAATTCCCAGGCGCGGGATGCCGGGAATGAATCCGGCGCCGCCCAGGTACCTGGCCGGCATTTTATCGGGACCGGCGAGGATCTCGCCCCAACCGTTTCCGTGAAGCAGGGAGATCTTCTCGTCGAGCGTGAGCGCCTTGATCAACAGGTCGGCGCGCTGATCGGGAGAAAGGGTCTTGTCCATCCAGGGGCCGGCGGGCTTGGGTGGAGGGGCCGCGCCAAGCGTCAGGGCCAGTGCGGCGGTGGTGAATAGAGTTCGTGTTGTTGTCATGGGATGAGAGCCTTCGGATATTATCGCGCGGGGTGGTCCCGCGCGTGTCGATTTATGTCACCACGCCAGGAACAGGGGATTCGACGGTTTCTCCCGGCATCGATGCCGGGAGCGGATTGAAACTTCGGCGAGAGCCATCGCACGGTGCGCCGTTGGTGTTTCTCCCGGCATCGATGCGGGAGCGGATTGAAACCGCACAGGCCGCCGGGCTACGTCGATGGTGGATGGCCCGGTTTCGGCGGGGCGCGTGCCTTCGTCCGCTCAGCGGGCCGGCACGGCGCCGGCCGCCGCCCGCACCTGCTCCATGAGCCGCAGGGTGTTGGCGCCGAGGATGTTGCGGATGTCGGCGTCGGAGTAGCCCCGCTCGCGCAGGGCCTTGGCGATTTGCGGGAGGTGCGAGGCATCCTCCATTCCATACGGCATGTTGGCGCCGTCGAAATCGGAGCCCAGGCCGACGTGGTCGGCGCCTACCAACTTCACCGCGTGGTCGATGTGGTCGATGATGCGCGTCCAGTCGACGCGGGGGAGTTTGCCTTCGGCTACCAGGGCGCGGGTGAGTTTCTCCATCTCGATCAACTGGCAGCCTTCGTCGTGGCCGCAGCGCTTCTGGCTCTCGGCTTCGATGCCCCTTTGCAGACCCGGGTCGGCCTTTTCGGCGTTGCGAAATTCCTGACTCAGGAATCCGGTGTTGTAGTTGATCTGGATGACGCCGCCCTTGGCCGCCAGGGCGCGGATCATGTCGTCGGTCATGTTGCGCGGCGAGTCGCACAGGGCGCGGCAGGAGGAATGCGAAGCAAAAGGCGGCGCGGTGGTGATGGCCAGGACGTCGTAGAAGGTCTTGTCGGAGACGTGCGAAATATCGACCATCATTCCCAGGCGGTTCATCTCGCGGACCACCTGCTTGCCGAAGTCCGTGAGACCGCTGTGCGCGGGCTTGTCCGTTGAGGAATCCGCCCATTCGTCGTTGACGGAGTGGGTGAGGGTCATGTAGCGCACGCCGAGAGCGTAGAAGGTGCGCAGGACGGCGAGGTCGCTCGCGATCATGTGGCCGCCCTCGACGCCCATCAGCACGGCGATCTTTCCGGCGGCGTGGGCCTGGCGGACTTCCTCGGCCGTGGTCGCCAGGGCGAGATCGCGCGGGTGCAGGCGGACCTGCCGGCGCACCAGATCGATCTGGACCAGCGCGTCCTTCACGGCGCGTGGGCCGGTGACGGTGCCCGGCATCCAGATGGAGAAAAAGATCGCGCCCAGGCCGCCCTCGCGCATGCGCGGGATATCGATCGCTCCGGTGGCGTGGCGCTGGGCGAGATCGAAGCGGGGGGAGAGCAGGTTCTGCGTGGTGTCGTCGTGGGTGTCCACGATGAGCATGTCGCGCGGCTGCGCCAATCCCGCCAGGCAAAACAGCGCGAGCAGAATGGAGTGTTTCACTTCTTCAAGACTTTCTGTACGGCTTTGGCCAGCTCGCGGAACTCCTCGTGGGCGGGCGAACCAGGCGCGTACTCCGCCACTGTGAGGCCGCTCGAGACCGCTTCGGCCACCACGACCCTCTGGCCGATGGCGGGCAGCACCTTCTTCCCCATGTCTTTCAGCGAAGAGGCGAGGCCGCGGCCGAGGTTGGTGGTGGCAAGGATCTTCGAAGGGACGAAACGGATGCGCGGCTTTTTCGAGCGCCGTTCGGCGCGGGCTTTGAGCGAGAGCGAGAGCGTTTCCTTCAGCGCGAACAGATCGAGCGGCGACGGCCCGCACGGCAACAGCATCAGGTCGGCGGTGAGAGCCGCCTGGTAAGCCGTTTGAGGATCGCCGGGCGGCGTGTCGATCAGCACGATGTCGGCGTCATTCTCGGCAGCGCGCGCCAGGGTTCGCAGCGTGTCGCCTGGTGAGACTTTCTTGAGCGAACGCGCCAGCAGTCCGTCGCCCTGATGCGCCCATGCGACCAGGCTGTGTTGCGGATCGGCGTCGAGCACCGCCACGGTATGTCCCATGGCGGCAAACTCCGCCGCCAGATTCCCGACAATGGTGGACTTGCCAATCCCGCCCTTTCGCCCCGCGACGGCGACGATGGCCATATGGACATTAATCTAACATGGGACTGTGACCTCCGTGATTCGTCGGAGCATGGTGGCGGCCCTGACCATCCTCGCTACCGTGGCCTTTGCGGCCGAACCGGCGCCGCTGCTGGTGTTCGTAGGTGGCGGCCAGGAGGCGTTTGGGCAGGTGGCCGCAATCCGCGGATGGGAATTCGCGGCGATTCCGGAAGCGTTGCCCGGCGACGCGGCCGTGCGGCAGATTGAGGACGCGGTAGAGCAGGCGGAGAAACGGCGTCCTATCGACACCACGCGCACCTACCTGGTCGGGCGCGGCGCGGCCGGGGCCACCGTTTTCTATGCCGTCTCGCGGAGGCCGGATCTGTGGGCTGCTGCGCTGGCCGCGGGGGGGAACCCGGACCTGGCGATCGAGACCAACCGGCTGTTCGGCGCCAACGCCGAGATGGTGCCGATACTCTGGGCGGTCCAGGCCGGGGACCAGGCGAGGGCGGAGTTGTCCCGCGCCAAGCTGGCCGCCAAGGGTTTCCAGATCGAGCTCAGCACCCGGCAAATGAACCTCCCGGAAGCGTTCGACTGGCTGGCGGCGCACAAGAGCGATCCCTATCCGGCGAAGGTGGACTGCGAGACCGGCGCTCCGGCATTCGCGCGCTGCTACTGGCTCCAGATCACCAGGTTCAACCCGACCGCGCGCAACGACGTCCTGCCTCTGTCGCGCGTGGCTCCGGGCCTGGGCGCGTACCTGGCCCTGGGCGGTTTCGCTTACAGCATGGACGACGCCGGTCCCGGAGTCCTTCTGAACTGGCTGCCGCCGAACTATCCGGGGCCGCTGAAGCTCAACGACCGGATCGTTTCGCTGGGCGGAACGCCGATCAAAGACGCGCGCGGCTTTGTGGCGTTCATGGACGTGCAGACCGAGGAGCGGGCTCTGGGTGTGGTGGTGCTGCGAGGCAAGGAGCGGCTGCGCGTGGAGAGCCGTATCGCGCTGGCGAAGCGCGAGGAAAACGCCACGGCGCGGGTCCGGGCGGAGTTTTTGATGGATGGCCATCAGATGCTGCTGATCACGCGCGGAGTCGGCGAGGTGCGCCTGGACCTTCCGTCCTGGTGGGCTCCGTGCACGATCAACTGGAACGGCGTGGAGGCGGGGAGCGCGGATGGCGCCGGCTGCTGGACCGTTGCGCAAGGCAGCCTGGCGCGGCAGTGCATTCGAGAAAAAAATCCTGGTTTAGACATCTCACCCCCCTAAATAAGGTGCGGCCAACCCCAGATTTGAGGGTTAACAAGGCCCCAACATCTGATATACTCAGATTTGACCGGCGCACGCTCCAGGCAGACCCGACTCCATCGAGCTATACGGAATTCTTTCTTGATTGCCGAAGCCGACGAGCGGAGGCTTCGCCGTGGCCGGTAAGGCGCTTCCCGAACCCACTCTGCACCGGTTACCCGTTTATTTACAGCATCTTAAGCGCTTGAGCGGGCGTGGCATCGTGGTGGTTTCCTGCAGCACGCTCAGCCGCGACCTGGGCCTCGATTCCTCGCAAATCAGGAAAGATCTTGAGGTTACCGGCATCGTGGGCAAGCCCAAGGTGGGCTTCCCCGTCCCGGCGCTGATCGGCGCGATCGAGCATTTTCTGGGCTGGGACAAGGTGAAGAACGCCGTTTTGGCGGGGGCGGAAGGACTCGGACCGGCGCTGCTGGGGCTCAAGGAATTCAACCGCTACGGCCTGCGGATTGTGGGCGTTTTTGACGCCGATGAGAGGCTGATCGGCGCCGATATGCACGGTTTTGAGGTGCGGCCGCTGGGCTTCCTCCCGGGGATCGCCCGCTCGGCCAACGCTCGCGTGGGCATCATCACTTTGGCGGCCCCGCTGGCGCAGGGCGCGGCCGATCTCATGGTGAGCGCGGGCGTGCGGGCCATCTGGAACCTGGCTCCGATCCCGGTGCGGGTTCCGGCGGGCGTGTTCGTAGAGAACCGGGACTTCTACTTTCCGCTCGAGCGGCAGGGGGTGGGAGCGCAATGACGGCTGCCGTCGTGGACGAACTGCGCGTCGCCGATTGCTACCAGTGCGGCAAGTGCACCGCCGGCTGCCCGGTGGCCGCACGCATGGACCACATGCCGAACCAGATTGTCCGGCTGGTGCAGATGAAGGGCTTCGAGGCGGCGATCGCCTCGGCCGCCATGTGGGAATGCGTTTCGTGCCAGACCTGCACGACGCGGTGCCCGAAGTCGGTGGACTGCGCGGGCGTGATGGACAAGCTGCGCGCGCTGTCGGCCGAGCGGCCGTCTCCGGAGCAGGCGCGGCACCGCACGATCCTGTTCCAGCACGCTTTCCTAAAGAACATTCGCCGGCACGGACGTTTGAACGAATTGGAACTGGTGGGGACCTTCAAGACGGCGGTATTCGCCAAGAACGTCGACGTTCCGTTTCTGTTCAAGGACGCGCTGCTCGCGCCGCGCATGCTGCAACGGGGCAAGCTCAAGCTGGCCGGCGGAAGCGTGCGGGACCGCGATGTGGTGGGCCGCATTTTTGACCGCTGCCTGCGGGGGACGGACGCCTGATGGAACTCGGCTACTATCCCGGCTGCGCGCTGCACGGCACCTCGAACGACTATGAGGATTCGGTGCGGGCGTGTCTTGAGGCGCTCGGCGTGGGCCTCAAGGAAGTGAACGACTGGATCTGCTGTGGCGCCACGGCCGCGCACTCGATCAATCACAAGCTTTCGATCGCGCTGCCGGCGCGCAACCTGGCGCTGGCGGAGCGCGACGGGTTCGGCGAGATCCTGGCGCCCTGCCCGATGTGCTCGATGGAGTTGCTCAAGGCCGCCGACCTCATGAAGAGCGACGCAGCGCTGCGCGGGGAAATGGGCCGCATCGTCGAGCTCGATTTCGAAGGCCGCACCACGGTGCTGAACTTGATCCAGGTGTTCCAGAAGGTGGGACTCGATGCGATCAAAGCCGCGGTCAAGCGCCCGCTCGAGGGATTGAAAGCGGCCTGCTACTACGGCTGCCTGCTGACGCGGCCGCCCGAGACGCTGCGCTTCGACGATTGCGAGCGGCCATCCTCGATGGAGGCCGTGATCGCCGCGCTGGGCGGGGCGACGGTGGAGTGGAACTACAAGACCGAGTGCTGCGGGGCGGGGATGACGATGGCCAACGAGGACATCGTGCTCGACCTCTCGCACAAGAT
>Ga0335078_10014091_pt1 | contig 11857 bp, 9 predicted proteins | sample Lox_Sample_32_FD_206711 | JGI IMG/M metagenome (GOLD analysis project Ga0335078, IMG submission 206711) | Soil microbial communities from Loxahatchee National Wildlife Refuge, Florida, United States - Lox_Sample_3.2 | ecosystem: Environmental > Terrestrial > Soil > Wetlands | place: USA: Florida... | reverse complement strand
GATCGCCTGGTGACGGTCCGAAATGCCGGCCAGGCCGTCTTCGTTCCAGCGATAGGCCCGCAGGGCGGCCTGATCATGGGTGAAGTAGGCCCAGGCATCGCCGCCGCCACTGTAATCCTCGCGCACCGTGCCCCACGCGCGCTCGGCCAGGTAAGGTCCCCAGCGGTTCCAGTGCGCGACACGGCGGCGGGACTCCTCCAGACGCTCCTGTTCCCTCGTCACCTTTCTATTATTATGAACGGCGGGCGTGTCAAAACCGCGGCCTCGCCTACAACACCATGAGCCGGTGGTCCGGGCAATCCAGCTCGATGGCTTCGTGAATCTGGTCGATCAAACCCAACCCATGCTTGGCGAGCAACGGCACAATGGAGTACAGCCGTTCCTGGAGGTGCCGCTCGGGATAGATAAGGCCGTAGAGCGAGGATGCGTCGTGCATGGCGCGCTCGCTGCGGCGCATCGTCTCGCGGCCGGCCTTGGCCTGGATTTTCGACAGTTGGTGGCGAATTTTGCGTGCGCTGTTGGCGGCCGCCTTGGCCAGGGTCGGGTCGAAAGCCGTCAATTCCGAGTTCAGCTGCGCCACGGAGGTTTCGACGTTCTTTACGGTCTCCCGCATGGCACGGGAAAGCGCAGCGGGCGTAAGGCGGGCCGCCATGCGCTCGCGAAAAGCGTCCTCCCCGGCGAAACAATCCTCCAGACCCACGCCGTACCGCTCCATCCGCTTGGCGCTGCGCTCATCCAGGATGGTGAAGCCAATCCGTGGTACGGCCACCGGCATGCGGCCCAGCAGTGTGCGGTAGATGACCTCGGACTGTGCCATGTAGGCCACTTCCGCCGGGCCACCGATGACGGCCACGGTGGGCAGCATGGAATCCTGCACTACCGGCCGCAGCAGCGCGTTGGGTGAAAGCGAGGCGGCGTGCCCAGCCAACTCGGCGGCGGTAAACCGGCGGCCATTGGTACTGTACTCCTCGCCGCGGCGCTTCATGGCCAGCCGTTGTCCCTGATCCAGAAGGAAAACCAGGGAAGTTCCCGGTTCCATGTGCACCTGCGCATGGTAGCCGGAGTCGGTAAGTTCTTTGTTGCGCGCCAGAATGCGCTCCGTCAGCTCGGGCGCGGTTTCGACGGCGGCGCGCACGGCGGGAGCCGCCAGGTCCCGGAAGGCCGGCAGCATGGGGTCCACCTGCAGGATGTCGAACCGGGCCAGCAGCCTTCGCAGCAGGCCGCCGAAGGCATGCCCCATGGTGACGCCGGGGTGATAGGCTTCCGCGACCAAGTCGGCCACCTCGTCCGCGAAAGGCAGCCCTTCCATTGCCGCCCGCAGCTCGTCGACAGGCGGGTTTTCGAGCACCACTCCGCCCACCGGCTGGTTGGACGCCGAGCGCCGCATTTCAATCCTCCGCGGCTGGTGCCGGGCATTGAACACTACCGCGTGGTTCACCTCGGCGAAATCGTGATCCTCGCTGGCAAGCCAGAAGGCCGGCACCGCCGGGATGCCGTTGGCGGTGAGCCACCCAGCCAAGTGGACAGCGTGGAGAGCTTTGTAAATTGTGTAAGAGGGGCCGGAGAATAGGCCGACCTGCTGACCGGTTGCGACTACCAGCGTCCCCGGCCGGGCCAAACGTTCGAGCGACGCTCCTTGCGGGTTTTGAACTCGTAAGGCTTCAACCAGTGCCGCCCGGCGGTCGTCTGGGAATTTCACTTCGGCTGCAGCAGCCCGGTAACCGTTCAAATCGCGAAAGGGATGTGGATAGAATCGCGCCGTGCGATCCGGATGGTACAACACGTCCGCGAAAATGCGGCTTATGCCCGGCAACTCGGTCTGGCGGACGCAAGTACAGTGCATGCAGGGAGTCAAATTAGCAGATGATGAACCGTCGTTGCGGGATGCAGCGTTTCATCCCGTCGGTAGCAATTTGGAAATATCGTTATAGATCGCAAACGCGAACAACATCATAATAAAGACAAACCCGACCTTAAATACGGCTTCCTTTACATTGAGACTCATATCGCGCTGCATGACCATTTCGATAACCAGCATTAAAATAGCGCCGCCGTCCAGAATCGGAATCGGTAACAGGTTGATAATCGCCAACTGCAAGCTGATGGTAGCCATCAGCCAAAGGAAATCCGCGGCGCCTTCGCGGGCGGCGGCGCCTGACATTTGCGCGATTCCAATCGGGCCGCTGAGGCTTTTGGGCGAAAGACGGCGTTCCACCATGCCCTTCAGCACGTCCACCATCAACAGCGCACCTTTGCCGTTCTGCGCCAGGGATTCCTTCAGGGCGGCGGGAAACGACAGGCGGGTGGTAATGAGATGCAGTTTCTGCTGCGGCTGCACGCCGATCATGTAGTGGGCTGGACCGTCGAGCTTGGAATAAATCGGTTGTACCGTGACCGCGTACTTCTGGCCATCGCGCTGATATTCAATGGAAATCGGCTTGCCGCCGCTGTTCTTGGTGATCTCCTGGAACCGGGTGGGTGAATGCAGCGGTTGGCCGTTGACGCTGAGAATCAGGTCGCCCTTCCTGAGGCCGGCCTTCTCAGCCGGGTAACCAGGCTCAACGCCAGCCAACTGGATTTCGCCGCGCTCGTCCCAACCCGCATATCCCACACCCAGCTTCTCGCTCAGAATGGGCACCACGGTTGCGTCGAATACCGATCCACCGCGCTCAACGGCGACATGCATAGGGCGGCCAGCGCTGGTGAACTCCTCCAGCCCGATATCTTCCCACGTGGGGTTGGATTTTCCTTCGAGCTTTACAATCTTGTCGCCGTCCTGAATTCCGGCTTTGGCCGCCGGCGAACCGGGAACCACATGCCCGATCACCGCTTCGAGGTCGGCACTCGATACCTTTTGGTACTTCACCATGTAGAGCCCGGTGAGCACCCCAACCGCCAGCACGATGTTCATGAACGGCCCGGCAAACGAAATGATCAGACGTTGCCAGCGCGGTTTGTTGGGAAGAGCGCGCGGGTCGTCGGCCGGAGTCGGGCCACCGTTGTCCGGACCGGTCAGCAGGGCCGAAGGGTCTCGGCGCCGGCCGGCATCTTCGGGGAGTAGTTCGCCGGCCATCTTAACGTAGCCGCCGAACAGAATCAGCGAAAACCGGTAATCCGTTTCGCCGCGCCGGAAGCCGAACAGGCGCGGGCCAAAACCGAAGCTGAAGGTTTCCACCTTGACGTCAAAGAAGCGGGCTGCCCAGAAATGGCCGGCCTCGTGGATCATGATCATGACCCCGATCAGCACCAGCAGCCAAAGAATGTTTTCGCCGATTTCAACCATGTTCCATTACACCGTCAACGCACCGGCCCGGGCTGCAACCAACTCCCGTGCCATCTCGCGCGACCGGCCATCTATCTCCAGTACGTCGCCAACCGTCCGGGGCATGCGGACCGGCATGCGCGACAACGTCTCCCGCACCACTTCATGAATTGCGGGGAATGCGATCTTGCCCTGCAAAAAAGCCTCTACTGCAATCTCATCGGCCGCATTCAACGTACACGTAGCCGAACCACCCGTCTCCTGGCACTCATAGGCCAGTTTCAACAGGGGAAATTTTTCGAAATCCGGCGGCAAAAACTCCCACTTGCGAGCCTGCGCCCAATCGATCTTGGGGACCGGGGCTTCCGAACGGTCGGGATATGTCAACGCGTACTGAATCGGCATCCGCATATCCGTCGCCGATATCTGTGCAAGTACACTGCCATCGGTATATTCAATCATGGCGTGCACGGTGGATTGCGGATGAATCACGACGCCCACCTGGGAGGGCGTAAACCCGAAAAGCCAGCAGGCCTCGATTACCTCGAAACCCTTATTCATCAATGTGGCACAGTCGATGGTGATGCGGTTGCCCATGCGCCATGTCGGGTGGTTGAGAGCCTGGTCGGGCGTGACGTGCGCCAGCGCCTCCTTCGGCGTATTGCGGAAGGGACCGCCGGAAGCCGTCAGCATCAGCCGTGCCACTTGCTGCCGGTTGCCGGCACGAAGGCACTGGTGGGCGCCGTTATGTTCGCTATCCACTGGGACCAGTTCCGCCCCGTACTTCTCGACCGCTTCCATGACCAGTTTGCCGCCCGAAACCAGTACCTCTTTATTCGCAAGGCCGACGCGCTTCCCTCTGCGGATGGCCTCGTAAGTCGCGGTGAGCCCGGTCACTCCCACGATGGCCGAAACAACCGTATCTACTTCGTCAGCCGCGGCGGCCTGGATGCGCGCTTCCTCACCCCACCCCAACTCCGGCCATTCGCTGCGCGGCAGGCCCTCCGCTTCCAGCCTCTCGGTGAGGCGGTCCAAATCGGCGGACGATGCTACCACGGCTACCTTTGGTCGAAATTCGCGGATTTGGGAGGCCAGCGTCTCCACGTTGCGGCCGGCTACCAGGGCGTGGACCCGATAGTGGTGACCCGCCCCCAAATCGCCCCGCCGGACAACGTCCAGGGTGTTCGTCCCGATCGACCCGGTAGAACCGAGAACGGTGAGCGTTTTCATAGCAGAGGAGTCAGTGGACGTACCTGCCATCATAACAAAAAGCTCCCTGCCGCCAATCTGGCGGAACCCGCCCGGCCGGACCAGCGTAGTACCTGGAGCGCTACTTCACCCGGTTACCGGCGATGTAAACGGCGTCGATCGTTCTGGTATTTTTGATGTTCTCGATCGGGTTTCGATCCAGCACAACCAGGTCGGCCCACTTGGAACGTTCCAGAGTACCGAGGTCCTTTGCCCCCAAAAACTCAGCCGCATTTCGAGTGGCCGCCGTCAGGACCTGCATCGGCGTCAAGCCGGCCTGGACCATCAGTTCCATTTCCCAGTGCTCGAAATAGCCGGGAAAACGTCCCGGCGGGCCCGTGTCCGTACCAAAACCGTACTTCACACCGGCATCCACCAGTGTTTTGAGATTCTTTTTAGCCGTCTCCAGGAAGGCCGGATACTCCTGAAAGTGGGTGGCCGACGAAATCGTCTTCTGATAAGCCGCGCTGCTTAGCGTCTTGACGACCGCCGGCGATACGCCGCGCGTAAAAAACGGATCGCCGAGGAACGGGGCCCGGCTGCCGTAAACGAACATGGACGCCTCGCGCGACAGTGTCGCCGCCATCTGCCACGTCCCGTGCTTCTTCATGCTCTCGATCAGCCCCTGGTCGACCGGCTTGTCGCGCACGCTGTGGGCCAAGCCATCCACGCCGTAATCAGTCAGTTGCCGCGCGTCCTGCAGATAGAAAATGTGGGCCGTCACGCGGAGCTTGTGCCGATGGGCGGAGTCGATGATTGCTTTAGCGATGGGGTACGGCATCTTGGGGAGCCGGCCCAGTTCGTCGTCCATCCACAGCTTGATGATGTCCACGTTTTTGGCCGCCTGCGCCGCAACCGCCGGTTCCACCTCACCGGGACTGGATACGCCCTGGTTTACACCTGCGATGCCGCCGTATCCGCCCTTGAAGATAAAGCCCTGCCCCGCCGTGAAAACCCTCGTCATCGACGGCCTTCCGGCGCGCTGCTGATCGCGGATCTGGAAGATCAGGTCCTGATCGGTTCCCATGCTCTGCACCGCCGTAACGCCATAAGACGCATAGGTCTTCAGGTTCTTTTCTACGTTTTCCCGCGTGAAGAACTTAGCGTCCTGCGTCAGACCGATAGTATTGCCGAGGTGCCCGTGCAGGTTGATGATCCCCGGCATGACATATTTCCCGGTCAGGTCGATGGTCTCGGCTCCGGCCGGAGCCTGGAGTTGCGCCACCGGGCCCACCCAGACGATACGGCCGGAATCGATAATCATGGCGGAACTCGCCGCAGGTTGGCGGCCAGTGCCGTCAATCAAGGTGAAATTCTTCAGTACCTTGACTTCGGCGCGCAGCAGGGACGCGCCGACGAGCAGAGCCGCGAGACAGGCAATCTTACTTCGTTCTGATGCGTGCATCTTCGAGAATCCGTTTGGCGCGCGACGGGTTGAAAACTCCGCAGGAGCAGAAACGGGACAGGTAAGTCACCGCTTCGTCCGGCGTTCGGCGCCCTTCCTTCACCCAGTCCACCATCTTCTTGGCAAACGACGAACTGACCATCCCGTGGCCGCACATCGTTGAAATTTTCAACACATCCTCATTGGGAAGGTGCTGCGTCTTGCCTTCGAACCCCAATGAGTAACCGACGCTGTGCCGGCAAATGCCGGCGTCGTCACAGCATTGCTCGGCGCCTTCGATGGAGGTCGAGATGTTGACGCTCAGACCCAGGTCGGCGGCTTTGACCGTCTTGACGAAATCTTCCGCTGCCGCGCGGTTGTCGAACACCGCCGCCGCCGTGGTGGGAGTGTCAAGACCGTCGATTACGGCTTGAAAATCCGGCTGCGCGTCCCGCTTCCAGTGCGACATGGGGTTCATCGACTTCGACGGCCGCAGCGCCCCGCCGTGCCTTGCGTCTCCCAGGTTCACCGGCTTGAACGGCAGCGCCATTTCCAGGAACCTGCGCAGCCTGGGAACCGAATTCTCATCATTCTTCCCCCGGCTGCAAATGGCGAAAACCACGTAATCGTCGCGGAAACTCTCCGCGTCTCCGTACCGATGCAGGGTGTTGGTCATCGCTTTGCCACCTCCTCCTGACGCGCGGCCGGCGCGCTATTCGTGATCCGGCCCAAGCCAGTATTCGTCTTGGCGCGCTCCAGTTTGTATCCCAACTGTTCCAGGATCGGGGCCACGGTCCGATCTTCCCCGTCCGGGTCGCAGCGCGTTCCTACACCTAGCGCCACCACCGTTTCCAGCCTCTCTTCGACATCCCAAACCAGGCGGATAATCTCTTCGGTTCGCTCGACCGGGACCTTGATCTCGATGATCGCCGAGAGAACCTTTTCCTGCATGATGTCTTCGCGGATGGTTCCGGTAGCAACATCGGACATGAGCGCCGTAACGGGATTCTTCTTCTCAAATGCGACCCCCGCGCGCGCCAGTTGTCCCGCCATCTCCTGAATCTCGCGCATCCATACCCCGACTCCCGGGCGGCCCAATTCGATGGTGAATCCGACTTCGCCGACCTTCACCCGGCCGCTGATGTCGTTGGTCTTCACCTCTTCGGTCCCGCGGCCCTCCACGCCCGTCGATTCATGCGGTACCCGCGGGTCGGAAAATGCGCGCCGCACGACTCTCGGCCAGGTCAACTCCTCCGGCGCAAAGGCGGCCGTGGGGCAGACGTCGGGCTCCGGGTCGAAACGGAGGCGCATCATCTGGAACACTTTGCGCAACGTCCGCACCAGGGTCGGATTCAGATGCTCCTGGCTCAAGCCGTTGAAACAGGCATAGCACTCCACGCACTCGTCGCGATTTACGGTTGCCCGTTTGATGGCGGGATCGATGTAAATCGCTCCCATGGGACAGACGTATGTGCAGTTTCCACAAGCCACGCACTTATTGGGGTCGATTCTCATAGAGACAGCTCCTCTAACTCTTATACCCTCCAATTGGGCGCTCGGCGACGGGCCGCCCGGGGTCGATCCGGCTCATCAGTAATGCCGAGAACAAACACAATGCACTAGCGAGGAGAAAGGGCGAGGTCCATCCGAACAGGGTAGCCAAATAGCCGATCATTACGGCGGAAACGGCTCCGCCCACGTTGCCCCAGGTGTTCATCACGGAAGAAACCGATCCGCTGAAATCGCCGCCGATATCGATGCAGATGGCCCAGGATACCGAAACGGTGAGTTCCAACCCAGCCAGGGCGATGGTAAGGCAACCCATCGCCGCAATCGGGCTGGCTGCCAAAACGCCGGGTAGCAGAGCCAGCCCCGCAATGGCGAAGCCGCCGACCGAAACCGTCAGGCGGCCACGGCGGAGGTTCTTCCACCGGTGGGCCAAGCGGTCCGACAATAGTCCGCCGGCCACGTTGGTTATTGTCGCCGCGAGCAGCGGAAGGCTCGCCAGCCCGGTTCCAAGCCGGCTAAAGTGGCGCGCTTCGCGTAGGTAAGTGGGGAACCATGCCAGGTACAACCACAGCACCCAGCCATAGCAGAAATAAACAGTGCTCAGAGCCCACAGATTGCGGCAGCGGAGGATCGGACCCCAGGGCACGGCTGGCCGCGCACCGGGCGGAGCCGGCGACTGCGGCGAGCCGATGATCGCCAACTCTTCCGCGTTGACGGCGGCGTGCTGGCGCGGTAAATCGCGATAGTAGGCATACCACACCAAGGCCCACAGGATCCCCGCCGCGCCAAAAATGCAAAAGACCGGCCGCCAACCGCACCACGCCGTCAGCGCCACCACCAGGGCTGGAGCCAAAGCCGCACCTAGCCGGGACCCGGAATGCTGGAACCCCTGCCCGAAGGCGCGGCGCCTGACCGGCAGCCAACGCACCAGCGCGCGCGAGCCGGCCGGAAACGCGGCCGCTTCGCCGATGCCAAACAGAAACCGCGTGGCGGCCAGGGATGAGGCGCTGAACGTCAATCCCGTGGCTGCGGTGAAAACCGACCACCATGCCATGGCCGCGGCCAGGATGATGCGCGGACCGAAGCGGTCGGCCATCCAGCCGCCAGGCACTTGGAACAACGCGTAGGACCAGTTGAACGCCGAGACGGCCCAGCCCATGGAGATCTTGCCCACGTGGAATTCGCGCATGATATAAGGCGCGGTGGCGCCGATCGCGCCACGCTCCATGTACATCATGAACGCCATGAGGAAACTCAAGCCCAGTACGCGATAGCGCACCTGGCTTGCAGGAAGGGGCTTGACAGAGCCGGGCTGCGTTTGGGGAAGCAATTCCGGACTTGGCTGAACTCTACTCATACCCGCACGGCGGAAAACAGAAGGCCCCAACGGTCAGTAAGTGGGGCAGGTGCTTTCGCCTGCCCCACGCAAATCAGTGCTTAATCGGTCGCAATTTGATGTTCTTGAATTCGATTGGAAACTTCTGGTACTGCAGTCGGATGACGCCGCCAGAGAACTGCGAGTCGTGAATATCCAGGGTCTTCGTCCCATTCAGAACAACCACAAGGTGATCGCCGTCGGCCGTGATCTCGTAGTGGTTCCACTGATCCGCAATGAATTTGTATTCCTTGTCGGTTTTGCCGGCTCCAACGATCGAGCCGGTATTGTAGCCTGCCGGCTGGGCTTTCCATATCTGCACCTCGTAGCCGTCTTTGCCCTCGGGTGAGCGGATATATACGCCGCTGTTGGTGTCCTCGCCGGTTTTGAAGTCCAGGGTAAGAACGAAATCCTTGAAGCTCTCTTTCGTGTTCAGGTAGCCGGCGGGCGACCCGCACGGCGAAAGCGCTCCCGCAACGATTTCCCAGTGGGAAGCACCCGTGTCCGTCTGCTGGGCGGAACATTCCCGCGGATTGGAACCCACGGCCGGCGCTCCACCCGCCGGTGCCGGACCTTTCTTGGGGGCGCCACTGCGCGCCGCGCCGCCCGGTCCGCGGCCCGCCGGGCCCTGCGGAACGGCTGACTCCCAGCCGTTCAGGGTTTTGCCATCGAAAAGGAGTACCCATCCTTGGGCCTTCTCCTGGCGAGTCAGAACATTGTCCGCGCCAAACAGCGCTGCCGCCGCGATCAGCAGCAGACCCGCCGAAACTGCGAATGTTTTCATGTGCCTCATTTTAATCCGCCTTACCACGGCATCTGGCGTTTGGTGAACTTGCGGCCGATGTCCGCAGTCTGCTCGCTGGCCGGCCCAACCATGACGCCCTCCTTAATCATGCTAACGACGTCGGCGGCCGTCAGCGAATTCAGGAACGCGACGTGGTTTGCTTTACAAGCCGCCATCACTTTCGCTCTGGCGGCCTGCATCCTGGGATCGTTGACCGAATCGCGGCCATACGGCACACCGAGCGACAGCGCCATGTCTCCCGGTCCCCACTCCGCCATGCCGATACCCGGAATCCGGAGATTCTCGTTTACATTCGCTAAAGCGTATTTGTCTTCTTCCTTCACGCCCAGCAGAAGTTCGCCGTTGGGGTTAAGCGGCCATGGATCCGCTTTTTGCAAATACTCTTCCTGGGAGACGCCCCAGATCTGGGCCGCGGTAGCGACTCCGTGCACGCCACGATGCCCTTCACCGAGCAGTGGCCCCACTCCCTCCTTGTGGATCGGGAAGCGAATGGCTTCGATGTACGCGCGGATGGCGCCCGGCGTGTCCGCGTGGGTGAGCATAACCCCATGCACCCCGGCGGCTAGCACCTGCTGGAACATCCAGGCATTGGCGCGCACTGACACTTCATCGACGCCATTGACCGGTACGTTAACGATCACCGCCGGCGTACGATGGCCGCTCCTGGTGGGCCCGCCGGCCACCAGGCCCTTCATATACGCGGTCAACCCCACGATGTCGTAGGGTGCATGTTCCATGTCATAGCTGATGTAATCAGCGTACGTCTGGGCATCCTTCTTGCCCTGTTCAAAGCTGGCGGCCGCGTCTCCATTTCCACCGGGCGTGCCGGTATGGGAGCCGGTGTAATAGATCGGCTGCCCCTCCTCCAATAACTCAATGGTCCGATTGATCCGTTTCGGCTTGTAGGCCGGATTGCCGTTTTGCGCCAGCGTGACCACGGCGCCGAAGACCAGGGCAAGCGGCAGACCCAGCAAACAAACTCCCCTCCAAGTGCTTTTCATTCCTTCTCCTTTCGCGGCTTCCGCCATCCCACGGCAAGCCACTTCGACAGACAGACTCTATCTTCGACCCAGACGAAGATTCTCAGGGAAGGGGCCCTTTCGGGCCCCTGCTCAGAAACTATACTTCAACGCAAGCTGCACTTGCCGCATGGTCCTGGCGCTGGTAATGATACCAAACGTGCTTGGGGAACGCGGATCGTTCGGCGGCGTATTCCAGTTCGGATGGTTGAGCGAATTGAAGGCCTCAAACCGAACCGTCAGCGCATGGCTCTCCCGGATATGGATAAGCCTGACCAGCGATGCATCAAAGTCCGTCACTCCGGGGCTGAACAGCACATTCCGCCCCTCGTTCCCCGGCAGATAGGACAAAGTCGAGCTGGTAAAGTTGAATGCGGCCGCGTTGAAATAGTTGCTCGCGGAACGATTCGTGGGTACGGGACTGACGCCGGTGACATTGGGGAAATCCGCCAGGTTGCCGATGTTGGTGGTGTCGCCCAAAGTCGAGCCCTGCACCGGGGTGCCGTCCGCCAGCGTGAGAATACCGCCGAGTTGCCAACCACCGGCCAGCGCGGCGCCGACGCCATGAGTGACGAAACTCTTGTCCTTTCCGAAGGGGAGATCGTACACGTAGGAGGCGACGAACCTCCGCCCTTCGTTGAATTGCGAAAGACCGCGCATGGTGTTCATCGTGTAGCTGTTGTTCGGCCAGAGCGTATCGCCGGAATTGGTGCGGGTCGCGCTGCCCAAGTCGATGGCTTTCGACCAGGTGAATGCGACGGTGTAGGCCAAGCCTCTGACCGGCGTCTGCGTGACTTTTCCGTTGAGGGCGTGGTAATTGGAGTTGACTACGCCCGCCACTTCCTGAAGGTTTCCGTACAACGGCCAGGGACGGCGCGATGCGGTGCTGCTATGGTCGTTTGGTCCGCTCGGGAGGACCGCCTGGTTGGTGACCTGGAAGCGGTCCAGGTGGTGGCCTTCATTCCCCAGGTACCCAGCCTCCAGCACGATATGGTGAGTCAGTTCGCGCTGCACATTCAGCAGAAACTGCTCGACGTACGGCGTCCGGTTATTTTGGTCGGTGCCCTGGACCTGCGGCGCCGCGAGACATACTCCGCCGAAGCCGGGGCAATTGGGACTTCCAGACTCTGTAGCCCACGGGGAGGACAGGTACGTTGTGCGCGCGGTGGAAGAAATGACGTATCCATCCTTGGCAGCCAGGTTACGGGCCATATCGAAAACGATGTTGCTGATGTCCTGCACGTAGAAAATCCCA
>Ga0335078_10014090_pt1 | contig 11857 bp, 8 predicted proteins | sample Lox_Sample_32_FD_206711 | JGI IMG/M metagenome (GOLD analysis project Ga0335078, IMG submission 206711) | Soil microbial communities from Loxahatchee National Wildlife Refuge, Florida, United States - Lox_Sample_3.2 | ecosystem: Environmental > Terrestrial > Soil > Wetlands | place: USA: Florida... | reverse complement strand
ACTGTCCAAGTCACGGTGCACCGAGCGTTTCTAAGGAAATCTCTCGCCTGGGAATCTACGCGGCGAATCACACTCGGTCCAGATTGTGTTTAGGGGATCGTGGCGCGGGATGACATGACTCCGCGACAAGGATCCCTTGTCAGGAGTCATCATCTGTCCCGGCCTATGAGGGACAGCGGTTAAGGCCGAACTCCTTGGCCCATAGTTAATGGTATTCCTCTCGCGAAAAAAGTCAACACACGGGCGGGGCGGGACTGGGGTGAGTCCCTTCTTGGCCTTTGCTCTGGGGCTCCTTTGTCCCCTACGACATGCAGGTTTCATCGCGGCGCGCTTCCTGGTCTCCAGGTTGTCCTGGTAAGAGTTTCACGAGAATAGGAAAATTTTATTGTGAGAATTTATTGTTGCACGTGACTTCGGTAATCGTGTACAGTGTACGCTTGTTTTCGGTGATGGAGCGCCACCGCAAACGTTCCCGACGAACAGGGACTGATGGCTCCTACCTCAGAAGGGTAGGAGCTTTTTTATTTTTACGGACCAAGTCATGGCAGCGCGAATCATTTTCAATTTGCTACAAGTCCTCGTCGTGATGGCCTTTGCTCCCCTGCTGGCGGGCGTCATCAGCCGCCTGAAGGAAATCGTGCAGTCGAAGCGCGGGCCTAGCATCTTCCAGCCTTATCGCGACATCTGGAAGCTGTTTCACAAGGACGAGGTCATGTCAGAGTACAGTTCCTGGATCTTCCGGTTCACTCCCTATATCGTCTTCGTGGTGCCCATCTTCGTGGCCATGCTGATCCCGGTTCTCACAAGCTATCCGTTGTTTTTCGCGTTCATGGCCGACATGCTGGGCGGCGGATTCGTCCTGGCGCTGGGCGGATTCTTCGCCACCCTCGCCGCCGTGGATACGGCGAATCCATACGGACCGATGGGGGCAAGCCGGACACGCCTGGTGGGCTTTCTCGCCGAGCCGGTCTTCATGATTGTCTTCTTTACCGTCTCGTTCGTTGCAGGATCCACCATTCCGTACATTGTGCAGCAGCGATGGGTCCGACCACTCTCAAACTTCTTCGAGCCGGCCCATGTGCTGATCATGCTAGCCTTCTTCATTCTGATCCTGGCGGAAGGGGGTCGGATTCCGGTCGACAACCCCTCCGGTCACTTCGAACTGGCGATGATTGACGAATCCAAAGGTCTGGAATATTCCGGACCCGCCGCAGCGCTTATGAAATGGGGCGGCGAGATGAAGCTGTTCGTGCTAATCACGATCTTCCTCAATGTTCTCGTGGCTCCTTGGGGGCTGGCCTCAACCCAGGCCGTGAGCGATGTGCTGTTGGCTGTCCCGCTGGTTCTGCTGAAGGTTTTCGTATTTGTGCTGGTTCTCGTGACCGTGGAGTGCTCGCTGGCCAAGCTGCGTCTTTTCCGCATCAGCGAGTTCCTCGGAGTCGCTTTCATCACGTCGGTTGCGGCAATGATTACATGGTTGTTTACACAGTGAAGCGCCGGAAGGAGAAATATGCCGGAAGCTATCGGGCCTTTTTCTTACTCTTACCAGTTTAATGCTCTGGCAGGCGGGCTGTTTCTTCTTTGCACCTTCGGAATGGTAGCGACACGACAAGTCCAAGGCTGCATGCGCTTCTTCATCCTGCAATCGCTGTTCCTGGCCAGCTCCGCTTTCCTGATTGGGCTTCATCCGTGGTCGTGGCACCTCATGGCGGTCGCGGTGATCAATCTCATTAACAAGCCGCTGCTGATCCCATGGCTGCTTCGGCGTACGGTCCCCGAAGAGGTCCTTTCTCGCCGCGAGATTTCGCAAGTCCTCAACATTCCTATCTCCTTGCTGATCGCCCTCGGCATAACGGTCAGCGCCTACTTTTTCAGTCTGCCTTTCGTCAAACTAGCGAATGGATCGGCGGCGGGGGTCAACATTCCGATCGGGCTTTCGGTGCTGTTGCTCGGCGCTTATTCGCTCACGGTGCGGCGCGAGGCGGTGCCGCAACTGCTTGGGTTACTCGGGATGGAGAACGGGGCTTTCTTCACCAGCCTCTCGATCGTGCCTGAGTTGCACCTGTTCGTCGAGTTGGTGATTGCCTTCGACGTGCTGATTGCTGTTTTTGTGATCGGCGTTCTCACGCGCGCTATTCACGAACATATTGGCACAACAGCAGTGGGGTCCCTTCACGAGCTCAAGGAGGAGTCATCGCAATGACCGTCGCCGGCATCCTTGTGATTCCACTGATCGCTGCCATTTTGTGCTGGATACCTGCAATAGGCAGGCGCGTTGCCGGTAGAGTAACCTTGGCGAGCTCGGTGGCAATCCTGTTTCTCACCCTTGTCCTTACAGGCCAGGTTCTGGCGCACGGGATTTTTATTGCGGTGCCGCAGTGGCTCGAAATCGATTCCCTGGGAGCGTTGATTCTTCTCCTGGTGGCAGGGGTGGGAGTTCTGGCCAGCTTGTACTCCCTGGGGTATATGAGGAGAACCACTCACAATCCGTCCCTCCTGCACCACTATTACGGCAACCTGAACCTCTTTATCTTTTCGATGGTCGCTGTGCCTGTGGTTGTAGGGCCCAGCTTGGCTTGGCTGGCGGTGGAGTTTACGACGCTTTTATCGGTGCTGCTGGTGGGCTTTGAGAGCAACCGCGAGGCTCTGGAAGCAGCCTGGAAATATGCCATTTTGACCCTTACGGGCGCCGCCATCGCGCTCTTTGGCTTTCTGCTGTTGTTCTGGGCGATGCACATGGCCGGGGAATCGAGTTACACATGGGCGGGACTCGCGAGTGTAGCCCCTCGGATGGCGCCGGCGGTAGTACGGGTGGCCTACCTCACCATTCTCGTCGGCTTTGGAGCGAAGGTCGGCTTGGTTCCCTTGCATACTTGGCTGCCCGACGCTCACAGCCAAGCGCCGACTGCGGTGTGCGCGCTACTTTCCGGAGTTGAAACCACCGCCGTCCTTTACGTCATTCTTCGCATGATGCCGATTGTGCGCGCGTCTCTGGGAGGCACGGCCGATCGGTGGGCCATGGCTTTCGGCCTGATCTCGGTGGGTGTGGCGGCGTTCCTCCTCCTTCAGGTTCACGACTACAAGCGCCTGTTCGCGTTCTCAACGGTGGAGCACATGGGGATCATTTTGACGGCCGCTGGCTTGGGAGGACAGGCTGCGCACTACGGAGCGATGTACCAAATGCTCGCTCACACAGTGACCAAGTCATTTTGCTTCTTCGCGGCTGGAGCCGTCCTCATGGTCTCCGGGACGCGTGACATCGCCTCGGTCCGGGGGCTGATGCGGCGCTCGCCGGTCGTGGCGTCAGCGCTCCTCGCCGGTGCGCTGGCGATCGCGGGAGCGCCGCCGTTCGCGGTCTTTCTGGGTGAATTCTCAATTTTCAAAGCTGGGATCGGCGCGGGCCGGTACCTTGCCACCGGGTTACTGGCCGCCTTTTTGGTCGTCGCCTTCTTTGGCATCCTGCTGCACGTCAACCGGATGGTGTTTGAAGGGCCCTCGGAGGATGGGGGCATGGCGCCCGCACTGCCATGGAGTTGTTCGCTAACGCTCGCGCTTGCCGCCCTTCCAGTCATTGTGCTCGGGCTTTACGTCCCGGGCCCCGTGTACGAACTCCTGAGCCGCGCGGCAACACTGATAGGAGGATGACGTCGTGCTGAATCTGGCCTCGATGGCATCAGAAGCTGAACGCCGATGGCCGGAGCAGGTCCAGGCGTGGGTGGACCGCCGGAAACCAGTCTGCGAACTGCGTCCCACCCTTTCCGAGGTGCTTCCGGAAATCGCCCAGTGGCTGGCGGGCGAAGTTCGCTACCGTTTTGCTGGTCTAATTGTGGAAGAGCACCAAACCGAATGGGAATTTCGTTGCTTGTTTTACGCGAGGAAGGAGCCGGGGTGGGCACACCTTTTGATCCGGCAGCCGCTTGACGCGACCTCTGTTCCAAGCATCAGCCCTCAGGTGCACGCCGCCGACTGGCACGAGCGAGAGGCCGAAGACCTGTTCGGCATCACCTTTGAAGGGCATCCGAGGCTCGGCGATTTCGTGCTCCACAACGACTTGTGGCAGGAAGCGGTGAATCCCATGCGGCGCGATTTTGACGAGAGGACCGCGCTGGCCGAAAGGACGCCTGATACGGAGTGGCGACCCCGGCGCATTGTGCAGGATCCCGGCGCTTTCGCCATGCCCGTGGGTCCGATTTATTCGGGCGTGACCGAGTCCGTACATTTCCTGCTCGAAACCGTGGGTGAGGACGTGATCCGTGCCTTCCCGAGGCTCTTCTACAAGTACCGCGGCATTGAAAAAATCGCCGTGGGACAGAGTGTGGATCAATGCTTGTTGTTAGCCGAGCGGTTCGCAGCCACCACGGCCTTTTCCCATGCGCTTGCGTTCTGCCAGGCGGTTGAGACCGTCTGCCGGGCCAAGGTTCCTCCGCGAGCGCGAACTCTGCGCGTGTTTTTCGCCGAACTTGAGAGATTCCGCCACCACGCCGGAGTGATTCAGGAGATCTGCGAATCGACCGCGTTGACGGTAGCGGCAAACCAAGCGGCTATCCTCGAAGAGGACTTGCTTCGGCTCAGTTGCTCTCTGGCGGGACATCGGTACCTGTTTGGACTCGTCATACCCGGAGGTCTGAGTTGTGATTTCAGTGATTCCGCCTGCCGCGAAGCTTCCGAAAAGGCTGCGGAAATACTGACGAACTTCCAGGACCTGGAGCAACAACTGCGATATTCCAGCAGTTTTCTGGATCGCGTGGAAGATGTTGGGATTGTTTCGGAAAAGCACGCCCGCGAGTTCGGCCTGGTGGGACCGATTGCCAGGGCCTCCGGCTTGGCGGGAGATCTGCGCGAGGCGCAGCCTTACTCAGGCTACGAGCGCTTCGCGTTCGGCGCCCCGCTGGAGACGGAAGGGGACGGCTTCGCTCGTCTCCGCGTCCTATTTGCAGAGGCCGCAGAGTCGGCGCGCTTAATGGCGCAAGCGGCAACTATGCTGGATCCGGGCGAGGTCTGTGCGTCTGTGACCTTTCAGCCGGGGGCGGCCCTGGGGTGGGTAGAAGCACCTCGCGGCGCTACATTCCACTGGGTGCGGCTGGGCACAGGCGGTGTGATCGAGCGCTACCACCCGATCACACCCTCGTTTGTCAACTGGCACGGCTTTCACCTCGCGGCTGAGAACTTCGCGTTTCAGGATTTTCCGATCATCTTGGCGACCTTCGGCCTTTCCGCCGCCGAGAACGACCGGTAGAAGGACTGTCTGCCATGAGTCAGTGGGTCATCAAAGGTCTCCAAACCGGGATAAAGACTACTCGCTACCCCGCGCATGAGGAGACTCAAGGCGGCGTGTCACCCGGCCTGCCCTCAGCCCCCGAGCGCGTTGCCGATGAACAGGGCCGCCATCTGGCGAAACTTTGCCCAACTGGTGCTATTGTTTTCGAAGACGGGACTCTGCGGGTGGATCCGCGGCGGTGTGTTCACTGCTTCCGATGTTCCCGGGCCACCCATTTCCCACTCGACTGGCGACCGGGCTATGAGTGGGCTAGCTATGCTTCTGGTCGACGCGCTCCAGCTCCACCATGGCCCAGAGTCTTCTCGACGTCATTACACATTCTGGTGGTTGATGCGGGTGACTGCGGCGCATGCTTAAACGAGGTAAAGCAACTCAACAACCCTTATTACAACATGCATCGGCTCGGCTTCTTCATCACACCCACACCGCGCCAAGCAGACATCCTTCTGGTCGTCGGCCCGGTGACGGACCACATGCGAATCCCCTTGCGGGAAGCCTATGAGGCGATACCGACGCCTAAGCTCGTGATGGCAGTGGGGACCTGCGCGCTTTCAGGCGGCGTATTTGGCCCTAGCTTCGTTTCAGGTGGCGGCGTCGCGGGGACCGTCCCTGTAGATATCGAAGTGCCAGGATCTCCTCCACCCCCCTTGGCGATTTTGCACGGTCTTCTCGTCGCCGCCGGGCGGAAAGATCCTGTGGCCTCGACGAACGTCGGCAAAGCAGGTGCACCCGCGTGAGTCTCGAAGCCTTACTCGTAGCGTTTTTTGTGCTGAGCGGTATCGGTGTGCTTTCGGCCGCCCTTTTGTCCGAGCAACGAGCGGTCCAAAGCCTCGCGTGGACCGGTTCGGCGGCCTCGCTGGCAATCGGGATGGCCGGCGCCTTGGCTATCGCCGCGAAGGATAGCTTCACCGTTGCTCTTTGGTCGCTACCACCGCTGGGACGCCTCACCCTCTCGGTCGATAGGCTGTCCGGGTTGTTCCTGCTGGTGTCCGCGTCAGTCTTCCTTCTTACCTCGATTTACTCGCTTGGCTATCTTCGCCCCTACGCGGGCCAGTTCAGCACGCGGGCGTTGTGCGCGTGTTACTTCACGCTCTTCGCGTCCGTCGTGGTGGTTCTCACCGCTGGCGACGTGTTCACCTTCCTGGTGGGATGGGAGTTGATGGCGCTGTTTGCCTACGGCGTAGTCAATTACCGGAAGAGGCATGAGGAGGACGCACGCCCGGGCTACTTGATGCTCGCCATGGGCGAAGCAGGGTTTGTGGCGGTAGTGGTGGCTTTCCTGATCATGGCTGCAAGTTCATCGGGCAGTCTGGCCCTTTCTGAACTGCGCGCGCATTTGGTGTCCGTGGGCTGGCAAACCCGCTGGATTGTGTTTCTGCTCTCTTTCTTCGGCTTCGGAGTGAAGGCAGGATTGGCGCCCTTCAATCGCTGGTTGCCCCAGGCTCACCCGGTCGCTCCGGCGAACATCTCCGCGCTGCTATCCGGCGCGTTACTCAACCTGGGTGTTTATGGCATCGTGCGGCTCAATGTGGATTTGATGCCACCTACGACGGTGGGCCCCGGGTTGCTCGTCCTGCTGGTGGGAACGCTCTCGGCACTCACCGGCATCCTCTACGCCAACCGGACGAACGACATCAAGGAGATGCTGGCCAACAGTTCGATTGAAAACATGGGCATCATCACCGCGGGACTGGGAGCCGGGTTGGTTTTCATGGCCGTCCGCGAGCCCGTGTTAGCCGGAATGGCGTGGATTGCCGCGTTCTATCAGATGACGAACCATTCGGTGTACAAATCGCTGCTGTTTTTCGGCGCTGGAGCAATCGACGCAAACGTCGGAACGCGCGACATGGACCGTCTCGGCGGTCTCATCAAACGCATGCCATGGATCGCCCTGACCTTTCTCATTGGAGCGTTGTCCATCGCCGCTTTCCCTCCGCTCAGCGGGTTCGTAAGCGAATGGCTGACACTCCAGAGCCTGTTGCAAAGCGCTGCGTTGGCTTCGACGGCCGTAAAGGTGGTTTTCGCTTTGTGCGGGGCAGGGTTGGCGCTCACGGCCGGCTTGGCCGTAACCTGCTTCGCCAAGACGTATTCGATGAGCTTCCTGGGCATGCCACGATCCGATCGAGGCCACGGAGTTGCTCAGGAGTCTCCTTCCATCCGAATTGCCACGGGGCTGAGCGCCGCTCTTTGCGTCCTGCTCGGAGTGGTCCCCACCTTCGTGATTCCGATCTTTGGGCGGGTCGTCGAAGCCCTGAGGGTGACCGATGCGTCAGCCGCGCTTGTACCTCCCTTCTTTAAGAGCGCGTCCGAACGCCCGCTGCTTCCGCCAGCATTCGTCGATGAGTTTCACAACTTGGGGGCCCAGGTGGGGAGAGGACTCGTGCCCGGGTCGGGCCTCGTGGTCCTTCACCGCGGCTCCTCGCACAACCCGGTAGTGTTCGCCATGTCGACCACGTACATGTCGATTGTCCTTTTGCTTCTGACGGCGCTACTGGTTTTCGTGGTTCGAGAGTTCGTCAGCCGGCGGTCCAGGAGCGCGCGCGCGGCGCCGTGGGCCGGAGGACTGGCGGCACTTCGGCCCGAATCGACGTACACTGCCACAGGCTTTTCCAATCCTGTGAGTGTGACCTTCAGTGCGATCTTTAACCCAACGATAACTGAAGAGAGGCTGGAGGTCATTGCCGGCCACTTCCGCCACCGCCTTACCAGGGTCGTTGCGGAGGTCCATGTTTTGGATCGTGTGCTCTTCCAGCCGCTGGCCCGGCGCACTCTGGAGATTGCCGGGACGTTGTCGCGAATGCATCACGGCCGACTCAATGCATACGCCGCATACGTGCTGGGTACGCTTCTTGTGGTCTTGTTCTTGGATCAGACCCACGTACAAGATCGTTTTTCTTTTAGCCCGGCTTTGATTCTGATCGTGGCCCTGCTTCTGGATCGAGTGCTGTAAATTAACTTTGTGCCTCTCTCGCTGGGCTGCGACAGATGTTGCCTGAAGAATGGGAGATCCCATGCTCTGCGCACGGGATGGCATGGAGTTTGCGTCCCGATAGCGAGGACCCAAAGGCGAAGTTCACCGCTTGGTGCGCTGCCGCCGGTTTTGTGCTTTCACTGCCGGTTCGCGCACCTTGCCAGACCGAGCCCAATTGCTGGAGGTTAACTCAGCCCAAGCATGATCGACGCAAAAGCGCTCATGATCGTTTTCTTTCTCCTGTGTTGCGCGGGAGTGTTGTTGCCGCTGGTTCTGCCGGCAAATCAAAGCACCCGCGTGATAGCCTGGGTGGGCTCTGCGGCCTCCCTCACCCTCTGCGCGATCGGCGTGGAAGCGCTCGCAACGCAGACGATGTTCGAGGTCCGCCTATGGACGGTTCCGAACCTCGGGTTCTTCACTGTGAGTCTCGATCACCTATCGGGCCTCTTCCTTTTCGTGACAGGCCTGGTTGTGCTGGCGACCGCCATCTATTCGCGTCGCTACCTTGCACGATACTCCGAGGACTTCAGCCTTCGGACTTTCGCCGTAGCCTTCCATTCCCTTATTGCATCGGTCGCCGTCATCCTCGTGGCCGGTGATGTGCCTTTCTTTTTGATCGGCTGGGAAGCGATGTCCATCCTGGCCTACTTGCTGGTGAACTGCCAAAAACGCGCCCAGGAGGATCGGGACGCTGGCTATCAAATGCTGACCATGAGCGAGGCAGGATTTGTGGCAGTTGTCATTGCCTTCTTGCTCCTCGGCAGAGTCTCAGGTGGACTCAGCTTCGAGGCTCTCCGGGCTGCCGCAACGCAAGCCGGCCCCGGCCTACGTTGGGCTGTCTTCCTGCTTTCATTTTCGGGCTTCGGCGTGAAGGCGGGCCTGGTGCCCTTTAACCGCTGGCTTCCTGGAGTCTATGCGGTCGCCCCCGCGAATGTCTGCGCAGTGCTTTCCGGCGTCCTGCTCAACCTCGGAATCTACGGAATCATCCGGGTCGACGGAGATCTACTGCCGGTTTCCTCCGTCTTTCCCGGCCTGGTCACATTGGTGATCGGTTCGATTTCCGCGCTGGTGGGCATCCTGTACGCCAACCGAGAGAGCGACATGAAAAGGATGCTGGCGGAGAGCTCGATCGAGAACATGGGCATTGTGGTGGCAGGCCTGGGCGCAGGCCTGGTTTTCTTCGCTTCACACGCGCTGGCCCTGGCGGGCATTGCGTTTGTTGCGGCCCTGTATCAGATGGTGAATCACGCGGTCTATAAAGCGCTGTTGTTTCACGGCGCCGGAGCCGTTGATTCGGTGGCGGGCACGTCCGATATGGACCGTCTTGGCGGCTTGGCCAAATCAGTTCCGTGGATTTCAGCCTTTTTTCTGATTGGCGCTCTCGCCATTGCCGGCTTGCCGCCTTTGAATGGTTTTGTCAGTGAATGGCTCACGCTCCAATCGCTCCTGCAAAGCGCAGCGCTTAGTTCCGTGGGTGTCAAAGTCGTTTTTGCTCTTTGCGGAGCTGCATTGGCCTTGACAGCAGCACTCGCCGTCACGTGCTTTGTCAAAGTGTACGCCATGAGCTTTCTAGGAATGCCGCGATCGGAAACCCCCCGGCCCTCCGGCCGATCCCACCACTCGATGCGGTTCGCTATGGGTCTTCTGGCGATGCTGTGCCTGCTGCTGGGGATCCTGCCGACCTATGTGATTCCCATCCTCAGCGAGCCAGTCCGACAGTTGACCGGGACGGACAGCACTCCAGCCCTAGTGCCCGCTTTCTTTGCGCCCGAGCGCGAAACGAGGCCGATGCCAGCGGCTTTTGTGGGTGAGTTTCACGACCTTGGTGCCCAGATCGGCAGACGCGTACTCCCAGGACTCGGGTTGGTCGTCCTCCACCGAGGTGCAACGCGTAACCCGGTGGTGTTTGCCATGGCCACAAGCTACATGTTCGTGGTGCTTGTGCTCGTGACAGGGACCACGGTTCTGATTATCCGTTACGGAGTGGCGCGGCGGAGGCAGCGGCTGCGAAAACCGGTTTGGGCGGGCGGACTGGCTCACTTGCTGCCGGAACAGACTTACACGGCAACGGGCTTCTCGAACCCTGTTCGCGTCACGTTCAGCGCCATCTTTCACCCGGGCGAGGTCGAAGATAGCAGTGAGATGGTCGCCGAGCACTTTCGGGTGGCCATCCGCAGAGAGGCCGAAGAAGTGCACGTCCTCGACCGCCTCGTGTATCGGCCTCTCCGCTCTGGCGCAACCAAGGTGGCCGCAGGGCTCGCCAGGATGCATCACGGAAGGCTGAATGTTTACGTTGCGTACGTGCTGCTTTGCCTGCTTCTCGTGCTGGTCTTGGGGCGTCTGTTGTGACTGTGTGGAGGAAGCGTCGAACCAGAACCGACCGTGGTCTCATCGAGAGGCGAGAAGATTTCACAAAAATGTCGCTCCAAGGAGCCACACAGGTGCACCGGCGGCAGGAATCTCGCGACCCGCCAAGAACTCCCACGCAGGAAAGATCACAACCTCGGACGAGAGGAGTAAGCCATACTGTGGTCGACCCACTTGCTGAACTGCGGATGTAAGGTGAGGTTGCGCATCTCTTTCCGCGTGAACCATCCGGTCGCTTCGGTCTCGCGCCCGCAAAACGCCGGGAAAGGATAATCGACATCGGCGCTGACAATGTGGAAGGTCCACCCTGCCCCACATTTCTGGGTATCAATCCCTGTGACCCGGTAGGGCGGGAGGGGACCTATCTCCTCTTCCGCTTCCCTTCGAGCTGCGGCCTCGGGGGATTCCCCTTCCCTTATAGCGCCTCCGGGGATGCCCCATGTTCCCGCCTGATCCACAGACCTGGATCGTCGCTGGAGCAGATAGACCTCTTCCCCCTCTTGCGGTGTGTAGCGGAACAGAAGGCCCGCGCCGCCAGCCGCGCCCCAGTGAACGTGGCCTTCGTCGCAAATCGTCCAAAGGTCTGTAAAAGCCACCTTTTTCAAATCCATTTGATGCCCATCATTCTAGCGTTGGGCGAACTCCATTGCCAGCACCGATTTTATATCCGATCCGCCATAGCCACCTGAGACGACCCATTGGGATGGAAGGCAGAACGGTCAACTTACCACAGCTTGGCTTATGTCGCCCAAACGATGGAATGTCGTTAGAGCTTCGGGCATTGGGCGGATGCGCTGTGCTTACTTCTGGTGTTGGTCTTGGGCCGTCAGTTGTGACTGATAGGAAACGTCGAACCAAGAGCGAACAAAATCATCAGCGGTAGCAGCTCGTCTGTGGTAAAATAGATTTTGGTGATGGAGTTCGCCGCGTAATTCCCTGCCCGATGCAGGGTGATAACTCCTGGCGCTCGTTGGGGCGTTCAGGAGTTTTTTGTTTTAGCGGCCTCGTCACAGGATTGCGGACAGCCTTGATCCAATCGCGGACCCGGCATGAAAGTGGTAGTCGTTTCAGACATCCACGGCAACTTCGACGCGCTGTCGGCGCTTCAAGAAACTTATGATGAATTATGGGTCTTGGGCGACCTGGTCAACTACGGACCCGAACCGGGCCCGGTAATCGACTATGTGAGGAGCCGAGCCACCCTGATTGTGCGCGGCAATCATGACCATTCGATCGGGCTC
>Ga0335078_10014089_pt1 | contig 11857 bp, 7 predicted proteins | sample Lox_Sample_32_FD_206711 | JGI IMG/M metagenome (GOLD analysis project Ga0335078, IMG submission 206711) | Soil microbial communities from Loxahatchee National Wildlife Refuge, Florida, United States - Lox_Sample_3.2 | ecosystem: Environmental > Terrestrial > Soil > Wetlands | place: USA: Florida... | reverse complement strand
GCCATCGTGATCGAAATCCCATGCGTCGCTCGACCACGCCCAGCGGCCATTGCCGGCGCCGGAGATCATGGTGTCTTCGTCGAACACACCATCGCCGCGATTGCGGTACAGCGAGTTTCCCATGGAGTGCTTGCGGTAAAGCGCGCGGACCGATTCGGGCGCTCCGCGCTGGAATTCCTCCTGGGCAGAGATGCGGACTCCGGCAGCGGTCCACATATTGGCGACGTAGAGATCGCCGGCGCCGTCGTTGTCGTAGTCGAACCAGCATCCGCTCATGCCCGCGCCGGTGTCTTCGACGCCGGCTTCGGGGGAAACATCCGTGAACGTTCCGTCGCCATTATTGCGATAGAGATTCTTGCGGCCGAAGTCATTCACGACGTACAGATCGGGCCAGCCGTCGCGGTTGAAATCGCCCCAGGCGCAGCAGAAGCTATAGCGGGTGTTGTTGCGGTGGAGGCCGGTCTGCTTCGTGACATCGAGAAACGTACCGTCGCGGTTGTTGCGCATCAGGAAGTTCGGCGGGCCGTTCTCGGCATCGTAATAAGGCGAAGGGTACCGATACTGATCGGTGCCCTGGTAGTACGTGTACAGGCTGAAGTAGATGTCCAGCCAGCCATCGCGGTCATAATCGGCCGCAGCCGCGCCGGTAAACGTGCCTTGCGGCGGATGAGCGAACCGGAAAGCATCGGGCAGGAGACGAAAACGGCCGTTGCCCTCGTTCAGAAAGAGCAACGGGCCGGTGGTGCGAACCACAACCAGATCCTGACGGCCGTTGTGCGTGAAATCGGCGAAGAGGGCGCAGGCGGTGTGATCGAGAAGGCCGACGCCCGATTTCTCGGTGACGTCCTCGAAGGTACCGTCGCCGCGATTGCGATAGAGCCGATTGGGCAAACCCGCGGGCTGGCAAACATAGAGGTCATCGAAGCCGTCACCGTCGATGTCGCCGACGGAGACGCCGTTGTGGCCATAGATATCGATGCCGGAAGCGCCGTCGAGCACAGTCCGCCATTCGTCAACGCCCCAGCCGAATTGCCGGGCGAACGAGGGCGCATTCGAAAAGGCCCCGGGTGCGATGTCCTGGAACCAGGGACGAGCCGAGCGGCTGCGAGTCTCCTCGCCGGCCCGCCAGCTTCGGAGCGCGAATCGATCCGAAGCTTCCGCTTGCCATTGCAGATCCCACCACCCCTGGCGTTGCTCACGATGAAAGCCGGGGCCGCCGCCGACGAGTTCGTAGCGCACACGAGTTTTCACCGAACCCGCGGGGGTCACGTCGATACCGGTGATTTGAAACTCCGCCGTCAGGATTTGCGAAAAACCATCGAGCCATGCACGCAAGGCATCAAGGAATGGTCCGGATGGGAGCGACTCAGCCGATGGATAGGTCAAACGACGGATCTCAAGAACAGGGCCGGCACGAACGATGCGAGATTCAGCCGAAGCCAGCGACCCGCCCTGGAAGTTCGCTGCCAGAACACCAGCGAGGGCCTGGACGCCCGAAACAGACTCCAACAGTTCCGCGCTCCATCTGGCGAGAATCGGCGCGATCTGATCGTGATATCGTTCGGAGGTGAACTCGCCGTCGCTGGGCCGGGTGGTCAGGAGCGCGGTTTCGAGCGGCGTTTCGGCGCGATAGTGCGGGTGGAGATGAAACTCGGCGTCCACCAGCTCCGCCGCCTGAATGTTGGGCCGCGGGAGAAGAGTGGCGGAGGCGGCCCGGCAGGTGCGAACGAGAAAATCACGCCGGTGGGAATCGAATGCACGGCTCATGTTTTCGTCTGGAACCTACCAGCATCGCATTGGCGGCCTTGCTCCTGCTCGGCATGGCGGGTTCAGGGGCGCTGGCGGAGGATTCGATTGAAGCACACCTCGGCAATGGGTATCAGGCGCTCAAGCAAGAACGTTACGATGCAGCCATCGCGGAATTCCGCGCTGCGCTAAAGATGGACCCTTCGCTGGTGTTACGAGCGAGGTTTCCGCTGGGGGTCGCGCTATTCGAGAGCAAGCAGACGGCAGAAGCGCGCCGGGAGTTCGAAGCCGTACGGCGCGACGCCGGTAACACGCCCGCAGTCTCGTACTATCTTGGCCGGCTGGACTTGCTGGACGAGAATTTTGGCGGCGCGGTTCGCAACCTGAGCGAGGCCGCCGTGCGGCCGCCTTTCCCGGACACGGCCTATCAGCTTGGGTTTGCCTATTTGAAGCAAGGCGATCTGAAGAACGCGGAGAAGTGGCTTAAGGCGGCGGAGCAGGCGAACCCCGAGGACAGCGCCGTGGCGTACCAACTGGCGCTTGTTTATCGCAAGCTGGGCCGCGAGGCGGAAGCGAAGCGGGCTTTCGAGCGATCAGCCGCACTGCGCAGAACAGACGCGGACGAAGCGTTGCTTCGCCACGAATGCGCGCAAAAGCTGGAGGAAGGTCCGCGCGAGGAAGCACACGCGGTGTGCGGCCGTCTCTATGACGCCAACAATGCACAGAAACTGACGGCGCTGGGAACTATCTACGGGCAGCACGGCGATCTGGAAGCGGCGCTTCCGCCACTCGAGCGGGCGGCGGAACTGGAGCCGCAATCCCCACAGACTCAGTACAACCTTGCGTTTACTCTCTATGAGCTGCAAAGGTTCGAGGAGGCACGTGCGCATATCGCTCAATCCGTGCAGCAGTGGCCGGACGTGTTCCAGTTGAACTCGCTCTACGGTGCTGTTCTGTTGAGACTGGGTCGCGCCAAGGATGCTTACCCGGTGCTCCAACACGCGCACGAACTCAATCCTGGCGATACCCGCACGGCGGATCTGCTTTACGGAACCGCTCTCACGCTGGGTCAGGAGAGCATGGCGGCCGCGAGGTTCGGCGAGGCCAAGGTCTATTTCGGCCAGGCGGCGAAGCTGCGGCCAAACGCGCCGGAGCCGGGGGTGGGGGCGGCGCAGGCAGAGGCTGCCGCGGCCCAACACTCTAAGCCGTGAACGGCGGCTTGCGCGTGGCCACGATTCCGGCGCCCTCGCGAATCACAACCAGGTGATTGGCCGGCACGCTGGGGAAAGTCTGGGCCGCACCGCTCGGCCATCGGACCTCCAGAGCAGCGGATGTTTCCGCGCCAAGGCCGAAATGCAGGCGCCGGTCGCTCACCGACAGGAAGCTCGATTGGGCGAGCACTTCCTGGGCCTGGACGCGCCCGCCATAACGGGCGGTCACGCGGGTGCCGATTCCGCTTCGGTTTGAAACCGTCGTCTCAACCTGCACCTTGAGCCAGCGATTGCGTCCACTGTTGTCGTTGCGCAGGAGCGATGGCGGCTCATTCATGTTCATGATTACGATGTCCACGTCGCCGTCATTATCAAAATCTCCAAAGGCGCATCCGCGGCTGGCATGGGGGATGGGGATGGCGGAACCGGCCTCGTCTCCCAGCTCCTCGAACTGGCCGCCGCCCAGGTTCCGAAAGACAACACGGGGAGTTTTGTAGGCCAGCGAAGCGACATGCCTTTCCAGCTCGGGATAAACCTGTCCCGTGACCAGGAAAATGTCAGGCAGGCCATCGCTGTCGAGATCGACGACGCCGGCGCCCCAGCACACGTAGCGGGTTTCCACGCCGAGCCCGGCACGGAGCGTGACGTCAGTGAAATCGGCTTTGCCGTCGTTGTCGTAGAGCACGAGGGTATCGTCGGCAAAGTGGGTTTTCACGATTGCCAGGGCGCCGTCGAGCTTATAGTCGCCCACACCGACACCCATGCCGGCCTGTTCGGCCCCATCTTCACTCAGGGCCGCGCCGCGCTCGAGTCCTTCTTCGGCGAACGTGCCGTCATGCTTGTTGCGGTAATACAAGCTGGGCGTGGAATCGCAGGCGACGTAGATATCGGGCCAGCCATCGTTGTCGAAGTCGGCGGCGACGGCAGTGAGTCCGTAGACACGAGCCTGATCGACACCGGCCTCACGGCTGACATCCGTGAACCGGCCGTGACCGTCATTGTGGAAAAGGTAGCAACGGCCCATGGGAAGACCCCGGGGACCGCAGTGGACAGTGATGCCCTTCCAGTTGCACCCGGTGGGCATCTTCAGCCCGGTATTCAGATCCACATAGGTGTCGAAGAAGAGGTCCAGGTGGCCGTCGCGATCATAGTCGAGGAAAGTGCAACCCGTGCTCCACTGCGGAGCCGCCAGTTCCAGCCCGGCCTCGCGTGTAACGTCAGTAAACGTGCCGTCACCGTTATTGCGGAAGAGCACGTTGCGATCCCAATAAGTGAGAAAGAGATCGTCGAGGCCATCGTTGTTGTAGTCGCCGATGGTCACACCGGAGACCCAGCCGGGCCGGGCGAGACCGGATTTTGCGGTCACATCAGTGAAGGTGCCGTCTCGATTGTTCCGGTACAGGCGATTGCCGGCGCCGGGCGGCGTGGTGTCCAGCCGCGTGCCGCCGAGGACCAGGATGTCGAGCCAGCCATCGCAATCGTAATCGTAGAAGGCGATCCCGCAGCCGACTGCTTCGATGATGTTGGTCTTGGTGTCGATTTTGCCGTAGATGCTGGGCGCTTTGAGGCCTGCCTGGCCGGCGATATCGGTGAATTTCGCGTCAAAAGGGCGTCCGGAGCTTTTGCCCCGCGCCTGCGGGCGGACGTTGCGGGTGGCCATGCCTTGCGCGAACAGCGAGGTTGTCAACCCATGCAGAACAGCTCTGCGAGTGATCCACATCCAGAATGTCGGATTATACATGACGGGGCGGGGCGGGCTGGACGGAGCGGTGCTACACTCGGACCAGCAGAAACATTTATTAGTAATTATGTTTACGTTTGTGGACCTTTTCGCGGGCATCGGCGGCATGCGCATGGGCTTTGAGGCTGCCGGCGGCCGCTGTATCTTCACAAGCGAATGGGACGTCAACGCGCAACGCAGTTATGCCGCTAACTTCGGGGACGGCCATCCCATTGCGGGCGATATCCGCGAAATCAGGGAGACTGAAATCCCCCGCCACGATATGCTGCTGGCGGGCTTCCCGTGCCAGCCATTCTCGATTGCCGGCGTATCCAAGAAGAACGCCCTGGGACGTCCCCACGGTTTCCTGTGCCGAACGCAGGGAACGCTGTTCTTCGAAATTGCGCGGATCATCGCGCATCACCGGCCGCGAGCTTTTCTGCTGGAGAATGTCCGCAACCTCCGCAGTCACGACGGCGGCCGAACCTTCGAAGTCATTCTGGAAACGCTGACCCGCGAACTCGGTTATCGGGTGCAGCATCGCGTGATCGACGCTCAGGGCCTGGTGCCGCAGCACCGCGAGCGGATATTCATAGCCGGTTTCGAGCAGTCGACCAGGTTCGATCTCGATGCGGTGAGGGTGCCTGAGCCGGAACGCGGTCCGACGCTGGATTCGATTCTTCACCCGGAGGACGGCTCGGAAGCCGAGGAACCACACTTCACTTCGGGTCCGCTGGCCAGGGTTTCGCCGCGGTACGTACTGACCGCGCACTTGTGGCGTTACCTGAAGGACTACGCCGCGAAGCACCGCAGCAAAGGCAACGGCTTCGGCTTCGGCTTGGTAGGCGCCGGGGACCGAGCCCGCACGCTTTCTGCCCGCTACTACAAAGACGGCTCCGAGATTCTGGTGCGATACTCGCCTCGCCCACGGCGGCTCACGCCACGTGAGTGTGCACGTCTGATGGGCTTTGACCAGCCCGGCCGGCCGATATTCCGCATCCCGGTGTCCGATACCCAGGCATACCGGCAGTTCGGCAATGCGGTGGTGGTTCCGGTGGTGGAGCGCATTGCCCGGGCGATGGCCCCGCACATCACTTCGAACGGCTGCCTGGTTTCGCCGACGGAACTGATGCGGGCGGCCTCGGCGGTGCGGGCCTGATCACCACTCGCGCGGCAGTGGGCGCGATCTCGATTCGCTCGATGCCATCGGCGAGCGGGAAAGGCTCATTGATGCGAACTTCGGGGAAGATGGGGCGAACCACGTTATCCACGAGAAAATCGAGGGCGCTTCCGCTTACCGCCACACCCGAGACCTCGACGCGCCTGAGGTAAGCGGCGGCGTGACCGCCGGAGGATCGAATGGCGGCCGTCGCGGTAACAGGCTGTTCTCCCTCAAGGAGCCTGGTAAGAAACCAGTTGGTGGTTTCGCCCGCGCCCTGGCGAAGCTTCACAAAATCGACCAGCGCGCTACCGGTAACAGAACCATTGCCGAGCACCAGACGGGGGTTGCGCACTCCCCGCGGAACGTAGACAGGCAGTTGCGTCAGGATCCAAGCGTTGATTTCCCGGGGACTGAAGGTAATCACGGAACCAGGCACGGCGCGTCCATCACGAAGCAACTGCAGTTTCGATTCGGCGCCGGCGGCTGCGGGCGATGTGGCTGCCGTGGCGGGTCCCGTTGCGAGCAGCACGAGCGCGGGCAGAAGCCATTTGGCCACCATCTCATGATAGCCATGGCCTTTGTCATCACCGGTTACCAGATCGCCTGCTAGAATCCGTGGAGAGGAGAAAGGTGTGAAACTCAGGACCCTAGCACTGGTTGCGCTTTTTTCCGGCGCGCTGTTCGGCGCCGATGATGCAGTAAAACGTCTGCACGATTCGGCGGAAGTGATCACCGAAATCATGGGGGCCTCCGACAAGGCCATCCCGCAGGATCTTTTCGACAAGGCTGAATGCCTTGTGGTTGTGCCAGGCGTGAAGAAGGCCGCGTTCATCGTGGGCGGCAAGTATGGCCGAGGCTTTATTTCGTGCCGGCATCATGACGAAACAGGCTGGTCCGCGCCTGCCGCGGTTAAGGTGGAAGGCGGCAGCTTCGGATTTCAGATCGGCGGATCGGAAACAGACGTGGTCATGGCTGTCATGAACCGGCGCGGCGCGGAGAAACTGCTGCAGAGCAAGTTCACACTCGGCGCGGACGCGTCGGTGGCGGCCGGCCCGGTGGGACGCACTACTTCAGCGGACACCGACGCCCAGATGCAGGCGGAGATTCTGACGTGGTCAAGGGCGCGGGGCGTGTTCGCGGGCATCGCGCTGAACGGGGCGACGCTACGCCCGGATGACGATACAAACAAAGAGCTGTATCACGATTATGCGTCGAATCGGCAGATCATCGACAACGCGAAGCCTCCGGCGGGATCCCATGAGTTGCTTGAGGTGCTGAACAAGTACTCCAGCCACAAGGGCTGATTCGGCGGGTCAGCGCGAAAAGAAACTGGAGACCGGGGCGGGCGGATCGGTGCCTCGAATCGTCCGCCAGAGGTCCGCGTTCAGCTTGTTTTCGTCGATGCGATCGGCGTCGCGGAAGTCCATGCCGACGGTGCGGTCGTGGGCTGTGGGCGGATTCAGCTCGTTGAGGGGCGTCCGCGGTCTTTCCGCCTCCCATGGAGTGAGGACGGGATCCCTGGTGAAAGCAGCATACATGGGGGTGGCCCCGGCATCGTAGTGGGTCATGGGATTCATGCCGAGGATCAGTTCCATGGTGCGAAGCACCGAAGTCGTATTGTAAAGAGTACTGTCTACCACGCCGCCTCGCCGGGTGTAGGGCGAAATCACGAAAGCGGGCGAGCGGTGCGAATCCACGTGGTCCGATCCGTCCTGGGCGTCGTCCTCAAGAATAAAGACGGCGGTGCTGGCCCAGAAGCGGCTCTTCGAGAGTGCCTCTACCAACATTCCCACCGCATAGTCGTTGTCGGCGGCCATCGCCAACGGCGTGAGCCGGCCCGGACGCGAACCGTAGGTATGGTCGTTCGGCAGACGCATGAACATGAACTGGGGCATCTCGCCGCTCTTCTCGAAATCGGCCAGATCGGCGAGGAAAACCTTCGCCCGATCCACGTCGGGGTAGTCCAAATCGAAACTGCGGAATTTCATGTTGGTGACCGGCGTGAGCACGGGATCGAGAACCTTGTCGATCTGCGTGCCGTCGGGCGCCGCCTTTTCGCGGTTCTCCACCCAATAACCGTAGTTGCGCATGGTCAGGCCGCGGGCGTTCGCGTTGGTCCAGATGAACCCGGCCGGCGGGAGCGCCGCCGGCTCGCCGCCTTCGAAATCGTAGGCTTGCCGGCGGTTCCCGTAGGCGTTTGGCCACAGCTTCTGTACGTAGTCGTTGGCGATTGCCGAGGTGCTCCAGTTATGCCCGTCGGCACTGACGTCCGCGTTGACGTAGAAGTTATCGAGCAGCACGAAATCGCGCGCCAGCTTGTGCTGATTCGGCGTGATCCTCTCCCCGAACAGGATCAGTGAGGGATCGCAGTTGCCCTTGCCCATGTCGCCCAGCACCTGATCCCAGGAGCGATTCTCCTTGACGATGTAGAGGACATGCTTGATGGGGGAGGGCTCTCCGGGGCTGGCGGGAATGGGGCCTTCGGGGGCATCGAACCCATCGAGCTGGCCATCGTTATAAGGTGAGTCGGCGAGCGCTTTCCTGGTGTATGCCGCCAGCTCCGCATTGCCGAAGGCGGGGATGAAAGAGGCAGTGCCGGTTTGCATGTGCGCCACGTACTGCTTGCGTCTCTCGACAATTTCCGCGCGGTCGGCGATGGTGTCAACGAGCCCTTTCGGGTCTGGGTAGCTGCGGACGCCTTTCCCATTGATCACCACGAGGGTTCCATCGGGGAGCACGCCCGCGGCGGTGGGATACCAGCCGACCGGAATGAAGCCTTCCACGTGGCTCTCCTTCTGGCCGATATCGGCTACGGCAACAGCGTTGGCATCGGAACAGACCGTATAAAGGCGTTTCTGATCGCCACTGATGGCGAGTGCCGAAGGAGTCATGCCCAGGGGGTGTCGCGGCGTCATGGCCACATTGATGGTCTCAATGTTACTTAGCTGGCTGCCGGAGAGGCCAAGCACGAAGACGTTATTGGTGTTCGCGGCGGCGACGAAGACGCGGGCGTCCCATTTGGCGGCGGAGGTGTCCGCGTCATCGTCTCCATCCTCTTCGGCTTTTTCCGGCTTGCGGTCGCTCCAAATCATGTCGGTGGGATGAGCCCCCACGCGCACGGTGTTGAGAATGGAGCCGTCGGAGGTTCGCAACTGCTGCACCGTTCCATCGGCCCAGCTACTGACGAAGAAGGAGTCGCCCTTCGGCGGAAACAGGATCCGATAAGGCCGGCGGCCGGTCGAGAAACGCTGGATCAGCCGTCCGGACTGAGGATTCACCACAACGACGGAATCGTGATACATGTCGGCGGCATAGAGGAGCCGGCCGTCGGGCGACATGGCGACATCGCCGATGAAGTCGTTTTCGGAGGGTTTCTGAACGAGGGCAAAGGTGCGGCCAGCCTTGAGAGAGCCATCGGCGCCAAACACGAACTCATAGATGGCGGCGCGCGAGCCACCGCTTACCCAGAGCGTGTGGCCATCAGGCGAGAACGTGAGACCCAGCCACGCATCGGCGACGGGTGTGCGGCTCAACTCTTTCTGCGCCGCAGTATCGAGGACGCTGAGCGTGGGAGGGTTATAGCCACCGTTCAGAACCACGAGATACTTGCCGTCCTTCGAGAGCGCGCAGGACATGGGGAGCGTGTCGAGCGCAACTTGCTTACCAGCGGGGGTCAGACGCCAGCCGCTATTCAGCAGGAAACTGCCATCGGGCAGGGGGCCCACCTGCTGGCGGGGGATCGTCTGGGAAGTCAGCGAGAGCGCAAGCGCTGCGGCAGCAAATATCCAGGGGGTTCGCACGGCGAGACTCGTATCTCAGAATAGCCGAAGGGTTGACTACATGTCGTTGCGATCGTGTTTCGCCGGGGTATTACGAATTCCAGGCCGCCTCGGCCAGCCGGGCGATGATCCGCTCGCGGATGGGCAGGTCGCGGCGGCTCGCCTTGATATAGATGGCGAGGGCGAGTTTGTTGCCGATGACGCCGACGTCGTTTGTGCCACCGTTGAGGCCTCCCGGAGCGGTAGCGGTGGTCCCGGTTTTGTCGGCGACGACGGTGCCTTGGGGAAGCAGAGCGCGGATGCGGTTTCCGCCAGTTGCGCATGCCTCGAGGCATCGGACGGCAAACCTGGTAGACGACGCGGAGAGAAGCTGGCCGGCGAACAGACGCTGCAGCATTTGAACGGTGGCGTCGGGCGTCGCGGTGTCGCGCGGATCGTCAATAAACCGGCGCATGGCGCTCTCGCCGCCGGAAGCGTCCTGACCGCACTGCCGTTCGCTCCGGTCAACGCGGATGCCGGCGATTCCCCATTGTTGAAAACGTTTAGCCATTTCGGGCGCGCCGCCTCCGATGCGATACAGTGTTTCGACCGCGGTGTTGTCGCTGGCGGAAATCATGCGCCGTATCAACTCGCTGAGCGGGAACCGGCGTTGTCTCGGCCAGCGTTCGGAGATTTCGCTGACGTTGGTGACGACATCCTCGTGAATGACCTCGACATCCGAGTCAATCCCGATCAATGTCTCGTCCACCATGGACAGGAGATTCATGGCGATGGGAAGTTTGCAGACACTGGCGAGGGGAAAGCTCTCGTCGCCGTTGATGCTGGCGTGAGCACCGGTATGAAGGTCCAAAGCGGCCACGCCCACGACGCCGTCGCTATCGGCGACAATCTTCTCCCAGCGTTGGGAAAGGGAAGGGCCACGCGCCGCGCTCAGCGCGCTTCCGGCTAAGTAGACGAATTCCCGGCGCGTGAATCTCTGCATCGGGGCACGGATTCAATTGCTGGTATTACAACGTTCGATTGTAACCGGCCGGGGGCCCGCCGCGCAGGCGCGGTTTTTCGGACTCTTTGTCAGATGTCGTAATAAAGCGCGAACTCGTACGGGTGCGGCCGCAGCCGGATGGCGTCGGCTTCATTCTTCCGCTTATAGGTGATCCAGGTATCGATTAGCTCTTCGCCGAACACATCGCCCTTGAGCAGGAACTGATGGTCCTCCTCGATGCAGTTGAGCGCCTCTTCGAGAGACGCGGGCATGGAGGGAACATTCGACAGCTCCTCGGGTGAAAGATCGTAGATGTCTTTGTCGAGAGATTCGCCGGGATCGATGCGATTGGCCACACCGTCCAGCCCGGCCATGAGCATCGCGGCGAAGGCCAGATATGGATTGGCCGACGGATCGGGCGGCCGGAACTCGACGCGCTTGGCCTTCGGATTGGCCGAGTACATGGGAATGCGCACCGCGGCTGAGCGGTTCCGGCGCGAGTAAGCGAGATTGACGGGAGCCTCATATCCGGGGACGAGCCGCTTGTAGCTGTTGGTGGTGGGCGCGATGATTGCCGACAGAGCGCGCGCATGTTTGAGCAGCCCGCCAATGTACCAGAGCGCAAGCTGGCTCAGGCCGGCGTAGAGGTCACCCGCGAACAGCGGCTCGCCGCCCTTCCAAATGCTCTGGTGGGTGTGCATGCCGCTGCCGTTATCGCCGAACAGAGGCTTGGGCATAAACGTGACGGTTTTGCCGTACTGGTATGCGACGTTGCGGATGCAGTATTTGTACAGCATCATGTTGTCGGCCGATTTCACCAGCGTGTTGAAACGCTGATCGATTTCGCACTGCCCGCCGGTGGCCACTTCGTGGTGATGGCACTCGATCTCAAGGCCGCAGTCCATCATGGTCTGGACCATCTCCGAGCGCAGATCCTGGTAATGATCGGTGGGTGGGACCGGGAAATAGCCTTCTTTGTAGCGCGGCCGGTAGCCGAGGTTGTTCTCTTCACGGCCGGAATTCCAGCGGCCTTCTTCCGCGTCGATGAAGTAGAAGCCGGAGTGCTGGGTCTGATCGAAGCGGATATTGTCGAAGATGAAGAACTCGGCTTCCGCGCCGAAATAGGCAGTATCGCCGACGCCGCTGTTTTTCAGATACAGCTCGGCCTTCTTCGCGATCCAGCGGGGGTCGCGTTCATAGTGTTGCCGGGTAATCGGATCAATGACGTCGGCAGTCATCACCAGCGTGCGCATTTCG
>Ga0335078_10014088_pt1 | contig 11858 bp, 11 predicted proteins | sample Lox_Sample_32_FD_206711 | JGI IMG/M metagenome (GOLD analysis project Ga0335078, IMG submission 206711) | Soil microbial communities from Loxahatchee National Wildlife Refuge, Florida, United States - Lox_Sample_3.2 | ecosystem: Environmental > Terrestrial > Soil > Wetlands | place: USA... | reverse complement strand
GATCCTGTTAACTATGGTACATCCGGTCTGTAACGCCCAATGTGCAGCCAGATTCCGCCATGCGTTGACCATCGCCAAATTGAGGCTGTGGGTAACTGGATGCGTCAGACCGCCCCGGGTTGCCGTATGCCGGCCAGGAGACTGTTCAACTGCTCCATGACGGCGAAGGCATCCGCTACGTATAGTACGTCCGCTTTGCCCCGCGCCCAACCGCAATTCGGGTCCAGATTGATGGCCCGCCGTTCGCTGATGAAACGCCAACCCACCACGTGCGGCTCTTCTCCGTGACAGCAGGTCGCCAGCCCTTTCGGATGCCGCGGGGTCGATCCCGTTTGTCCGACCTGGTTCAAATGCGTCATGAAGGGCAGCACCGCCTGCCCTTCGCCGCTCAGGTCCACCAGCGACTTGCTGCCGCCCAGCGACGCTTGCGCCAGTTGCAGGAAGCCCAGGATCAGCCGCGCGGCATCCGCCGGATGAGCCTGGCCGTCGGCCTGCTTCTTGGTCCATCCGGCGCCGGCCACAAACAGTAAATCGGCCTCCGGACGAATGGTCTGCTGATCCGTGCGCGGCGCGCGCCAGCCGGAGAATGCCGTGCGGCGTAGACTCTCGTCCACCGCCGCTGGCAGGCGCTCCAGCGCGGCGTGCGCGGGTGCGCCTTGCCAAGGCTCGCCTGCCCCTGGCTCCAACAGGATGAACCACGGCCTTTGCGGGCGCTGGGAGACGCCCTCGATCCGCTGGCGGTAATACCAGCGGGTCACGGCGGGAACTCCACCTTCCACGCTTACCCCGGTCGCATGTGTATCGGCGCGGCCATGCAGGCGTTGCGCGACGCCCGCTATGCAGCGCGCCCAGCGCGAAGTGCCCGGCGCGATCACCAACGTGGCGCCCGCCGCTTCGGTCAAAGCTGCTGCAGCGGCGGCATCCGTGGCGTAGCGGGCCGCGGCAAAGTCGTCGCCAGTCACCGCCAGGTACCGCGCCGCGCCGCAGCCTCCGATCGAATTGGCCGCGGCCTGCGCATCGTCCGCCGCCACCAGCCCCACGATGAGGCTCGCGCCGGGCAAGTCCCTGCCCAGCGCAACAGCCGCCGCCAACGTCTCCCGGGCCGTTTTCGAAAGCGATCCGTCGGCTTCGGTATGGGTGAGAAAGAGGATGGTTTCCATGGTCAGTCCCGTGAAATCCAGGCTGCGATTTCGCGCGCGATGTCCGCCGGCGCGAGGTCTTTCACCACGCGCGTCTCGCGTTGCTGCCTGGGCGCGGCCGCGCGCAGGAAGCGCGCCCCATCCGCCGGGGGCCGGAACGGTTTGGCCTTTTGCAGCGCGGGCATGACACCGCGCAGGTTGGCCATGCCGATCTGCGGATTATTGCGCGGCTCCGGCAGGTTGCCGGTCGCCCATCCCAGCGCGGCCGGCGGACCCGCGCATACCGACACCTGGTGCCGTCCGCCTTCCACCCGCTCCAGGATCTCCAGCGCGCCATCCGAACGTACCCGCAACTCGTCCACGCCCTGAAACTGGTCCACGATCCCCAGTTGCTCGCCCAGCATCTGCAAGGTGGCGCCCGCGCCGCGCGAAGCGGATTCCCACCCGCCAAACAGCAACAGGCGCGCCATGTCCAGACCGGCGATCGCCCGGATGGCCTCCGCCAGCGCTGCCGCCACATCGTGCGCCTCGGTGAATCCGCCGGCCGCGCCATCCACCGCCACAAACTCGAACGCGGCCTTCTGCGCCACCGTCATCATCACTTGCTGCAGTTTGGCTTTGGGCCCCAGGCTCACCAGCCAGACCTTGCTGCCGGGCGCCTCCGACGCCAGGTGCGCCGCCTCGTACAGCGCGTGCGCCGCCCATGGGTCCAGGATGGCGGGCAGCATGTTTTCGTTCTTCAGCGCCGGGCCGGCCGGCCCGCTCACCGGCTCCAGCGTCTGCAAAGGATCGGGCACGATGCCCGCGCACACTACGATTTGATATCCGGGATTCATGATTAACTAACAGTATAATCAGATCCAAATGGCTTCGCTTAGAGGGCCAGCCGGTCAGGGCTGGCTAGCGTAAGATATAGAGCGGGACGCATGCTGATCAAACGCCTGACGCTGAAAAAGATTTTGTCGTTCAAGGAGACCACGGTCGAGTTGCAGCCGTTGAATGTCCTAATCGGCCCAAACGCGGTCGGGAAGAGCAACCTGATCGAGGCGATCAGCCTGTTGCAAGCCGCGCCAACGGGGATCGAAGGTCAGATTCTGCGGGGTGGAGGGGTCCGGCAATGGCTTTGGCTCGGTGACAGGGTGCCTTCCCCGATTGGCACGCTGGAATGTGTGCTTGAGCTCCCGTCGGTTCGAGAGTTTGGTCCATTGGTATACCGTCTCCAGTTCTCAGAAGAGGCTCGCGGCTTTCTGATTCTGGAAGAGTATCTTGCAGCGAAAAATTCGATAGCCGAGGTGTACGTCGAGCGCAACTCTGGCCACGTAGGCATCGGTCCCGGAGGGCTAGAGCTGGCAAGAGCCACGGGGCGACTCGTGGAGGTGCCGGCCCGGGAGTCAGTTTTCGCCAGGTTCAAGAATCCCGCCGACCCCACTCCGGTCACGAAGGTTGGCAACCATTTCCAGCAGATCAAGATCTTTCGTGAGTTCAGAACCGGTTTAGCGTCGCAGGTCCGGCATGGCGTCTCGACGAACGCGCCGAAGGACTCGTTATCCGAGAGCACCGATAACCTGGCATTGGTACTGCATCAACTGGACTTTCTAGGCACGCTTGACCGGGTCAACGAGTATCTCAAGCGGTTTTGCGATCGCTTTGAAAAAGTGAAAGTGGACGTCGGCGAAGGCTTGGCGCGCACGTTCCTGCGCGAAACCGGGCTGTCGGAAATGCTTTCGGGGATTCGCATGTCCGACGGCACCTTGAAGTTTCTGTGCCTCCTCGCCGTTCTGTTTCACCCTAAGCCGCCACCGCTGGTGTGCATAGAAGAACCCGAACTGGGGCTGCATCCCGATGCGCTCCGGCTCGTGTCCGAGGTGCTCGTTGAAGCATCGGAGCGCACCCAACTGATTATCACAACCCATTCCGAAGCGCTCGTCGACGCACTTACTGATCGCCCTGAGTCGGTGTTAGTCTGCGAACGCGACTTCGATAACGGCACTCAATTCAAACGCTATTCGCGCGACGAACTGGATGAGTGGCTGGAGCACTACACCCTGGGCGAGCTTTGGCGGAAGGGCGAGATCGGCGGGGGCCGCTGGTAAATGCCCAACGAGTTCCGCATTTACTTCGAGGGCCACAAGAGCCTTAAGGCCGGATTTGATGCATTTTTCAGGGAGATTCGCGAAAAAGCGCACGCTGCGCAGTGCAAGGTCGTATCTATCGCCACAGGCGGAACGCCCGAGCGGGATTTCGCGATCGCTATGAGAAGGCACCCAGCGGCGTGGAACATCCTGCTCCGCGACAGCGAAGGCCCATTGCAACCTGGCCGATCGGTCCCGCAAGCGGACTCGATCTTCTGGATGGTGGAGATGATGGAATCCTGGTTCCACGCCGACAAAGATGCCATGGCAGGCTATTACCAGAGAGGCTTTCGTAAGGCAGCGTTGAGCGCAAATCCGAGCGTCGAGGAGATCCCCAAAAAGGATTTGATCGACGGTCTGAAGGCCGCTACCAAGGACACCACGAAGGGCCCTTACCACAAGACCAAGCACGCACCGGCTCTCCTCGAATCGATCAAACCGGCGCTCGTGCGGAAGGCCGCTCCCCACTGCGACCGGTTCTTCACCTCAGTCCTTGAGAAGCTCGGATAGGAATCGCCTGCCTTACGACGTGAGCCGGTCCGGCGAAATCGGCCGCACCTCCCAGGCCTCTAGCGACACCATCTTCGCCGTACCGCCGTCCGTATGCAATGCCACCCCGGTGCTCCGCCGACCCGCCGGATACACCCGCGCGGTCAGACACAACCGGTCGTTGGCGAAGATCTCGATCACCGACCCATCCAGGAAGATGTGCAGGCGCAGCGGCTCGCCGCGGCCTAGCAGGAACGGCCCAGATTGCATCGCGCGATCCGCGCTGGCATCCGTGCTCGACTGGCTGCGGTCCACCGACAACCGCCTCCGGTCGCGATCGTAGTAGATTAGCGTCTGCTCACTCCGGTCCGGCGCAATACGCACCCGCAGTCCGGCCCGCGGCGCCTCGCCCGGATCGATCTCCGCCCGGATCTCCAGACAATCGCCCGCTACGTCGTCGCCCACCAGCCGCCTGCCGCGCAGCGTCTCGACCTCCGCCGCCGGACGCATCTGCACCTGGGCTCCCAGCAACTTCAGCTCGCGAGGCAGCGACATGACGCCGCTCCAGCCGGCCGCGCGTTGCGCCTCGGCGCTGCGGCCTTCCGTCAGCCATCCCCACAAGATGCGCCGGCCGCCCGTGTTGGCCATGGTGCGCGCCGCGTAGTACGAACCGTAGTCGATGCCGCCCGTGGTCTCCGCATGAAAGCGGCGATCCGCATAGCCACCCAACAGATACTTCACCACCCGCTCGGTGGAGACGATCAGCAAATGCTTGCCGTCCAGCGGAAAAAAATCCGGACACTCCCACATTTCGCCGCTATCCACGGGGTCCTTCGCGTTGGCGCCGGTCCGCATTCTGCCGGTGGCCAACGGATGCAGGTAGCTCCAATGGCGCAGGTCTTTGGATTCGTACAGCAGCACCGCGCCGCCCTTTCCGCGAAAGCCCGATCCCAACGCCATCAGCCAGGTGTCGCCCTCCGGCCACACGGCGGGGTCGCGAAAGCCGGTGACCTCCAGGCTGGCCGGCGGCGCTGTAATCACGGGGTTGCCGGCAAACTTCTTCCACTCCGTCAGCTCCCCGCCGCTGGTGGCCACGCACTGCGTTTCCGGATTTACGCCGGTATAAATCACGGTGGGGACGCCGTTGTCGATCACCGCGCACCCGCTGAACACGCCGTCCTTATCGGGACCGCCAGGTGTGGGCGCCAGCGCCATCGGCAGGTGCTTCCAGCGCACCATGTCTTCGCTGACGGCGTGACCCCAGTGCATGTCGCCCCAGAAGGCGCCGTTGGGATTGTGCTGGTAGAACATGTGATACTTGCCCTGCCAGTAGATGGGGCCATTGGGATCGTTCATCCAGTTGGCGGCGGGCAGCAGATGATACTGCGGCCGGTGCGGATCGGCCGCCAGTTTGGAAACCGGTACCGGCGCACCCGCGCCAACCAGCGGGACGGCGCCCGTCAGCGCCAGAAACTCTCGTCGTCGCATAGCAACACGCATAATAACCAATGGTCCGCCGGTTGTGCTACTATCAGGTCAGGCGCACAAATGATTGAAGATCTGCTCCAACCCAGGCACCTGCTGATAATCCTGGCCATCGCCCTTCTGTTCTTCGGCCCACAAAAGCTGCCGGAGCTCGGAAAGGGTCTGGCCCAGGGCATTCGCAGCTTCAAGGATTCCTTGAAGAGTGTGAATAATCCGGACGACGCCCCGCCGCAACCGAAGGACTAGCTTCCCGCGGCTCACGTCGCTCACCCGAAGGCACGCCCCCGGCTTGTTTGCCGGAGTCTCGCGGCGCCGACCCCCCACCAAGCCCGCCAACCCCTTTTAGAGCCTCCTGCTCCACAACGAATGCAACTGTGCGACCGCACCAAAGCTAATTGGCAATCCCGGTTGTTCGGGTCTGGCGGGTGCGCGGAGCTTGCCGGGCGGAGTTGAGAAACTCCGCCCGGGTCGCGTCGAACATGTTTGACCCTGTATTGATAACTTCTTGGTCCCCTTCGCTTCGGGGCAGTTCATATTATAACATAAAAGTCTACAGGGCGCACAACTTCCTTTGATATTCGAATCCTTCAACGAGGACTATCTACGGCGGCTGACGGATGGCGATTCCGGCGCAGGCGACCACTTTGCCGCGTATTTTGGTAACCTGCTGTTCCTGAAGCTGCGCGTGCGCGTGCGCTCCGCCGAGTTGATCGATGACATCCGCCAGGAAACCCTGACCCGCGTGCTGGTCATCCTGCGCGAGGGGCCGGGCGTTCAGCGCCCGGAGCGCTTCGGGGCTTTCGTCAATGGCGTCTGCAATAATGTGGTGAGGGAGCTTTGCCGCCTGGACGGGCGCGAGGAGCCATGGAGCGAAAACATGGAAGATCCGCCTGACCCGGCGGTGGACCTGGATGCCAATCTGGTCAACGCCGATTCGAAGCGGGAGATCGCGCAAGCATTTGCGGCACTCGCGGAGAAGGACCGCAGAATCCTGCAAGCCATCTACCTGGACGAGATCGATAAGGCCGAAGTCTGCCGGCAGTTCCACATACGGGCGGGCTATCTGCGCGTCCTGCTGCACCGGGCCAAGGTCCAATTCCGCAAGACGTATCGGGGCGGCGGCGTTCCGCCTCCGGTCAATCGAGCCGGAGTGTGACGATGGCCTGGGCTTCGGCCGACCGGCCTTCGCCGACGGGTCCCACCTTCTCGGCGGTCTTGAACTTCACCGACACGCGTTCCGCGTCCAGTTCGAGCGTATCAGCCAGTTGGCGGCGGATAGCGTCGCGATAGTCCTTCAGCTTGGGGCGTTCCAGGATGACGGTGGAATCCACGTTCACGATCCGATAGCCGCGGGCGCGCGCCAGGTCGCGGGCATGCGCCAGGAACATCAGGCTGCCGGCGCCCTGCCAGCGGGGATCGGTATCGGGGAAGTGCATCCCGATATCGCCCAGTGCGGCGGCGCCCAGGATGGCGTCGGTGATGGCGTGGGCCAGCACATCGGCATCCGAATGGCCTTCCAGTCCGAGTTCGGAAGGGATGGTGATGCCGCCCAGGATCAGCGGGCGCTGGGGAGCCAGGCGGTGGACATCCCAGCCGAGGCCGGTGCGGTGTTCGCTCACAGTTCGCGGGGCGCGTTTTCCTCTTCCAGGAACAGCCGCGCCAGGTCCATATCGCTGGGTTTGGTGATCTTAATGTTGCGGTCGCTGCCCAACACTACGCTGACTTCCACCTCCAACCGCTCCACCAGGCTGGATTCATCGGTGGCGATGAAGCCGTCGGCCTGCGCGGCGGCAAAGGCGCGCACCAGCAGATCGTAACGGAAGACTTGCGGTGTTTGCGCCAGCACCAGTTTCTCGCGCGGCAGAGTGGCGCGGATCCTGGCTTTGTTGGTCTGGGCGCGGGCCACCTGCTTCACCGTATCCACCGGCACGATGCCCACGATCGCGGCGCCGGTCTCCGCGGCTTCGTCGATGACCTTATCGATGGTTTCCAGGTCGATGAACGGGCGCACCGCATCGTGCACCGCCACCAGCGTGGTATCGGGATCGAGCGCGGCCAAGGCATTCTCGACGGATTGCTGGCGGGAATTCCCCCCTTCCACCACCCGCACTTTCTTGCCCCGGACTTCACGCTGAAGCAACTCCGTCACCCAGTCCAGATCGTCGCGACGGACGGCCACCACGATTTCATGGACGCGCGGGGATGCGGCAAACCGGCGCACCGAATGCAGCAGGATGGGAGCGCCATCCAGCAGCATGAACTGCTTCCGGCTGGTCCCCGCTTTCTCGGCGGAGGCTCGCCCCATGCGGGTGCCCAGCCCCGCGGCTGGCAGAATCACGGCTACTTTCATATTGGCAATCTTGTGGGGAGGCCCGTGGCCTGCGGCGGCCTCCCAGGCCGCCCGTTTGCGGCTCCCGCAATCTACGATTCTACCGTGGTTTTCTCGGGTGCGAGCGGTTCGGCCTTGCGCGCGGGCCGGTCGTGCTTCTCGGCGCCGGACGCGGCGCTGGCCACTGCGTGCATGCGTTCGTCGAATTTTCCGAAAATCATTTTGCCCGCCGTGGTTTGCAGCACGCTGGTCACTGAAATGTCGATGGTCTTGGAGATCATCTTCCGGGCGTTGTCCACCACCACCATGGTGCCGTCGTCCAGATAGGCGACGCCCTGGTTGTACTCTTTGCCCTCTTTCAGGATGAACACCCGCATGGTCTCGCCCGGCAGCACGATGGGCTTGAGCGCGTTGGCCAGTTCGTTGATGTTCAGCACCTGCACGCCGTGCAGTTGGGCCACCTTGTTCAGATTAAAGTCGTTGGTGATGATCTTGGAATCGTAGACCTTGGCCAGTTCGATCAACTTCATGTCCACTTCGCGGACGTGCGGAAAATCGTCCTCCACGATCTGGACGTTCAGGTGCGCCATCTTCTGGACGCGTTGCAGGATATCGAGTCCGCGGCGTCCGCGATTGCGCTTCATGGAATCCGCGGAATCGGCCACCAGCTGCAACTCGCGCAGGACGAACTGGGGGATTACCAGCACGCCATCCAGAAAACCGGTCTCGGCGATGTCGGCGATGCGGCCGTCGATGATCACGCTGGTGTCCAGGATCTTGAACGATTTCTTGGACGCCTTCTCGCCCCCGAAAATGCCGCCCAAGGCGGACAGATTGAGCATGTCGCCCTTATTCGCGCCCACGATCAGGCCGACGTAGGTCATCCAGAGCAACAGGCAGACTTGTATGAATGGAATCATGTGCGACGTGTCTCCGCCGGCCGGCTGCGCCCAACGCAGCACCAGCGACATGAAGAACGCCCCGATGATGCCGAGTACAGATCCGAAAGCCGCGCCAATCAGCCTCTTCAGGCTGATTCGCTCAAGCCGGACCTCGAAGAATATGATGCAAACGCCGACGGCCAGTCCCGCTAGCGCGGTCCAGATCGAGGAGTTGGGTTGAAACGGGTGCAGCAAATAGCCAGACGCAGTTAAGACGAGCACGAATATGATGCGAACAATGGTTAAGTCGAGCATGAGAACACCCCTTTCCGGGTGAATTCGAGAGAGCGCAGGGAAGCAATTCGTCCTCCCGACCCTGAATTGCGAGCTCACAAGGTCGCGCCAAGAGTATAGCATGGCGTCTTCGATTCCAATCGGTCATTTGTGGGACGGTGGACGGCCAGGCCCTTAGCTTACAGGCAGAGCGAAAGCCACGTAGCTTCCGCCGGATGGCGCGCCCGACTTTCCACCACCGGCGGCAACCACCACGAACTGGCGCCCGCCGGCTTCGTACGTCGCGGGCGTGGCGTTGCCCGCCGCGGGCAGCGTGGCTTCCCAAAGCAGCGCGCCGGTGGCCTTATCGAAGGCATGAAACTTGCGGTCGTGGTTCGTGGCGGCGATGAACAGTAATCCGCCGGCAGTGACCACGGGCCCGCCGTAATTCTCGCTGCCGGTGTGGCGCAGCCCTTTGGCCGCCAGTTCGGGATACTCGCCGAATGGGATCTTCCAGGCGATCTCGCCCTTGTTCAGATCGATGGCGTTGAGCGTTCCCCAGGGCGGCTCCACAGCCGGATAACCATCCGGATCGAGAAACTTGTTATAGCCGTCGTGCCGGTACTTCTGCTCGATCGGCCACGGGCTGGGAGCAAGGCCGGCGACGGCCAGGTCTTCACCGGTAGAAAGGTAGGCAACGATCGCGGAAACGGCATCGGGCGGTAACTGCGCGAACGCCGGCATGCGCCCGCTGCCATCGTGGATGATCGTCGCGATCTGCTCGTGCGTGCGGCGCGCGGCGATGCCGGTCAGCGCCGGGAATTCCGGCGGGCTGCCTTTCCGGTCCTGGCGGTGGCACCCCGCGCAGCGCGCGTTGTACAAGCCGCGGCCGGTGGTTTGGCGCCCGTGCGGCGACTCCACCAGGCGCAGGATCCACGGCATCTCGTTGGCGTTGACGTACAGCAACCCCGATGCCGGATCGAAGGCCGCGCCACCCCATTCGGCGCCTCCATCAAAGCCGGGAAAGATCACGGTGCCTTCCAGGCTGGGCGGCACAAACTGGCCCGCGCTGCGCACCTGCCGCAGGCGTGCCAGCACCGCGGCGTGCGCTTCGGGCGTGCGGTTGGTCGCCATGTCCGCGGTGAAGATCTGCCGTGCGAATGGCGGCGGTTTCAGCGGCAGCGGCTGCTCGGCCGCGGTCTTCTCGCCTTCGACTTCGGTGGCGGGCGCCGGCCGCTCCTCGATCGGGAAAAGCGGCTTGCCGGACTCGCGATCGAACAGAAAAACGTGGCCGGATTTGGTGACCTGCGCGACGGCATCCACCCGTTGCCCATCGTGCTCGACTGTGACCAGATTCGGCGGCGCTGGGAAATCGCGGTCCCAAAGGTCGTGGTGGACGGCCTGGAAATGCCACACGCGCTCCCCGGTGGCGGCCTTCAGCGCGAGCAGCGTGTTGGCGAACAGGTCGTCGCCTTTGCGATTCGAACCATAGAAATCGAAGGACGCCGAGCCGGTGGGGACAAACACCAGGCCGCGCTTTTCGTCCAGGCTCATGCCGGCCCAGTTATTGACTCCGCCGATGTACCGCCAGGCGTCGCTGGGCCAGGTGTCGTAACCGAATTCGCCGGGGTGTGGGAGGGTGTGAAACGTCCAGCGGATCTTGCCGGTGCGGGCGTCGTAGGCGCGGATATCGCCGGGCGAAGCGGGCAGCGTCTCGCTGACGATGCTGCCCATGATGAGCAGATCTTTATAGACGATGCCCGGGCTGGTGGCGGAAATGGACATCTCCTCGGGCGGGCGTCCCAGACCCTGCCGCAGATCCACGCGGCCGTCTTCCCCAAAGCTCTTGATGAGCGTGCCCGTGCGCGCGTCCAGGGCGTACAGCCAGTGGCTGGCGGCGAGGAAGATGCGCTGGTCCGCGCCATCGGCCCAGTATGTGACTCCCCGATTGCGAGCCTTGCCGAAAGGCTGCCCGTTCTGCCGCGGATCGAAGGACCAGCGCAGGCGGCCGGTCGAGGCATCCAACGCGATCAGCCGCAGCTTGGGCGTCGTGGCATACAGCAGCCCGTTGACCACGATGGGATTGCATTCCATTTCGGAATCCGCGAAGGCGTCGCCCGTGTCGTAGGTCCACGCGACTTCAAGGCGGGCGACGTTGCCGCGATTGATCTGACTGAGGGCCGAATAGCGGATGCTGTCCGGGCCGCCGCCGTAGACGGTCCACTGGCGATACGGTTCGGCGGCTTCGAGGGCAGCGCAGAGGAGAGCGGCGCCGATCAAGACTGTGGCTGGAATCTGCACGATGACTCTCACTATAGCGCGAGGAGGGCGTGGGGCGGACCTCCAGGTCTGCGCGGGTCCTTCAGGACCCGCTCTCCGCAGACCCACACGCCCGCCCCACATCACTGCATCTGGATCGGGTGGGAGTGGCCATCGCCGCTGTGAACTATGAAATGCATCGTGCGCGGACCGGGGTCATAACTCCCGCTTGCTTTGACTTCGATTTGGGACGCGTGGTAAGTCACGTTCGTTCGCCGCTCGATTCCGTTGCGGTACGCTGGACTCACGCCGTCGTCTTCATAGAGTGATGTGCGCGCGTTACCCTTGGCGTCCGGGTAAATCTCGAAAGTAAGTGGGTCCGTAGTCTTTTCTTCGACATAGTTCATCTCCGGCCCCATGGGGATGATGGCTCCGCCGCGCACATAAAGCGGCACCGTCTCCAGCGGAGCTTCGGCGCGAATCATACGGCCGCCGGCCATTTGCCGGCCCGTCCAATAATCGAACCAGGTTCCTTTGGGCAGGTAGACCAGTCTGCCGGTTGCCCCGGGCTTGAGTATGGGCGCCACTAACAAGTCACTGCCAACCATGAACTCGTCGTCGATGGCGAGTGTGTTGGCGTCGTCCTGGTAATTGAGTAACAGCGGCTGGAAAATCGGCACGCCGGTGCGATGGGCCTCTTCGAGCGCTGTGTAAAGGAACGGCAGGAAACGATAACGCAGCTTTAAGTACTTGCGGATGATGCCTTCGTAGTAAGTGCCGAACCGCCAGGGTTCGTGATCGTAAGCGTCCCGCTGCGCATGGTTCCGGCATAAAGGCGTCAGGAACGCAATCTGGTACCAGCGCGTCAGCA
>Ga0335078_10014086_pt1 | contig 11858 bp, 11 predicted proteins | sample Lox_Sample_32_FD_206711 | JGI IMG/M metagenome (GOLD analysis project Ga0335078, IMG submission 206711) | Soil microbial communities from Loxahatchee National Wildlife Refuge, Florida, United States - Lox_Sample_3.2 | ecosystem: Environmental > Terrestrial > Soil > Wetlands | place: USA... | reverse complement strand
CAGGGTCATCGCGGTGATGCGCAGGCGATAGGTTGCCGGATGAAGCCGCGTGAGCACGGCAAAGCCCGGCTCGTACAGCGTCGCCGCGAGCGCTACGCCCAAACCCATCCAGATAAGATAGAAGGCGCCGAGCACGGCGATGCGCGACCACGAGAAGAGCAGAACCACCGCGAGGAGCGAGCCGATGCTCATCACCGCGCGGCCGCCGGCGCGGTCGATCCACGCCCCGACCGGATATGACGCCAGCCCCGACAGCAGCAGCCCGGCCGAAAGCGCGCCGTTCAGCGCGGTGCGGCTCCAGCCGAGCTCCTGCTCCATCGGCACGACGAACAGCGAGAAGCTGTAATAGACCGAACCCCACGACACCAGTTGCGCCGTCGCCAGCGCGAAGACGAGCGGCCAGCCGTCTCGAGTCACAAGCGCGCGCGCGGCGCCGGGCGGGTCACTATTTGAGCCGCTTCGCCGCCGCGTCGATCAGGCTGAAATCGACATATTGCTTGACGTCGATGCTCTGCTTGATGACACCGAGCTTCAGCTGCGTGTCGATCGAGCGCTGGATGCCGGCGATATCGGCATGACCTTTGGGGTCGCGGTAATAGTCGCCGTCTTGCCCCGCCTTCTTGAAGATCCAGCTGTCCCAGTTCTGCGCCGGCAGCTTCGTGACGTTGACGCAGATCTGCACCACTTCGGCGTGGTTCTTGGGGTCTTCGAACCAGTGCTCGGCGCGGAGCGCGTCCTCCATGAAGTCGGTCAACGCGGCGCGGTTCTTCTCGATGAACGGCTTCAGCGCGACCCACATGGCGAGCTGCGTGACGCCCATGGCGTCGCCCTGGGTGAAGATGGTGCGCGCGCCCTGCTGCACCTTGGGATTGGCGGTGAAGGGCAGCGGCAGCGCGATGAGATCGACTTTCTTTTCGAACAGCTCCGCCGGCATCTGCGGGATCGGCACCTCGACCACGGTGACGTCGCGCTTGTTCACGAGATTGTGCCGGTCGAGCATGGCGTGGAGCGGCACCTCGGTGCCGCTGCCGAAGGCGTTGATCGCCAGGATGTGGCCCTTCAAATCGTCCACGGTTTTGATCGGGCTGTCCTTCAGCACCATGTACTGGTTGCTGTAATAGCCGGGCACGCCGTCCTGCAGCTCGTCGGCGATGATGCGCACGTCGGTCATGCCGGCATTGGCGACCGCGATCGGCAAGGTGGTGAAGCCGAGATCGGCGATCTCGAGCTCGCCCGCGGCGAGCGCCTGGATCAGTTGCGGCGTGCCCTGGTAGCGCTCCGGCTCGAACGTGTAGGACTTGTTCAGATGATGCGCGAGCTCGGGCTTGGCGAACAGGATCGTCGCCCAGTTCGACACCGGCACGATATAGGCCAGCCGGATCTTGAGCGGGTCGGCCTGCGCGGCCCCCGAACCCAGTGCCACGGCGAGTACGCCCGCAATGATGGAAGCCCCGACGCGCATCATGTCCCTCCCTGTTGTTGCCGCGATGATCGGCGGCGCGGTTTTTCTTGTCAATGAAGCTGCGCCGCGTCCGGCGTCGGCGCGCGCCGGGGGGCGTCTTCCTCGGGCCGCAGGAGCACCATGCCCGCGATCCCGCCAATCGCCAGGATGGCGCCCGCGAGCATGAAGGCCGAGTGATAGCCCGCGCGCAGCGTCGCGCCGGTGGCGATGATGTGGCCGGTCACGCTCGGCGCGATCATGCCCGCCGCGGTTTGCACCGCGCTGACGATGCCGAGAAGCGCGCCGCGCTGCGCGGCCGGCGTGATCTCGCCGATCATCGCCGGGCCCAGCGTGAAGATCGCGCCGCCGAGCGAATAGCCAAGCGCGAGCAGCGCGATCTGCAACGGACCCGGCCGCAGGAGAAGGGCGGTCATGCTCATCGTGCCCGAGGCGATGGCGAGGAGGCCCGTCGGCAGCCCGCGCGCATCCCGGCTCGATGCGCCGTTCCGGTGCGCCGCTTGCGATATCCAAGCGACGAGCGGCATCACGATCGCGATGGCGCCCCAGGCGAGCGTCACAACGAAGGTCGCGGGCGCGATGCCGTAACCGAGCCCCTGCTGCAGGAAGGCCGGAACCCAGGTGACGAGAAGCGCGAGGCTCCAATAGACCGCCATCCCGGTGATGAGCACGCCGATGACCGTGCGGCTCTTGAGAAGCGTGCGATAGGGAATACGCTCGGCCGCTGCGCCGGCCGCGCCCTTCTCCGCCCCGGACAACGGACCCTCGGCGCCCCAGATCGCCCACGCCGCGGCCCAAACGAGGCCGAGCACGCCGAGCAGGCCGAAGGCCGCGTGCCAGCTCTTCGCCGAGATGATCCAGACGAGAAGCGGCGCCGCGGTGAAGACGCCGACCGCCGAGCCGATCGCAAGGAGGCTCGTCGGCAGCGGCCGCTCATGATCGGGAAACCACTTGTAGACGGCGTGAAGCGCCACGGGGTAGGCCGGGCCCTCGCCCGCGCCAAGCACGATCCGGCAGGCGATGAGCGCCGCAAACGAAAGCGCGCCCAGCATCGGGAACTGCGTCAGCGCCCAGATCAGGCCCATGAGCAGCAGCGCCCAGCGCGCCGCGACGCGATCGACGACGAAACCGACACCCAGCGCCGCGAACGGGAAAAGATAGAAGAAGCTGCTGCCGACCAGCCCCCATTGCTCCGGCGACAGCCCGAGGTCGCGCATCATCGGCACCGCGGCGAGGCCGATCACCGCCTTGTCGGCGAAGTTTATGTACATGAAGAAGAACAGGAGCAGGGTCACGATCCACCCGCGCCTGTGCGTCGAACCTGCCGCCATCGTCCGGAAATCCCCCCTCTGCCGCACTCTACCAGAAAGCCGTAACATCCCGCGAATTAGCGGGTAAGGGCGGGGGCGGTCATGGCGGAGCAACTGGGATTCATCGGCGTCGGCCGCATGGGCGGGCCGATGGCGGGGCGGCTCATCGATGCGGGCCACCACCTGACCATCTTCGACACCAGCGCCGCGGCGATGGCGCCGCTCGCGGCGCGCGGGGCCGAGCGCGCAGGCTCGGCGCAGGAGGTGGCCGACCGCGTCGAGACCGTTCTGGTCAGCCTGCCGACGCCCGACATCGTGCGCGCCGTGGCGATCGGCGAAGGCGGCGTGATCGCGGGCAAGCGGGTCAAGACCTTCATCGATCTCTCGACCACCGGCCGGCGCACCACCGAGGCGGTCGCGGCGGCGCTTCAAGGGAAGGGCATCGCCGTGATCGACGCGCCGGTCTCGGGTGGCGTCGCCGGCGCGAAAAAGGGCACGCTCGCGGTGATGGCGGCGGGCCCGCGCGATCTCGTGCGCCGCTTCGAGCCCGTCCTCGCCGTGTTCGGCCGCGTCTTCCATGTCGGCGAGCAGCCGGGATTGGGCCAGGTGATGAAACTCGCCAACAATCTCCTGTCGGCGACCGCCATGGCGATCTCGTCCGAGGCGATCGTGATGGGCGTCAAGGCCGGGCTCGATCCGCGCACCATGGTGGACGTCATCAACGCCGGCAGCGGCCGCAACACCGCGACGCAAGACAAGTTCCCGCAGGCGGTGATCCCGCGCCGCTTCGATTTCGGCTTCGCCACGGGCCTCATGGTCAAGGACGTGAAGCTCGCGCTCGACGAGGCCGAGACGCAGGGCGTGCCGATGTGGGTCGGCAGCGCCGTGCGCCAGCTCTGGCAGTTCGCCAGCCAAAGCCTCGGGCCCGAGTCCGACATCACCGAGCTCGTCAAATGCCTCGAGCGCTGGGCCGGCGTCGAGGTCGGCGGCAACCGCTGAGCGGGGAGGAAGCGATGAGCTATGAAGTCTATGCCGTGCGCTATGCCCGCCACGACCGGCCGGCGCGCGAGAATTTCCTCGATAGCGATCCGCACGAAGGCATGGGGCCGTTGGACTATTTCGTCTGGGCCATCGTCGGCGAGGGCAAAACCTATGTCGTCGATACCGGCTTCGGCGAGGTCGAGGCGAAGGCGCGCGGGCGGCAGTTGCTGCGCTCGCCGGCCGACGGCTTGCGCATGATCGGCCTCGATCCGGCCAAGGTCGAGGACGTGATCGTGACGCACATGCATTACGACCACGCCGGCGGGCTCGATCTTTTCCCAAACGCCACTTTCCACATCCAGGACCGCGAGCTCGCCTACTGCACCGGGCGCTGCATGACGCACCGCACGCTCCGCAGCTCGTTCGCCCTGGCCGATGTCGAGGGCATGGTGCGGCGCCTCTATCAGGGCCGCGTGCGCTTTCACGACGGCGCGGAGGAGCTCGCGCCCGGCCTCTCGCTGCATTTCATCGGCGGCCACACGATGGGGCTGCAATCGGTGCGCGTGCTGACACGGCGCGGGCATGTCGTCGTTGCATCCGACGCGGCGCATCTTTACGCGCATCTCGACGAGGGCCGCGCGTTTCCGGTCGTCTACAACGTCGCCGACATGCTCGAGGGCCACAGGACGCTGCGCAAGCTTGCGGACTCCGCGCGCCACATCGTGCCGGGCCACGATCCGCTGGTCATGCGGCGCTATCCGCCGGCGCGGCCCGATCTCGAAGGCGCCGTCGTCCGCCTCGACGTCGATCCATCGGCCTGATCTGCTGAAAATACGGGCTTTGGCGCGGCGCGGATTCGTGCATTATATCCGTAACATCCTGTGGGGGAGGGCTCCATGATCCACGATTTTCTGACGCGCCGGCGCTTGCTCGAGGTGGGCTTCACGATCGGCGCCTCGTCGCTCGTCTATTCGCCGTGGCGGGCCGCCTACGGCCAGGCCAAGGCCTACAAGATCGGCAGCATCCAGCCGCTTTCGGGTGCCGCCGCCGCCGGCGGCAAGACCGCGCTCGTCGGCTTGCAGATGGCGGTGGACCGCATCAACAAGGGGGGCGGCCTGCTCGGCCGGCCGATCGAGCTTCTGGTCGAGGACGATGAATCGAAGCCGGACGTCGCCCGGCGCAAGGCGGAAAAGCTCGTGGTCGAGGACAATATCGACGTCCAAGTCGGCGGGTTCCTGTCGAACATCTGCCTCGCCTGCATGCCGGTCTGGGAAGACCACAAGGTCGTCAACATGATCAGCGTCTGCCTCGACACCGTGCTGACCACGACGAAATGCAATCGCTACAGCTTCCGCCCGTTCGATTACGCGCCGGCGCAGGCGGTGGCGTTCGCACCCTATCTCGTCTCGAAGCTCGGCAAGTCGTGGCACATCGTCTATGCCGACTATGCCTGGGGCCAGGCGACGCGCGACGCTTATGCCGAGCAGATCAAGAAGGCGGGCGGGTCGGTTGCCGGAACCACCGGCATCCCGCTCGGCACCGCCGACATGACGCCGTTCCTGTCGAAGATCTCCGGCGATTTCGACGGACTCTTCGGCATCTTCTTTGGCAATGACGGCGTCACGATCGGCAACCAGGCCTACGATCTCGGCCTCACCAAGAAATACAAATGGGCCGGCGACGGGGCGATTTCCGAATCGACCAACTTGCCTGCGCTCGGCTCCAAGATCAACGGCTTCACCGGCATCAACCGCTATCTCCCGGTGTTCCAGCCGCCGCTCGACACGCCCTACCATCACCATTTCTTCGACGACGCCGTGGTGCGCCTGAAGAAGATCGATCCCTCGGGTCCGCTGCCCGACCGCTACGTCCAGTCGAATTTCGAGGCGATGAATTGCCTGAAGCTCGGCGTCGAGAAATCGAAATTCCAGGGCGCCGCCGACACGATGAAGCTGATCGAGGCGCTGGAAGGCCTCGAGATGAAGGAGAGCGACGACTTCCCGCAGGGCGACAAGGTGCTGCGCAAGGAGGATCACCAGGCCTTCCTGCGCGAATTCATCTTCGACGTGCAGGACGGCAAATTCCACATCCTCGAAACCGTACCCAAGGAAAAGACCATCTTCCCGCCGGCCTGCAGCTTCTCGGCGTGACGGGAGTTTCCGTGCTCGACGCGGCATCCCCGGCGCCCGGCGCCGGGGATGACCGTTCCGGGCCCTTGTTGCGGACCGAAGACCTGACGGTTCAATTTGGCGGCCTGACCGCGCTGAGCCACGTCAATTTCGCGGTCGGGCGCGATGAGATCCGCGCCATCATCGGCCCCAACGGCGCCGGCAAGAGCACGTTCTTCAACTGCCTCACCGGCGTCCTGCGCCCGAGCGCGGGCCGTATCATCTTCGATGGCGAGGACGTGAGCGGTCTTTCCGCCGACCGCCTTTCGCAAAAAGGCATCGCGCGCTCGTATCAGATCACCAACATCCTGCCGAACGCCACGACGCTCGAGAACGTGCGCATCGCCGCGCAATCGCGCCGGCACGGCTGGAACCTGGTGCGCCACCACCGCGCCTTCCGCGACATCCTGGAGAAGGCCGAGGCGGTGCTGCACTCCGTCGGACTTGCCGCCAAGGCGGACGAGCAGGCCGCCAACCTCTCGCACGGCGAGCAGCGCAATCTCGAGATCGGCATCGCGCTCGCGACTGAGCCGCGGCTCCTCTGCCTCGACGAGCCGACCGCCGGCATGAGCGCCGCCGAGACGCACGAGACCATGGAGCTCGTGCGCCGCATCGCCAAGAACCTCACCATCCTCATCGTCGAGCACGACATGCAGGTGGTGATGGAGCTCGCGAGCCACATCACCGTGCTGCATTACGGCGAGATCCTGGCCGAAGGCACGCCGGCCGAGATCCAGAACAATCCCCGCGTCCTCGAAGTCTATCTCAAGACATGAGCGCGCCGGCCGATTCCGAAATCCTCGTCAAGGTCGAGGGCATCCACACCTATTACGGCAAGAGCCACATCCTGCACGGCGTGTCGCTCGAGGTCGGTCGCGGCGAGGTGGTGGGGCTTCTGGGCCGCAACGGCGTCGGCAAGACGACGACGCTGAAGGCGATCATGGGCCTCGTTCCACCGCGCGAGGGGAGCGTGTCGCTCGAAGGTCAGCCGATCACGCGGCTCCCGGCGCACCGGGTGGCGCGGCTCGGCATCGGCTATGTGCCCGAGGATCGGCGCATCTTCCGCCTGCTGACGGTGGCCGAGAACCTGCGCACCGGCCTCGACCGCGCCGGCGTCGACAGGGCGCGCAAGGCCGAACTTCTCGACAAGGTCTATGCCTTCTTCCCGGTGCTGGCCGAGCGGCGCAGCCAGGCCGGCGGCACGCTCTCGGGCGGCGAGCAGCAGATGCTGGCGATCGCGCGCGCCATGATGCTCGAGCCCAAGATCATGCTGCTCGACGAGCCGACCGAAGGCCTGATGCCGCGCATGGTGTCGCAGATCGGCGCCATCATCGGCGTGCTGCGCGAGGCGGGCGTCGCCGTGCTGCTGGTCGAGCAGAACGTGCCGCTGACGCTTGAGTCGTGCCGGCGCGTCTATTTCATCGAGAAGGGCATGGTGCGCCATCACGCGATGGCGTCCGAGATCCGCGTCGATGACGCGGTCGTGCATCAGTATCTGGGGATCTAGCCGCGATGCTGCTGCAACAGATCCTGATCCAGACCTTGAACGGCGTCGTCACCGGCATGATTCTGGCGCTCGTCGCCTCGGGCCTCACGCTCATCTTCGGCATCATGGACGTGGTCAATTTCGCGCACGGCGAATTTTTCATGCTGGGCGCCTATGTCGGCGTCCTGACCATGGCCGCGACCGGCAATTTCTGGCTCGCGCTCATGGCCGCGTCGCTCATCGTGGCGCTCCTCGGCGCGGTGATCTATCTCGTCACGCTGCGCCCGCTTTTGGGCCGCGATCCGCTCAACACGATCCTCGCGACGTTCGGCATCTCGCTCGTTTTGCAGAACTATGCGCTGTGGCAGTTCGGCCCGGTCGCGCGCAAGATCGCCGAGCCCTTCACCGGCCAGTTCACGCTCTTCTACCTGGTCTATCCCTGGTACCGCGTGCTGATCGCGCTGCTCTCGGCGGCGATCATCGGCGGCTTCTGGCTGTTCCTCAAATACGGCAAGTTCGGCATCTGGATCCGGGCGACGACGCAGGACCGCACCATGGCCGAGGCGATGGGCATTCCGGTGCCGTGGGTGCTGACCGGCGTGTTCGCGATCGGATCGGGTATGGCGGCCGCAAGCGGCGTGCTGTTCGGGCCGCTCGTCGGCGTCAACCATGCGATGGGGCTCGACTGGATCCTGCAAGCCTTCATCGTCGTCGTCGTGGGCGGCATGGGAAGCCTCGGCGGCTGCATCGCCGCCTCGATCTTCATCAGCCTCCTCGAAGCCTATGCCACGCTCTGGGTAAGCCCGTCGCAGTCGATCATCTTCGCCTCGGTCGTCCTGATCCTGACGCTGCTGTTCCGGCCGACCGGCCTGTTCGTGCCGACGCCCAAATGAAAGACCGCGCCACCCTCGTCTTCTGGTGCGCCTTCGTGGCGGTGGTGGCGCTCCTTGCCGCCGCACCGCTGGTGCTGCCGGAGTTCTGGCGCCGGTTTCTGACCGAGATCCTGATCTGGGGCCTCCTGGCGATGTCGTCCGACATCCTGATCGGCTACACCGGCCTCGTCTCGTTCGGCCACTCGGCCTTTTTCGGGCTCGGCATGTATGGCGCGGCCGCGGCGCTTCTCCTGGTCGCGCCGCCGAACCTGTGGTTCGCCATTCTCCTCGGGCTCGTCGCCGCCGCATGCGTCGGCGCCTTCGTGGCCTATTTCGCGACGCGCCTGCGCGACATCTATTTCGCCATCACCACCCTCATCTTCTCGCAGATCTTCTACGTCATCATCTTCACCTGGACCGACCTGACGGGCGGCGAGAACGGCCTCACCTTCGACCGGCCTCGGCTCGCGATCCCCGGTCTCTTCTCGATGCGCTTCACCTCGACGACGCTGCACTGGTTCGTGCTCGCGGTCGTGGCCGTCTCCTACCTCGTCCTGCGCCGCATCACCCAGGCGCCGTTCGGCATGGTGCTGCAATCGATCCGCGAGAACGAGGCGCGGACGCGGGCGATCGGCTATCCGGTCGAGCGCTACAAGATCGTGGCGGTGATGATCTCGGGCCTGTTCGCGGGCCTTGCCGGCGTCCTCTATGCCGTGCAGAACGAGTTCGCCGCGCCCGATTTCGTGTTCTTCCTCGTCTCGGGCGAAGTCGTGATCTTCAACGTCATCGGCGGCATCGGCACGCTCGTCGGCCCGATCGTGGGCGCGGCGTTCTATCTCCTCCTGCGCGAGGGCCTGTCGCGCTTCCTGACCGAGTATTATCTCATCCCGGTCGGGCTTATCTTCATCGCCATGGTCATCTTCATGCCGCAGGGGCTCCTGGGGTTTCTGCGCCGTCCGCTCAATCGCTAGATGGCAAGCCGCGCTCCCATCGGCATCGTCGGCGCCGGCCCGGTCGGCATGATGCTGGCGCTGTTCCTTGCGCGGCATGGCGTGCGCTCCGTGCTCTTCAATCTCGACGAGCAGAGCCGCATGCACCCCAAGGGCAGCACGCAGAATTCGCGCTCGATGGAGCACTACCGGCGCTTGGGATTCTCGGCTGCGGTGCGCCGCGTCGGTCTGCCGATGGACCACCCGACCGACGTCGTCTATTTCACGCGTTTGAACGGCTGGGAGCTGGCGCGGCTGCGCATGCCGTCCGAGAACGAGAAGATGGCGGCCGTCCGAAGCAGCCCGCGCTTCGACCAGGTGCCCGAGCCGCTCCACCGCGCCAACCAGATGTATGCCGAGGCCCTCATCTACGAGCGCGTCATGGCCGAGCCGCTGATCGAGAAGCGCTTCGGCTGGCGCGGCGTTGCGGTCGAGCAGGACGATGACGGCGTGACGGTCGGCGCCGAGCGCGTATCGGACGGCACGCGCGAGGAGTGGCGCGTCCTCTATCTCGCCGGCTGCGACGGCGGGCAGAGTTTCGTGCGGCGCACGCTCGCGATCCGCTATGGCGGCTTCCGCAATCTCGAGCAGGCCTTCATGGGCGGGCCGATGATCGCCACATATCTGCGCCTGCCCACCGTGCTCGACAACGTGATCGGCCGCGCGCGCCGGGCGTGGATGTACAACGCCATCAATGCGTCGGGCCGCATCGTCTTCGTGTCGTTGAACGGCGAGGACGAGTTTCTGCTTTTCACCCGCGCGCCCGATCCCGGCAGCGCGCCCGACGACGAGGCGATCCGCCGCCATGTGCAGGGCGCGGCCGGCGCGCCGATCCCGGTCGAGGTGGTGGGCCACAATCCCTGGACCGCCGGCGTCGCGCGCGTCGCGCATTCCTTCGGCGCGGGCCGCATCGTGCTCGCGGGCGATGCCGTTCATCTCTTCACGCCGACCGGCGGCTTCGGCATGAACACCGGCATCGACGATGCGGCGAATCTTTCGTGGAAGCTCGCGGCGCTGGCGCAGGGCTGGGGCGGGCCCAAGCTCCTGGGCTCCTTCGAGATCGAGCGTCGGCCCATCGCCGTGCGCAATACGACGGCCGCGCGCACGCTGGCGATTTCCGTGGGCGACATGCCGGTCCCGGCTGATGTCGAGGAAGGGACGCCCGCTGGCGCGGCCTCGCGCGCGCAGCTCAGCCGCTACCTCGCGACCCTTGGCGAGGAGTTCGCCTCGCTCGGCGTGCAGCTCGGCGCGCGCTACGACGGCTCGCCGATCGTGATCGAGGATGGGCCCGCGCCCGCCGACGATCCCGTGAATTATCGCCCGTCGAGCGTGCCGGGCGGCCGCGCACCGCATTTCTGGCTTGGCGCGGGCCGCGATATGGGACAATCACTCTACGACAAACTCGGCGTCGGCTTCACGCTTCTGTGCCTCGGCGCGGCAAGCGATCGCGCCGCCGCTTTCGTCGCGGCGGCGCAGCGGCGCGGCATGCCGCTCGATCTGCTGCACATCGCCGACACCGAGGCGCGCGACTTCTACGGCCGGGACCTCATCCTGATCCGCCCCGACCAGCATATCGCCTGGCGCGGCAACGATGCGCCCGCCGACGCGGACGCCCTGTTGGCACGCGTCACCGGCGCCTAGAGTCCGAATTTGTTGGCCGCGCTTGGTGGCGAAGCTCAATTCCGGTTGCCTTGAAAGGGCGCTTTCCGTTCCCATTTACGTCCAATCGCAGGCGCGAATCATTCCGGTCTTCCTCATCCCGCTATTTGCGGTCTACGGGTTTTATCGCGCGGGAGATTGACGTGAGCAATGTCATCAAGCCATCGTTCACTTGGTCCTTCGAAGAAGGGTCGCTGACGATCCATCATTTCGGCAAGAGGGTGTCGCTGGGGCGCTATGCGACTCGTGAACTCGCCGCAAAAGCGGCTGCGCGCTATCTCGCCCAGCACGAAAGCAAGGATGAGTCGCCTAGCACGACCTCCAGTGACTACGTGACTTAGCGCCGCACCAGCGCGAAGGCGAAGTCGCGGCCCAAGCCGCGCTTCATCGCCAGATCGATCCACAGCATGGCGTACGGCTCGAGAAGGCGCGCGTTCTTCATCGGCCCCGCATCGACCGCCTCGAAGCCGAGATCGGCAAGGAGCCGCGCCACGGTCGCTCGGTGAGCCTGATCGTCGCCGGCATAGAACATGACCGGCCGCGCCGGATAGCGCGCGGCATTCGCCATGTTGCCGAAGCCCGTCGTGTTGAGCGTCTTGAACACGGCTGCGCCCTTCGCCCAGCTCGCCACCATCTCGCCCGCCGAGCTCGTATGGCCGAGCGAGAGCGCGAGCCCGCCATCCTCCATCTTGAGCGGATTGGTCGCATCGAGGACGAGCTTGCCCGAAAGCCCGCCGGCTTCGCGGATCGCCGCCTCGGCGGCGCCCCACGGCGTCGCCAGCAGCACCGCCTCGGCCTCGCGCGCGGCGTCGGCGACCGGCGCCGTGGCAAGGCCCGCATATTTCGCCGGATCGCGCACGCCATAGCGCACCGCATGCCCCTGTGCGGCCCAACCCTTGCCGCATGCCTGGCCGACATTGCCGGCGCCGATCAC
>Ga0335078_10014084_pt1 | contig 11859 bp, 10 predicted proteins | sample Lox_Sample_32_FD_206711 | JGI IMG/M metagenome (GOLD analysis project Ga0335078, IMG submission 206711) | Soil microbial communities from Loxahatchee National Wildlife Refuge, Florida, United States - Lox_Sample_3.2 | ecosystem: Environmental > Terrestrial > Soil > Wetlands | place: USA... | reverse complement strand
ACAGAATGCTTAAAGCAAACTTTACTCTATCCACAACTTACCCTCAGCTCAAAGCTTATTCTGCTATCAAACCTTTTAATGATTGTGAAACAAGAATTCATTCTCCAAATTAACGTTCACAAGGACAACTATGTGCCACGGCAAATTTTGTCGTTTCCTGAATCTTTCAGAAATCTGGGAACGGAGAAACGGAAAGGAACGCGAAAAGTAAGAAAAGAAACTAGAAGGTCCGAAGGGATATGAAAGGATGGATAAAGACGTGATTTGCAAATGTTTTGAGCGCCAAAAGTTGAAAGCGACTAAAACACAAACAATAAAAACTAGGCCAAATCCTAACCGAAATCAGTTACCTTAACGTTTTAATCATTGGGCAAACTGTCTCTTGGTCGGGTGGGCGATGACGACTCTGGCCCCGAAGACGTAAGGATGATGAGGATCTTGAGTTTGAAGCAAGGTTTATGATAACTTTCAAGTGCAAAATTTGAGAGTTTAACTGAGCTGAAGAGCCCACCCACCAACACAATAGAGTTCTGAATAAAAGTGAGTGCGTTTCGACTAAGTATGCTAAAATTTGTTGCGCTTTGGTTTTCGATACAGTGTCGGCTTGTTTTTTTATTCGGCCCGATTTAATTTTAGCGGTCTTGATGCTTCCTTCTTTGATTCATGCTTCACTTCAATTTCGTTATAATCTTGGGCATATTGGTTTTTTCCGGAAAGCTCAGTATCCCAAAAAACGTAGTGAGTATCTCCGTCATTAGAATTGACCCTGACGACTAGTAAACTTCTCACTATTAGTCTCCTCATATAATAACCGCCAAGGCAGGAAATAAGTATGTTCGCATGTTTCTTGGTCAATTTACTTGAGCAAACTACATGGATAACCACAATTGTGTCAAGATGCCAAAGCTCTTCTCCTTTTTTTGGCTCGGTTTGAAGGATTACCGGAATTTTAGTTTATATACTCGAGCTATAAAATCTCAAATGTTGAACTGAACACTTTGAAGTATGAAGGAAACCTATGCGTTTACCTTGAAATTTTCCTGCCAAAGTTTTTTATATCAAGAGAGAATAATTAGTGCCAAGTAAACTTGCACTGGTAAATTTAGAACTAAGGATAGAGCAAGAAAGTGGTTTGGTGAGGGGGAGAAGGGAGGATATAAGAAGCCAAACCACTCACTTGTCCTTAGTCAATTTAGCGTATTGATTTACCTTTTAAGCGTTTTTCACATGCAGCGATATACGTTGCCCACTTTTTTCAGTTTTTTTAGAGTCCATCTTAACATTTAAGCCCTTTAGCATACGCGGTTAAGCGTCTAACCGCAAAAGAATACAGACACCTTTCACCACTTAGGTTATTAGTACAAGTTAGACAGATGTTTTCAAACCCACTTTGCATTCAAAAAAAAGAAAGGAAAAACAAAATGTCCGTTAGACATCCCAACTATTGGACAACAGCGTAAGGTTAAAATGATGATGGGGTTTATGTCTTTTTGTTGCAGTATGGACAGATGTTTTGGTCTTCCCTAACTGTTCGCTTGCAGTGAGAGCAAGTTTTCGAATGCATTGGTGGCGGTCTACTGTAATTTGACTGCGGTTGCTGCCTGTAACTTGATGGTTGGCTGTACCGCGAAGAATAGGAGCTTGGTCGGTAACTTGACGATGAACTTGACGATTGACCATAACGCGATTGATAGGAACTTGATGATGACTGCTGCCTAGAGCTGTATGGGGTGTACCGCGACGAGCCAGCTTGACCTTGTGACCCTGGACTGTAACCTGAAGGCTGAGGATTGTAACCCCCGTAACCGGAAGGTTGCCCGCCTGGTCCATATTGTCCTTGAGGAGATCCGGGCCCGTAGGGTGTTCGTTCTCGGTCACGCTCACGTTCCCTTTCAAGCATCATTTTCTGCCGGCCTTGTCTTGAATAAAGAAGCGTTCCTGAAATTGCAAAAGCAATTAGAACAGCCACAATTATGACGATAACTGTAGGAGACCAGAATCCACCAGATGATGAAGTTGGCGGAAGAGTAACAACTCCATTTCCATTGCCATTATTATTTGAGCCGCCGTTGTTATTGGAGCCGCCGTTGTTTGACGAACCTGAAGGAGTTGGAGATGATGATGCAGCGGTGCCTCCTATTACCGTAAATGTGGCCCCCGCGCTATTTCCAAGCCCATCGTAAGCCGTTACAGTAGAGGTACCAGAAGGCCAACTAGCATCAACAGTAACAGTTAACACAAAGCCGCCAGTCGAATCAGTAGCGTTAACGTATCCAAACAAAACATTAGCTATAGTCATGCTCACAGGCTCGCCGGCGCCGAATCCAGTTCCTGTTACAACAACTGTTTTACCCGCAGATTGCTCCGCAGGATTGAAAGATATTTTTGGAGATTGTGCTTTTGCAATGGGTGCAATCGCAGCTGAAGCTAAAACACCCAAAATTACAATGGTGATCATTAGGTTAACTGTTCGGTTTTTCAAGGTACCTCTCCCCGCTACTATGGGTTATCTTGTTTATTTAACAATTGCTTATTTAACACTTTGCGAAATGCGCCACCAAAGGCAAAATATGGCTTCTTAGGTGAAGTCAGCCAAAGTTACATGGACAAATATTAACTGTATATTAACTGGCATTCTGTCAATGTTGCCTTAAGGCAATCAATAGCAATCAAAAGAGTCAGTGTTTTCAACAAAAGTTACTTTTTGCCTTCGGGTTTCTCCCATAATTCAAGTTTCTCTTTTTTAAGTTCGGTACGTTTCCTTTGGAGAAACCTATAGACTGTTTGATGCTGGCAACCTTCGATAATCATCTGCGCAGCGTGCCGTGCGGCCTCCACCTGTGTGAAGCTACCGATGAACCCGATTGTGTGACCATAAACCACCACGGATGCTTCTGTTAATTCCTCAATCAGTTTTCTTGTTTTGCCCTCAGTACCTATCAGTCTACCTTTTACGCGTTTGATGTCAGATTCGGAGCGTCCGAAAACTTGTCTTAAGTCGATCATATCGAAGATTTCGTCTTCATTGCGTATTAGTCGGTAGGTGGCTTCGGGCGAAAATCCTCTGCCTATAGCTGTCACGACGTCTTTAGCCTTCAGTAGCATTGATGGGTCTGAAGCTTTTTCGGTAAGCTTGATGGTGACGCTGCCTTCGCCGTCAACGTCAATTTTAACGTTGAGTCTGTCTTCAATGTACTGCTTTGCTTTTCCTTCTTCACCGATAAGTATGCCAACGCGTTCTTTCGGAATCTTTACAAACGTGTCTAAACCTGACATTTTCAACCGACAACCATCTTATGTAATTCTTCAACTGAAATAACTTCAACATTTAACCGACTAAAGAACCTATTCACATTCGTTAAATCACGCACTAGCAGCTCGTCAGCCAGCGGATGTTGAATTGAAACTGACTGCGACATGTCAAAAACCACAGGTTTGCCCTTCCACATCATAATGTTATATTCGCTGAGGTCTCCGTGAACTATCTTTGCTTTCTTATAAAGGCGTTTAATGAAAGTGACGATTATTTTGTAGATTCTTTCGGGGTTTATTGGTAGCTGTTCTTTGAGAGAAGGCGCACTAACACCTTTTTCCCCAATAAACTCCATAACTACAACGTTGCTTTTAACTGCGATAGGTTTTGGTACACGCACTTTTGCGTCGGTGGCTTCTTTGAGGTTTCGGAATTCTTTTTGCGCCCAAACAGCCATTAATGAACGGGTATCGTGTTTGACGTCTTTGAAGCGGGGGTCGCCTTCGATGTATTTGTGCATACCCTTCTTGAATTCGGCAGAAGAGGTTAAATAAATTTTTACGGCTAAGTCTTTGCCTTCTTTGTTTGTACCCCAGTAAACCCGCGCTTCCTTCCCCGAACTCACGACGCCATTGAGCTCGTAGAAAACGCCGCTGTTAAGCATGTCGAAGACAACCATGCGGGTGGTTTGGTCAAAAACCTCTTCAACCGTAGCGCGTTCCTTTGTCATGTCGTGGATTAACATCTTGTCTCTTCGCTCCACTCTTCTTTCATTATGCGCAAGACGTTCGACAGCTTTCCTCGACATAACAATCAATAATTCTAATCCTTTAGGGTATTAAAACTGCTCGGAAACTAATCGCATAATTTTACATTATAGTGTAAATTTTAAGCAGGCTTTTTCTGCGCCAATATGAATAAAATCGCATTTTTAATTCGAAATCGAGCAGGACTCTCAACTAATTTTGAAAAAAGTTTATGCTAAAATAAAGATTTAGTTGAAAGTTGAATATTAAAGGGTTAGAATTCCCTTGCGTCTCAGTGTATCGGCTTGTGAGTGGGTGTATCGCCATACTACGTCGCCGCGTTTGTCAGTCTGGAATTCCCAAGGAGAAACGATTACTATGTCGCCTTCGCGTATCCAAACTCGCCTTTTCATTTTGCCTCGGATCCGGCAAAGCCGTTCAGCGCCGTCTTGACATTTGACCAAGATGCGGTCGAAACCTAGCAGCTTCACAACAACTCCCAATACTTCTCCCTGTCCTGGATAAGTCATTTCGCTGATTGCGCCTTCACTTAGCACCTTTTTCTTTCCCAAACAGTGAAACCCCGTTTTTTGGATAATTGAAAAACAGTGCTTTTCATGCTTAAAAGCATGTTCATTGGACAATGCAGGTTTAACAAGAAAAATCAAAAATTGGTTGTCGGCTTATGTCTGAGTGCTCAGATGCAGGTTTAAATTAAACCAAGATTGAATAAGGTAAATGGAGATCCGCTGAAAGTGGCCTATGTATTTAACATACCCTATCGAAACAACGTCAAGCTAAAGCAAGTAATGGGAAGAATAAAAGAAGACAAGAAATTGCAGATGTACTGGAAGTGCAGCAACGTTATGGCTATCGAACGTATGGGTTACACTGACCACGGTCCGACTCACGTTAAAATCGTATCTAATCTAGCGCTGAAGCTTCTGAGGATTCTGGTTGAGAAAAAATTGATTACGCCCAGCATCGTCGAAGACTACGATATGGAAAATGATGATGCGGAAGTCGTTGTTGTTTTAGCTTCAATCTTCCATGATTTAGGTATGATCGTACAGAGAAATAACCATGAAAAATATAGTGTAACTTTAGCTTTGCAATTCTTAGATTGTTTGAAGCCGACTTATAACGATGAAGAATTAGCTATAATCACTTCTGAAGTCCTGCATGCTATCGTGGCGCACGAGCAGCCGCCGAGCGCAGATCCAACACACAAAATACTAACTAAAGAAGCAGGGATAGTGGGCATTGCCGACGCGCTGGACATGGAGGCGGGTAGAGCAAGGATTCCTTTTCAAGCAGGCAAAATAGACATCCACGCAGTTTCCGCCCTTTCAATTGAGAAGGTTGAGGTCGAGGCGGTTGAAAACGGGAAGAAACCTATAGAAATAAGAATCAAAATGTCCAACTCCGCAGGCGTTTTTCAGATTGATGAGCTTCTGAAGCCCAGGATAATTTATTCTGGTCTTGAACAGTTCTTCCATGTAATCGCCGAAATTACAGGTGAAAAAGAAAACAAGATCATAGAGAAATTCGAAATCTGATTCAACGGTGCGAAGAGCATTAAAGTTACCGCTGTCCTAATAGAGGTTTGGCAGAAGATAATGCGTTAACTGCATTAGAAAAGTAAATCGAGGCAGATTGGAATGGAAACGAGGAAAGAAGTTGACCCATTAGGCGAAAGGCATGTCCCCAAAGAGGCTTATTTTGGCATTCAAACTTTGAGAGCAACAGAGAATTTTCCAGTAAGCGGATTAAAAGCTCCGATTGCGTTCATCAACGCTTATGCGTTTGTCAAGAAAGCTGCAGCTACTTCGAACATGCAGCTGGGTTGTCTTGACAAGAAGAAGGCTAAAGCGATTGTTGCCGCTTGTGATGAAGTGTTATCGGGTAAACTGATCGACCAGTTTGTCGTCGATGTTTTCCAAGCAGGCGCAGGGACTTCTTTTAACATGAATGTCAATGAGGTTTTAGCCAACAGGGCTATTGAAATCTTGGGAAAAGAGAAAGGCGATTACAAAAATGTTAACCCCAACGACCACGTCAACATGGGGCAATCAACAAACGATACGTTCCCAACAGCACTACACCTCTCAGTTCTTATCGCGTTGCAGCCGCTACTTGCTGCGTTGAACGAATTGTCAAACGCGTTTAGAGAACTTGGCCAAAAGAATGTTAATGTGCTTAAGTCGGGTAGAACGCATTTGCAGGATGCTGTGCCTTTAACAATTGGGCAGGAATTCACTGCATACGGTTCAGCGGTAGCCAACGCCGAAACTGAACTGAAGAGAAGACAGGAAAATCTTTATTCAGTTGCTTTCGGCGGTACAGCGGTAGGGACTGGAGCCAATGCTCACCCCAAGTACAAGCGTCTTGCTGTAGCGGAGTTGGCGAAACTTACCGGGTTCCCATTTAATCCTGCAGCAAACAATTTTGAGGCACTTCAAAGTCTGAGGGCTGTGCAGTCAGTTTCCAGTGGTCTTAAAGAGTTGGCGTTGGAGCTTATCAGAGTTGCCAATGACCTTCGTCTTTTGGCTTCTGGTCCAACAACAGGGTTTAATGAGATTGTTCTTCCGCCGGTGCAGCCTGGCTCATCGATTATGCCGGGAAAGGTGAATCCCGTCATGGCTGAATGCTTAGATATGGTAGCATTTCAAGTTGTAGGAAATGATTTAGCGGTTTCGCTGGCTGTTCAAGCGGGTCAAATGGAACTCAACGTTATGACGCCCGTAATCATGTACAACATGCTTTTCTCCATCCAAATCCTGACTAACTTCATCCCTGTGTTTACTAAGAAATGTGTTCAAGGAATAACCGTTAACGAGGATCAATGCAGTCAGTACTTAGAAAGGAACCCTTCGTTAGCTACTCTGCTGTCTCCCTACATTGGTTATTTGGAAGCGGCAAAAATCGCTAAGCAAGCCCAAGCAGAAAAACGGTCCGTAAAAGAAGTTGTTCTTGAAAAGAAGCTGCTTAAAGCTGAAGAAATAGATAAGATTTTTAGTCGCAAAAACTTGCTTAACGAACTTTAATCAATCCGGCGTCATTAACTAGCCGTACCGTACCCGCTGACTGTTACGATGGCGTCTGTCGTGCCAGCGCTTGATTGGGCATCGAAGATTACTCCAATAATTATGCTTTGCGATGGGAACAATGTTAGGATCTGGTCGTTGCTTAACCAAGCTGATCCACTGCTTGTGAATGTTTGGGTTACGGAGTTTGAGATGACGTTGTCGGCGAAAAGTAGTCGGATACGTACTGTTACCGTTTCGTTGTTGGCGAAGGTTCCTTCTGTTTGGATTTTGGGTTCAAACATGTTAATGTTTAATGGTGTAGCCCGGATAGTTGTATTAGCGCCGTATTGTCCATTCAATCCGACGGGAACGTTAACGTTTAGTTTTTCAAATGCGGTTCCAACTCCCGATATCCAGATGCTGTAGGGGTTGTGGATGTTTGCTGTCCAGTTGCCGAGAAAGTTGACGTCGCCGTCGAGCATTGGCGCAGGGTTGCAGTCGCGTCCCAGGTCGATGGCAAACATGTCGTTGGGCACATCAGTGAAGGACTCAAAAACCACGCTGGTTAGTAGCGTTTGATACATTGAGCCGTTGACAAAAAGCCCTGTTTGGTTGGTTACTCCGTCTTGGCCGAGCCACATTCTGACGTTTTGTATTTGGCTGTCAGAGAACTGTGCTCCAGATTGGACGTTGATGCCGATAGAATTGTCTCGAATGTTGAAGAAGCATCGTTGAATTGTTGAGCTGGCATAAGAGCCTGTTGCGTTAACAGCGGGCGATTCGAAAACTATTCCTTGGGATGCGTTAATGAAGTAACAATTATCAATTTGAGTATCTTCACTCCAAGTGTTTGTGTTAGCTAATTCAATCCCTGTCGATGTGTTTTCGAAAATCATGTTAGTTACCGTTGTTCCAAATGAGTTCTCAATTCGGAGGGTTCCGTTAATGATTGTTAAGCCTGAGATGGTTGCGTACTGTGAAGTAGTGTAGTTGGAACCGTAAACGATTATTTTATGGCCGTTTCCGATTATTGTCGCTCCGTTTCCGACGATTTTGGCGTTGATTTTGTTCGAGAGCAAAATGTCTTTGTTCAGAACGTAAGTGCCGGCGTTAAGGTAAACTGATAATCCGCGGGCTAAAGCCGAATTGATCGCCGATGACACACCGCTTCGTGAAACGCTAGTGGTTTCGCCATTTTGAATGTTTTTTAGTTGGAAGTTGTTTCCGTTTTGGGACAAGACAAAATCGTAGCTTACAGCGTTTGTGTTGAAGTTGGGTCTCTCAAGAATCATGTAAGTGTTAAATGCTGAAAGAGCAAGCACGGCTGCGAGGACAACAACGATGATGCGTTTTGAGACAGTTATCTTTGAGTTAACTTGCATATTCGGGGCTCAGGCAGGTTTAGGTACATGTTAAGAGATTCGTTAATTAAATTTATCCGTATTCCCCGATTCCTTTAGTCACGGCAGAAGCAATAAGAAACATAAACGAAATCATGGTTTCAAACTGGGTTAACGGCTCAAGCTAAACCGTTTCAGAACGCTCAAAAAAACTGTTTCAAAACTGTTTCAGCCAACCATTATACCAAACGCAGCCGCAGATGTATTGTAGAGGTAAATCAAAAATGAAAACTTTGAAAATGATTGCCATTTTAACGCTTGTAGCTTTGGCTGCTGCGTTGCTAATTGCATCAGCTTATGCTTGCACGGGTGGACGGATCGGCTCTTCCGCTTCAGCAAACTCTGCTTCAACAGGAACAGCCTACAGCGGATATGGCGGAATGATGAGAGGATTTGAACAGTCGCATTCAACCCCGTCAAACCAATATCCAGTTGGAGGATGGGGCTGCAGAGGTATGATGGGTCGAATCCCTTGAGTTTCAAAAAGAAAAAAACAAAATTATGGAGTGATTAAAGTGTGTGGATGTGGTTGCGGTTCAGATTTTGATGAGGACAGAGAAGAGGCAATCCCCAAAGTTGATATGGTCCCTTGCAAATATTGCGGAACGCTGTTTCCTCAGACCGTTACGATATGCCCAAATTGTGGAGCAAAAAGAACTGTCTAAGTGTTCAAGGAGAAATAATGCAAGTGCTTAAAGATGGGAACTTCTACGGCATGATGACAGTTAACGGACAAACTGGACAAGTGCTCTATTGCTCATGGCTCGGAACATTTATGCAGCGAATGCTAATCGGTTAAAGCTCGAAAGTTGCTTAACTCCCTTTAGTTTTTTGCACGCATCAAGTATTTTACGAGCCGATAAACTTCGGGGTTTCTTTTTCCTTCTGAAAACATTCTTCTAAATGTTACGCTTCGAATTAATGGGACGTGATTTTCTCCCTTTAATCTCGGACTGTTAAATTTTGTCAAAAACTGTCATTTTTTGTCAAATTGCGTCAAATCAGGTCATTCTATGTCAATTCGTGTCAAATTGTGTCAAAAAAAGTATCAGCCTGCAACTGATTCAGTCTTCTCCACAGAAAAGAAGCCCAAACCACGAACAAAAAATCTGCCGCTGAAAACGCCGAAAAACCACTTGGGCCACACTTCTGAACGCTTCTTCCCCTGTGACTTTTTGGAATGTTTTAAGACGTTTTGAGATGTTTTAAGATGTTTTGAGATTTTTTGGGAGACCAGTTGCAACCTATCCAAGCCCCAAACCAAAAAAGCAACCCAAAACGAAACCAAAAAAATCGCCGACGTTTCCACCACGCCACCGCACTCTCAAAAAATAAAACCTCGCGTCATGGACAGGTTTTATGTTGCGTACGCGGTATTTGGCGGCGTTTTATGCATTAATTTATAAATTGATAAAAACATTAGAAAGTTGACTCGAAATGAAACTGAGAATTAGGAAACCGAAAGATTCTTCGGACCCGCAGGACCCCGAGAAGGCGAAAGCTGAGGGGAAGCCTAAGGGGTTGGAAGTGGGTAAATTTGAGGTTTCTGAGGATAAACTAAAGTTTTTTGTTGCTAAGGGATTCGGCAAGAAACAGTGGGTTGTTGCACGAGAGATCCCCGTTGCAGAAGTAGAAAGCATAAATGGCGAAGGCAACGAGTTAGCCGTCACGTCTAACGGGGTTGTTGAAGCCTTCCACACAAAAGACAAGACAGGCTCCTTCGCCACATTTGTTGAGCAAGTTAACGCGATGCTTGAAACCCAACGCACTGGACAGCAGAAAGTAGCGGAAGCCAACCAGAAAACCACACAAAGAAAGATAGAGTTGATAGCGGTTATTGAGAAGACAGTTCGCATAGTTGACTTATCATTTGATGTTCTCATCGGGCTGCAGGACAAACGGATAGATTGGCAGCAGATAGAAACTTCGGCAAGCGGCCTGGGCGAAAGCCTCAACTTCACCGCCCAAACCCTGCCGCCTCTGAACCTTGAATACGTAAAAATAGGTTCAGCCGCAAAAGCACAAACACCCAAGGATACCTCAAACGAAGCATTCAACCTACTAAAAACAGCGTACCGGTACTTCGACAATTTGAACCCTGAAGACGACGTCAAAGAGAACCAACCGAATTTTCAAACCGCCAAGAATCTGGTTTTAGCTTATTTTCTGGTAAACGATCTTTTACTCGGCAGGTTCGTAGGCGACAAAGACAACACCAGAGAAATCCACGAGCTTGATGTAGCACTGCAAAGTTTAGCTGAAGCCAACTTCATAGTTAACCTTGAAGTGCTTAAAGGCAGCCTCAACTTGGAAGACGAGAAACAAGCAGTTATTGAAGGCACCCGCGCAGTTTTCAAGGAACAGCTAAAGTACCTTTCGACTTGAGCCATCAACTGAGACGGCGGCTTCAAAGGACAGATCATTCTGGTTATATGCAAGGTCTATTCGAGTGTATCGTAAATATTCAGATATTAGAAAAGATAATTACCAATACTTATAGTTATACCTCCACAGGGATATTACTTAACAATTCGCTAGCTTTATCTACGTTCTCGGTCAATTACTGACTTGAGACATCTGGGGGATAAGTAGCTGTCAAATAATCCACAGTCAAAAGACGACTCATTGGAAGCCTTAGACTTCATCGTAAACGTCCTAAAAGAGCACGAAAAAGACTTAGACAAACTCATAAACGAGTTAGCAACAGTAACTGAGCAGCTTGGAGACACGGGGGAAATCAGCGGCAAAGTAGAAAAAGTAGAAGAAAAAATAACCAGCTTGCAAAAAGAAGTTGCAAATTTGATGAACTACATTTCAGGAGTTCCCAGAACCGAACTGCCGATCACAGCAAAAGAACCAAAGGAACCAATGGAAACTTCGCATGCATCTTCAATGGTCCCAATCCAAACAGGCGGTCCTTCCGTCATTTTTAGGTGCATGCAATGGGAAGACTTCCAGAACTTAGCATCACAAGCTCAAGCGTTATCGTTTTGCTACAAGGAAGAAGACAAAACCTTTCAAGCTGACGCTCTTTCGGGAAATCGGGTGGTTACCTACAGCGGTGCACTTCCAAAGTTCAACCAAATCCTAAAAGCATGGCTTTCTAAAGAACTAAATGTAGACCAAAAGAACATTCTTGAAGGCGTTTTAGCCATAGGCTAATCTGAATCCTCAATTCTTAACGCTTATATTCGTTTTGACTCATTTTATGTTTTGTCAGTGATGGAGGGCTAGTTAAGGTTGAAGGCTATACCACCTAAGCCAAAAGTTTTTTCCGTTTTCGAAGCCTTCTCCTTTCTCCTCGATGACGGATGGCAAGGGTAGCCAACACACAAAACAGCCCTCCACACCAACACTTCTGCAAAAATTCAACCCCATAAAACCAAGAGCAGCCCGGTTGATTGTAGCAAACACTAAACCTTATATGCAAT
>Ga0335078_10014083_pt1 | contig 11859 bp, 8 predicted proteins | sample Lox_Sample_32_FD_206711 | JGI IMG/M metagenome (GOLD analysis project Ga0335078, IMG submission 206711) | Soil microbial communities from Loxahatchee National Wildlife Refuge, Florida, United States - Lox_Sample_3.2 | ecosystem: Environmental > Terrestrial > Soil > Wetlands | place: USA: Florida... | reverse complement strand
ATCGGTCATGGGTTCACCCTCCCGGGTCCGGGGTCTTGCGTGGCGATGATCGCTCCGGCCTCCGACAGCGCGGGATCGTCCGGCGGTGCGAGCCAGGTCTGGCCGTGATCGAGGTTCACGACCGACTCCATCCCTTCCGGCGGTGTCGCCGGCGGCTCGTCGTAGGACAGGAACCACGACTCTACGTGGTCATCGAGAATGCCCTGCGTCTCCGGCAGGTAGGCGGAGAACAGCGGGCGGTCGCTGATGTCGAGCGCTCTCAGGGGCGCGACGCGGGGATGGTTTCCGATCATCAGGCGGGCCGACCGGGTGAACGGCAGGTGCGCCCCGGCTCGCGCGTTGAAGTAGATGAACGACTTCATCAGCATCCCGCGGAATTCGCAGTAGTTGCACGCGGCGGTCGATATCGGGAAGCGGTCGAAGCGCGGACGGTCGACCTCGATTCGCACGCACAGTTGCCCGTCGAGGTCGTACTGGCTCGACACCGCGTCGCGGGCGATGACGAAGTCGAGGTTGGCCTGGTGCTTGGGCATGCCCCAGATGCCCTTGCCTCCCTTGACCGAGATCTCGGTCGAGACCGGCAGGTCGACCACGTACTGCCCGGTGCCGTACAGCTTCTGGACGAGCGGCAATGCCGGTAGGAGCGCCGGGGCTGGCTCCGCCCCGTGGGTGCACGCGATCGCAATCGAGAACTCGATGTAGCGGCCGATGTTCGTGATCCGGTAGTCGACGACACTGATGACCAGAATGCCGCGGCCGTTCCAGAGCCGCAGTGGGTGGACCTCGTCGCCCGGCAGCAGTTCACCCGCCGCGCGCGCGTCGATCGTGTAAGCCGCCATCAGCGCCGGGGTCTTGTGTGACGCCACGGGCAGCGTGAACGGGATGGTGTCCACGAGGGCGTGCCGGCCACTCTGGCGCTTGAGTCGAGCCGGACGCATCAGGCGGCCTCCAGCTCTCGAACGATCGTGGGAAAGATGTCGCGCGCCGCGTACTGCCCCATGAACACGTCGAGATGGCCGTAGCCGTCGAACACGTGCAGGGCCGATCGTCCGGGGGCGTTTTGGTCATACCAGGCGTGCGAGTTGCGCTGACTCTGCGCGGTGAAGCACTTGTTCTCGGCGCCCGCCAGGAACACCACGCGCGCATCGGTCCGGGGCGGCTGGGCCGCGAAGTCGCGAGGCAACTCGGGATACTGCTCGACGGCGAGCAGGCGCCCGGCCCGCACACAGCGCAGGATCTGGCTGAAGAAAGTGAGCGGGACGTCGGCGAACTCACCCTTCAGCCACTCGTGGGTCGATGGGTTGAGGTTCTCGTGACGCCACAGCGTCGGCTTTCCGGTGCCATACGTGTAGCTCGACCACTTACACACCGCGTTGTCGCACTCGTGATGAGACAACTTGATCCATCCGTCGACCAGCTTGGGCACCACCCACGGCGCTCCGGTTCGGCCCCACTGCGGGTTCATGTAGCCGAGGACCATCGCCGTCATCGGGATCAACGACTGGAGCTTGAGGTTCGCCAGCGCGGGCACGATCGGATGGATCGAGACCGCATTGGACACGATCGTCTTGACCTCAGGGACCAGCCCCGCGAGCGCGCTCATCATGAAGCTGGTCGAGCCCTGACAGTGAATGACCGCCTTGATCTCGCCCGCGCCTGTCTGCTCGCAGACGGTCTTGACCGCGCGCGGGTGGTCGTATACCGCGGCCTGATCGAGCGTCCAGTGGTTGTGGGGGATGTCGATCGAGGCCCGCCAGTTCTCGAGCCAGACGTCCCACCCGTCATCGGCGAGCACGTCGACCAGGTTGCGGCCGCTGGGCGCGCGGAAGATGTTCGCGCGCACGCCGGCGCCGTGGACGAGCAGGACCGGACCCTTCGCCGGCGGCCGTGTGCCGCGGACGTTGATCAGGTTGCAGCCCACACCGTCTCCCGCGGTGAACTCCACGATCCGCTCGGTCTCGGCGCTCATGCCCCCTCACGCGGCCGGTACACGTCCCAAAGCGACCCGGCGAACAGCGCTCCGAAGCGCCCCAGCGCGTCGATCCGGTCGGCCGGGTGGACTCGGAAGGTGGTCAGCTGCCGCGCGAAGTCGAGCGGAAGGATGTGCAGGATCCCGCTCGCGACGACCTCCGCCGTCGTGTCGGCCTCCGCCCCCAAGTGCCCCGCAAGCACATGGACGAACAGCGTCGTGGTCTCCGACCAGAGATCGAGTTCGTCACCGTGACGCACCTCCTTGAACCCGGTCATGGTCAGAGGGTGCCCCTCACCGTCTGCGAACTGGAGGCGATACAGCATGCGCTTGGACTCGGTCGTCTCCTCGACGAACAGGTTGAACACCCCGCTCGTGACCGGTAGCCGGCCGCCGAACGCGTCGGACTCGATCCACCCCTCGGCATCCGCCGTGTGCTGCGAATCGGAGATGAAGCGATCGAGGTCGTTGGTGGTGATCGTGAGGTGGAACATAAACCGCGTGCCGGCGTGCCTCCCGGCCCGGTACCCGCGGTCGAAGTCGGCATCGCCGAACGTCACGTAGCCCTTCATCTCCTCGGTGAACGACAGCGAGGTGGCGCCACCGACGGGCTCGGCCGTCGCGGCGAGGTCCGGGACCGCGACCGAAACCGGCGGTGAGCCGGGCGGGGTCCCGCGCCCACCCTTCAGGATCGAGTCCGCGAAGCGGTCAGCCAATGCGGCGATGGTGAGCGAGGGATTGGCGCCCACCGGACCCGGCATCACCGACCCATCGGCGATGTGCAGCCCGGGATGACCGAAGACGTTGCCGTCTGGGTCGACGACTCCTTCGCGCTCGGAGCTGCCCATCCGGCATCCGCCCAGCGAGTGAACCGTGATCACCCGGTGCTCGTGCCAGATCGGGTTGTCGTGGAACTCGGCGCCGAGCTCCTCCGCGACACGGCGCGAGGTCTCCCGCACGCGATCGAAGTACGGTCGCGAGGGCCCGTCCTTGGACCAGGCGACCTCGAGCCGCTCGTCCTTGAGGCTCATGAGTCCGTCGGGAATATCGCGCCCCATTCCGAGCAACGGCAGGAGTCCCGAGGAGAGGGTGCAATCGCCGAACAGGGCCGAGGCGAGGTCGCCGACCTCGCTGTGGCGATGGCCGTGGAGCAGCGACCAGATGTAATGCGCGGCGCGCGGCAGCGCCGATGCGATCGCCCCGGGCGACTGGAGCAGCTCGAGCATCCAGCCTCCGAACTGTGGATAGCCCGCGTCCTCCAGATAGAAGCCGCGACCCTCGCCCCCGTCGAGTTGATCGGCCACGCGCAGCGCACTGGTGATGACCGGGCCCGAGCCCGGCTCGATCACCCGCGGCACGCGCCGGCCGTCGGGCCCATTCTCCGTCGCACGCACGGCGAACGTCAGGAGGTCGCCGTTGCCCGAGAAGCCATGTCCAAGTTGATCGGACAGGCCGGGCAGCGCTGAGCGGTTGCGCAAGAGCAGCCACGTCGTCCCGAGCGTCCCGGCCGACAGGACCAGGTGGTCGCAGGTCAGCGTTTGGCGCGGAAGGTTGGCGGTGTCGGTCTTATTGCCCTCGCTCCGCGGATCGTGGACCACGTAGTGGACCTCGAAGCCGCCGTTCTCGCGCGGCTCGAATCGCCGGACCTCGCACCGAGTTCGGATGTCGGCTTTGGCGCGCCACGCCGCGCTGAGGTACGTGAAGTCCAGCGTGTTCTTCGAGCCGTAGTTACAGCCGACGTCGCACTCGCCGCACAGCCGGCAGGTTTCCCGCGTTCGTCCGTGCAGGTTGGGTAGCTCCACGATCGGCTCGCCGGGGACCGGCTGCGCGCCCTCGTTCGCGAACGTCACCGCGAGCGGAACAAGCGACCACTGCGCCTGCGCGGCCTGGCCCCACTGCGAGCGCGCCACGCGCTCCGCCGCGTCGCGATAGGCCACGACCTTGGGGACGCTGTCGTAGGGAGGCTGATCGATCGGCAAGTACTGGACGCCAATCCGCCGCTCGACCTCGTCGTAGTGCGGGTCGAGGTCGGCGCGGGTCACCGGCCAGTTCTCGTACCCGCCGTCCGCGAGGTTTTCGTGGACGAACCAGTGCTCGTCCTTGCGCAGGAACACATTGGCGTAGATCAGCGAGCCGCCGCCCAGACCGCTGGCGCACACGGCGTCCAGCCCGTCGAACGCCCACAGGTCGAACATCCCATGCAGCCCCTCGCTGGGGTCCCAGAAGTTGTTCTTGAGCCCGAGCGGACTGCGTGGGAACGAGTTCGGCGGATAGGGCTTGCCGCGTTCGAGGACGCACACTCGCCAATCGGCCTCGGCGAGGCGCGCGGCGGTCACGGAGCCCCCGAAGCCCGACCCGACGACGATTGCGTCGAAGTGCTCAGGCGTGCCCGGCTGTGAACCTGCGCTCATTCACCCACCCCCAAAACCCCCTTGATCAGCCCCGGGGATTCGCGCTTGTGTGGACGTTAGTCCTCGGCGGAGCCAGAATCAAGTGGACGTCGCCGGTCGCCGATGACGATCGACTCAGCGGGGCGAATGGAAGCTTTTGAGAGCTTTGATGAGGTTTCGCGACTCCACTCACACCGGGTCACCGTGTGCCTGACCTCGGGTGGTTAATCGGAGAGTGACGAGCCCCTGGACCCAAATCATTTACAGAGCACATGCATTCTGCGATTCTTTACGTATCAGATGCGAGGGGACAGCGCTCTGGTCAAGGGCATCTGTAGAAGGACGGGGTTAGTTGGACAGCAGATACGACGTGGTGGTCGTGGGCTCCGGCTTCGGCGGCGGAATCACCGCATGCCGGATGGCCGAGGAGGGCCTGCGCGTTTGCGTGCTCGAGCGGGGCCGTCGCTTCGGCCCTGGAGACTTTCCCGACCAGCCCGAGCAGGCCCCGCTGGCCTTCTGGCATCCGACTCTCAACCCGGGCGGCATGCTGGACCTGCGACTGATGAAGGATCTCTCAGTACTCACCGCCGCCGGCGTGGGTGGGGGATCGCTCGTGTATGCCAACGTGCAACTCCGGGCGCCGGCCTCGGTGTTCGAGCAGGCCCCATGGCCGCAGGCGATCACCCGCGCTGTCCTCGACCCGTACTACGACCGGACCGAGGAGGCGCTCGACCCGCGCGAGACGCCGGCGACTCCCGAGCTCCCCAAGGTCCGCGCCTTCGACGCAATGGCCGAGCGCGCCGGCCGCGTGCCGGAGCGGCTGCCCCTCGCGGTGCACTTCGGCGAGAGCCGCCACCATCCGTTCAGCGGCGTGTTCCAGCAGGGCTGCCAGAACCTCGGCCTGTGCGACGCGGGCTGCCCGGTCCTGGCCAAGAACACCATCGACATCACCTATCTGGCACGCGCCGAGGCGCACGGAGCGGAGGTCTTCCCGCTGCGCGAGGTGCTCCGCATCGACCCACCAGGCGGAAGCGGCGGGGACTGGCGGGTCGGCTTCCGTGATCTCCAGTACCGCACCGGTGGGTCGGTAGAGGCGCCGCTGCTCGTGCTGGCTGCGGGCACGCTCGGCACGAGCCGCCTGCTGCTGAAGAACCGCGGCAGGCTCGGCCGCCTGTCACCCGCCCTCGGCAGTCGCTTCTCGGGTAACGGCGACGCGCTGACGCTGGCCATCGATCCGACGGCACCCGGAGTCATCGGGGCGCGGACCGAGTACGGCCCAAGCATGACCAGCCGGATCGACTACACCGACGAGCACGGCTTCATGGTCGCCGACGGCGGGTTGGCGGCGAGCTTCTCCGGACTCCTCGCCGCGGTGCGCGAGGTCAACGCCATCACGGGCTGGGGCCGGATCGTGCTCCACGCAAACAACATCGCCACGAGGCTCGGGCTCACCGACCGCCACGTCAGCCACCGTGGCGTGAAGCTCCGGGACCCGGAGCCGATCGGCGATTCGCTGGTGTTCCTGATGATCGGCCGGGACGCGTCGAACGGTCAGATGCGGCTCACGCCGCTGTTTCGCTGCTTCGACATTCGCTGGAACAAGGAGGACAGCGCCGGACTGATCGCCGCGATGCGCCAGGTCGCCGGCGATCTGACCGCCGCGGCCGGGGCCAAATCGTCGTTCTTCGCCCTCGACGCCGGACCGCTTGGCAAGTTCATCACCGTCCATCCGCTCGGTGGCTGCCCCATGTCGGACGACCCGGCCGCCGGCGTCACCGACGATGGCGGTCGCGTCCACCGCTACGAGGGCCTCTACGTGCTCGACGGCTCGATCGTCCCCACCGCGCTGGGCGTCAACCCGTCCAAGACGATCGCCGCGCTCGCCGAGCGCGGCGTCGAGCGGGTGCTGGCCGAGCGCGGCCCATGAACCAATCCGAGGAGCGCCGAGCGGACTGGCGCGAGATCGTCGAGGTGCTGCTCGTCATCGTCGGCGCGGTGGCCTGCATCTATGTCATCGGCTGGATCATCACCTGGATCCGCCTGACCGCGGCACGTGTGCCGGTCGATGCATCGCTCCCGGTGATCAACCACAACGTCGTGTTCCTGTCCGGGCTGCGACTGGTGATCGTGATGGTGATCGTGTTCGGCGCGATCTGCGCGGTCGCCTACGCCGTGCACACGTGGACGTGGAGGCACCAGTCACGTGAATGGCACGCCGTTGTGTTGGATGGCCGCCACGTCGCGGCCAGGAAGTACGCGGAGGATCCGACCAAGCTCGGCTTCCACGCCAACGATCCGCCCCGGACCAAGCCCACGTTCAAGGCGCGCCTGAAACACGCACTCACGCCCCGGACGCGTCCGCCGGACGATCTCGACGCGGCGCCGGTCGGCGACGGATTCGTCCGGATCATCGCCGGCTTCAACGTCGGCGTGATCGGGGCGACGTTCGGGCTCGCGGCCGCCCGCGTGCTGAAGACCCCGATCGACCAGGCGTGGCCGCCCGGGCCGTGGTGGGACCTGCTCGCCCCGTGGGTGCTCCTGTCGGCGATCTTCTCGCTGTTTTTCGCGTGGGTCGGGCCGCTGTGGGGCCATCGCTGGTTTCACGCCCTGCTCTGGATCCTCGTCGTCCTCGTGGCGCTCGTGTCCTCGGCTCCGGTCGGGGTGCTGCTCCTCACCTGGGCTGGGATCGCGACCTTCGGGCGCCAGTACGCCAAGGTGCGGAGCGCGCGCAACCAGCCGGCGGTGGCGGCCGGCCATCCGCGCCACCTCTCGTTCGTGCTCTCACCGCTCCCCTGGCTGCTTCTGGCCGTGTACGCGCTGGTCGGGATCGCCTACTACGGACTGCCGCCGGTGAGCTTCTCGCAGACGACGGTGACCACGCCGACCGGAACGCAGGTCGGGGGTTACGTGGCCAGGAACGGCACCGGTGTCTACCTTGTTATGTGCACGCCGATCGCCGACGCGACCTCGGGCAACGAGCGGGTGGAGGTCATCCCCGCCGCCGACGTCAAGGCGATGAGGACCTCGACGACGCCGTTCGTGGTCGATTCCGGCCTACGGCCGTCGCTGCCCACGGTCCTGTTCCACGCGCTCGGCATCGACACCAGCACGCCGGCCTGGATCAGGCCCGAGGTGCGCAGCATCCGGGGCACCTGCGCCGGCGATCCCCTGCCGGTCTCGAGCGTCGGCAGTCTGGATCCGCAACTGGGCGCCGGCGTGATCGCCGGGCCGGCTCCGCCCGGCGGCAGGGCCGCCGACGGCGAGGCCACGATCGAGCAGACCAGCCCGGGGATCGCCGCGCTCGCCCTCCGCTACCAGCCGACCGTGCTGGTCACGGTCGCCGACCCGTTCTGGCCGGTGTCGGTCGGGGCGGTGCTCGCCGATCGCGGCCCCGACGGGCAGGCGACCTGCCTGCAGCATCTGCCCTCGACGCACTGTCCGTCGAATGCGGGAAAGGCGCCGATTCCGAGTGAGCTGACCCAGGCCGGAAGCAATCCGGACGACTTCCTCGAGTACCCGGTCTCGCCGCCACTCGACTCCGACCCCGGCGGGCAGATCGCGGCGTTCCTGCGCGGCCAGCAGGCCCGGCCCGGCGGGCTTCCGACGCTCCGGCAGCGTCTCCAGGACCCGGGCCTCCTCGATCCGTGGCGGAGCGCCGAGATCTACTTCTACTACGCGGCCAACGCCAATCCCGCCACCTGGCCGGCGCCCGACGCCGCGATCAAGGGCCCGCTGATCGCCCTCCAGTACTGGTTCTTCTACCCCTACAACTACTACCCGACGGTGTTCGACGCCGGCCTCCTGAACGACGCGCCGGTCGCCGGGGACCTCGTCAACACCGACCTCCACCAGGGCGACTGGGAGCACGTGACGGTGCTGCTCGACGCCAACACCAAGCAGCCCCTCTACCTGTACACAGCGCGCCACTCGAACGAGGGCCAGTACTACGCGTGGGACAGCCCGCTGCTCACCTTCGACGACGGGCACCCGGTCGTGCAGGCGGCGCTGGGCGGCCACCCCACCTACGACGCCCACTGCCGCGAGGGGCTGAGGTTCGCGCCCGCGCTCGGGGCCATCAAGGGCCGGGTGGCCGACTGGATCGTGTGCGGCTCGGGCCGCTACGCCTTCCGCGCCCAGACCACGCCGCTGGTCGACCTGGCCAAGGTGCCGTGGGCCTGCTGGCGGGGCCACTTCGGCGTCGCCACGCGGTCAGAGATCGGGGCGGCCCGGCTCAGGGAGAGCTCGATCCAGCGCGCGATCGACGCCAACTACCAGGTGGCCGGCCCCCGCTCGCCCCTCTGGCAGGCCGAGAACGGACGCCTCGCCGCCGATCAGTCCGCTACGAAGGGCGCGCCGGCGCCCACCGACAACGGCGTGTGCGCAAACGGCGCGAACCCGGCCCGGCCAGAGGACGCGGCGATCAACAGCCGCCCGTGAGGCCTGGTTTCGGGCCCTAGCTTCGCGTCCGGCGGGTGGTCGACCGACGGCGCGGCGCGTGGTGGCTCGGAGCCGTTTCCTCCGGCACCTCGCTCGGCGAGTTGAACAGCATCAGCACCACGGTCGCCTCCTGCTCGCCCTGGTGGTCGGTGCGTGCGAGGCGCTTGCGGCTCGCCGCCTCGATCTTGGTGATCCGCTCGAGCAGGCTGTCCAGCTCGCGCGCGAGCGCGTGCCAGCCCTGTTCGTCTACGGTGACCGGGCTGCGGGTGATGTGCGCATCGGCGGCGTCGAATCCGCCCTCGGCGGCGCCGGCGGCGACGTACGCGCCGATCTGATCGACCGCGGCCTTGATCGAGGCGTGCTTGACGATCGCGGGCAGCTGACCCCAGGCCTGGTTGGTGATGCGCGGGCGGTTGGTGGCGGTGTAGTAGTGCTCCACGGCACCGCGCCTGGGCTCGCGCTTGACGAGCTTGAGGAACCCGAGCGTGACGAGCCGCCGCACGTGGTAGCTGACGACCCCGAGCGGGGCGTCGAGCTCACCGGCGAGCTCGCTCGGACTGGCGGTGCGTCCTTCGAGAGCGGCCAGGATGCGCGTGCGCAGCGGGTGTGCGAGCGCCTTGGCGAGAGACGGATCGGTGATGTCGTGATAGGGCTTCATGCGCTGTCGTCGAGTAGGGATTTAAGCCGCTTGTGCGCCCGATGAAGCCGCACTCGCGCGGTGGCCTCGGGGATCTCGAGTCGCCGCGCGATCTGCGGGTGGGAGCACCCTTCGGTATACCGTAGTGCAATCAGCAGACGTTCGTGCGCTGAGAGCTCTTCGAGTGCTCGGGCCACGTCGAGACGACTCAGCGCCCGGTCGGGTTCGGCCACCCCATGCTCGTCGGCGAGCTCCTCTCCCGCCTCGAGCGGCTCGTCCGCCCGGGCCCGCTCCCGGCTCATCAGCCGGAAGGCCTCGTGGCGGGTGATCTGGAGAAACCACCCGAGCGGCGCCTCGGGCGTCCGGCACGACCCCCGGCTCCGCCAGCCGCGGGCCAGCGCCTCCTGAACGGCCTCCTCGGCTTCCTGATCGCGGCGCAGGATCCGGATCGCCTCGGCCCGGCAGCGCCTGCGGATCAGCGCCCAATCCCAATCGTCGACGGGGTTCGCGGACATGCAGGAACGCGAGTCCCGAGCGAATGCTAAAAATACCTAATCAAAGTGAAACAGTCTTGACTGTTCGTGGGTCATCAATCCATAGATGGCCCTCATCAAGCCAGACCAAGCCGCCGCCGCGTACGAGGTCCTCGCCCCGTTCTACGACGACTTCACGGCCGGCTTCGCCTATGAGAACTGGGTCGCCGCGATCGAGCGGCGCGCCTTCAGTCTGGGCTTGCGGGGCAAGCGGGCCCTTGATCTGGCCTGCGGCACGGGCAACAGCACCGGGCCGCTGCTGGCCCGCGGCTACTCGGTGATCGCCTGCGACATCTCGCCGAGGATGATCCGCCAGGCGCAGCGCAAGTATCCGGGCCAAGCCGACTCGTTTGTCGTCGCGGACATGCGCCGGCTACCGGACCTGGGCGAGTTCGATCTGGTCCTCTGCCTCGACGACGCGATCAACTACCTGCTCTCGACCGGGGAGCTGGAGGAAACCTTCCGGTGTGTGGCGGACGCCCTCTCCCCCTCCGGCGTGTTCGCCTTCGACGTCAACTCCCTGCTGACCTACCGGACCTCGTTCGCGCAGGCGATCGTCAAACAGGGCGACGGGGTGTTCCTGGCCTGGCAGGGCGAGAGCGACGACGGCTTCGAGCGCGGCGACATCGGCGCGGCGACCGTCGAGATCTTCAGCGAGCGCCGCGATGGCCTGTGGGAGCGCAGCTCGATGCGCCACGTCCAGCGCCACCACTCGCCCGAGGCCGTGCGTGGCGCCCTGGCGCGAGCCGGTCTCGAGTGCGTGCTGGCCGGCCAGCATCCGGGAGCGCGCCTCGAGGACGCGTTCGACGACGAGCACCACATCAAGGTCGTCTACCTCGCGCGACATGTGGGGGGAGTCCAACCATCCCAGGAGGTGATCAGCGTGGGCACAGTGTCCCCGTGACGACGTCCATCCGTGGGGACGGCACACCGCCGTCCCCACGGACGCCAAACCGCCGTCGCCACGGACGCCAAACCGCCGTCGCCACGGACGCCACGCCGCCGTCCAAGCGGACGCCACAGTCGGCGCCCAAGCTCAGCGCGCGGCCGCCGACAACGCCTGCGCGAGCCGCTCGCCGGGCAGCGCGTGGGCGACGATCCCGTCGCGCCCCTCGGTGGTGGCCGCGCCCAGCAGCGCGTTGACGATCGCCTCCTCGGTCGCTTCGACCACCGCCTCGAACAGCGGCGTGATGTGCGCGTCGGCCAGCATCGTGATCTCGTAGGCGCGCGGCGCGACCTCGCCGATGGCGCCGGCGGTCATCCCGCGGTTGCCGGTCGCGAAGCACAGGAACAGATCGCCGCTGGTGTGCTCGCCGATCCCGCCGACCCGGCCGACCCCAAGGCCGGCGCGCTGCGCGAGGCGCGCGCACTGGTGCGGGAGCAGCGGCGCGTCGGTGGCGACGATCACGATGATCGAGCCCGCGCCGCGAGGGTCGGCCGAGCCGCCGGCCGGTGCTCCCGGCAGCGGGATGTCGTCGAGCATGCGTCCGACCGGAGCCCCGTTGACGGTCAGGCGCTGCCGCCGACCATGGTTGGCCAGCACCAGCACGCCGACCGTGTGGCCACCCTCGGACTCGGGCTGCACGCGCGACGCGGTGCCGATGCCGCCCTTGAACCCGTGGCAGATCATGCCGGTGCCTGCCCCCACCGCGCCCTCGTCGACCGGACCCTCGGACGCCGCGGCGAATGCCTCGTGGACGTGCTCCGGCCGGACGTGAAAGCCGTTCAGATCGTTCAGCACGCCGTCCCAGGTTTCGGCCACCACGGGCAGCGACCACTCCGACCCCGGCCCGGGCTCGGCCGCGAGCACGGCCGCGAGCAGCGCGTCGCGCACCACCCCGACGCTGTGCGTGTTGGTCAGCGCGACCGGCGTGGTCAGCATCCCGGACTCCC
>Ga0335078_10014082_pt1 | contig 11859 bp, 13 predicted proteins | sample Lox_Sample_32_FD_206711 | JGI IMG/M metagenome (GOLD analysis project Ga0335078, IMG submission 206711) | Soil microbial communities from Loxahatchee National Wildlife Refuge, Florida, United States - Lox_Sample_3.2 | ecosystem: Environmental > Terrestrial > Soil > Wetlands | place: USA... | reverse complement strand
CGCCGCGCGGATCGAGGGACTGGCGCGGATCGGCGTTGACCGCGTCGTCTTCTGGCTCCCGCCGGAGAGCGCGGACGCGGTGAATTCCGGCTTCGACCGCTACATGGCGGCGGTCTCGGAGTTCCAGGGCGTCGCCTGAGTCGGCTCAAATGTCCTCGGACGGGGGGCGCGCGGGCGACGCCCCAGAGTCGAGGTAGCTGCCTGAAGCGCGGGGATCGGGGTCGAGCATCTCCATCACGAGCGTGGACCAGCCGAAGTCGGTCGCGCCCATCCCGGCGCCGGTGAACGGGTCGTAGTACTCGCGCAACCCCTGCGCGAGGACCGCGGCCATGATCCGGTCGGACAGCGTCTGCGCGTGTTCGCGGTAGCCGAGCCGGATCAGGCCGAGCCACACCAGCCACGCCGCGTTGACCCAGGTCGGGCCGCGCCAGTAGCGCCGGATCCACAGTCGATGGTCGTCGCGGAGCGAGAAGCTGGGCTCGGTGGCCGGCACGGACGGCGGCGGCACGGGGAGCCAGAAGCGGTTGACCTCGAGCAGGTGCTCCTCGACCAATCGGTGGCCGATCTCCTCCGGCAGGTCCGGCAGCGCCAGCGGGGCGAGCGCGGCCCAGGTGAGCGCCGGCGTGCGCCTGGGCTCGGGGCGCGCCAGCGGCTCGAACAGCCCGGTCGCCCCGTTGTACATCCGCTCCACGATGGTCGGAGTCAACGATGGCCGTCCGAGCGCCATCAGGGAGAGGCCGTGCAGGACGTTGGTCGCGACCTCGCAGCACACCGGGCCCCCGGCGCCGGCGATCCGTCGCAGGTCGAAGCCGAGCCGGCGGTTGCGCCACACGAGCGCGATGAACCCGAGCCGGTCGTGGGCGCGCCGGCGCCAGATCGCGTCGAACTGAGGCGACGCGTCGAGCCCGGACTCGTCCGGCTGCACGATCCAGATGAGCCCGTCGCCGTCGAGGTCGCGGTGGGCGCTCAGCCAGTCGTGGTGGCGAACGATCGCGGTCACGAGCGACGGGTCGCCGACCGCGATCCGCCACGCCCATGCGAGTACCGGCGGCTGGATGCTGGCGGTCATCGCCGCGTTCGCCGAGGTCACGTTGTAGGTGAACCGGCGCCGGCCCGTGAGCGGCGTGTTCCAGAAGATCGTGTGGCCGATGAAGCCGTCCTCACGCTGCGCCGCCAGCAGCGACTCGAGCTCACGGCGAGATCTCGACCGGTCGAAGTGCCGCCACCCGATCGCCGTAAAGCACGAGTCCCAGTACCACTGCCAGGGGTAGTGGCCCGGGCTCGGGCACGTGTAGGCGAACGGCACGCGGTCGATCGCGCGGACGCCTTCTCGCCAGTTCTGGCGGAGCGTCGCCTCGCAGACCCGCCGGATCGACGCCGTGTCGCTCTCGCCCAACATCCGGCCGCAGATCCTCGCAGCCGTGGCTCAGCCCGGCGTCAGCATGGCATTAGCCTCGCGTTACCGTCCGGGTGGACCGGGTGGTCCGCCGCTGTGCCGAGCGGTCAACGTCAGCGGAGCACGGCGCCGCGCGCCGCCGATCCGCCAGCCGCGAGCCCGTCCCGGTCAAGGCCGGGCACGCGGACGTCAGGCCGGTACTGGACCTGCCCGAGTTCCTGGCGCTCTGCCCCACACCGGTCGCACAGCAATACCAGGCGCAGCACGCCTGCCTCACGGAGATACCGCGACGCCCCGCTGTATGTTCCTGAGTGATCGCACCTCATTGGCTCTCTATGGCCAAGAACGGCGCCGGCGCCACCAAAAGTCTGCGTGGGAGAGGCACGAGAGTGCGCGGTCCCTTGGTGGCGACCCGGGGCCCGACGATTCATAATTCCGCGCCCGGGGATTCGCGTCGGTTGCGGGGATTTTGCAGGATTTGTTGCAGAGGCAGGATCTGGTGCCGCGCTGGCGGTCGGTCTTGCTAGGTTGCTGCCGGGTTCCATCCAGGGGGCTCCGTACCGAGGACGTGGCGCCCGATGCCCGGGCGTCCGCGTGAGCTTGCCGTGCCCGAACGTATCCACACGCCCTTCGCACACGAACGCCTCCGCGCCGCCGGGATCGTCGCGTTCCTCGCCGTCGTCGCCCTCCTGCTCGGCACCGGCCTGACGAGCAGCAGCGCCGGGGATCTCCAGGGCCAGATCGCCGCCTCGAAGTCGGCGGCCGCGTCGCTCAGCTCCGAGATCGCCGCCGACAGCGCTCGGATCCGCCACACCGCGCACGGGCTGGCGGACGCGAACCGCCGCCTCGGCACGCTGCAGCTGCGGTTGACCGCTCGCGAGGACCAGCTGCGAAGCGTGCAGAACCAGCTGCTCGCAGCGCGCAACCGCCTGGTCGACCTCGAGAACAAGCTGCAGCGGGCGACGAGCGCTCTCGCCTCGAACCTGGTCGCCAGCTACGAGCAGGGACAGCCCGATCTGGTCACGGTGATCCTCGAGGCGCACGGCTTCACGCAGCTGGTCGAGCGAGTCAACTTCATGCGACGGATCGCCGAGCAGAACGCCCGCACCGTGGCGTGGACGCGCTCGACCCGCGCCGCCGTATCGCGTCAGGCGAGCCTGCTCGTGACGCTCGAGCAGCGCGACCGAACCCTGACCAAGCAGATCCTCGCGCAGCGCAACAGCGTCGCGGCGCTGCAGGAGGCCCTCTACCGCCAGCAGATCGCGGAGCTCGGGTCCCGCGGCCGCGCCAGCGCGAAGCTGCACGCGCTCAACGGCCGCCTCGCCACGCTTCAGAAGAAGGCGGCCGCGGAGGCCGCGCGCGCCGCCGCCACCGGCAACGCGGACGTGGGGGGCATCGCCGTCAACACCGGCGGGATGGTCCAGCCGCCCCCGGGCGCACCAGCGGCGGTGGCGCAGGTGATCGCCGCCGGCAACGCGATCGCGACGCTCCCGTACATCTACGGCGGCGGTCACGCGTCGTTCCACGCCGACGGCTATGACTGCTCGGGCTCGGTCAGCTACGCGCTCGCGGCGGCCGGGCTCGTCAGCTCGCCGATGGTGTCCGGGGCGTTCGAGAACTGGGGCGACCCGGGGCCGGGGCGCTGGATCACGATCTACGCCAACGCCGGCCACGTCTGGATGGAGGTCGCCGGCTGGCGGTTCGACACCGTCGCGCTGGCCGAGGGAGGTACGCGCTGGTCGCGCGGTGGCGGCGAGTTCTCGGGCTTCGTGGTCCGGCATCCGCCAGGGTTGTAGGCGCCGCGCTTCGGCGGCAGCGGTCCGGGTCCGCCGCGTCGATTTCCGGGTCCGCGTGCGGGCTGCGAGCGTCCGCTGGTCAGATTGCAAACCTCAAGGTTGGCTTGGGGGCCGGCCGATGAAGGCTGTCGATGAGACGACTCGCAGCTGTTCTGTGCGCGCTGGCCGGCGCGCTGCTTCTCCCCACTGGGGCTCTCGCCACCGTGCCGGCGACGACTTCGACCACCGCCCAGCCCGTTCAGGGTCATGCGTCCGGCACCGTGATTGCTGTGGCCCGGGGCTCGTTCGCGATCGAGGCCTCCGGCGGACGAACGTCGGTCGTGGGCGCCCTCACCGACGCCGCGAACCTCGTCACCGAAGGCGACTTCCCCTACGTGTACGGCGGCGGCCACGCCCAGGCGGGCATCGCCAGCATCGGCATCAAGGGGCCGGGCTACAACGGGCGGCGGATCGGGTTCGACTGCTCAGGCTCGGTGGCGGCGGTGCTCGCCGCCGCCGGCGTGTGGCAGCCGACCACCGGGGTTCCGAACGACGCCGGCATCATCGCCGAGCTCCTGCAGCAGCACCTGATCGCACGCGGCGCGGGGCACGGCGCCACCGAGGTCACACTCTACGACGACCCCGGTGTCCACATTTTCATGGACATCGACGGGCACTTCTTCGGCACCTCGGACGGCGGCGGCGGCGGGAATCCCGCCGGTGGCGCCGGCTGGCTCGACGACGGCGCGCCCGACGCCCACAGCCACCACTACAAGCGCTACCACCTGCTCCTGCCCGAGCTCACGCAGCAGACCACGTTCACGCGCATCCTCACCTTCCAGACGGGGCCGAAGCCCGGCGTCGTCCACGGCCTCGAGCTCGGCACAGCCGTGCAGGTCGGCTACACGCAGACGCCGACCGGCCGGATGACCGCGCAGGGCGTCAAGTAGCGGGCTGCTTCCGTTGGTCAGCGGCCGAGGACGGCTCCGCACGATGCCGACATCGGCGCCCGCGTGAACAGCCTGACGTAGTCGCTGGCCGGCTTCGCCGGGTCGATCCTCCAGCTTATGCCGAGGCCGCTGAGCTCGCGCTCGAGCTGAGGCATGCACGCGGCGTAGGGCGCGAGCTCGTTTCGCACGTTGGCGAGCTGGGCTTCGCTCGGGACGCTCTGCAGCAGCCAGCTGACGTGCTTGACCGATTTCTGCGCGGAGCTCGCCCGCGCGGCGACGGTGCGCACGTGCCGCCGCTCGCTGGCGGCGCCGTGCTCGTCGGCGGCAATGCGCTGCTGCAGGCTGTCCAGTTCAGCTTGCAGCGTCGCGACGCGCCGCTGCGAGCGGGAGGCCTTCACGAATCCCTCCGCCCCGAACGCAGCCGCGACCAGCGCGACGATCAGCACGATTCCGGTCGCGAACCGGAGCTTGCCCCGAGCGCGGCGGTGGCGCGCCCGGCGAACTTCCGCCGCCCGGCGCTCCCGTGAACGCAGGCGGCGCGCCTGCATGCGTCGAGCCCGTCGCCCAACGGCGGCGTCGTCAGCAACGCGCGTGATATGCGTGCCCATTCATCCTCTTTCCCGTCCCTGGAAACCCCACCGGTAACGTAGCGCCTGCCGGCGAGCCCGTCAATATGCGCGCACTTTGCGGGCTCGCTCCGGGCCTCCGGCGGCCTCGGCCGCCCCGGCTACCCGAGCGGCGGTCCGACGATCTCGCTGTTGTAACGCTCCGACGCGCCGGAGCAGTGCGACGTCGGGCGGCGTCTGCGGCGGCAGGCCGGGTCCCTCGGCAGGCCGTCCCGCGTCCCGGAAGAAGCCCTCCAGGCCGCCGGGGACCGCGAGCGTGAGGAACCGTGCCGGGGAGCCGCCGGTGACGCGGAAGGTGTCGGGCACCCCGAGCGGGAGGAACGCGAACCGGCCGGCCGACGCCGAGTAGCGCTCCTCGCCGCAGACGATCTCCATCGCGCCCTCGAGGATGTAGAACGCCTCGTGCTCGTCGTGGTGAATGTGCAGTGGCGGCCCATGGCCGACCGGCGCCCGGGTCTCGATAAGGCACAGATGGCCGCCGGTTGTCTGCGCCGTCGCCGTGATCGTCATCGCGGCGTTCGTGAACCAGATGTGCTCGCCGTCTCCGGCCGCGAGCACGATCGGGTGGGTGGGGGTGTCTTGGAGAGTTGCCATGGACGGTGATGCTGGCGACGGCGCCACCGGGATCGCGGTCAGCGTGCGCCCGGCGCTCCCGGACTAGATCGTCGCGCTCGTGACCCGCGCCTACGGCCTGACCGCTCGCGAGCGCGAGCTCGTCGGGCTGCTGATCGAGGGTCTGTCCACGCGCGAGCTTGCGCAGCGCCTGCAGATCTCCCAGTACACGGTCCAAGACCATCTGAAGTCGGTGTTCGAGAAGGTCGGCGTCCGAAGCCGCCACGAGCTGATCACCGACCTGCTCGCGCAGGCCGCCTAACGAGGGGCGATCCCTCAGGGGCGGGCCGGCGCTGCCGCCCGGGGAGAACCTGGGAGTGCGCGCGGCGCGTCAGCTACCCGCGGGCGCAGGCGAGCTGGTGGCGGGGGCGCTCCACGGCCGGCCCGGCTCGCCTTCGAACCAGTATGCCCCCGCGCGCAGCCGCTCGATCAGGCCCCTCGCCCAGCTCGCCTCGCCATCCAGCCGCGCCTGCGTCAGCCTGAAGTGCTCAACCACCGTGTCCGGGGTGTCAGGCGAGCGCCCGATGCCCTCGATCGCGAAGTCGCTGGCGCGTGCCGAGGCCTCGATCTGCTCGACGCGATGTTCGAGCGCCGCGATCACCTCGTCGCGCGTCAGCGCCCACGCGAAGCTCCAGGCGGCCATCAGATCGGAAGGCTCGTGGATCGAGACGTTCCAGAGAAGGTTCCGCAGCAGCAGCGTGAACTCGGTCTCGCCGTCGCCGGTCAAGCGGTAGGTCGTGCGGGCGGGTCGGCCGCCCTGGGTCTCGGTGCCGACCTCGTCGAGGAACCCGTCGCGCGCGAGCGAGCGGAGGCCGTTGTAGACCGAGCCCGGGTTGATGTGGGCCCAGGCGTCGGCGTGCCAGCTCAGCAGCTCGCGGCGGACGAGGTAGCCGTGCACGGGCTGAAAGATCCGGACGGTTCCCAGCAGGAGCAGGCGGGTGGCGGACATCAGGACGAGATCATAGTTGACAACTGTGATTATTCATGTTTGACTATATGTATGCTCAAAGTTGACTACATGGTTCAGGCGCGCGGACTGGCCAAGCACTTCCCCTCCCGCGCGGGTGACGTCGCGGCCGTTCGCGGCGTCGACATCGACGTAGAGGTCGGCGAGATCGTCGGCTTCCTCGGGCCCAACGGGGCGGGCAAGACGACGACGCTCCGGATGCTCACCACGCTCCTGGCCCCGACCGCGGGCGCGGCGACGGTCGCCGGGCACGACCTCCGGCGCGAGCCGGTCGCGGTCCGCGCGCGGATCGGGTATGTGTCTCAGCGTGGAAGCACGAGCCCGCAGGCGCTCGTCGGCGAGGAGCTGATCGACCACGGGCGGCTGCACGGGCTGTCGCGCGCGACTGCCGAGATGCGCGGGCGAGCGCTGATCTCGGAGCTCGATCTAGACCGCAGCTGGGACCGGCCCTGCGGAACGCTGTCGGGCGGACAGCGGCGCCGGCTGGACATCGCGCTCGGGCTGATCAACGAGCCGCCGCTGCTGTTCATGGACGAGCCCACGACCGGCCTCGATCCGCAGTCGCGCGCGAACCTCTGGCAGCACATCCGCGGCCTGCGCGACGAGCACGGCGTGACCGTGTTCCTGACCACTCACTACCTCGACGAGGCCGACGCGCTGTGCGATCGCATCCTCGTGATCGACCACGGCGAGATCGTCGCCGCCGGGACGCCCACCGAGCTCAAGCGCGAGGTCTCGGGCGACCGCGTCGCGCTGCAGCTCCACGATCCCGCGCGGCTCCCGAGCGCCCGAGCCGTCGTCGACCGGATCGCCGGCGTAACGGTCATGCGCGCCGACGGCGATCTGCTCGACTTCAGCCTGCCCGACGCGAGCGCCGCGCTGCCCGGGGTGATGGCCTCGCTCGCGAGCGCCGGGGTGACGCTGGCCGGCATCGAGGTTCGCCGGCCGACGCTCGACGACGTGTTTCTGTCCCTGACCGGTCGCGAACTCCGCGACCAGCCGATCGCCGCCTGAGGAGGTCGACGATGCGTTTCCTGAACGAGACCTGGCTCGTGTTCGTGCGGGCGATGCGCCTGTCGCTGCGCAACAAGGTCTGGTTGATCATCGGCTTGATGCAGCCGCTGCTCTACCTGGCGCTGTTCGGACCGCTGCTCAAGCGGATCGCCGGGATGCCGGGGTTCCCGCATGGCAACTCGTGGGCGGTGTTCACGCCGGGCCTGCTCGTGCAGCTCGGGATCTTCGGCGCGCTGTTCGTCGGGTTCGGCCTGATCGCCGAGGTCCGCGAGGGCGTGATCGAACGGATGCGGGTGACGCCGGCGTCGCGCCTGGCGCTGCTGGCCGGGCGCGTGCTCCGCGACGCCGTCGTGCTCCTGGTGCAGTCGACCGTGCTGCTGGCGGCCGCGTACGCGTTCGGCCTGCGGGCGCCGATCGGCGGCGTCGTCCTCGCCGTGCTGCTCGTCGCGTTCGTGGGCGCGGCGTTCGCGTCGGCCTCCTACGCGGTCGCGCTGCTGACCGGAACCGAGGAGGGAATGGCCTCGATCGCGAACAGCATCGCGGTGCCGCTGCTGCTGCTGTCGGGGATCCTGCTGCCGATGACGCTCGCCCCGGGGTGGCTGCGGACGGTCTCCAACGTCAACCCGGTCAAGCACATCGTCGACGCGTTGCGGGCGCTGTTCCAGGGGCACGTGCTGAGCGGCACCGTGGGGGTCGGAGTGCTCGTGGGCGCGGCGCTGATCGCGGCCGGGATGGCATTCGGGACACGGACGTTCCAGCGCGACTCGGCCTGAGGGCGCGCGTGCATTCCTCACGAGCCTGAGCACGACCATGCCGAAGGCCGGGTTGACCGCGCTCGGCCCGCTGGGTTAGGGTCGCATCGGGCGCGACTGCATCCCGGCGCGGGCGCACCGTCCGGGCTTCCCTTGGGCCGCCCGGCCCGAGCGCGTCCATGCAACCCATAAGCGCATCGGAGTCACGCCAGTTGCGTCCCACGCGACGATCCCCGTTCCGCGACCCGCTTGGCCGGTTGGCAACCGCGCTGGCCGTGGCGGCGCTGCTCGTCGCGCAGCTGCTGACCGCGGCTTCGGCGTCCGGCGCTGCGCTGGCGCGGAAGCCGAAGCTGGGCCGGACCGTGATCGTGTCCGCGGTGTCGGGCCAGGTCCGGGTCAGGCCGAAGGGCGCGCGAGCGTTCGCCGTGCTGAACGGCCAGCGGTTGCTCGCGGTCGGCTCGACCGTGGACGCGACGCGCGGGACCGTCAAGCTCGTGACCGCCCGCGGCGCGTCCGGCGGGCGCCAATCCGGCGTGTTCGACGGGGGCGCGTTCGTCGTCACCCAGGAGCGTTCCGGGCTCGTCGACCTGTCGTTGACCGGCGGACGTCGGGGGCGAACGTGCCGGGCGAGCGCCGGTCGGGATCCGAGCGCCGGCAAGGCCCGCGGCCGGGAGTCGATCGCGGGTCCGGGCCCTGAGGCCGGCGCCGCTGTCAGCTCCACCGTGCTCCGGCTGTTGCACGCTTCGGCCCACGGACGGTTTCGGACCCGCGGCCAGTACGCGGCGGCGACGGTGCGCGGGACCAAGTGGACGACGATGGATCGGTGCGACGGCACCCTGATCGCCGATCACACCGGGAGCGTGATGTCGCAGACGCGGAACGCCCCGCTCCAGTTCCAGCTCGATCCCGGCGAAGCCGTCACGTACCGGTGCGCGCACGGAGGCGCCCCGCCGGTGTCGAGCGGGTACTGCCTGGCGGTGCTGGCCGAGGACACCACGGTGATCATCGCCGGTCACAGGACTCGTATCGTCCTGTACGGGGTGGGGCTGATCACGAGGAGCGACGCCGACCAGGCCGACCTATGCGTAACCGCGCCCAACGGCAAGACGACGTGCACGCCCTATGCGCTGACGCCTCCCGACTCGTCCGGGTTCCGCGAGGCGATTGTCGGCTGCTTCCCCAACGCGGGCGCCGGCGATTACGAGATCGGCTGGCGCATCCAGGGAGTCCCGCTCGGCGCGCCCCTGGCCTACCACGCCCCGGCGGCATCCCGCGGCCCGTGCCGCGCATGGCTCGGCCAAACCATCATCGGCGGCTCGCTCGCCAGCCTCGGCGCCGACCTCAAAGCCGTCAACCGCTACTCGCTGCCGACCGCGGCCACCGCCTCGGAGCTGCGTGTGTTCCTGGCGCCGACGGGCTCGCCCGGCCAGCAGCAGCTCCGCGGGATCGTCTACGCCGACGCCGGCGGGACGCCGGGCGCGCTGGTCGGCGTCACCGACGAGCTCACCTTCCAGTCGTCGGCGACCGCCGGCTGGTACGACCTCCCGTTCCCGAGCCCGCTCGACCTCACGTCCGGGGACTACTGGCTCGGGATCATCTCCGGGCCGCAGCCGGACGTCGCCGCCGTCGCGTATGACGCGGTCCCCGGCGTCCGCGCCGGCAACGCGAACGCGTATGCCGCCGGCCCCAGCGACCCGTTCGGGCCGATACTCAGCGACAACGCCCAGATGTCGCTGTATCTCGTCTACGACGTCGGCGGGGCGTGACTCCGCGGCCTGGCCTGGACCGCATGGCAACCGTGATTTCCGTCGAAGATTTGCGGCGGAGCCCGACCGCGGCTCTGTTCGAAGGCCGCGATGAGGCTCCGGTCTCGATCTTCATAACCGAGTACGGGCGCGGCCAGGGGCCGGCTCTGCACCTGCACCCGTACCCCGAGGTGTTCGTCGTGCGGACCGGCACCGCCGTGTTCACCGCCGGCGAGGAGGAGCTGACCGTCGACGAGGGCCACATCGTCGTCGTCCCGGCGCAGACGCCCCACGGCTTCAAGAACCCGGGCGATGACATGCTGCGCGTGGTCAGCGTCCACCCGAGCCCGACGGTCCAGCAGACGAACCTGTGAGGGACCCCGGCGCGTCCCCAAGCCGCGCGCCGCGCGTCAGGCTTCGTAGAGCTCGATCCGGTCGCCGACGAACTCGTGCACGTAGCCGCAGTTTGTGCAGATCAGGCCGGTCGCCGTCTCGTTGGCCCACGCCAGGTCGAACAGCTCGGCGGCGGTGGAGTTGAGCTTCACCGGGCGGTCGACGAACTCGCCGGCGCCGCAGATCACACATGCGATATCACGGCCGTCGACCTGCGCGACCACAGGCTTGCGCTTGAACATCGGCATCCTCCCGGAACTCGACCTTCGGTTGACCGGCGAAGTTTCCCGCGAACGGCGACGAGGCGTCAGGGCAGGGACTCGCAGGCCTGACCGTCGTGGTCGCCGTCAAGGCCGGCCACGTCGTTGGAGGCCGAGCCGCCGTGCGCGGTGAACCACTGCTGGGCGGCGGCGTGGGTGGAGAAATCAGAGCAGTTCACCTCGGACACCGGCTTGTCCGGGCCGCTCGGCGTGGAGGACTGGGCGGCAGGAGCGGACGCCGAAGTCGGAGCGGGGGCGGGCGCGCTCTGAGAGGCGGAGACGGCGCCGTGGCTGCGCGCCCAGGCCAGCCAGTCGGTGGCGATGATGCGCTGTGCCTGCGCGAGCGGCATCTGCCCGTCGCACACCATGCGGTGGAGGGTGTCCTCGACCGCGTCCTTCGGATTCGGGGACGCGCCCGACTCGGGCCAAAGGTTGCGCGGGTCGTTGACCGCGCCGCCCAACTCGAGGGAGACCAGATGGTCGTATTCGAAGTCGCTCGGCGAGCGACCGGAGTAACCGTAGGCGGCCATGCTGGCCAGCTTCTCGGGCTCGGTGATGGACTCCGACGGGCGGATGGTCTTCGTGTAGCCGGACACGCAGATCGTCTGGTTGATCGTCGCCTGGGTGACCGCCGGGTTGACGGCGCCCGGTGTGCAATGCGGGTCAGGCATCACGAGCTCGCCCTGGCCGGACGCGTGACACGAGCCGGGCGCCGGCTGCGGTTGCACGTGGTGGCCGGACGCGGTCGAAATCGGCAGGCCGCTCGGGGAGCTCGAGCGTGGCCGCCGCCGGCTCGCGGGCTTCGGTCGGATTGCGTGACCCGGGCCGCTTGCGTCCTTCGGGCGGTGATGCTTGGGGATGGTGTGGGTGGCGGTCGCCACCTGAGCCGGGGCGTCCGAGCTCGATGACGTCGAGGAGGACTCGATGGACCTGCTGCAGCCGGCCACGGCGAGGGCGAGCGGCAGGACGATCAGTGTGCGGCGGCGGAGGCGGGGGATCAACGCGTGCTTTGGATCGGCGTTCGCGCCGACCGTCTTGAGGGATCTGCGACCTGTGGCTCAGCGCCTGTCTTCCTTCTGACCAGGCCCGAGGGGATGGAGTGCTCGGGTGCCTTCGTCAGCGCCAGAGGCAGCCGGGACCACGCCTGCGCGTGGCCCCGGACAGCCGAATAAGCCTGTTCCGTTCTACCTATCAGCCGCAGCCGGTGTTGAACCCGCAGCTCGAGCACGTGTAGCAGCTGCCGGTGCGCTGCATCATCCCGCCGCACTGCTGGCACGCCGGACCCAGGTCGAGTCCCTTGCGCAGGACCGGGATCACCGGTGGCGTGTCGGTCAGCGCGGACGTCGGCGCGACCGGCGGGATCGCGGCG
>Ga0335078_10014081_pt1 | contig 11859 bp, 9 predicted proteins | sample Lox_Sample_32_FD_206711 | JGI IMG/M metagenome (GOLD analysis project Ga0335078, IMG submission 206711) | Soil microbial communities from Loxahatchee National Wildlife Refuge, Florida, United States - Lox_Sample_3.2 | ecosystem: Environmental > Terrestrial > Soil > Wetlands | place: USA: Florida... | reverse complement strand
GCGCTGGCGCCAAAGCGCTCGGCGTAGGTTTCCGGCGTCAGCCAGTTGTGGTAGTTCGGCGATGAGGGGTCCTGCTGTTCGGCCAACAATTGTTCGAGGGCCGCCTGCTGCGAGGCGGACGGTTTCAATATCAAGGTAATATTGCCGAGCCGGAAACCGTGTTCCACGGCGCCGCGATCGTACTGCGGCTGCGCCTGAAAGGGCACACTGCCCCTGACCACGAGCGAATGGCGCACATCGATCGCGGCGGCAATGCGATCCTGCTGGGCGGGCAACACCGAAGCAAACAGGCAGAGAAAGAGCGCAGCGCGCACACTACGGCACCATGACATGACTCCTTGTACCGCTCCAGGCAAGGCGGTGTAAATTACCGAAAGGTTTACAGGGCGACGTCACCGGAAGGTAATAGGGAGAGCGTGGGCTGGGTCAGGCTGCGGGGCCGGGGTTGTCCCGGTCGGTTCAGGGCCGCCGCCTCCGTTCCCCGCTTGTGCTACGCTGAATTTCTCATCCGAATCCCATGCGCAATGTCATCATCATCGGCTCCGGGTGCGCCGGTAATACGGCTGCGGTCTATGCGGCGCGCGCCAATCTGAAACCGATCGTGGTCAGCGGGCACGAAGCCGGCGGCCAGCTTTCGCTGACCACGCTGGTGGAGAATTTTCCCGGCTTCCCGGAAGGCATCAACGGTCCGGAGCTGGTCGAAAACATGAAGCGGCAGGCGGAGAATTTCGGCGCCGAGTATGTTCACGGCGCCGTCGTGGATACCGATTTCTCGGTGCGTCCGTTCCGCCTCAACCTGGAAGGCGAATGGATCGAGGCCCGGACCGTGATCATCGCCTCGGGCGCTTCCGCGCGCTGGCTCGGCCTGGAGTCGGAGCAGAAGCTCATCGGCCACGGGGTGAGCAGTTGCGCCACTTGTGACGGCTTCTTCTATCGCGGCAAGAAGATCATGGTTGTGGGGGGCGGCGATTCCGCGATGGAGGAGGCCAACTTCCTCACGCGTTTCGGCAGTGAGGTTGCGCTGGTCCATCGCCGCAGCGAGTTCCGCGCCTCGAAGATCATGCTCGATCGCGCGCGGCGTAATCCCAAAATCAAGTTCCTGCCCAATACGGTGGTGGAAGAGGTGCGCGACACCTCGAAACAGCTGGTCAACGGGGTGCGCCTGCGCAATGTCCAAACCGGCGAGACCTGGGAACAGGAGGTCGACGGGTTTTTCGTCGCCATCGGGCATATTCCCAACACGAAAATCTTCAAGGGACAGATCGAGACCGACGCCGAGGGATACATCCTTTCTCACGGCGGCGCGCGCACCAACATTCCCGGCGTCTTTCACGCCGGAGACGTCGAGGACCGCACCTACCGCCAGGCAATCACGGCATCCGGCGCGGGCTGCATGGCGGCGATTGAAGCCGAACGATTCCTGGAAGCGGAAGGACACTGAACATGATCGAGCGCATCCACCCGCCCGGCGCGCCCGCGCCGCGCGGCCCCTATTCGCCGGCGGTACGCGCGGGCGACACCATCTATGTATCCGGGCAGGTCCCGGTGGATCCGGTGAGCGGCCAGATCATCAGCGGCGATGTGAAGACGGAGACGCGGCAGGTGCTCACCAACATCCGCAACATTCTGGCCGGCTGCGGCGCTTCGCTGGCGGATGTGGTGCGCTGCGCGGTTTACCTGACGGACGCCGCCGATTTCAAGGCCATGAACGAGGTCTACGCCGAATTCTTCGGCGAGGCCAAACCGGCGCGAACCACGATCGTGGCCGCCGCCTTGCCGCTGCCGGGCGCCAAAGTGGAGATCGATGCAATTGCTTATCAACCGAGCGCTGAGCGGCGCGGTTGACGGGCCGGGTTTTTTCCCAGACTAGCCGTTGACGAACGATTCGTCTTCAGAGAAGACAGAAACACTAAAGGCCGCTGCATCGGATGGATGCAGCGGCCTTTCATATGGTGCGGAGAGGGGGACTTGAACCCCCACGAGATTGCTCCCGCTAGCACCTCAAGCTAGTGCGTCTGCCAATTCCGCCACCTCCGCAAGTATGTGGGAACTTTGAGTTTACCACGGGTTCGCGAGCAGGCGGACGGTAGTGGTTCTGCAGAGATTCTTGATGGTATCGCCTTTAGGGTCCGATCTTTCAGCAGCAGAGTCATGCCCGGTCTTTCCCTCGGGCGCCGAACCCGCAGTGAACACGGGCGGCTGGTTCGGAAGTTGGTTGATCTTCGCAAGAAGCAACCCTTCGAGAACGCCCCCCGTCATCGCCGTGGCTCTAATGAATAACAAACGAGCGAAAGCGTTTCTGTTTTATTTAACAGTCTCGGGCTCAGGCGGTCCGTCAATCCCCCAGCGGTCCGCTTCGCGGGCGACATTGGCACGCGGAGCTCTGCGGATGGTAGGATGAGGCAGGAGCGGTTATGGCGGAAATGGCGATCCGCAGCGTGCGCGACTTGGGCGAGGATGCACGGCGAGCGTTGGAGGCCCTCCTGGGCCGCCAGTTGGCCGAGGAAGAGCAGGTGGGTGTGACCGCATTGGCAGCCCGCCCTGCTCCTGCAGGAGACGTTCGGAAGATCGCTGCCGAGCGGCTCTCTGAGAGTCTCAGAGAAATGTCGGAGAGGGCCAAGTCGCTCCCGCGCGACGAATTGGAATCGCTAATCGATGAGGCTGTGAACGACGCGCGCCGGCTGCGCGGCTGATGCGCATCGTTTTGGACACGAACATCCTGGTTCGAGCCGCGGGCGATGAACAGGGCTTGGCTGGGCGACTGCTGCAGGAGATCACCTCCGGGCCGCACACTCTCGTCACTTCGCCATATATTCTCAGCGAGATCGCCCTCGTCCTTTCCTACCCGCGACTGCAGGCACGTTGGCAACTGAACCAGGAGACCATCGCCGAGTTCGTCAAGCGCGTGGGTGATGCGGCCGAAATTGTGCTCACCACCACGCCAGCGCCGGTCGTAGTCGCGGACCCGGATGACGATCCAATTGTTCAAACGGCGGTCCTGGGCAAGGTGGACTCCCTCTGCACTCGCGACGCGCACGTGCTCGAAGCGGCGGTGCTCAGGTATTGCTCAAAGTACGGGGTCAAAGTCACGAACGATATCGACCTCTACCACGCTCTCACCGGGCAGCCGATGGGCGGCCGCAGGCAGCAATGATCACGATATCAGACCGTGCGCCAGGCCTTGAGGCGCTGCGGGTGGGACCGCATCACCCGCGCGATTCCGCAATGCCCCCTTTACTGCTGACTGTGGTGAATCTGTAGTGGTTCCTGGAGGAATCCGGAGTGGCGCGGGTTCCCGGACGCGGGAAAGTCCGCGCTCTGCAAAGGTCTGCCCGTGGCTTCCCGGCGCAGGAGGCACCTCAAGCTAGTGCGTCTGCCAATTCCGCCACCTCCGCGTTTCGTGGCTACTTCTTTTCCGGCGCCGGCTGGGCCGGGATGCGCAGCGGGATCTTCTTCCCGACGTTCTCTTTGGTCGGAACCGGGAGTGGGATCTGCATGGTCCGCGAGGGAGCCTGCATCGGAATCTGTCCCGGGACCGGAATCGGCGCCTGGCTCTTGACGGGAGCGCTCTTGGTGGAGCCTCCCTCGAGAACCGTGGTGCCAAGCCCTGCGCCTTTCGTCGCCAGAATCGAAAGCGAGAGGGAGGTGATCATGAAGAGCACCGCCGAGATCGTGGTCGCTTTCGACAACAGGGTTGCCGAGCCGCGCGGCCCGAACGCCGTCTGCGACCCCATGCCGCCGAACGCTCCTGCCAGGTCCGCCGCTTTCCCGCTCTGCAGCAACACCACGATGATCAGGAAGATACAGACCAGGACATGAACCAGAAGAAACAGAATGTACATGCTGAAGCACCATTATAGAGGACCGCGCCGCCGGCGGTCAAACCACAAGAGGAGCGGCCGTCCGAGCATCCCGCCAACCGGTTTTGGCTGGCGAGGACCGGGAGGATCGAGCCGGATTGCCTCGCCATCGCACCGGCGCGCCGTTCCAGCGCGCCGAGGAACCTCGATCCCACGCATCAGCGCCGATTATTTTTCGAAACCCCACGCGATCCGCCACGGTATCTATATTAGAGGGATGTCGCACCTCATCAGAGGGATATTACACCTAAAACCTATGCGAAGCGCGTTGATGCTCTTTCTGAGTGCGGCACTGGCGATAGGCGCCCGGCTGCCGCTCTGCTTTGAGCCGAACCTGGGGCAGGAACCCGGACAGGCGGAATTTCTGGTTCACGCGTCCGGCGCTGCTTTGACCCTGAGTCCCGGCCGCGCCGAATGGATTTCGCGCCAGGCGCGGGTCGCGGTGGTGTTCGAATCGGCGCGGCGGGGCGCGCACGGGCAGGGAGAGGAAGCGCTGCCCGGCGTGGTGAATTATCTGATCGGCAATCAGCCCGTGAACTGGCACAAGAATATTCCCACGTATGCGCGCGTGCGTTACCGCGAGATCTATCCGGGTATCGACGTGGTTTACTACGTGAACGACGGCCGCCTGGAATATGACTTTATGCTGGCGCGCGGCGCCGATCCGGGGCGGATCCGTTTCCGTGTGGACGGGGCCGAGGGGTTGCGCGTGGATGAAGCAGGCGACCTGGTGATCTCGACGGCGGGCGGGGAACTCCGCCAGCACCGTCCCACGGTGTATCAGGAAGCGAACGGCGAACGCCGGGGGGTTGCGGTGAGCTACCGGCTGCGCGGGCACGAGGTGCGCCTGGCGGTCGCGCGGTATGACCGGTCGCAAGCGCTGGTCATAGATCCGGCGCTGACCTGGGCCAGCTATCTGTTGCCGAGCTCTTCCGGCGAAGCCTCCATCGAAGCGCAAGCCTCGTCGGTCGCGCTCGATTCGGCCGGCAATGTCTACGTCACGGGAACGGCGCTCCTGACTGGCCCCCTCAACGTGGTCCTGATTGCGAAGTTCGACCCCACGGGCACCACGATGGAGATCGAAGACTTCATTGGCGGCGCGGGCGGCAATTCCGATGGTTACGCCATCGCGGTTGACGCGGCAGGCGACATTTACCTCGCGGGCGACACCAGCTCGGCGTCCTTCCCCGCCGATGGCACGTACCTCGATGATTACGCCGGTACCAGCCAGGACGCGTTTGTCATGGAGCTGACCTCGGCCGGCGGCATCGTTTTCTCGCATTACTTTGGCGGCTCCGAAAACGAGGCGATTTACGGGCTGGCGCTCGATGCCGTTCACGATGTGTACGTGGTGGGCGCTACCAACTCACCGGACATGTACTACACGGCCGGCGCTGCACAGACCAAGCTGAACGGCGCGGTGAACGCCTTCGTCGCGGCTTTCGTCGCCACCACGGGCCAACTGATGTACGCCACTTATCTGGGCGGCTCCGGCTCCGACTACGGCAACGCGATCGCGGTCGATGCCGCGGGCGACGCGTTTGTCACCGGATCAACCAGCTCGGCTAATTTCCCGGTGGTCAGCGGGGCGTTTCAGTCTACGCTCAAGGGCGCCAACAACGCGTTCGTTTCCAAGATCGGCGCGCCCGACGGCGCGTTGATCTACTCCACCTACCTGGGGGGAAGCGGGAACGACTACGCTTTCGGGATCGCGGTTGACGCGAGCGGCGCGACGTACATTACCGGCGGAACGTCATCCACGGATTTCCCGGTGATGGCCGGCGCGTATCAACCCGCTTATGGCGGCGCGAGCGACGCCTTCGTGACCAGGCTGGCGGGAAGCGGCTCGAGCCTGCTCTATTCCACCTACCTGGGCGGCAGCGGCACGGATACCGGTTATGGCATCACCATCGATTCGGCGGGCGACGCTTACATCACGGGAAGCACTTCGTCAACCAATTACCCGGTAACCGGCGATGCGTTCCAGAGTTCGAGCCAGGGCGCTACCAACGCCATCGTGACCGCGCTGAACGCCTCGGGTTCGGGCCTGCTGTTTTCGAGCTACCTGGGCGGCAACAACGCGGCGCCGGTGTCCGCCGGGGCCACCAATCCGGGAGATATCGGCAGCTCCGTCGCGGTGAACTGCGCGGCCGGGCTCGTGGTGGCCGGCGCCACCTCATCCACCAATTTCCCCACTACCAGCGGAACCGCCACGCCGTCTTATCCAGGCGGCACTTCGGACGCTTTTGTTGCCCAGTTCGGGGTGGGCGGCGGCATCCCTGCGATTACGCCCGGGGGGGTGGTGAACAATGCCGATTTCGCCACCGGTCCGGTGGCGCCGGGCTCGATTGTGAGTGTCTTCGGCTCCGGTCTGGCGCCCTTCGCTCAATCCTTCACCGGCTTCCCGCTGACGAATTCGCTGGGCGGCGCCACGGTGAGTGTAGATAACGTCAATGCGCCGTTATTCTACGCCGGGCCGGGGCAGATCAACATCCAGCTGCCGTTTGAAACCGGAACCGGCACGGCCGTGATGACGGCAAGCAACACCTGCGGCACTGGAACGCCGGTGACATTCCAGGTGGCGCAGGCCGCACCGTACATTCTGCAAACAGCCGCCGGCCAGGCGATCCTGTTGAACCAGGACTACACGGTGAATGGTCCGGCCAATCCCGCCAAGATAGGCAGCGTAGCGCAGATTTACCTGATCGGCATCGGCCCGGTTTCGAATCCGCCGGGCGACGGCGTGGCGGCTCCCCGCTCGCCGCTTTCCAAATCGACGCTCAGTTACAGCGCGACCATCGGTGGCTGGGCTTCCAACGTGGGATTCCTGGGACTCGCTCCGACCTGGGTTGGATTGGATCAAGCCAACCTGACGGTCCCTGCCGGCCTGAGCACCGGCGCGTACCCGGTGGTGATCACGGTCGGCGGCGTCGAAAGCAACGGGCCGATGATGTACATCACGCAGTAACAGCCCGGAAATCTTGAGAAGTTCGCGTGCCTCAGCCTACCCTTGACATAAAGGAAAAGGATGGAGCCGCTCAACCGGAGCTGTGGTCCCGAACATCTCAACGCCGAGACCAGCGTGGCAGCGATGGATGAGCATCGCGCGGAACCGCCGGTTCCCGATGGCGAGTACGATGCGGCGATCGAGGGCTTGCGCTTCACCGAGAGTCCGACGTCGTTCATTCCGATGATGGTCTGGACCTTTCGCATCCGTCTGGGAAGGCACTGCGACCACGTGCTGCGCAAGCACCGCCCGCTCACCAGCGCCAGTCTCCGCTCGTTGAAAGGGGAGCTGACAAAATGCGGCGTCTCGCTGCGGCGCTTTTCCGAATTGCCCGAGCGCGCCCAGGATCTGATCGGCCGCGACGTGCGCATCGCCAAGCGCACGCGGGCCGGCAACGTCGAGATCCGTATTCTTTGGGCAGGGCGGGAAGATAGGGCGGGATGACTCCCGGCTCAACGGGCTGACTGCCTGCGCCACGGGGTTATGGGAAGCGCGATGCAGCCGGGCGCAGACGCCCGGCGCGAATCCACGAGCCTGGATGGGAAACTCTTTGCTTTCTCAGAACGAGCGGCTGGGCCGGTAGCCCGGGCGCGAATGGATGCGGTATTTCTTGCCCACGTCGCTGACGATTTCGACGCTGATCTTGCGGAATCCCTCATTCGGATTGGGCGCAGGATAGTAAGCGATCGTGTATGAATTGCTCATGTCCTCGCGAATGTCGTCGAACGCTTCCACCTGGCGCTGCCAGGTGCGCGCCCAATACGCTTTTCCCCCGGTGCGCTGGGCAATGCGGCGGAAAACGCCGCTCGAAACCGGGTCCTTATTGACCTCGCTGGTGGAAATCACATAAATCGGGATCCCCTCGTCCTCCGCCACGGCGCGCACATCATCCGGGGCGATCATGCTGGCGTTATCGGGGCCGTTGGAGAACACGATCACCACTTTTCGGCCGGGCACCTTGGCGGCGTCGCGCAAGGTGAGCAGGAGCGCATTGTAGAGCGCGGTGTCATCGCCGGCGACGGCGTTGCGCAGGCCGTTGATGGCGTCGGCATGCTCGCGGGTGAGCGAAGCGGCGCGCGACAGGTTGCGGCTGAACGTGTAGACGGCCACGGAATCGGCATGATCGAGGCCGCGCACAAAATCGGCAATCGCGTCTTCGGCGTAGACGAATCCACGGTACATGAAGTTGCTGGTGTCGAAGAGCACGAACACGTTGGTGCCGACAAAAGCATCGGGGCGGTCCATCCCGGGCATACCGCTTTTCTTGGCGTCGAGCAGGGGCGTGGTCGTGCCATCGGGGTTAATCGTGACCGGGGTGTTGGCGCCTTCGGCGAAGGTGACGATTTTCTCCGGAATGCCGTCCTCGAAGATGCGGAAGTCGCCCGGCTTGAGGCCGTTGATGTAATGGTTCTTGCTGTCGGTGACCTGAAAGCTGTGCACCACCATGTCCACCTTGACGCGGAAGACGGGTCTTTGACCGTCTTGCGCCCGGAGCAATGCGCCGCCGGCGGCGGCAGCCATAAAGCCTCGTCTCGATAACGTCATTGGGGCCTGCCGGTTGGGAATTCCTGGAGAGCCGCTTTTTGATCGGCGGCAACGTTCGCGTGCTCGCGGACATCATCGCCAACCGCCCGCAGCGACCGCAGCACGGCGGGCCAGTCCTCCAGGTGGGAAGCAAAAATGTGCTCGACCAACTCCTCGGTCCACTGCGGAATACGGAGGTTGAGTTGCGCCGGCCGCAGGCTCAATTCATCGGCCAGCGCCGCCCAGTACAGAGTGTTCGACTCCCAGCTTTCGGCCAGGATGCGGCTGGAGTAGCCCATCAAGGTAGGGAAGGTGCGCACGTTGAGCAATTCCGGCTGATAGGAAGTTGCCAGGGTGGGCTTGGGCGCTCCGAAAGCGTGCGAGATGGCCGCCCGGCTCACCTGGCCGGGAACATCGGCCGAGAGCCGCTCAATCGCAGCGCGGAGGGGCGAATGGTCGGTGGCGCGCCCCGGCTCGAGCGCGCGGCTGAGCCAGAACAACTCGGAAGGAGTCACCTCATCGACGGCTTCGGACACACGTCCCTGTTCCAGAAGATGCCGCACGGTGGCGGTGCGCGCGGGCGCGGCCAGCCGGCTCAGCTCGGCCATTGCGGCCTCGCGCGGCGCCGTGTCCAGCGCGGCTCCGGCCAGCAACTCGCGCCCGTAGCGCAAATTCAATCCAACCCAGTGCATTTGATCCGGGCTGACTTTCCACCAGCGGGGAATCTTCGCGCTGAGAATCATTTGGGGAACCAGGTCGTTCCAGATCAGCGCCTGCGTCTCCATCGGCACCAGGAAGTTTTGTTCGGCTTCGGCCAATGCATAAGGCAGAGTGGAAAGGGATCCAACCAGCCGACCGCCGCCATTCGCCGGCCATCCCAGGCCGTACGGCTCGGTACTCCTCCACAAGTGCACCTGGCCCTCGCTGCCGATGAAATCGTGGCTGCGCACGAAGACCGGGTTGGTCAGCAGCACCTGCGCCCCGGGCGGCGCGTAGTACGCGTAGCTCAGACCGACCAGCGAATCGCGCAGCAGCGGCGCGAGGAGCTCGGGCAGCTGCTTGAGATGCGCGGGATCGCCGCCGGCTCTTTCAACCGCGAGGCGGAGGTTCAACTTGCGCTCGGTTTCCAGGTGCTTCTCGGTCCAGAACCCGAAGCCCATGGCATTGCGCTCCGTCGCGGTCAGAGGAGCGCGCGGCAAGGGCAACTCGGCGATGCGTCCGGTCAGCTTCACCAACTGCGCGGCGGCGGCCTTATCGGGGCGTTCTCCGCTCTCGAAGAGGTCGCCCAACTGGAATAGGGTGTCGAGCGAGACGAGGCGCTGCGCGTCGAGAATCCGCAGCATTTCCTCTTCCAGTTCCTGGCGGGTTTCCATATCGTCGGATTCGGTGGCTCCGGCCAACAGGTCCACCATCCTCTCCTGCGGTCCCGCCTTGGAATCGGCTGGCTTGGCCGCCGCGTCAAGCAACAACCGGAAGCCGCGATGGCCGTCGTCGAACACATCCCGCCCGTTGTGCACATTGGCAAAACCGGAGGCGATTCCCAGGAACGCTGCATCGGCATCCCGCTCGGCGATGGTCTGCTGGCGCACCAGAATCTGCCACAGCGAGATCAGCCCCTGGAATGAGCCGGCGGCATCGGCGCGCAGGATGGGCTCGCGCAACCGCGTGAGCGCTTCGGCGGTATCGAGAAACTGGTTGATCGACTTTTCGCTCAACTGGCGCGATTCGCTGAAGATGGAGAACTGGCTGCCATAGAAGCGCCATGAGTGCGCCAGCCGTTCGACGGTCTCGGCTGCCAGCGGCGTGGCGCGGCTATGGTCGATGTCGGTCAGCGCCATGAAGATTTTGAGGGGTTCGTTGTCCACCGTCTTGCGGCAGAGCGCGAACAGGGCCTCCAGGAGGTCGTCCGGTTCCTTCCATGAGGCTGCCAGCCGGGTCAGCCTGCCGTCGTAACGGGCCTGGGGGTTGTTGGTAAAGAGGCCCTTCCAGACCGCCAGGTTGCCGGGCACATGGGGTCTGCCATCGGCGTCGATTTGGAGGCGGGTGGTCAGCAGCATCATGTCGCTGTTGGACCGGAACACGGGCCGCGCCGGGCCGGGGCTGGTGATCTTCCCGCGGATCGCCGCATAGAAGCGCTTCATGCGCGCCGGATCGGTCAGATAATCGAGCACTGGCGTGTTGATGCGCGCCAGCGCGTCGTACAGGCTGGCCAGCCAGCCGTCATCTTTTGCCAGCAGCTTGTCAAAAAACTCAGCTCCGCGGTCCGGTGAGACGCCCACCAGTTCGCCCCAAGCCTGGGCCGCGCGCGCACCGCCGGGCACAACAGCCTTGCCCCCGCGGAGTTCGAACTGGCCGCCGAAGAAATCGAGCACGTGCGCGTAAGCCCGCAAATGCGCGAGCGTTCCGGTGTTGCGCATGGCGGTCGCGGTAACCGGGTCGAGCTTCGACAGCCCGAGGTAGAGCCGGCACAGAGAGGGATCGGAGATCAGGGTTTCGACGAAGTCCGGCTCCTTGCTCCCCGCCATCCAATAAGCGGCGCCGAACATCACGGGCACGATCGTCGGATGAATGTCATAGCGGAAGGGGCGGTTGGTGCGCAACGCCTCCTCCAGGCGGTTCACGGGGAAACCGGAATCCGTGGTGAGAAACGCCCGGCCGGCGTTCACGGTTTCCAACACCAGCTCCGACCCACAGCCCCCGCGGATGCGGAAGCCGAGGATGCGCAACAGGTCGGCCACGTTGGGCGCATCGCAGCCGGGCACCTGGATCACATATCCGTCACCCGCCAGTTTTTCCAGCTCATGAACCTGGGACAGATAGCGGTGCAGCAGTTTCAGGTACTCGGTCTGTTCCAGCGCCTCATTGCTGTGTGAGGCCTGGTAGCCGTTGGTGACGATGTTGCGCGCCAGAGCAGGCACCAGATCCTCCGGCTTGGACTCGGGCGAAATCGCCGCCATGCGGGCGAACGATCGAATGGGTCCGGGAATCGAAGTGGTGGGCCAGGCCCCATCCGGTTCGCCCGCGAGAGCGGCGGAAAGCGGCCTGCCGGTGATGGCGCGATAGGACTCACGATCTCGCGTGGCTGCCTCGCGGTCGCCGGCCAGCAGGTCGAGCGTCACCAGCCGGCGCGCGATTTGCGCGGCTTCGACGGTGTTGCCGTCCTTGCGCAACTGCTCCAGCAGCCGCGCATAAACCGGGCGCGCATCCGGCTGGGAGTACTCTTCGAGAAACTCCGCGTAGGATCGCAGCTCCGGGACGCCATCGGGATTCCTTTGGACCGCACGGGCCAGAATGCCGCGCGCTTCGTTTGCGTCGCCGGCGGCCTCCAATTGCCTGACCTGTGCAGCATCCTGCGAAGCCAGCAGTGCAGAAAGCGGAACCAGGCTTGCCGCCGCCACGACAATCGATAAGACCTTCATCGATCCCTCCCCCGGACTGTTTCATCACTCTAGCACGTCCGCGCGTGGT
>Ga0335078_10014080_pt1 | contig 11859 bp, 10 predicted proteins | sample Lox_Sample_32_FD_206711 | JGI IMG/M metagenome (GOLD analysis project Ga0335078, IMG submission 206711) | Soil microbial communities from Loxahatchee National Wildlife Refuge, Florida, United States - Lox_Sample_3.2 | ecosystem: Environmental > Terrestrial > Soil > Wetlands | place: USA... | reverse complement strand
TCTCCATCGAACTCGCCGAACACCCCGAAACACCCAAAACGCCGGGAGATCAGCCCGCTTAACGCGGGACCAGCACCCCAGAAAACCCCAAAAACCCCAGGTCACCGAGTTTTGTCGTTAGCCCACCAGAACGCGGGATGTGTCCCCAAGAAGAGCCCCACTCGAACACTCCCACTCCTCCCACGGCCGTGGCCGCCGGGACCGAGGCGCCGGGACCTGCCGCTGCGATCCGGGCGCCGGCCGGGCGGCCCGTCGCGCCCGTCATCCCTCCCGCCGCAGCCCGCCAGGGCTCGCGCCGACGCGGCGGCGGGCTGCTGCCGCTGGCCGGCCCGCCGCCGGGCCCGCCGGGCCCGGCCGGGGCGGCGTACGCGCTGGGCCGGGTCGACGCGTCCGGCCGCATCATCGACCGGTCGGTCACCGGCGCGCTGGGCTGGCGGGCCGGGGACCGGCTGACCCTCACCGCCGACGCGGGCGCGCTGCTCGCGCGCCGTGACCCCGGCGGGATGGTCACTCTGCCGACCCGGCCGCGGATCGCGATCCCCGCCTCCCTGCGCCGCCGCTGCGGGCTGCACGCTGGCGACGGGGTGCTACTGGCCGCGCTGCCCGGACAGGACGCCCTGGCCGCGTGGCCGCTGGCCGTGGTGGACCAGGCGCTGCGGGCGCACGCCACGTTCCCCGGCGATGAGGGGCGACGGCCGTGACCGCCGCGAGCCCGGGCACGGCCCGGCAGGCGGCGGTGGAGGCGGCCCTGGTGGTGCTGGAGCGGATGGGGCTGTCCCCGGCCGACCTGACCGCCGTCCCCCAGGCCCGCACGGCGGTGCCGACGTTCGCCGAGTACGTTCCGGTGGTGTCGGCGGCGGTGAGCGCCGGGACCCGGCGGGCGTACGGCTCGTACTGGAACCGGGTCGTCGAGCAGTGGGGCGACCGGCGCCTGGACGAGCCGACCCCCTCGGAGATCCGCCAGCTGATGGCCTATGTCAAGACCCATGTCGTGGCCCGGCGCAACGCCCGGGGCGGGCGCAGCGCGCAGGAGCACCTCATCGCCGCACTGCGCTGCCTGTACCAGCGGGCTGTCGATGACCGGCTGGTCACCGATGCGGGCAACCCGGCCCGCAAGGTCGCCAAGCCCCGCCGGCTGCCGTCGACCCGGCGGGCCGTGCCGGACACCCGGCTGGCGGAAATGGCACCTTCCCCGAATACGGCTGTGGCAGCCGAAGCCCGTCCAGCCACGCCGACCCGGCTTTGCCGAAGATGTCACTGCAGGTCACCGGGACGCCGAGTTTGGCCAGCACGCCGTGCACCTGGTCTTTGCAGCTGGTCCGCAGGCGCACCAGCTTGATCCGGTAGCGGGTCAGCTCCCGCAGCTCCCGGACCTCGTGCGGGGCGATCCACGCCTCGGGCAGGCGGCCCATCCGCAGCAGGTCAGCCAGATCCGCCGAGTCACGCTCGTCGTTCTTGACGCGGCGGTAGCTGAAAGCCTTGACCCCCAGCGGGTGCGCCAGGTGCACCTCCGCACCCGCAGCCGCCGGAGTGTCCGCCGCCCAGTACCACCCGTACGTTGCCTCGAGCACTACCTTCGGGGCCTTCCCCGCCCGGGCGATCTCCTTCCGCAGCTCGGCCGGGCTGTTGGTGATCCGCGCCGTGCCGAGCCGGCGGCCGTCCTCGGTCATCCGGACCAGCACGCTGCGGCGCCGGTGCAAGTCCATGCCCACGACCTGCCGACCGTCATACGCTTTCTCCATTGGGGCCTCCCTGTGCCTGGTGGAGACGGATGCTTTGCACCTTCCAGGATCCGCCATGGAGCGGGAGGCTCCGCTCCTTCATCGCATCAGCCGGGCCTTGGGCGGTGTGAGCAGGCTGGCCGGTTGCGATAGGTGCGGCTCTCCTGAGTGAGCCAATCGGTCAGGCTGTGGGCGTATCCGTCCCGGGTGAGAGCCTGGCTATTGCTGTTACATGCCGAATCGGGCGCGTCGCACGGCTTCGACCGCCGCAGGGGGACCGCTCACCTCGACATGTGCCGCGCCCTGCCGGCCGAAGAGGTAGAGCAGCAGCTCGCCTGGAGGTCCGGGGACTCCCCGGGTCTCAGCGAACCGGGACAGCCCGCGCAGCGCGGGGGCTGTCACCCTGCCAGACGGCAGCATGCGCATGCCGCGCCTGCCGGATCGTCCCCGCCAGGGGCGGCCATGCTTGAAATATAGTGAATTCAAGCATGGCCGGGGGATGCGGCCGGCGCGGCGGATACGCAATCCTGTCACCATGGACGACCTGGCCCGCCGCCACCAGCAGATCCAGGCCGAGCTCGCCCAGATCGGCATCGCCCTGCCCGGCTCGCTCACCAGCCGCACCACCCGCTGCCAGCGGGCCAGCCGCCACTGCCACGCCACCCCGCCCGTCCTGCACGGCCCCTACCCCGCCTGGACCCGCAAAGCCGGCGCCCGCTCCATCACCAAGACCCTCACCACCCAGGACGCCGAGCGGCTGCGCCCCTGCTTCGCCGCCCACCGCCGCCTGCGCCAGCTCATCACCGAACTCGAAGCCATATCCATCGAACTCGCCGAACACCCCGAAACACCCAAAACGGCGGGAGACCAGCCCTCTTAAGCCGGGACCAGCCCCTCGGCAACATCCCGTAACCGCTGGTCAGCGAGTTCTGTCGTTAGCCCACGCAAACGCGGGAGCCCCCTAAACCGGGCACTGCTCGAACACGCTGCCCGGCTGGCTGCCAGCCGGGCCATCTGGCGGACCGGCTGATCCTCACGGCCGCCGCGGGCGTGGTCGTCGCCCGCCGGGATCCCGGTGGCATGGTCACCATGTCGGCCAAGCCGTACCTGGTGATCCCGGCCGCGCTGCGGCGCCGCTGCGGGCTGCGGCCCGGTGACCGGGTGCTGCTGGCGGTGTTCCCGGCCGTGGACATGCTGGCGGCGTACTCGTTCGCGGTGGTGGACCAGGCGCTGCGGGCGCATGCCACACTCCCAGACGACCGCCAGACCAGGGCTAACGCGCAGCGGTACGGGCGGGCACATCCGGCCGCTCGATGCGGAGCGCCCGGACCCTGCGCGCGCCAGCACTGCGTCACCCGCCAGCAAAAGCTGCAATCAAGACTGTGCCGGGTCAGGCATAGCGGCCAGCAGGTGGTTGGCCAGCACGCGCGCCCGAGCTAGCAGCGCTTCCAGTTCGCCGCCCGGTAGCTTGCCCGGGCCGGCCAGGACGAGCAGCAGCGCCGGGACAGCGACCGCTCTTGCGTGCTCGTCCAAGGTCCCGGCTGACGCCGGTTCGCCGAGTAATCCGCGAAGCAACCGCTCGGCAATCAGCGGGTCAACGTCGATACCTCGAGCCCCAAGGGCGCTCCGGACCTGCGCCACGAACTTGATCACCTGTGCGGCGGTGTATGACGGCGCGAACCTGCTCCTGGCCGCCAGGGTCAGTGCCATCACCTGCATGGCGGCATATACGTTCCCGCTGCCGGAGCCATCGCGGTCCTGAATCTGAGCACTCAGTCGACTGAACGTATCATCGCTGCTGGTCAGGAATGCCCGCAGCGCCGCCACGTACTCGTCGGTGACTACCATCGGCACTGGCATCCCGGTTGCCGCTCACCCGAGCCACTCGTCCGCAAGCTTGCGGGCTTCGGCCAGGAACTCATCGAGCCCGTCCTTGCTCAGCTGCTCGTCGGCGATCAGCCCGGCCAGAAGGACAGCGAAAAGGCGGCCCTTGGCCTTGGCGTCCAGGTCGTCAATGTCTTCGTCGGTCAGTGCCGCCCCGATCAGGCGCTCGGCAGCGTGCGGGTCGATGACCTCGCCCAGCGCCTGCGACCGGGTTCGCACGTCGGCGACGAACTCGATGACGTCCGCTGTCGTGCCGTCTTCGGCGAAGCGCCGGTCAACCGCCTCAAAGAACGCTGCGGCCAGCAGCGTGGCGTAGCCGCTGCGGGCAGCCTCGCGATCTAGCCCCGCAAATAGCTGCCTGTAGCGATCCATGTCGTCGGACAGGTAGGCGCGCAGCGCCGCCACCTGATCATCGGTCACGGGCATCGTCTAGCCCTCTCATTCTCCTGTGGACCCACTGGCCTGCCGCCCAGAACAGCATGCCCGCCGCCATGATCGCTGTCGCGACACTCCCGGCTTCGATCTCATGATGCGGCACCTCGTGGGCGCTGCCGGGCACGCTGACTGGCATCTCCGTGTGCACGGGCGGCCGCTGCAACGCATCGTGTCCGAGGCTGAATGCCTTGTCCGCCGAATCGATGAGGTCGTCGCCCTCTTCCACTGCCTTGCGCAAGAACCTGTCACTTCGAGCATGCCTATCCTCGCTTGCATCAGTGATGACGTCGCCGATCCGGCGTGGTATCTCACCCGGCAGCCCTTCGATCCATATCCCGTCCGTCATATTATGTGTTATTTCTACTATCTTGCCATTAATCATCACCTTCTGCGGTTGATACCCGGCTTGTTCTGCTGAAGGACGACGAGCAGCGTCGGAGAGCCCGCTGGTATCGGTTGCTGATGACAGCCCCCGCTGATCACCGGTTCCCTGGCCTGGCATCGTGCTCGTGCCGCCGCGAGCATCCGCTTCACTGGGCGGGGCGTTCTCCCGCCAGAGACCGCCGGCCAGAGCGGTGTCCTGCTGATCTGCGGTACTGATGGCCTTGCCGGGGATGTCCTCTCGGACGTCGTTAGCATGCTCACGGCTGCGGCCACCTTCGCCAGCGCCCGGATTACGCTCTGCCGGGCTCGCCTGGTCGGGTGACCGCTCGGCCATCTGGCCAGCGTCGTGCCGGGCCGCTGGCGCGTCGCCGTTGGAGCGTGCGGGCAACTCCGGCTGCCTGCTGTCGCAGGGAAGGCCATTCCGGACGATGTCGGCATAGTCGGCGCGGCTGGGTGGTCCGGCTGGCTCACCGTCCAGCGTCCCTGATCCCGCGCCCGCCGCCTCCGTTTCTTGGCCGTCCACCGCGGCCTGGTCCGGGACCGGCCTTTCGGCTCCGGCGCCCATGTCGTCGGCGTAGTTGCCCCGGTCACTCGACTTGGCCAAGTCCGCGGCGTCGTCCCGGCCGCCCGGCTCGCCGGCATGGCTGTTGTGCTCTGCTGCAGGGGCCGGGCCATGGCTCGATGAGCCGCCGGACGGTATCGGCTCGCCCTGATAGCGGATCTGGCGAGCGTATTCTTCCCGGGTCCGCGTCTCGTCGGGCAGAGGTCCGGTGTCACCCGGGCCCTCACCGCGGCGCTGCCCGAAGCCGGGCTGGCCGACACGATCAGGGACATCGCTGCCAGCGGTGCCTGCTGGCTCGCAGTCGCTGCTGGCGCCGGGGTCTAATTCGCCGCTGCCCATGGTCAGTCTCCGCGGCGGGTGGCGGGGGTGAGGTAGTCCGCGGGCCAGCGGCAGTCGCGGAAGGCGGTGAGGATGTCGGCGAGGCGCTGGCCCCAGTCCTGGCCGTCGGCACTGGCTCCGGCGGCTTGTTCGATCGCTGATGTGGCGCCGGTGCCGTAGGCGACGGCGCGCACGAGCCGTTGGTCACGCTGATCGGCGTCGTACCAGTGTTGCACCGCGGCGAGCTGCGCCGCGCAGGTGCCACCGGGGATGGCCTGGCCGTAGGTGGTTTCCCATTCAGTGCTGGCGGGGTGCCGCGCCGCGTCGTTGTTGCCGCGGTGGCAGGCCTTGAGGCTGTCGAGGACCAGGACCCACCGGTAGCACGGCGCCAGGTACTGCGGCTCGGCCCGGTTGCACAGCCACTGCTGCTGGTCGAGCGCGGCGCGCATGGCCGCAGTGACGTGGACGGCCAGGGCCGCGGGGCTGACCCGCGAGCTGATCACGGGAATGCGGGCAGCGACCGCAGCATCTACGGCGTGGGACAGAGCGCAGTCTCGCAGCCGGGTACCGGCGCCGCGCAGCGCCGCGGCGAACTGCGGGGCGGGCATAGGCATGGTCCATCCGGTCAGGTGGGCTAGCACCGACAGCTCCGCCCATGCGGTGATCCGCCGGTCAACATCGGCGGCGCGCTGAGCGGCGCGCATCTGGCGGAGCGTGCAGGGAACGTCCTGACAGTGCGGCCCGCAGCTGGCCGAGCGCCGGCCGGTGATCGCGGCCACCGGGACGGTGATAGCGGCTGCGGCGGTCTCCCGGGCGGTGCCGTCGGGCATGCGGGCCAGCAGCGGGTAGTCCATCCCGTCGGTGAACACCGCGGCTTCGCCGGGGGCCAGGGTGACCAGGTACTTCGACTGGGCATCGGTGATGTTCATGGTGGCGCCGACTGCGGCGCGGTCGTCGGCGGCGGGCAGCCGGTGGGTGATCTTCACGGCGGTGTTCTTGATCACGTCGGGGATCAGCTTGGCCGGGATCTGCTCGGCGATGACCAGGCCCTCGCCGTAGGCGCGGACCTCGGCCAGCAGACCGGCGAACATCTCCACCGCGTGATCGGCCGCCCTGGCCCGGCCCGTGGGCGCGCGCAGCAGCCGGTGCGCTTCCTCGATCACGGTGAGGTGCCGCAGCCGCGGCGGCGCGGGGCCTTCGGCGCGGGCGCGCATCCGCAGGTACCCGGCCAGCTTGATGAGCACGGTGCCCATCAGGAACGCCTTGTCGGCGTCGTCTCCGGCGTCTTCGATCTGCAGGACCACGTTGCGGCCCAGCAGCGCGCCGAAGTCGATCGGGTGGCCGCCATCGAGGAACCGGCCGGTGGTGCCCAGCCGCAGGCTGGACAGGCGAACCTGGACGAACCCGCGGACGTTGTCGGTGATCTCCCGCCCGTACCCGATCTCGGTGACGACCCGGGCGGCGGCGTCCTGCAGGTCACCCAGCGACGGATAGGCAGGGGTCACCCCCCGGGCGGCGGGCTCGCCGAGGGCCAGGTCCCAGCCGGCGCCGGTGTAACAGCGGGTCAGCGCGGCGGCCAGGACCTGCGGGAACGGCTCCTCAGCGTCGAAGGCCGCCAGGAACAGTGCCCGGACCAGGTCGGCGTGCGCCTGTAACGGGAACCGGGCCCCGTCTGGCCCGGCGGCCGGCTCGAGCGGGTTCAGCCCGGCGGCCACGGCGTCCGGCTCGCCGGGGCTGATCTTGACGATGCCGGCGTCGGGCAGGCGGGCGGCCATCAGCTGGTACTCGGCCTTCGCGGGCTCGACGACCAGCCAAGGGATCCCCGCCCCGGTGGCTGATTCCAGCAGGGCCCGGATGGTCTGCGATTTGCCCGCGCCGGTCGCCCCGGACACGAACGCATGGCGGTTCAGCGACGCCAGCGGCAAGCTGACCGGCCCGGCCGGCATCCGGTTACCGTCCAGCACGATCCCCAGCCGTACCCCGTCACACGGCCCGGCCTGGCTGCCGGTGCCAGGTGCGGGCTCGGGGGTGACGTCGAAACCCGGGCGCAGCGCGAACCGGACCCCGGGCACTTCGCGGGCCGGCGGGCGGGCCAGCGCGGCCAGCAGCGCGGTCGACGCGGTGAACGCCGCCGCCGGGACCGGGTCCTGCTCGCCGCCGCCGGGGACCGGTTCCTGCTCCCGGGCCAGCACCCGGGCCAGGGTGCCGGCGCCGGGCAGCGGGGTCAGCGCGTACGGCAGGCCGTCCAGGTCAGCGGACCCGCAGACCAGGCCCCCGACCCGGGCCGCGGCCCGCTCGTCCGCGCCGCCGGCCAGCACGCGGACCCGCCACAACCCAGTCGCGGCGGCCTGCCGCAGCTCGCCGTGCCGGCCGTCCAGACGGCGCACCGCGATCCGCGCATCGGGGCTGTCGTAGCCCTGGGCCATGCTCAGTGCCGCCGACACCTCCCCGGACAGCTTCGCCAGCTCCCCGTGCGGGACCGGCTCGGCGATCACCAGCCACCCGAACGGCCCGCTCCAGACCGCCAGCAGCCCGTCATCCAGGCCCGGCCGCACCCCCCGGCCAGTGCCCGGCACCGGGCCGCCTGCGGCCTGGCCGCCGTCCGCACCCTGGCTGCCGTGCCCTGGTGCGCCGACCAGCAGCCAGTCACAGGTTCCCCCGACCGCCGCCCAGCAGCCGATCCGGCCCAGGAGTTCCGCGGCTTCGCCCGGGCCGGCGGGCACGCCGCGGGCACCAGCCGGGACGGTCAGCAGCACCTGCCCGGCGTCGTTCCCGGCAGCCAGCGAACTCCCGGCGGCCAGGATCCGCACCGGCCCGCCGGTGTGTTCGCGGACCCAGCCGAACGCGACCGGCCCGCCCGCGTGGAACGCCGAAGTCAGCGCCGCCAGCCGCTGCGCCGCCCCCAGGTCCGGTTCCCAGCCGCCGTCCCGGTCCTCGGCGGGCGACAGGCGGGGGATGGTGACGACCTGCCAGGCGTCCGGGCCGTCCAGCAGTTCCTGCGCCTGCCCGCCCACCCGCGCTCCCCTTTTACCCGGCGCCAGATCGCCAGATTTTGTGACTGCCTGATCCTGGCCGTTTCAGCGTAACGGAAGCCCGGGGCCGGGAAAGAATCCGCCAAGCAGCCATTTAACCGCCCTTGGGTATAGTCCCGCGTAAGTGACCACTGGCCGGCCGGCGGTCACGTTCCGGTCGGCCGGAAACAACCGCCAGCCGGCGATCGGGGGGTTTGTCCGAAGTGAGCATCCAGCCGGGGGCCCCGCCCGGTCCGCTGGCGCGGCGGGCGCTGCTGTTCACTCCCGGGGCGCGGCTGGGCTGGGTATTCCGCGGCCAGCGCCAGCACGGCGAGCCGTTCGCGGTACCCCCGCCTGACCGTGCGGTGCTGCTGCAGGCCGCCTCTGACCACGCCGACACCGCGCAGGCCCGGTACCTGCGGGCGCGCAGGTACGCGGGCGTGCCCGCGCTGACCGCGGCGGGCGCGGTCTTAGCCGCCGCGGTGCTGCAGGCCACCATCCGCTGGCACCTGACTCTCAACAGCGCGAGGCTGACCGTGACCGGCGGGTGGCTCGTCGTCGCCGCCTGCCTCGCCGGGATGGGCGTGACCTGGCAGGTGCGCCGTCACGCTTACCGGGCGGTCCGCCGCCGCGAGGCGGCGTGGGCTGCGTACCTGACGACGCGGGCGTACCTGGGCGTGCCGTCGGTCATCGCCCTGGCCGCGGTCCTGGCCGCGGGCGCGGCCCAGGCGGCGGGAGGCGCGGGCGGGACGCCGTGGGCCGCGGCCGGGGTCGCGGTGGTCGTGGCGGCGGCCGGGATCACGGTCACCGCCGTGGCGCGGGGGCAGGCGCTGCGGGCGGCGTCCCCGGCGGTGCTGGCCGACGGCGGGTACTCCCAGGCGTTGGCCGCCTGGCAGCAGCAGGCGCAGGACTGGGAACAGGCGCAGGTCACCGCGGCCGGGGACGATCCGCAGTGGGTGAGCACCGGCCTGCCGGCGGGGTGCTTGCGGGCGGATGTGTTCGGCGGCACCCTGGCCGGCTGGCAGGCGCTGCTGACGACGCACGGCGCGTCGCTGCTGGCCGCCCGGCCGCTGCTGGTGGTGGACCTGACCGGGGAGGTGGCCTGCCAGGAACTGGCCCAGACCGCGGCGGCGGCAGGGGTGCCGGCGGTGTCGTGGCTGCTGCCCTCGCAGCTGGCCGCCGCCGGGTTGCTGGCCACGCTCACCCCGGCCCAGCTCGCCGCGGCGCTGGCCGAGGCAATCCACGCCGGGAACCCCGGCGGCGGGACGGGCGGCTCGCGGGCGGACCGGGCGCTGGACACCCGGGTCGCGGAGCAGCTCGCCGAGGCGCTCGGCGGTAACGTGACCCCGGCCCGGCTGGCCGCCGCCGCCCGCGCCGCCCTCGGCCACGCCACCGCCAGCGGGCCGCTGTCCGCAGCGGAGCAGGGGCATATCGCCGCGCAGCTGTTCCCCGCCGCTTACCGGCGGCAGATCGAGCCCGCGCTGGCCCGGATCGACGCGTTCCTCGCTGACCTGGCCCGCCGCACAGACCCTGGGGACGCCGCGCCCGCGCCCACCAGCCGGGCGGGCCCGGGAGGTGCGCCGGCGGAGTACCTGACTTGCCTGGCGCTGGAGCCCGCCGCCCGCACCGCCCGCGCCGAGGCGCTGGCCGCGCTGGCGGTGCAGTGGCTCACCGTCCAGGTCTCCGCCAGCCGCGAGCCCGCCCCGGCGGTGATCCTGGCCGGCGCGGATGAGATCACCCGCGGCCACCTCGAACGCCTCGCCGATGCCTGCGAGGGCCGGGGCGTGCCGCTGACGCTGCTGTTCCGGCACCTGCGGGAGACGGGGCTGGCGATGCTGGGCGGCGGCGCGGCCGCCTTCATGCGGCTGGGCAACCACGCCGAAGCCGAGCAGGCCGCCAGCTATATCGGGCGGCAGCACAAGTTCGTGCTGTCGCAGCTGACCGCCACCCACGGCGGCAGCCGCACCGCCACCGCCACGACCACCCAGGCGGACACCGCCGGTGACACGATCACGGTGGGGTGGAACACCGGGTGGAACACCACCAGCACCGGGCTGCTGGCCGGGCAGTCCGGCCGGGGCCGGGCCGGGGGGCGGAACCGGTCGGTCAGCAGGTCGGTGTCACGGACCTGGTCCGATGCCCTGTCGTGGGCTGAGGGGAGCAACTGGTCCGGCGCCGCCGCCAGCCAGCGGGTCTATGAGTACGCCGTCGAGCCGCCGGTGCTGCAGCACCTGCCCGACCAGGCCCTTCTGCTGGTCACCAGCACCCCCGGCGGTCCGGTCCTGCACGCCGTCGAATGCGACCCCGCGATCATCACTTTGCCCGGCGCCGCCACCGCCCCTGCCCGCCGCGACGCATCTCCTGGTTCCCCGGACGCGCCGCCCGGCGGGGATCTTCAGCCGCCCGGGATAACTGCTGGCGGGAACCAGCCGCCGAGCTGGCCCGATAACGCGCGGCAGCCGCAGGACCGCCAGCCAGCCCCGCCGCGCCAGCCCCGGCCCAGGCCGTTCCGCTGGCCGCCCAACCCCGGCACCGGGCAGTAACCACTCCGCCGGGCCTGCCTGCCTCGCGTCATGGCCAGCCGCCAGGCGACACCTGCTCGTCAAGCGCCCGCATCTTGCGAGCCAGCCCCGCCGCTGTGCCGGCCTGCGCCCACAGCATCGGGAGATCCGGGCCAGGCGGCCGCGAGCTGGCCGGGCGTACCGCTGTCCACTCCCGGCCGCGCGCCGGAAGCCAGATAGCCCAGAACGGATGCTCAGCGAGCAGCGCGACAGCTTCTGCCACAGCCGGTGCGGCTCCCGCCGCCTCGTCATGGTCCGCGCTGGCCCTCGCCGGGTTCCCGGCCTCGTGGCGGTCTTCTGGCATCAGCGCCCGCACCCCAGGGACTGGGGCCTATGCCCGGCGTGCTCGGCGTCCTTCATGCTTGCGCCCCTCTAGCGTGCCCGGCCGCCGCGACATCGGGCAGGTGGGTCATTGTCTGCTCACTCCTGGGTCTGGCTGAGTGCGTCGAGGTAGGTCCTGGTCGCGGCCGGGGCGAGTGCCGCGTCGCGGATCCGGGCGAAGGTTTCCCGGTAGGCGTCGACTTCGCTGGCCCTGGTGACTTCCTGGATGCCGGTGTCGGTCTCCAGGTACACGACGGCGGGATCCTCGTCATCGGGGAAGCCGAAGATGTTGAACGGGCTGATCATGCCCGGGTGAGGACCGCCGGCGAAGCGCAGCAGGCGCACCTCCACGCTGGGGCGGCGGCTCATCGCGGCCAGGTGCGCGGCCTGTTCTCGCCGGTCCTCCCGGCTGCCCCAGCGGTACATCAGCGACGCCTCGGTCAGCACCGCGACCAGCCGCGGGGCGGTGCCGTCGGCCCGGTCGAGGATCTGCTGGCGCCGCAGCCGCGCGGCCAGTGCCCGCTCGCGCCACTGCGGCGACGTGGGCGCGACCGCTAGCAGCGCCTGGGCGTAGGCCCGGGTCTGCAGCAGCCCGGGCAGCACGAGCGGCATGTAGACGCTGATCCGGGCCGCATCGTTCTCAAACCCCGCGAACTCGTTGC
>Ga0335078_10014079_pt1 | contig 11860 bp, 11 predicted proteins | sample Lox_Sample_32_FD_206711 | JGI IMG/M metagenome (GOLD analysis project Ga0335078, IMG submission 206711) | Soil microbial communities from Loxahatchee National Wildlife Refuge, Florida, United States - Lox_Sample_3.2 | ecosystem: Environmental > Terrestrial > Soil > Wetlands | place: USA... | reverse complement strand
CCAGCGCGTACGGCCGTACCACCGGCCCGGGTCCCCGGCCCGCCTGCAGTGCCTCATTCGTAGCCACGGCCCGTCCGCACCGCCACGGCTCAGATCAGCTCACCGGGCTCGGGAATGGCCCGGATCGGCGCGGTCAGATGCCCGCCCACCTGCTTGACGACCAGCGCCATCTCGTAGGCGACCAGGCCGACGTCGGCATTCGGGGCGGCGAGCACGGCGAGGCAGGTGTTGTCGCCGGCCGCGGTAACGAACAGAAAGCCGCAATCCATGTCAATAACGGTCTGGTGCACCAGGCCGCCACCGAAATGCTGTGCCCCGCCTTTCGCCAGGCTCTGAATTCCGGCCGCGAGGGCAGAAAGGTGTTCCGCGTCCTCGCGGGATAGCCCGGCCGACGAGCCGAGCACGAATCCGTCCCTGGACAGCACGATCGCCTTCTCGACGTGCGTCGCGCGCGCGACGAGATCATTGAGCAGCCAGTCGAGTCGACCGTCGGTCTGCGTGGTCCGCTGACCCCGAATGCTTGTTGCGTGGGTATTCATCGGTACTCCCCATCCTGCGGTGAATCTGATCGGTACTCGGACGCGGAGCCCGGCTGGCTCAGGCCCTGGCGCCAGCCTCGCTGGAACGCCGTCATCACGCCGCGCGCGCTCTCCGGCGAGCGAGGGCCCGTTCTGGCCTCTGCGCCGCCATCGGATCGGGAGAGCAACGCCGTATTGCCCTGCAGCTGAGGTGCCAGGTTCCGCTGCCGGACCCGCTGCGGCAGTCCGTTCTCGGTCACCGCGGCGGGTGCCCGTTCCTCAGCCGGCGGACCAGCCGGGCCGCCGGCCACGCTCGCGCTCGCCGGCGCGAAAGGCGGCAGCAGGTCGGGTCGGGTGACGTCGGCGGGCGTGATGCCGTCCGGCGTGACCTCACCCGCCGTGACCTCGCCCGCCGTGACCTCGGCTAGCCCGCCGCGCCCGGCGGGCGACCCGGCCAGCGGTGCGGCCGGCGGCCCGATCTCGGTCGGCTGCTGGATCGCATCGGACCGGGGTGTGAACGCGTGCCTGGCGACCCGGGCAGCCCGGCCGCCAAGCGAGCGGCCGCGCGGCTGGCGTGCCTTGCCGTCGGGGACGACCAGCCCGAGCGGGATCAGCACGATCGCGTTCACCCCGCCGTACGCCGAGTGCCGGAGCGTGACCGCGATCCCGTGCCGGCGGGCGAGCTGCCCGGCGACGAACAGGCCGAGCTGGTCCGAACCCGACAGGTCGAACTGCGGCGGCTTGGCCAGGCTGGCGTTGACCGTGCACAGCTCGTCGTCGGTCATGCCGAGCCCGCGGTCCTCGATGTCCACCGCGAACCCGCGGGCGACGAGCTCGCCGGTGATCCGCACCTCGGTGTGGTCGGGGGAGAAGGTCGCGGCGTTCTCCACGAACTCGGCGAGCAGGTGGATGACGTCCGCCACCGCCGGACCTGCCAGAGCGGCCGTGGGCCGGCAGCTGACCCTGATCCGCTTGTAGTCCTCGACCTCGGCCGCGGCGGCTCGCAGCACGTCGACGAACGGCACCGGGTCAACGAACGCGCGCTGCGGAGCGTCGCCGGCCAGCACGATCAGGCTTTCGGCGTGACGGCGCATGCGCGTGGTGAGGTGGTCGATCCGGAACAGACCTTCCAGGTCGTCCGGCTCGACCGCGTTCCGCTCCAGCACGTCGAGCAGTGCCATCTGGCGCTCCAGCAGCGACTGGCTGCGCCTGGCCAGGTTCCTGAACACGTCGTTGATGCCGCGGCGCATCCTGGCCTGGTCGATCGCGGCCTCCACCGCGGTCCGTTGTGCCGAGTTGAACGCCGCCTCGACCTGGCCGATCTCGTCCTCGCCCGGGTCCAGGCGCGGCACCTGCGCGGCGGCGTCCACGTCCTCACCCGCGCGCAGCCGCCGGATCAGCTCGGGCAGCCGCACGTTCGCCATCTCCAGCGCTGAATTACGCAGCCCGCGCAGCTGGCGGGTGAGGTTGACCGCGATCCACAGCGATAGCACCAGCGACGCGATGATGGCGGCCAGGCCGAGGCCGCTGGTCAGGTAGAGCCCGCGCAACTTCGCCGCCGCTTGCGACCTGGCCTGTGCGGCCAGACGGGCCTCGGCCTCGCCCACCGCGCGCTGAGTCTGCCCGCTGAGCGTCGCGACGGACCGGTTCCACGCCGCCGCGCTGACCGGGGGCGGCCGCCGCGGCGTGTCGCTGACGACCAGCCGGTTCTCCATGGCCGTGACGGCCGCGGCAATCCGCGGGTTGACGTCGCTGTTCAGGTCGGCCCGGTCCGCCTGGTTCAGGTAGGAGTAGCTCTGCGCGTACAGCAGCCGGTGTGCCCCGACCAGCCGGACGAAGGCCAGATGCGCGCTGGCCGGGAACATGCCCACGGCGAAGTTCCCGTCGAGCAGCGCGCTCTCCTGCTCCAGGTACTCGTTGGAGACCGCCAGCTCGATCACGGCGATTCCCGGCAGCACCTGGGTGGAGTTGCCCTCCTGGATGACCGCCTGCTCGAGCACCTGGTAGCTGGCCGCGATCAGTCCGCTGTAGGAGGTGAAGGCCCGCTGCGGCCCGATCGCGTGACTGGCGATGCCCGTCCGCAGGTCGGGCAGGCCGCCGAGCGCCTTGCGCAGCATGGCGATGGCCTTGAGCCCGCCGGGGGAGGCGTCCTGCCGCACCGGCCCGGATGCGGTGGCGGTCAGCACTGACGTGACCGCGCGGTCGGTAGCCGCCTGGTCGTGGTGCAAGCCGGCCAGCGCGGCCCGGGTCGGCCTGGCGTAGTAAACCATGGCCTGCGCGCGTTCCCCGGTGAGGGCCTGCTGCAGCCCGGCCACCGGCCTGCCAAGGTCGTCCATCATGACCTTGGATCGCAGCAGCGTGAGGGCGCCCTGCAGCGACGAGGCGAACTCGAAGCTGGACAGCGCGACCAGGAAGATAAGGGGTACTAAGACAAGCAGGGCAACTCGGAGCAGCACGGACCGGCGTCTAAGGATCATCGTTATGTTCCCTTACGGATTAACCAAGGCCCGTCCCACCGGATTTCAAAAGGTAACAGGGCGCGCCCCGCGTGGTGGCATTATCCGAAAGATTGAAGCAAAGGCTCTTCGTCACACGGGGATAAATTGACGGCTAACTGCCGCGCCCAAAGCTGGTTCGCGCCGTCATACTAGAAAATTCCGCCTTTTCTGCTCTGGTATATTCTGGTCCGTTGTAGTCCGATCTTTCACGTCAGTGAGCACGAATAGCGGGTCCGTGTCATCTGCGTGATTCCTGGCTGCCGCGGCGGCGGGCTGGCGCGCGGTCAGTGGCCGCGGAACGCCTCTTCCAGCCACCACGAGCCGTGCTCGGACGTGACCTTCGCGTCGATCAGGAACGGCCGGTCCCTCGGCCCGTCCAGCCACTCCCGCAGCGGTCCGAGATCGCCCGGTCGGCGGACGGTGGCGGCATCGCAGCCGAAACCACGCGCGATGGCGGCGATGTCGGCCGGCGGGAACCGCACGGTGTCCAGCGGATGCCCGTCCGGCCCGAAATGGTGGACCTCGGCGCCGTAGGCCTCGTCGTCGTAGACGACGACCACCATCCCGAGCCCGAGCCGCGTGGCGGTCTCAAGCTCGCTGATCCCCATCAGCGCGCCGCCGTCGCCGAGCGCGGCGACGGTCAGCCGGTCCGGCCGTGCGATCGCGGCGCCGATGGCCGACGACAGGCCGAGGCCGACCGACTGGAAGGCCTGGGTGAAGCAGAACCCGTCCGCGTCGGGTACCGACAGGTACATGCTCGGATAGCCCATGAAGTTACCCGAGTCGATCGCGACGACCCGCTCGGCCGGGAGCGCGTCGTCCAGCGCGATCGAGAGCGTGCGCGGATCGATCCTCGTCCCGTCGCTCTCGTCGTGGTAGGGGACGTCCCGCCAGCGGACCTCACGGGCGATCCGCTCGCGCAGATCTTCGGTACGGTAGCCGTCCTGATAACCGGGCCGGCCGGAGTCCCGGTCGGCCAGGATGGCGGCGACCTGCCTGGCCGTCACCGCGACATCGCCGGTCACCGCGATGCCGGCCGGCCGATGGGCACCGAGTGCGTCCGGGTCGCTGTCCACCTGGGCGACGGTCGCGTCCGGGCCGACAAGGGCGCCGTGCCGCATGGTCCACATGTTCAGCGAGCTACCCCAGCCGACCAGGAGGTCGGCATCGCGGATCAGCTCCGCGGCCAGCGGGGAAGCGAAGCCGCCGCTGACGTCCAGATCCCACGGGCTGCCGCGGAACAGCCCCTTGGCCGCGGCCGAGGTCGCCAGCAGCGCGCCACACGCGTCGGCCAGCGCTTCCAGGTCGGCTCTGGCCTTCGCCACCCTGGCGCCCCGGCCCGCGATGAACACCGGCCGCCTGGCCTGGCCGATCGCCCCGGCCAGCCGGAGCACCTCGGCGGGCGCGGGCGCCTGCGCGCCGGCCCCCGCTGAGCCCTGCGCGGGCAGGGCGGACAGCAAGGATCCGCGCGCGCCGTCCGGTCCCGCAGCGGGCAGCTCGATCTCGCCCGCCTGCACGTCGAGCGGCAGCGCGAGGATGACGGTCCGGCGCTCCTGGGCCGCGGTCCGGTAGGCGCGCACCGCGTCGTCCAGCGCCTGCCCGGGCGAGCGCAGCCTGGCGGGCACCGCGCCGATGCCGCGGGCCAGCGACGCGACGTCGATCCTGAAGTTGGACCGCACCGCGTCAGCCGCGACATCCGCGGCGAGCACGACCATCGGCGTGCGGCTCTTGGCGGCCTCGGTGATCGCGGTCAGCGCGTTGGTCAGCCCGGGGCCCTGGTGCACCGTGACGAGGCCCGGCCGGCCGGCCAGCCGTGCCCAGCCGTCGGCCATGCTGGCCGCCCCGCACTCGTGCCTGGCCGCGACGAACCTGGCGCCGCCCGCGATCAGCGCGTTGGTCACGTGGAAGTTACCGCTGCCGACCAGCCCGAAGACGGTGTCGGCACCGAGCTCGGCGAGCGCGGCGCCGATCGCGTCGCTGACCAGCATCAGGAATGCTCGACCAGGGCAAGTGCCCGGCACGGGCTGCCCGATCCGCCGACGATCGGCAGCGGGCCCGCGATGACGACCGCGCCGGTGGCCGGCAGCCTGGCCAGGTTCTGCAGCTGGGTCAGCCCGTACTTGCCGGCCCCGAGCAGGGCCGAGTGGCACGGGAACGGCGGGTCGAACGAGTGCGCGGCGCCGGCATCGGTGCCGACCGTCTCGACCCCGATGCCCAGGATCGGGGCGTGGTCCGCCAGCCAGCGGGCGCACTCCACCGAGACGCCCGGGGTGTGCGGCCCGGTCTCGTTGGCGTTCAGGAACTGCTCCTGGCTATCGGAGCGCGCGTCCCAGCCGGTGCGGTACAGCATCCAGCCTCCCTCGGGCAGCGGACCGTGCTTGCCCTCCCAGCTCCTGATGTGGTCGACCTCGAGCAGGAAGTCGGGGTCAGCGGCGGCCTCCGCGCTGAAGTCAAGCACCACCGCCGGCGCGATCAACCGGTCGGCCGGCACCTGTGCCACGTCCAGTCCGTCCCGCCCGGTGACCCAGTGCACCGGAGCGTCGAAGTGCGTTCCGGTGTGCTCGCCCGTCGTTATGTCGTTCCAGTACCAGGCAGGCCCGCGTTCGTCGTAGTGGCTGATCTCGGTCAGGCCAAAGGACACGGTGTTGCCGAACGGCTCGGGCAGCCTGATCACCGGAGTGTCCGCGCTGAGCGGGGCGGTGAGATCGATGACCTCGACCGCGGCGAGGCGGAGAGCGGCGACGAGCGCGTCAAGTACCGGCATGACAAACCTCCTGTAGCACGGGCAACAAGTTCACCATGCACAAGACTGCACCAGCCGGCCCCGGCTGGGAAGGAGTCCCGATCTGTACAGTGCACGGAGCGGGATCACGCGGCGCGGGGGCTCCGCGCCCGGCGGCCTGAGGGCTCGGAGGTCGGTGCGATGGAATCGGTGGCCGGAGCGGGCATCGTGGTGACCGGTGCCGGGAGCGGTATCGGCGCGGCGGTCGCCCGGCGGTTCGTGGCGCATGGCGCCCGGGTAGTGCTGAACGACATCGACGCCGCGTCTGTGAGCGAGGTCGCGAGGTCCTGCGACACTGCGGCCGGCGGCACGGCGACGCCGGTCCCGGGCGATGCGGCGTCCCAGGACGGGGTCGCGGCGCTGATCGGGTCGGCGCGCGCTGCGCTCGGCCAGATCGACATCTATTGCGCCAACGCAGGGATCGCGCGGCTCGGCGGCCCCGAGGCCGGCGAGGCCGACTGGGCCGACTCCTGGGATGTCAACGTGATGGCGCATGTCCGGGCGGCCAGGCTGCTGCTCCCGGCCTGGCTGGAACGGGGACGCGGGCACCTGATCTGCACGGTATCGGCCGCCGGGCTGCTGGCCACGCCGGGGTCCGCGCCGTACTCGGTCACCAAGCACGCGGCGCTCGCGTTCGCCGAGTGGCTGTCACTGACCCACCGCCATCGCGGCCTGGTCGTGCAGGCGATCTGCCCGATGGGCGTGCGGACGGGAATGTTCGACGGCAGCGACCCGCAGATGGAGAAGTTGCTCGGCGCCTCGGCCATCATGCCCGAGGACGTCGCCGACGCGGTGCTGGCGGGGATCGCGGACGGCAGGTTCCTGATCCTGCCGCACCCCGATGTGGCCGGCATGTACGCGGGCCGCGCCGCGGAGCCGGACCGGTGGCTGAACGGCATGAACAAACTGCAGCAGTACCTGGAGGACGACGAGCCGGCATGACCGCCGCCCGCGGCGAGATGCGGCCGGGGTCCGCCGCGTGGGTCAGCGCGGGTGACGGACCCCGGCCGCCGGAGGCCGGGCAGACCTGCCGATCGCCCGGCTAGCCCGAGACGCCGACGTCGAACCGGAAGTGGCCGACGTGGAACGCCAGGTTGAATCCGCCGAAATGGTGGATGATGAGCGCCACCAGCAGGATCAGCAAGAGCGCCACGAGGAACCAGAAGAGCCACCAGAACAGGGCTGGCACATTGCTCAGAATGCTCATGGGCCGCTAGCTGCCCGCAAAGAGCGGAAGTATGCCGGCAAGTTGTGCCGAGTGCAGAGACTTCCGTTATCGCGATCTTGATGTGCTCACAGGCGAGTTTCCTGAGCCTTCCGGCCCGCCGACCGCAGCATAGCGACCAGCGTCAGCGTGGCCAGCCCGGCGGGCGGCAGGTACAGGGCGGCCTGCCCGGCAGCGAAGCTCATCGCGGGGAAGCTGACGCTGGCGAACGTCAGCAGGGACGCGGCGAAGGCCGATCCGGGGATCAGCACGAGCAGCACCAGGACGCGGCGGGCCTGCGGCGATGCGAGCGCCAGCAGCGCCCATGCCGCGATCACCGCGGTGCCGGCCTCGGCGACCGGCAGCGGAACCGGATAGTGGCCCGGGATGATCTTTGCGGCGTAGGCGGTGATCGCCAGCCAGGGCAGGGCCGCCGCGACACCTCGGCGGGTGGTCAGCCGCAGCGCGTGCCGCGGCCCTGGCGACGCGGCCAGGGCGACGGCCTGGACGGCGAGCAGCATCAGGTACCCGGCGAACCTGGGCTCGTCCAGGCGCTGGCCGATCGCTGCCTGCACGGTCACCCATGCGGCGAGCACGACGGCGGCGCCGCACGCGGTGCGCCGCAGCCCGGCCAGGCCGAGGGCAACAGGCACCAGCAACAGGCCGGCTGGCCAGAGCGGGACCAGCGGCCCGGCCGTGCCGTTCCAGTTGTGCCAAGCGAGCCCGGCCATCCAGCCGAGGTCCTGGCCCAGCAGCAGCACGCCGAGCAGGAACGGCGCGAGCAAGCTGGTGACGGCCAGGGCGTCACGCCAGCCCGGGTCGGTCCGGCCGGCCGCGAGCGTCCCGAGCCTGGCCCGGGCGGCGCCGGCGAGGAGATTCAGCGCGTCGGCGACGCCAGGCCGGCTGCGGCCGCGGCCGGCGGCGAGCAGCACGCCGATCATCTCGTGCTCGTACATACGCCGGAAGCCGGCCGGGTAGCACGCGAGCAGCCGGCGGTACCGGCGCTCAAGCTCCCCGCCGCTCATGCGCTGCCGGCCGCGGGCAGCCCGAGCTTGCGTAGTCGCCGGACGGCGACGGCGGCATTGGCCTGCAAGCGTGCCGCCTCGGCGGCGAGTGCCTGCGCGCCGGGCGGCGTGAGCCGGTAGTAGCGACGCAGCCGCCCGTCAACGACTTCCTCGCGGTCGACGTCGACCAGGCCCTCGGTGCGGAGCCGGTCGAGCGCCGCGTACAAGGTCCCGGCGCGGAGGCGTACCCGGTCGTCGGAGATCCGCGCGACGTCGGTCATGATGCCGTAGCCGTGCTGCGCCCCGGCCGCCAGCGCGGTGAGGATCAGGAAGGTGGGCTCCTGAATGGCATGCTTGCTCATTCCGCAGTTATATACCGATGTTCGTTACGTGGCAAGCGCCGGCCGTCGGTCGCTCACAGGTCCACGGCCAGCCCGTCGTAGGCGGCGGGCAGGTCCGCGTCGGCGATCCGGCGGAGCATGTCGCCGGACATGTGGGTGAGCACCACCCGCTCGGCCCCGAGCGCGCCGAGATGCCGCCGCACGGTGACGTAGTCGAGGTGATAGCGGATCTGGCGGTCGAAGGTATACGCCTCGGCGGCGAACAGGCTGGCACCCCGGGCGGCCTGGATCAGCGCGGGCGTCCACTGGGTGTCACCGGAATAGCCGAAGCTGGCCGACCCGAGATCCACCCGTAGGGCGAGCGGCGGCGCGCCGCAGGCGTGGTCCACCTCCCAGCCTCGGACCGTTGCCGGGCCGACCCGCGCGGGAGATCCGTCCGTGGCCAGCTCGGTGATCTCGACCGAGAACCTGCGCCGCGCTTGGCTCGAGCCGGGGAACAGCGCCTCCATTGCCGTGTGCAGCCGCGCCGCCGTCCCTGGCGGCCCTGCGACGAGCAGCGGCGCCGACCGGCCGGAGAACTGGCCGTCGAGGACCAGGAACGGCAGCCCGCCGAAGTGGTCGCCGTGCAGGTGGCTGAGCACGACGGCGTCGATCTCGCCCGGGTCGATGCCCTGCGCTTTCATTGCGACCAGGCTCGTCGTCCCGCAGTCGACAAGGACCGCGCGCCCGCCGTCGGACAGGTGCAAGCAGGTCTGCCAGCGTCCGCCGCTGCCGAAGGCGTCGCCGCTGCCCACGAAGCGCACTCGCATGGCTCCATCCTGGCAGGGCAGCGATAACCAGTTGGCCAGCCCGAGAGCGCTGGCTACGGTAAAGCCGTGCTTACCCCGCCTGACGGCCTGGGCGAGAACGCGGTCGCGGCGGTGCTGGGGCGCGAATGGCAGCTCACGGTCGCCTCGATGAACTACCGCCCGGTCGGATTCGGCAGTTACCACTGGGCGGTCACCGAGCCGGGCGGTGCCCGGTGGTTCGTCAGCGCGGACGACCTCGCCACCAAGAGCCTGTCGGCCGGCGAACCGCTGGACGCGGCGTTCGCCAGGCTGCGCTGCGCGCTCGGCGCCGCGGCCGGCCTGCGCGCCGCGGGCCTGGACTGCGTGGTAGCGCCGGTTCCGACCGCGGCGGGCGAGCCGCTGGCCAGGGCTGGCCAGGAGTTCGCCGTGGCGCTCTACCCGTTCCTCGACGGGACCAGCTTCGAGTGGGGCGCGTTCGACGATCCCGGGCACCGCGGTGCCATGCTCGACATGGTCGTCGCCGTGCACACCGCCCCGGCCGCCGTCCGTCGGCGCGCCCTCGCGGACGACTTCACGGTCCCGCACCTGGACGAGCTCGAGGTCGCGCTCGGCCGGGCCGCGGACCAGGTGCCCGATCACGGCCCCTACGCGCGTCCGGCGGCAAGCCTGCTGTCGGCGAGCGCCGGACCGGTTCGGCGGCTGCTCGGCCGGTACCGCGACCTGGTGGCCAGGGCCGGATCGCAGGCCGGCCGGGCGGTGCTTACCCACGGCGAGCCCCATCCGGGCAACACGATGCTGACCGCGGCGGGCTGGCGGCTGATCGACTGGGACATGGCGCTGGTCGCGTTGCCCGAACGCGACCTGTGGAGCCTCGACCCCGGCGACGGGTCGGTATACGCCGCCTACGCGGACGCCACCGGCGTCCGGCCGTCCGCCGAGGCGCTGGATCTGTTCCGGCTGCGCTGGGACCTCAGCGACCTGGCACTCGACGCGCGCCGGTTCCGGCGGCCGCACTCCGGTACCGACGACGACGAGAAGACGTGGCAGGTGCTCCGCGCGCTGCTGACGCGCATCAGCGCCGGCTGACCGGCGCGGCGGCCCGCACCGGCTCGGGCACGGGGTCCGGCTCTGGCCACAGCGCGGAGCGCAGCCGGACGGCCTCGTCGGCGGTGGTCACGAACTCGGCGAGCTGGCCGACCGACAACTCCAGGCTCAGCGCCATGTAGCCGCGCGGCGCCAGGTAGAACCCGAGTTCGAGCAGGTCGAGGAAGAGCAGCTCGAGCAGGCGCCGGTCACCGCCGGCCAGGTCCGCGGGCCGGCGCACCGGAGTGGCGACCGGGTGGATCGCGAGCAGGCTGCCGACGCCGGTCACGCTGAACGGCGCCCCGGCCGACTCGAACACCCTCGCCAGCTCCTGCCGGAACAGGTCGCCCCTGGCGGTGTGGCGTTCGGCGACCTCGGGCGGGTACACGGCGGTGAGGCCCGCGCGCCCGGCGGCCATCGACGCGATGTTGTTGTTGAACGTGCCGGCATGCGGCAGGGCATCCGGCCTGGCCGGGTCGAACAGTTCCATCACGTCGGCCCGGCCGCCGAAGGCGCCGAACGACGACCCGCCGCCGATGTACTTGCCCAGCGTGGTCAGGTCCGGCCTGATGCCGAGCCTGCCCTGCAGGCCGCCGGCCCCGGTGCGGGACGTCATGACCTCGTCGAAGATGAGCAGCGCCCCGGTCTCCCGAGTGGTGTCGCGGAGCCGGGCAAGGAACCGCGGCTCGCCCGGGATGCAGCCGGCCGACCCGAGCATCGGTTCCACCAGCACGCAGGCGACGCTGTCCGCGTGCTTGCGCAGCAGCGCTCGCGCCCCGGCCGCGTCGTTGTAGTCGGCCATCAGCACGTCGTAGGGCGCGTTGACCGGGGACGGCCCGTCCTTGAACGTGAGCAGGCCGCCGTGGTACCCGCCGCGGAACGCCACCACCTGCTCGCGGCCGGTGAAGGCCCGCGCGGCGGACAGCGCCATCAGGTTGGCTTCGGTGCCGGAGTTGGTGAACCTCACCCGCTCGATCGAGGCGAACCTGGCGCAGATCGCCTCGGCCAGGTCGACCTCGTACCTGGTGTGTGCGCCGCGGCTGATGCCCTCGCGCAGCGCGTCGGTCATGGCCTTCAGCACGACCGGGTGGGAGTGGCCGTACAGCCCGGCCGAGTACTCGCCGAGCAGGTCGACGTACTGGTGCCCGTCGGCGTCCTCGAGCATCGCGTCCCACGCGCGGGCGATGCGCAGCGGGAACGGCGGGTGGTACAGCACGCTGCGGGTGTTCCCGCCGGGCAGGAACGCCTTGGCCCGCTCGTGCAGCGCCGCGGTCCGCGGTCGGCGCCGCGCGTACCTGGCCCGGGCGTCCTGCACCGCGGCATCGATCGCGTCGGTCGTCATCGGCCGGCCCTCCGGTCCCACGCTCACCTCGATGCTACGCAGCGCCAAGATCATCCGGTAGGCGGGGGAACGCCGGTCACTCTCCGACCGCGCCGTCGATGCGCTGCCTGGCCAGCAGCCGCGTAGCCGCGGCCGGGGTCACGGGATGCGCACGTCGTGGTGGCTTGCCGCCTCCAGCCGGTCCGTGTCTGTCAGGTCCGCGTCGTTGACCGGGGCGACGGTCGTCCAGTGCCTGCCGACCGGGCAGAACTGGAATCTCGTCATCCCCAGCCGGACGGACTTCAGCGACGCGCCGGGGAT
>Ga0335078_10014078_pt1 | contig 11861 bp, 12 predicted proteins | sample Lox_Sample_32_FD_206711 | JGI IMG/M metagenome (GOLD analysis project Ga0335078, IMG submission 206711) | Soil microbial communities from Loxahatchee National Wildlife Refuge, Florida, United States - Lox_Sample_3.2 | ecosystem: Environmental > Terrestrial > Soil > Wetlands | place: USA... | reverse complement strand
GGCGGCGCTCCCGGCCGGCCTGGAAGCGGTCACCGGCCAGCAGGCCGCCAGCGAGGACCGCTCCAGCATCGTGAACGCGATTGGCCAGCTCACCACCCTGATCCTCGTGTTCGCCATCACCGCCCTGCTGGTCGGGGCGTTCATGATCTTCAACACGTTCTCGATCACCGTCGCCCAGCGCACCCGGGAAAACGGCCTGCTCCGCGCGCTGGGGGCCACCCGCCGCCAGGTCCTGTCCTCGGTGCTGGCCGAAGCCGTCACCGTCGGGCTCCTGGCCTCGGCGGTCGGCCTCGGGGTGGGCGTGGCGGTGGCCGCCGGGCTCAAGGCCCTGCTCGCCGCCCTGAGCATCGACATCCCGGCCGGCGGCCTCGTCGTCGCCGCCCGCACCGTGCTCATCGCCCTGCTGGCCGGCACCGCGGTCACCGTGGTTGCCGCCCTGTCGCCGGCCCGCAAGGCGGGTAAGGTCCCGCCCATCGCCGCCATGCAAGACGCCGTGGCGACCAGCACCGGCTACGGATCCAAGCAGCGCGTCTTCGTCGGCATCGGCGTCCTCGTCCTGGGCGCCGCCGCCTTGTTCACTGGGCTGCTCGCGCACCCGTCCAGCCCGGTTCTGTTCGTCGGCGCGGGAGCCGTCCTGGTCTTTTTCGGGGTGGCCATCCTGGGGCGCACCGTGTCGCTGCCGATCAGCCGGGTGCTCGGCGCGCCGCTGCCGCGCCTGCGGGGTGCGGCGGGCACCATCGCCCGGCAGAACGCCATGCGCAACCCCAAGCGCACCGCCGCCGCCGCGTCGGCGCTGATGATCTGCGTCGGCCTGGTGAGCTTCATCACCATCTTCGCCTCCTCCGTCAAGGCCGCGGCCAACACCGTCTACAGCCAGTCCTTCACCGGTGACTTCATCATCAACTCCGGCACGGCCGGATTTGGCGGCGTCGACCCCGGCCTGGCCCGGCGGGTCAGCCAGCTTCCCCAGGTCGCCCTGGCCAGCGGGGCGCGAGTGGGAATGGCCAAGATCGAAGGCGGCGTCCAGCAGGTCACGGCCTACGACCCCAAGACCGCCTTCGGCATCCTCAACGTCCAGCCGCTGCAAGGGAACGAGAACAACCTCGGCCGTGACGCCATCGCCGTGTACAAGACCGTGGCCACCGACCATCACCTCAAGGTCGGCGACCACATCCCGGTCCTGTTCGCCGACACCGGCACCAGGTCCATGCGGGTCGCGCTCATCTACGGCTCCAGCCAGCCGGCCGGGAACTACTTCCTGAGCATCAGCGCCTACCAGGCCAACTTCACCAGCCAGTACGACCAGCTGGTGTACGTCAAGAAGGCGCCCGGCGTCTCGACCGCCGCCGCCCTGGCCGCCATCAAGACCGTTACCAAGGACTACCCAGGTGTCACGGTCCAGAACCAGGCGCAGTACATAGCCCAGCTCACCCAGCCCGTCAACCAGATCGTCGACATGATCGACGTCCTGCTGCTGCTGACCGTGGTCATCGCCCTGCTCGGCATCGGCAACACCCTCGCCCTGTCCACCTACGAGCGGATCCGGGAGATCGGCCTGTTCCGGGCGGTGGGCATGACACGAAGCCAGCTGCGCTCGACCATCCGTCTGGAATCGCTCGTTATCGCCCTGCAGGGCACCGCGCTCGGGCTGCTCATCGGCGTGCTGTTCGGCTGGGCGATCGTCCACGCCGTCAACATCTTCGGCACCGGCGTCGTGAGCTTCCCCTACCTGACCCTGGTCATCGTCGTGATCCTCGCCGCCATCGGCGGCGTCGTCGCCGCCATCCGCCCCGCCAGGCGGGCGGCCAAGCTCAACATCCTGCGAGCGATCGTCACCGAATAGACCCACACCGGAGCACATTCAGCAACCTTCCGCCAGCTCAATCGGCATCCGGTCCGGTACTCGCGGGTCCGGCCGCCAAGCGCGGCCGGACCCGCGAGCTACCCGGCCCGACGCGCCCGTCAGGCAGGGACCGTACCTGTCGCGGCGCGAGGCGGCAGGCATGCCGGATGGCTTGGACGGCTGAGCCTGACCGACGCTCCGGCCAGGCGGGAAAGGGGGTCGTGATGAGGCTGTCATCGCGTCACGGTGCTCCCGTGACAGCAGTAAGCCGGGCTGCCGGGGTTAGCCGGCCCGGCACGGCCGCCGCGTGGATCTCGGCCATCTGCTGCCTGCCCTACCTGGTCCTGAAGGTGGTCTGGACGGCTGGCCTGCCGGTGGGTATCACCGACCGGTCCGTGCTCCACAGCCACGGGTGGGCGGCGGCGAACGCGCTGATGGCCGCGATCGAACTGGCGGGATTGCTGCTGGTGCTGGCGCTGACCCGGCCGCGGGCGCGCAGGGTGCCGGCCTGGCTGCTGTTGTTCCCGGTGTGGGTGGGTACCGGGCTGCTGTTCCGCGTCGTCGCTGGCACCGCGCTGATGGCCCTGTTCGCGCGCCCGTCGCAGGCCAGCGGGAGCCTGGGCGGGTTCCAGCCGTGGGTGTTCGTGATGGTCTATGCGTCATTCGCGGGGCAGGGAGCCGCGCTGGCCATCGCCTTCGCCTGTTACGTCCAGGCGCGGTGGGGTGGGCTGCTGGGCGAGCGGACCGGTGAGGTCGTGGCCAGGCGGGCAGCCCGGGCGCGGTCATGGCCGGAGGATCACCTGGCGGAGATGGCCGCGACCCTGGCCGGCTTGGCTGTCGTGGTGGCCGCGGTCTTTAGTTACTGGGCGGCCGGCGGCACGTTCGGGCTCTCCGCCGCGCAGCCGCACCCGTCCTGGGCACTGCAGGCGGCCCGGGCAGCCGGGGCTGTCATCGCCGTGGCCGGGTTGCTCGGCCTGGCCGGCCGGGGGGGACACCAGACCCGGTTCTGGCTGCTGGTGGCTCTGGCCTGGGTCGGGTCGGGTTCCCTGGCCGCCTTCGACGGGCTCGAGCTCATGCTCAACCAGATCTTCCTCAGGTTCGGGACAGGCGCCTCCGGATCGGGCTGGAGCCTGGCAGACACAGTGCTGGTTATCGAGGTGGTGATCGGGGTGTCGTGCGCTGCTGTGGGCGTCCTGGCGGTCACAGCAGCCGCGCGCCCGCCAGGATCGCCACGACCTGAACGCGAGGTGAGCACGTGAATCACACTCTGTCCCAGTGGACCTGTGTATCCAGCCTGGCGGCAGGCGCGCCCGGCCCCGGGTCTATCAACCTGCTCGCCCCTTCGATCATCTTGGGCAACTTGGTCGGGATACTGCTGGTGGCATGGCTGGCGGGCCGCCTTCTCGGGGTGCGGCGGCGTTCGTGGGTCAGCGTCCTGGTCTGCGGTTTCACCGGATTCCTCGCCGGCGGGACAGTGGCCTTGCTGATGGCTCACGGGAACGCCCGGGCACCGGGGTTCACCCGGAACGCGATCATCTTCATGATCGTTTTCACCATGGTCGCCACGGCGGGCTGGGAGCTCCTGGTCAGACCGGTAAAGCGTCCCGCGGCCCCGGCGCTTGTCACCTCGCTCCCGCATCCCGTCCGGGCCATCCGGCGGTCGGCCCGGCGTACCCGCCGCTACCTGCAGATCATCCGTATCGCCGTCCGGCACGGACTCGGTCCCTATCTCGGCTTCCGGCACGGCACCGGTGGACCGGACCGGGCGGCCGATCCCGCCCGGCAGGCCCGCCTGGCCCTGGACGAAGCCGGCGGCATGTTCGTCAAGCTGGGTCAGATGCTGTCCACCCGGCCCGATATCGTCTCCCCAGGCCTGGCCCGGGAGCTCACCCGTCTGCAGGAACACGTCGCGCCCGCGGACCCCGGGGCGGTACGGGCGCTGGTGGAACTCGAGATCGGGCGGCCGGTGGCCGAGGCCTTCGCCGAGTTCGACTGGGACCCGGTCGCGGCCGGCTCTATCGCCCAGGCCCACCGGGCGGTCCTGCCGGGCGGACAGCAGGTCATCGTCAAGGTCCAGCGCCCGCAGATCACCGAGGCGGTCGACGGCGACCTGGCCATCTTGGGCCGGCTGGCGCGTATGATCGAGGCCCGCACCACGTGGGGGGCCTCCTACGGGGTGGCTGACCTGGCCGCCGAGTTCGCCGGCAACCTCCGCGCCGAACTCAATTTCGGCGCCGAAGCCCGCAGTATGACCGAGATGGCCGCCGGGCTGGCCGACGTCCCGGAGATCGGCGTCCCGGCCGTCTTCGACGAGCTCTGCACGCCACGGGTGCTGGTGATGGAACGGCTGCACGGCGGCAGCGTGTCGGATGCCGGACGGCGGCAGCGGCCCGGGATCGATCCGCACAAGCTCGCCGACATCCTGCTCCGCTCCGCGCTGCGGCTGATGATGCTGGGCGAGCGGTTCCACGCCGACCCGCATCCCGGCAACGTGTGGCTGCTCGACGACGGCCGTCTGGGCCTGCTGGACTTCGGGTCCACCGGCCGGCTCGACGCCCTGGAGCAGGCCTCGGTCGCCGACATGCTGATCGCCATCCGCCGCCGCGACCCGGCCCAGCTGCGCGACGCGGTGCTCGCGGTCGCCACCATCCGCACGTCGCTGGACGAGCGCGCACTGGAGCGGGCCCTGGCAAGGTTCATGGCCCGCCACCTCGGCCCCGGCGCCACCCCGACCGCCGCGATGCTCACCGAGCTGCTGCAGATCTTCATGGCCCTCGGCATCGCCATGCCGCCCACCACCAGCCTGCTGTTCCGCACCCTGGCCACCTTGGAGGGCACGCTGCGCACCCTGTGCCCCGGCTACCCGCTCTTCCAGTCCGCCGAGGACTTCGCCGCCGAACTGACCCGCGAACACACCGCGCCGTCCACCTGGCAGCAGGCCGCCCAAGAAGAACTAACCGGCATGCTGCCGCTGCTGCGCCGGGCCCCCCGGCACCTGGATCACCTGGCCGCCATCCTCGAACGAGGCGAGGCCAGAGCCCGGCTGAGCCTGTTCTCCGACCAGCACGACGTCCAGGTAATCACCAGCCTGGTGAACCGGGCCGTGCTGGCCCTGCTCGGAGGCGCGGTCGGGCTGATGTCGGTGGCCCTGCTCGCCGTGCCCGGCGGCCCGCAGCTCACCCCCTCCACCTCGCTGTTCGACGTACTCGGCTACATCGGCCTGTTCCTGGCCACCGTGCTCATCCTCAGAGCGCTGGTGGCCGTGATGCGAGACTGACCCTGGCTCCGCCCGAACAGGGACCTGAGCCAGATCCAGCCACCAGCCGTGGCTTGCCAGCCGGCCGCTCGCCCGGGGAACGCGCAAACCGCAGCTGACTATTGGGTAAGACGGCCGCCCCCGGCCGCTTCCTCGCTGATCCGGATGCCTAGCTGGGTCGCGACGGGTTGGAGGAGTTCGAGAAGTCTTCCGCCGACTGCGCTGGCGCGGCCCGGCAGTACAGCGGCACCGTGGGCGGTGTCGCGCTGTGCCAGGTGGCGGTGACCTTGACCTTTGCCGCCGGCCGCGGGCATGCGCTGATCGGCCGGGCCTTGTACCTGCCTGAAGGGTGCGCCGCGGATGAGGAGCACCGCGAGCTGGCCAGGGTCCCGGAGGAGGTGCTGTTCGCCACCAAGCCGCAGCTGGCCGGCGTTCTGCTGGACCGCGCGCAGTCCCTGGGGATCCGCGCCGCTTTCGTGGCCGGTGATGAGGTGTACGGCGGCCGCCAGCTGCGCCGCAGCATCCTGCAGCGCGGGATGGGCTATGTGCTGGCGGTCCGCGCCAACCACACTGTGACTACTGGCGCGGGCCGTACCGTGACCGCGGCCGGAGCGGCCGGCCTGATTCCCGCCCGCGCCTGGCAGCGGATGCGCACCGGGTCCGGGACCAAGGGCACCCGGCACTACGACTGGGCGATGCTCGAGGTGACCAGCGACGACACCCCCGATGAGCACGACGGCGGGCACAGTGCGCTGCTGGCCCGGCGGCACCGCTACACCGGCCAGCTGTCGTTCTACCGGTGCTGGACACCCGGGCCGGTCCCGCTGTCCAAGCTGATCGCCATCGCATCAGCTAGATGGAAAATCGAAGAGGATCACCAGCTCAGCAAGCAGAGCACCGGGCTGGACGCCGGGCAGGTGGTCCGCTGGAGGTCCTGGCACCGCTGGACCGCGGTCTGCCTGCTCGCCTACATCTACCTCGCCGTCGCGGTAGCCCTGCAACGCAACCAAGAAGCCAGTTCAGACCTGGACGCCGAGCTGATTCCGGTCACCGTCCCGGAACTGCTGCGGCTGCTGCGCGACACCGTCATCCCGCCGCCCCGGCGCGACCGGGCCCACCGCCTGCACTGGTCAGCCTGGCGGCGCCGCCACCAGTACCGCGCCCGCGAGGCTCACAGACGCTGGAACGCCTATGCCGAGATGAGCCCGGATCACGGTCGCCGGAACCAGTTTCTCACCGCAGCTGCACCAGCGGGAAGTTCTCAGGTCGTCCCCTATCGATGCTCGTAGTCGGCGGACGGTTTGAAAATGGGTGGCTGCCGCAGGCGCCGATCTGATGGGCTGCCGTCGTGACTGATCGCGAGCTGCGCGGAGCCGAGCTGGCTCGCGGGTTCTTCACCGGTGCCGTGGAACCGCTGCTGAGCCGGGCCCTGCCAGGGCTGAGGTATGCGGCAGCGCGGCTGGGGTCAGGATCGGATGTGCTCGGCCTGGATGACCCGATGAGCCGCGACCACGACTGGGGGTGCCGGCTGACGCTGCTGGTCGACCAGGACGCCCGCGACCAGGTGCCGCGGATCAGCCAGATGCTGGAAGAGGGGCTGCCGGAACGGTTCGGGAAATTGCCGGTACGGTTCGCTGTCACCTGGGACTCCTCGGTCACTCACAAGGTCGAGGTCGCCACCGTGGCGGAGTTCGCCGCCAGCCGCCTGGGAGTGGATCCGACCGGAGGGCTGTCGGTGCTGGACTGGCTCAGCGTGACCGGGCAGAGCGTGCTGGAGGTGACCGCCGGCCCGGTGTTCACCGACCGGACCCGCACGCTGGCGGCGGTCCGCGCGCTGCTGGCCTGGTACCCGCCCGATGTCGAGCGCTATGTGCTGGCCGCGGGCTGGCAGCGGCTGTGCCAGTCGCTGCCGATGGTGGGCCGGACCGCAGAGGCTGGCGACGAGTTCGGCTCCCGCCTGCTGAGCGCACGGCTCGCCGGGGACCTGCTCGGGCTGGCGTTCACCTTGTCCCGGCAGTGGGCGCCGTACGCCAAGTGGCGTGGCACCGCCTTCCGCGCGCTCCCCGTCGCCGCCAGGCTCGGGCCCCTGCTCGACGCCGGCGCCGCCGCGCCCGGATGGCGGGAACGCGAGAAAGCCCTGGCCACCGGCTGCGAGGTGCTCCTGAACATTCAGCGCGAACAGGGGCAGCCAGCGCCCGGATCCGCAGTGATTCCCTTCTTCGACCGGCCTTACCGCACGGTGGACCAAGCGGTGCCGCAGGGACTCCTCGCCGCCATCACCGACCCCGATGTCGCACGGCTGCCACCCATAGTGGGCTCGATCGAACAGTGGGCCGACAGCACGGACGTCTTGTCCAGCCCAGGTCGCCGGGCGGCCCTGCAGACGGCTTACCGGGCCTGGGCCGACGCACGATGACGACACGACCGGCCAGGTGGCCTTGCCCCGTCACGAACCCGAAGCACAAGACCGTTCATGGTCATGATGCCAACTACCGTGAGCAGCTCGCACCTACCGTGACCCGCTCACGAGACAACACTGCAATCACAACGAACTACTGCTGCGGTATCTGAGCGGCCCGGCTAGCGGTCAGCATCGCGTACAGGCGCTCTTGGTTCAGGTAGACGTAGCTCGCGATGTCAGTGGAGTCATTCATCTGCGAACAGAATTCTTCAAGCTCCCGCTTGGGCTCACCCGCGAGATCCTACGTCCCCGACGTGACCACGACGAGTTCTATCTTGGTCCCCGTCTGATAGAGGATGTCCTCAATCTCGGCAAGGCGATCTGTGATCGGTCCGCCGAATCCGCTCCAGTCACCATTTACGACGCGCCGGACACCGCCGACGAACTTCATCACGCCACCCTGGCTGACCCCAGTGTTGGCAGCCTCGGTCCACTTGCTCTGGACGAATACGAGGGCCGCGCGATCCGCAGCGTACGCGATTCCGTCAATACCGCCATCTTTCCCGTGATCGGTGACTGATGCACTCGCGATCGTGGGTGGCAGACCAGCGCGCTCGGACAAGGCCAGGGCCGCAATCGCGCGGGACAACCGGTGATGTTCCTCGCTGGCACCGGTCTGGTCCACGTACGGCAGGTACGAATCTTCGAGGTGCCGCTTGATCTGCCGAAGATGCAGTTGGCTCACGTATCTACGGTATGGGAGTCACGCCGAGCATGAGGGATGAAGGAAGCGAACGGGTGATCTGCCTGCAGGTCCCGCAGGTTCTGGCGTGTCACCGAACCGTTCAGAGTCGATCTGGCCACTCGCGCTCTGGAGGATCTGCAGCTGGCACCCGAGGTCGGCGGTACTGATCGGAATATACCGGCCTGGCCCTCCGGCACGACGGTTCTCTTTGCGCAAGGCAGGGAGGAGCAAGCGAAACCCCGGCATATCACCGCGGAATGCGCAGGGTGCGACGGCACGAGGAGCAGCCCGGTACGCGCCTGACGGGCACCTTCAAGACGCAAGGGTGTCCGCGGATGTTTGGCCTGCGGGTCGGCTAACGAGCGCTTCATCCGGTCAGTGAACCGCTGCCACGCTTGGGGGGTGAAGGGCAGCACGGGGCCGGTCCGGTCCTTGGTGTCGCGTACGAGCACGTGTCCGGTGTCGTCGCGGACTTCGACGCAGTCGCCGCCCGAGCCGCCGCTGTAGCTGGACGTGCGCCATATCGCGTTACCGGTCATTAAGGTCTCTCCTGATCTGCGTCATGAAGGCCAGCGAGTCCCGTGGTGGCAGGGCTGCCGCCCGGAGCATGCCCATCACGGTCATCAGGTCGGCTACTTCGTCGCTGGCTTCTACGAGCCGTCCGCCTCCGTAGCATTCGGTGTAGGCAACGGTGGGACCGCTGTGGCTTTCGTACAGGACGATCGGTCCCTCGACTCCTGCGTGATCGTGCGCGGTGAACGGCAGGACCTGCATACCATGCCCGGTATGGCTGCCGACTTGATCAGCTTATCGAGTTGCGCGGCCATGATTTCCCGGTCACCGACCACGTGACGCAGCGGGCCCTCGTGCAGCACGTACCACAGCAGCGGCCGGTTTGCCCGGGCGAGGATCGCCTGGCGCTCCATGCGGGCCGCGACCGTGCGCTCGATGGCGGCGTCCTCGGCCTCGGGCCGCCGCGCTTGGATCACCGATCGCGCGTACGGCTCGGTCTGCAGCAAGCCCGGTACTGCGCCCAGAGCCCAGCCATGGATCCGGATGGCCGTGGCCTCGAACGGGATCACCGGGCTGAACCACGACGGATAGGCCTCGCGCCTGGTCAGCTCATGCATCCGTTCCAGCGTCCCGGGCAGGCCCATCTCGTTGTCGCACCGCTGCGCGAAGTCCAGGCTGGCCCACCGGGCCCCGCGTTCCACGTCGGAGATGAACGAGCCGGAGTAGCCGATTCGTTCGCCGAGCTGGACCTGGGTCCAGCCGAGCCGGCCGCGCTGCGCCTTCAGTTCCGCCGCGAAGGTCTCCGCTGCGCTAGCCTGCGCATCGGCCGGGCCCGGTTCCGCATCTGTCATGTCCGCTCCGCTTGGTCCAGGCCGACAATCGCGGGGTCCCGCGCTTGCCGCGCTATCACGCTGAGCAACCGAAAGCTCTACCCAACGGTAGTCCCGGGCGGGCACGTTGGATACCGAGATCCCCAGCCCGACATGCCCCGTTAGGAGCGGTCACCGATGCCCGCCGAACCTGCCCCAGTCGACCAGCCCAAGCACCCGCTTTACGCTCTGACCACGTCCGAGCTGCGCGAGTACCGCGCGCGGCTGGAGAGCGCCCTGGCGTCCTTCAAGATGGAGAATCCCGTACTCTCGGCCCGCGGCCAGCTTCAGGATGCACTTGATGCTGTGCTGGCCGAGGAACAAGACCGGAAGAGGCTGGCCGATGCCCGCTGACCGTCCTCATGATGTCAGCGGCCTGACCGCTGCCCAGCTTGACCGCGCCAGGCGGGATCTTCAGGTCAGCCTGGCCCTGGCATCCCCCGGTTCACCCGTGAACGTGTCGATCTTGGCCGAGATGACCGCCATCGACACCGAGCTAGCCCGGATGCGGCGGCAGCCGATGACGGCGCAGGACCTGCTGTCGGACGGCGCCGCCCCAGGTAACGGAAATCCCCGGGAAGGCCGCGCCGATGGATGACCTGGACGCTGACTACACCCCGCGTTACATCTGGCTGGCGCGGCTGCTGCGCGGACGGATCGAAGATGGCACCTACCCGCCCGGCTCGCTGCTGCCGTCCTCGGCCCGGCTGGCCCAGGCACACACTGTGTCCCAGGTCACGGCCCGGCATGCGCTGACAGTCCTGGTGAAAACCGGGCACGCGCGTCACGTCGAGTCCAAGCCCCATCAAGTCATCTGGCGCCTCGCGGGCCATGCGGGAAGCCCCGGTGATGCCGGATGAGCCAGGAGATGCCACGGACCCAGGCCACGGCCAAGCTGCTGAACCAGATCCTGGCGCCCGCGGACGCGCTGCATGTCGTTGGGCTCGAGGCCGTGCAGACTCCCGTGCGCGGGCCGCTGGCGAATAAGCTGATCGCGGTGGGCAGGCCGGCGAAGTTCGGGCGCGCGGAGCAGACGCTGACCGACACCAGCGTGCGTGATACGTGGGAGATCACACCGGACCTCGTCACGCTGGATGGCCCTGCTTGGAAGGCAACGCTCGGCGTCGTGCTAGACCACGTCCGGGACGAGCTGGGGCTGCCGCCCACGACAACGCTGCGGGCCGAGCTGCACGCGATGCTGATATACGGCAAGGGACAGTTCTTCCTGCCGCACCAGGACTCGGAGAAGGACGACGCAATGGTGGGCACGCTGGTTGTGTCGTTGCCGTCGGCACATACGGGCGGGGAACTGATCGTCGAGCACGGCGGCGAGAGAGTCACGTACCGGACGTCGAAGCAGGACCTGTCTTTCGTCGCGTTCTACGCCGACTGCCGCCATGAGGTCAAGCCCGTGACGTCGGGGTACCGGGTGACGCTGACGTTCAACCTGCTCGCGGACGGCAAGGCCGGTACGCAGGGGGCTGGGCCGGCCGCCGATCTGGCGCGCTGCCTGACCGAGCACTTCGCCACGCCCGCCACACCATGCTACGGCTGCACCGACCTCGATCCGCCGAACCGGCTCGTCTACCCTGCTCGATCACGAGTACACCCAGCGGGGCCTGAGCTGGAACCGGCTCAAAGGCGGTGCCCGAAGGCCCGCCCTTCAGCCACGATGCCACCTCCTGGCAGCTGCCGACGTGTGGAACCTGATCTGTGCTGACGGCGAGTTCGATATCTCGTTTCGCCCGTCCGGCTTCGACGGAGGCTACGCCCAGCTCGCGGTCAATGCGCATTGGTTCCGCCTCGGGGAGACAGAGGTCGTCGTCGCAGGTTGTGGCAGCCGGTCATATAGGGCTTTGCCCGGAGCAGTGTGCCCCGGGCCCGCAGCGAGACGCTCAGACGATGAAAAGGTGCAGGTAGCGGCTGATTGCTGTCAGCGTCTCGTCACTGACGTTGCCTAGCTGCCGCCCGGCTCGCTGGCCGGATAGGGCGCGGACCTGCTCGGTCATGGCATAGGAGACCTGCTTCAGCCCGGTCCGGTCGTCCGCAGGCACCTCAATGTGATGAGCAAGGCCGCGGTCCCGGCTGGTGAGCGGTACCGCGAGGAACAGCCCGGGAATCACCGCGTACCGGTGGTGCGACACCACCACGACCGGACGGATGCCGCCCTGTTCCCGCCCGGCTACCGGATTAAGGTCGCACAGCAGTACGTCGCCGCTGGTCAAGAGTTGTAC